>Ga0315279_10000494_pt1 | contig 77884 bp, 74 predicted proteins | sample YL17G06_20_MG_FD_203694 | JGI IMG/M metagenome (GOLD analysis project Ga0315279, IMG submission 203694) | Sediment microbial communities from Yellowstone Lake, YNP, Wyoming, USA - YL17G06_20 | ecosystem: Environmental > Aquatic > Freshwater > Lake > Sediment | place: USA: Wyoming | collected...
ACCCATTTCGGTCTGGCTCTGCAATTCGCGCCGGAGAGTCCCTTTCCGGGTGTGACCTTGTTCATGAAGGGCGTTCCGGCTTTTCAGCCCACTTTGGGCTTCAACCAACCGTGCAGAATTGAATCTGGATGAACGATTTGCTGTCTGGTTGTGCAAAACCTACGCTAAACCATCTACGCAATCGCACGTGGCATAGGGGGACTTTCATTCTGCGTTATTCCGCACTAGATGAGTTTGTGGGAGGATACATTTTGCCATTTGTGGGGCAAGTTGTCGCTCTGCCTCGATACGCGAGTCAGGAGCACTTGTGGAAGTACAAAGAGTTAAAGTGCGGAGTCGAGCCAATGACAGCAATCATGAGCGAACTTGGAAGCGGCAAGTTCAGCAAAAAATGGAACGTAGAGTACGACCTTGGCAAAATTGCTCTGCTCAAGGAATTAGGGCGTGCCGCATACCACAACCCTTTGGGTATGGTTACAGGAATGAGAGAACCCCGAAGAGCAAGATTCTTGTCGTATACAATGCGACAGCGCCAAATGGAACACTTGGCTACCAAGGAAGTTGAACTTGAAAAAGCTGGGCAAGATGTAGTGGATGCCCAGATTAGGGATTGTCCAGTATGCGGTACCAAGTCGCTGATTGTATATTATGACATTCGAGATGAAGACTATGGTTTCGAGGAAAATGAAAGCAGCCTGCCTCAGAAAGCATGGTTATACGTACCCGGCGTTCGATGCACAACTTGTACCTTTGAAATCAACAATTACTTGGGAAATCCTCAGAGCGACTACAATCTTCCTTTTGGGGATTACTGGCACACCGAAGAACTGGAATGACACGGCTGACTGTCATGCATGTTGGTTGTTGCACATATCAGATACAATGAAAAAGGGAATCTCGTGAGCAAAATCTTGTGTTTTATCTCTGAGGACATGGCGGACTTTGAAATTACGCTCGTGCTCCATAGATTAAGGAACGCCGGCAAACGAGACATCGTCGCCGTCGGGTACACGCTTGACCCGATTTCCAGCGAGTCAGGCTTGCGGTATCTGCCGGATATGACGCTTGCAGCGGCGTTTCATCTTGACGACATCGAAGGGCTGCTCTTCCCCGGCGGCCCCATACGCCCCCAACAACCCGTTCTGACAGACCTGATCGTAAAGCTCGACGCAGAGGAAAAATTGCTGGCGGCAATTTGCTTCGGCCCCCAATACCTGGGGCGCGCCGGCATTCTCGCACATCGGAGATTTACCACATCGTGTTCGCCTGAAAAGATTGCCGAACTTCAGGTCAACGATCCGTTTCCCCGACAAAACTATGTTGACCAACGAGTCGTTCGAGATGGGCACGTGATCACCGCCCAGGGTCGGGCTTTTGTTGACTTTGCGTTTGAAATTTTTACCTACCTTGACATCTATCGGGCGAACCCGCAGGAACAAGAGCGCCTCTTTCAGGATATTGTCAACAGGAATCTGGGGACGTAGAAAGTGGCTGAAGTGTGACGAGATTTACGAGTTGTGGTTCAATCAGTAGACTCTCATCCCTGATCCTTCCCTCTCGCAGGGAGAAGGGTGTGTACTCCCGCCCCTCGTAGGGAGTGGGCTGGGGTAGGTCAACGCTGAGCCGAGGGCGTGTTTCATATGCCAACTTCAGATATAGCAAAACTCGCTACTGCTATTCGGCGCACATGGTCGGGAGAGCCAGGTGAAAAGGCTCAAAGGTACATCGGCGCGTTTTTCGGCGGTGTCCGGGTTGGAACGAAAATTAAAGCTCAAGTTATTGGCAATCATGGCACTTATACAGTGTCCATCGAGGCCAGAGGTGACCAAGTTGTATCGGCCTGTAGCTGTTACATTGGCAAAGGTGGATTCTGCCATCACTGCGCGGCGCTGGCCAAGACTTTTCTGACAGTTCCAGATAGTTTTGTAGAGGTCAAACCCAAGAAACGTGAAGACGTGAAGGGTCTTGACGATGTTCATCAATACCTACAAAGCGTCACGCTGAATGATTTGCTCAAACAGTTGAGCGAACAGGGTGTCACTCAAAAGGCTTTTGCAGAAAGCATCGGCATGAACTCGCGCCATCTATCAGCCATCAAATCAAGTGAGGCGCGGAATCACTATTTCAATGAACTCGGCGCAACCAAGTTGGCTTGCCTGTGGGTGCTGGGACATCTGGCCGAGTTCAAAAGTGAGTGATGCAGTGGAGATGACGACGCTTGGCAAGACCGGCCTCAAGGTCAGCCGTCTGGGGGTCGGCCTGGCTGAGATCGGGACGCTCTCAGATGCGTCGGTCGCCGGTCAGCTCTTGAACGCGGCGCTCGACGGGGGCATTAACTTTTTGGACACCGCCGCGTGTTACGACAGCAGCGAGGAATGGATCGGCCGCACGATCTCGCATCGCCGCCGGGAGTACATCCTGGCGACTAAAGCTGGGCACCTCACGGGCGGATACGAGGGCAAAGAATGGGCGGCCAAGACGATCCTGGACAGCATTGAACGCAGTCTGCTTCGGATGAGGACCGATTACGTTGACGTGGTGCAATTGCACTCTTGCAGCGTGGACATCTTGGAGCGGGGTGAGGTCATACAAGCGTTGCTGGACGCCAAACGGGCCGGCAAGACTCGCCACATCGGCTACAGTGGCGATCACGAGGCCGCGCTGTGGGCAATAGCGAGCGGCAAGTTTGACATGTTGCAGACCACCTTCAACCTGGTAGACCAAGAAGCGCGCAAAGAACTGTTTCCCAAAGCGCGAGCCCAGGGAATGGGCATCATCGTCAAGCGACCGATTGCCAATGCCGCATGGGACGCGCCCACAAGCACTGACAAGGTGCGTGAGTGGTATCGGCAGAGGGCGCAGGCTATATTGAGGATAGGCCCTATTCTCAGAGCACCCGAGGACCCCATTCTGCTGTCTTTGGGGTTCACACTCGCTCACGAGGAAGTGGATACGGCCATCCTAGGGACGCGCAGTCCAGAGCACATGCGGACAAACATCAAGCTGGTCGAAAACGAATTACCGCTTCCAGCGGAGGTCGTTCAAGAACTGCATCGCCGCTTTGAGCGGTTGGAATAGTTGCTTGCGGCGAGTCCGCTCGGCCTCGCACACCAGCGGATTACGACGCGAAGCGCGCCGCGAGCGATCGAGTTTTTGTCCTGTGCATCTTGGTTCAAAAGAAGGAATATGGCAAACGATCCCGTTTTGTCGTCGCTGTTGAATGTCACCCAGGACTCGGACGAGCGCGCGTTGGCGGTGCGTTATGCGCCCGTCCTCTTGTTCGATGCGCGCGAGCCGTTCTTGCCTCTCGCTGCGGGCTATACGATCTTTCGCCAAAGCGGCCCGTCGCCTTCGTTTCGACAGGGCTTTGTGGCGTGCTTTGCCATCGAGTATGCGATCTGGTGGGATTGGGACATTGGGCATCTGTACGAGTTGGAGCACGTCTGGGTGTATGTGGATGATGGCGGTCGCGTCGTGCGTTGCGAAGCGAGTTGGCATGGCGGCTATCACGACATGCGCCGCGAGGGACAGCTCTCACTCGACGGCGATCATGTGATGCTCTACAGCGAACCGGGCAAGCATGCTTTTGCTCCAACGCCGGAGGGGTTCAAGGAACGCCGGAAAAAGTTCAAGCGATCGGAAACGAGCGAGTTGGCCGGCGTGGGCGGCGTATTGATCGCGCCCTACATCGAAGGCAAAGTCAAGCCGACGCCGCTCAAGGCCCGGCTCGTTCACACGTACCTTGCGCAACAAGCCTTTGAGCCGAGTTGGAAATTCTCTCAAGTGTTTCGATTCACGTCTGAGAGGATGGTGCCCTGGCTCGCGCTGTGCGAGTGGATGCCTGTCCGCGTCAATCACATCCTCGAACAATTGGCGCAAGAGATCCAGCCTTCCGACTATCGCTTTTTGCGCATCGGGCATCGAGGCGCAGCAGCGCACGCGCCGGATAACACTTTGCTCGGCATTCGCCAAGCGGCCTCACTTGGCGCGGATTTGGTTGAGATTGACGTGCGCCACGCGAAGCGTGCCGATGGGCACGTGGTGCTCTCAGATCAAGATCATTATGCCGATGCGAGTGGCCGCATCTATTTCGTCGAACAGAGCACACTGGCCGAACTGCAAGCGATTGACCTGGGTCAAGGTGAGCGCATCCCAACACTGGAACAGGCCATCGAGGTATGCCAGCAAGAGCAGTTGGGCGCATACATCGAGCTAAAAGACGGGCGATGCGTGCCGGCTGTCGTGGACATTATCCGCCAGCGAAAATTCGGCGACCAGTGCATCGTCGCTTCGTTCAGACCGGATTGGGTGGCCGAAGTAAAAGCTATCGCGCCCAAGCTGCTCACATCCGTGTTGTTCAATTCAACGCACGTTGACGCCGTCCAACTCGCCCAAGCTATTCGGGCGAATTTCGTTCACCCGTGCTGGGAGCGATTTGAACATCCGAGTTCGCTGCTCACGCCGGGCTGGGTGGCGCGCGTGCGCGAGGCCAACCTGGGCATCATTTGCTGGCACGAAGAACGGCCGGATGAAATCGCCGCGCTGCGCCGCATGGGCGTAGACGGCATTTGCAGCGATTCGCCAGAATTGCTGTGTTAGGAGACACGAGAATGGACAAGAGACGATTAGGCCGTACCCATCTTGAGGTCACGGCGCTGGGTTATGGCGCGATGGAGTTGCGCCATCTCGGCGAAGCCGATGCGGCGCGTGTGTTGAACGCCGTGCTCGACGGAGGCATCACCTATATTGACAGCTCGCCGGATTACGGGCCGAGCGAGGCTTATATCGGCAAGGCCATCGCCCATCGCCGACACGCGTTCTATCTTGCCACCAAGTGCGGCTGCAACGTGGACGAGCAGGGCCAGCACCTGGAACCGGGGCACGTCTGGAGCGGCGAGCAATTGCTGCGCAACATTGAAAGCAGCCTGCGCTTGCTCAAGACGGATCACGTTGACGTCTGGCAACTGCACGGCACACTGCCCACTGAATTGCCCGGCGGCCAGGCCGATGCGGTGATTCAGACCCTGCAAGACCTCAAGCGGCAGGGCAAGGCGCGCTACATCGGCATCAGTTTCAAGAATGGACGGGCGGATGAAGACCTGTTTCCAGCCGGATACGGCCAATACCTCCCCGTGTTCGCGCAGTGGGGTGTGTTCGACGTGATGCAGATTGTCTATGGCGGATTGACGCGGAAAAATGAAACAGTCATCGCCCAGGCCGCGGACAAAGGTATCGGCATGGTCGTACGCGGCGTCGTGAAGAAATATCGAGACAACTATGACGAGCTGTTCAAACAGGCCAAGCTCGACGAGTTGTGCGCAAACGACGAAAGCCAAAATACCTTTCTCATCCGGTTTGCGCTAAACCATCCAGGTATCAGCACAATGATTATCGGGACCAAGAACTCGGATCACCTGGCTGCCAACGTCCGGGCTGCGGCAAAAGGCAAACTGCCGGACGACATCTATCGCGAAGCCAAGCGACGTTTGGACGCGGTCGGCATCGCCGCAGAAAAGTAGTTGGGCGGCGCTCAATGCCAATTTTCGTAGCACGCAGTATAATCCAAGCATCACCAGCAGGACTGCCTCAGGGGAGCTAGTCTGATGAAGTGGCCATATTCCAGACAAACAGAGAACGAAGGCCTTCTACACGTACAGCAGATTGTGAATCAGCATGGCTCCATTTTTAGAAAGATTCACCAGGAGGAGGATATAGGCATCGACGCAACCATAGAACTTGTCGAGGGTCAGAATGCGCAAGGCTTGATAGTCGCAGTACAGATAAAATCAGGCGAGTCTTACACAAGAGATGACAAGTTCGTGGTCGCTGTAGATGAAGTACATCTCAAGTACTGGCAACAATTGATGCTACCAGTAGTGTTGATCTGTTACTCTCCCGTTAAGAAATTATCCGCTTGGCTGTCTGTTAATCGATACATCGCAAACCACCATGAGAGAAACACAGAGCCCATCAAGTCAATAGAAGTTCCTTTCAGAAACGTCTTCGACAGTAACGCACTGGATAAAGGAATTCGCGGTGTTGCACTTGAGCACAAGGATCGAGGTGATCTCTTCCAAGCAGCAGATCTCGCTCTCAGCGTTGAGGTGGAGAAGAGAAAACAGGGAATTCTACTACTCAGTACACACCCGCAGTCGAATGTGACCAAATTAACGGCGTATTTGGCAAGCCAACTCATTCTGGATGAAGATCTTGATATCGTGAGACTCGCTGCTTCAGCACTTGGCTATTGTGTTGCCCATCGCAAATGGTCTTTTTATCCAAAGTTTGAAGTCATGGACTATGCGCGCTTCTTGTGCATGAAGTTAGATGAAAGGCATGTGAGAAAGCTTATGGAAGCCATTGATGATGGCGATTTTGGTCCTATGTCTCTCGGGGAGGCGTGCATAGATTGTATAGGATGTATGTGGGGACCAGATGGCGAGGCCGCCGCGAGGAATATTGTTCTTGACAAAAATACAGCAATACAAACCAGAGTAAATGCTTTGGGGCTCTTCTACGGTGGAGATTGGAACCAGCTTTTGGAGGATCAGAGTAACTTGAGAGCAGATAATCTCGGTGAGTTAGTGGATTGGCTAGAAAGTAGATATTCTCGAAATCAAGACGAGTCAACTGACAATACAACCTGAGATCCGATTCAAACCGCGCCGTCCAACAAGCGCTTGCAGCCGACCGCCTCCGCGCGCCGCGAATAATCGTTACTCGTTATCAATCGTTCTGGGCGTTGAGTCGCCATCTGCCAACACCGGCGGCGGCTGAAGCGCCATTCGTTGAGCCGTTCGTGCAAAGCCAGGCGCGGCATCAAGGTTAAACGATAAGAGCTTGGCTAGAATATGCTCGACCCATGAAAATCACATCTGTCAAAATCTATCACGTCGAATGGGAGCGCGGGCCGTATCACTGGCGCGATGGCATCCTGCCCAATGGGCCAACCGGCAAAGCTGCGCTGCTTCGCATCCTCACCGACGAAGGCATCGAAGGCATGTCGTTCTGCAGTGGAGGCATCAGCCTCCCCGAAGTCAAATACCAGTTGATTGGCGCTGATCCGCTGGAGCGGGAGCGCATCTGGCAAAACTTTTGGCGCAACCTTCGCTCGTCCAACCTGGGCTATGCCATCGGGCCGGTGGATTGCGCGCTGTGGGATTTGTTCGGCAAGGTGAGCAACCAGCCGGTGTACAAATTGCTCGGCGGGATGCGCGACAAGGTCACGGCGTATGCCAGCACCGTGACGTTGGACTCGCTGCAGGAATTCATGGACCTGGCCGACGTGTGCCTGCAAAAAGGATACAAGGCCATCAAGCTGCACGCCTGGGGACGGCTCGAGCAAGATGCGGAACTGTGCCGCGCGCTGCGAAAAAAGACGGGCGACGACATTGTGTTGATGTACGACGCTTCCAGCATGTTCAACATTTATGAGGATGCCGTGTGGTTTGGTCGCCAACTGGAAGAGCAAAACTATTTCTGGTACGAAGAGCCGATGGATCATTTCAACATGACCGTCCTGGCACGACTGGCCGCCGAGTTGGACATTCCGCTCGCCGTGGCCGAAGCCACACACGGCGGCCCGTGGGACGCGCTCGCGCAGATCAAAGTGGGCGCAGCCGACATTATCCTCACCGGCCCGCTGGACCCATTCAAGGGTGGATTCACAGGTGTGCTCAAGACGGCCCACATCTGCGAAGGCTATGGCATCATGTGCGCCATACACGGCGGCTCGATCACGTGCCTCCACGCGGCGTGCGCTGTTTACAATACCAAGTATTTCGAGCGGCTCATGCCGGAGAAATACTATGCGCCGCCGGGCATCGCAGACGCCTCGACCGAGATTGACGGCGAAGGCTATGCCCAACCCTGGGACGAGCCGGGGCTGGGAATCCACGTGGATTGGGACTGGGTCAAGCAGCACACGACGAAGGTGGAAGAATAAGGGCGCGCCGATGACGGCGCGGCAAGCTACTTTGGAAAAGCCCTGGCACGAGGAGGCGTTGAATGAAAACGCAAGGGGTGAAAAATGTTTGAATTGCCCGAATTCGTGACCCTCGCCAAGCAAATGAATGAAACCATGACCGGCAAGACGATAAGGAAAGGGAGCTTGGGCAATGCACCTCACAAGTTCGTCTGGTACAACAAAAGCCACGACGAGTTTGAGAGGCTGACAAAAGGCAAGACCGTTGGAGAGGCGCGGGCAAAGGGGAAATGGCTCTTTGTCCCCCTGAACCCCGGCTATGTTTTGCTGCTTGGAGAATGTGGAGGAAAGGTGCTTTATCATCCTGCCGGTTCCACGGCGCTGGACAAGTATCACCTGTGTATCACATTTGAGGACGATTCTTTTCTCACCGCCACCACTCAGATGTGGGGCGCGATGGAACTGTATGAAAAAGGCCAAGAGCAAGAAAGACAATATGTGAAAGGAATGAGAACCACTCCCGCCGAACCCGAGTTCACGTTCGAATACTTTTCCGCTCTCATAGACTCGCTCTTGGAGGGAGAAAAACGGAGTGCCAAAGGGCTTCTTACGCAAGATCAACTCGTTCCCGGTTTGGGCAATGCGATTGCTCAGGATATTCTTTTCCGGGCGGGTCTCCACCCCAAACATCCGATTGACGATCTGAGTAAAGGTCAGCGGCGCAAGCTATACGACGCCATTCTCAAAACCGTACGCGAGGCCATCGCCAAAGGTGGCCGATGCGACGAATACGATCTCTACAACAATCCAGGAAAATACATGCGCATCATGGATAGCAAATCAGCCGGCCATCCCTGCCCCAAATGCAAAAGCAAAATCCAGAAAATCCAGTATTGGGGTGGTGCGTGCTACTTTTGCCCGCGCTGCCAGGAATAAATGGGGATGCGTCAGTTGCAGTCTTTTGAGCGAGTCGCCAAGCCGAGCATTTGGAGGAATAGATGAAATACGAGGCAACAGAAACGAGCCCGCACGGCAGAGACGAAGAACTGCAATGGGTTCGCATCTTGTCCTCTGGCGATCCTGCCAAAGGGATGATGCTGGTGTTGGGGCAAAAGTTGTGCACCGCCTTTCACGAGTTCGAGCCTGCGTGGCGCGCCGGGGCGTTGAACGAGCGGCAATTGCCTTTCTTCCGCGAACGGCTGACCAAGAGAATCAAGCGAGTCTTGATCACGATGAAGAACAATGGCCTCGATACCCTCGCCGGGTTTGCTGAATTGGAAGCGCTCGCGCGCGAAACTGAAGCGGCCTAGACGATGGATGAACTGCCGAGGCCAAGACCGCCTAGAAATTTGAGCGAATCACGGCGCAGTCTGTGTGCTCTACAGTAAAACAGGCTGAGAGACTGAGCGCCGGATGACGAGGAACAAAATGTCCAATCTCGAAATCGAATGGCTGGGCCAGGCCGGCTTTATCTATCGGTTTTCCAACGGAATGTCGGTCTGCGTTGACCCTTATCTTTCGTATGCGACATCAACAGGCAAGACGCGCGAGCGGCTCTTGCCCGTCCCCGTGCCGGCTTCCCAAGTGAACGCCGATATCGTCGTGACCACTCACGATCACACTGACCATTTCGACGAGCACACTCTGCGCCCGATGGCAGAGCCACCCGAGACCATATTCGTCGGGCCGTCTTCTTGCCGGGAGCATTGGATCGGGATGGAGATGCCCGCCTGGCGGTTCTTGCGTCTGGATCGAGGCGAGTCTTTGGAGATAGCGGGCGTCAAACTGACTGCGCTCTATGCAGAGCATGACTCGGGCAGCAAACGAGATGCCATCGGCGTCGTTTTGGAGGCTGAGGGTTTCAAAATCTACCAGGTGGGCGATTCGGAGTATACTCAGCCAGTGCTCGATGCGGCGCGCGACATTCGTCCCGACCTCATGGCCGTCCCTATCAACGGTCGCGCGGGCAACATGGACCATCGTCAGGCCACCCTGCTCACGCAAGCCGTCCAGCCCCGTGCCGTGATACCGATGCACTATGGGGTGTTTCGCCACAACAACGCTGATCCCCAAGATTTTGTGGACGCCTGTCACGAACTGGGAATCCAGGCGCGCATCATCATCGTGAAAGCAGGGGGGTGTTTCCAACTGTAAGAGGTCCCGAACTTGTTCGGCGCGGAGCGCGCCCCCAACACGTCCGTGGACGGTCGAATACTCGCGCGATGGACAGACGCTCGGCATTGAGGTAGACTTGATGGAGTGGGCGCTCAAGCGGCGCTGGACGCAAGACGGCGACCTCGGCGGGCCGATGCTGCGTTGCCTGGCGACGCCCGAATCACCCATTGCGTGCGAGACGCGCACAGGCCAGGTCGTAGTGGGCGATGCAACGCTCACCTGCGGCAAGGAAGCGGGGTGGCTGTTTGCCAGCCCGGCGACCAGGCGCTGGGTCGCAGCTTATCACGGCTTGCGGCCCGCGCCGCTCACGCTTATCGTTCCCGGCGGGCGCGTGGACATTGAAGCGATGGGAACCGGCACAGTCGTGGGGGACAACGGCCAGGTCGCTGTCGAAGCGGTTGACCTGCGCGGCGAGCCGATCATCAACCCAGTGTACTCAAAATAGTCAAAGGCAAATAAAAACAGGACACGGATCAACACGGAGTCACACAGATTTTTGATTTTTATCCGGGTTCATCAGTGAAATCCGCGTCCCCCGATTCAAGGAGAGAAAAATGGAATATCGCATACTAGGACGAACCGGAGTTAAGGTTTCTTGCTTGTGCATGGGAACCATGTCGTTCGGCGGCGACGCGGACGAGGCCACTTCCGCAGCCATGTTCAACCGCTGCCGTCAAGTGGGCATCAACTTTTTCGACACGGCCAACGTCTACAACAACGGGCGCTCGGAAGAGATTCTGGGCAAGTTGATCGCCAACTGCCGCGACGAGATTGTGCTGACCTCCAAAGTCTACACGCCCACCGGCCAGGACGTGAACGCGCGTGGTCTTTCGCGTCGCAACATCATGCTCTCTGTAGAAGCCAGCCTGCGCCGCCTGAACACTGACCGCCTGGACGTGTATTTCGCGCACGGCTTTGACGACTCGGCGTCTATGGAGGACACCTTGCGCGCTTTTGACGACCTGGTGCGCCAGGGCAAAGTGCTTTACCCGGCCGCCAGCAATTGGGCCGCCTGGCAGATTGTCAAGGCGCTGGGCGTCTCGGCCAAAGAATCACTGGCTCGCTTCGAGTGCCTCCAGCCGATGTACAACCTGGTCAAGCGGCAAGCCGAAGTCGAGATACTGCCGCTGGCGCAATCGGAGCAAATAGGCGTCATTTCGTACAGCCCGTTGGGAGGCGGCTTGCTCACCGGCAAATACAGCACGACGAGCAAACCGGACAAGGGCCGCGTGGTCAACAATCCCCGTTACACCCAACGCTACAGCCTGCCGGTGTATTATGAGATTGCCGAGCGCGTGACTGCCTACGCACAAGAACGCGGCCTCGCCCCGGCCACGCTGGCCGTCGCCTGGGTGATGTCTCATCCCGCCATCACTGCGCCCATCATCGGCGCGCGCAACGTGGAGCAACTGCAAGCCTCGCTGGCCGCGCTCGACGTCAAGATGACGCCCGAGTGGCGCGCCGAGGTTTCGGCCCTGTCCGTCGAGCCGCCGCCCGCCACTGACCGGCTCGAAGAAAAGATGGGAGCCGCGTGAGCACGACGATCAGAAATCTCTATCAAGCGCCCTACCAGGTGCAATCCATTCACCACGGCCAGGGTCAGGGAAAAAACGCGCTCGTGTTCGATACGGCGGATTTTGACACACCGCTCAAATTCATCCGCTATGTCGAAATGGAGCCAGGCTCCTCGATTGGCTATCATCCGCATGGACAGAACGAAGAAGTCTATGTCGTGCTATCCGGCAGCGGCGTGATGACGGTGAATGGAGAGAGCCGGGCCGTCAAGACCGGGGACGTGATACTGAACAAGCCGGGCTGGCAACATGGACTGGAGAATACCGGGAAGGAGCCGCTCAAGTTGCTGGTATTCGAAGTGGATCAAGTGAGGTGATACGTGAGTTTACACTCCAACACAGGAAAAAAGTGGCCGCCTGAATTGACCCTCTATCAAGACCCTGTCAGTGGCGCGAGGGTGCGCCAGTTGACCCATTACATGGGGCACAGCAGCCACTTTTACTTTACCTATCCAGGCTGGTATGATCAGGGGCGCAAAATCATCATTTCCTCGGATCGAGAGAACCGCACCAATTTCTTTGGCGTGGATCTGACCCACGGCGATATCACGCAGCTCACCGACCTCGATCCCGCGGCGGGGCCGGTGGACGCTCAGGGAGTGACCCAAAACCCGCTCCGAGAGGAAGCCTATTTCTTTCAGGGCAAGACCTTGCTGGCGCTCGATCTCAAGACACTGGACCTGCGGCCCCTCATGACCGTGCCGCAAGGTTACGTGGCCGAAGCGGCGAACGCCACCGCCGACGGTCAATATGTTTGCACGGGATATTGTCAAGACCTCTCCGATCGGTTCCCGGTGGACCTGGGCAACGGTTACGTTGGTTTCCGCGAGATTTGGGAGGCCCATCCTCATTGCCGCATCACGCGAGTCTCGCTGGAGAGTGGATTGTCCGAAGTGATTTTCGAGGATGACTGTTGGCTCGGCCATTTGAACACATCTCCCACGCAACCGACCGTCATGACGTTCTGCCATGAAGGCCCGTGGGACAAGGTGGACAACCGCATCTGGGGCTTGAACCTGCAAACCCGCCAGGCGTGGAAGATTCGGCCCACGTCACCCGGCGAATCCGTCGGCCACGAATACTGGATGCCCGACGGCGAGCACATCGGCTATCATGGCCGCATTGCCGGCGGCCCGATCTATGGCTCTATCCGATACGACAATACCGATCAGGTCGAAGCGCCTTTCGAGTTCAACTCGTGGCACTTTCACAGTCATAAGCTAGACCTGATCGTCGGTGACGGCGATGCACAGAATCCCTATCTGCTCCTGTGGCGATATAAGGGCGGTCAGTTCGAAGGCCCCAAGGCGCTGGCGTGGCATCGCGGCTCATTCCACACGCAGCGGGTTCACGTTCATCCGTGCTTTAGTGCGGACGGGCGGCAGATCGTGTACACGGCTGATCCACAAGGGTATGGCCAAGTGTTTGTCGTGGATGTGCCGGACTGGGAGTCGCTGCCCGACCGCAGCACAATCTCAACGAGGTGATCTATGAAGTTCTCCGAAATCCAGGCCAAAGGTCTGGCTCAATGTCTCGTCGCGGCAAGTCTTGATCCGCGAAAGCTCCGCATTCACATTTCTGAGGTCGAGGCCGAAAGCCGCTCCCATCCCGCGCACACGCACGCGGGAGTAGAAGCGTTTTATATGCTGGAAGGCCATGCGACCGTCGAGGTCGAGGACGAACGTTACACGCTCGGCCCGAACGAAGCCCTCGCGCTCGACGCCAGCCGACCGCACGGCATTTTCAACAGCGGCTTGACGCGAGTGCGCTATATGGTCATCATTGCGCCGTAACTCAAAAGGAGAGAAACCCATGTCGAAGGCCATCAAAATCAGTGTGATTGGCGCGGGCAGCGCCCAGTTTTCTTTGGGTCTGGTCCAAGACATCTGCCTGACGGAAAGTCTGGCCGGCAGTCATGTCTCGTTCACGGATATTGACGAGGACCGGCTGGACATGATCTACAAGTTGGGCACGCGCTATGCTCAGCAGTTGGGAGCGCCGCTCACGTTCGACCAAACGACGGATCGAGCCGCCTCGCTGCAAGACGCCGATTTCGTCGTCAACACGGCGTACGTCCTGGGCCATGTCGTCGAGGCCCAGATGCGTAACCTGGCTGGCGAAAAATATGGCTACTATCACACAGGCGGGCAGATCGGGCGCTATCACCAACTACGCTTGATGCTGGATGTGGCCCAGGACATTGAAAAAATCTGCCCGAACGCCTGGTTGATCCAGTCCGGCAATCCCGTCTTTGATGGCTGCACACTCATGACGCGCGAGACGCACGCGCAAGTGTGCGGATTGTGTCATGGGCACTATCACTATCGCGAGATCGCCCAGACAATCGGCCTTGATCCTGATCGAGTGACCTGGCAGGCGCCGGGAGTAAATCACAACATCTGGCTGACCCATTTCATCTACGAAGGCAAGGACGCCTATCCATTGATTGACGAATGGATCGAAACGGAAGCCGAAGAATATTGGCGCACGCACATAGCCGAGCGAACGCATGACGCGCAAATGTCGCGCGCGGCAGTGCATCAGTATCATCTATACGGGCTGTTCCCGATTGGTGATACCGTGCGGCGCGGCGGCTGGTGGTATCACACCGATATTGACACTAAGAAGCGCTGGTACGGCGAGCCGTGGGGCGGACCGGATACTCACCTCGCGCGCCCGTTCTTTGTGTCCACGCTCGAAGCGCGCATCAAGCAAATGACCGAGTGGGCTAACGATCCCAAAGCCGATCTGGTCGCCGCCGTGGGCAGGACCAAGACCCAAGAGCAAATCGTGCCGATCATGGACGGACTGGTCAATAACAACGAAGGCTACTTTCAGGTCAACGTGCCCAACTATGGCGCGCTGGATGGCCTCCCGGATGATCTGGTCGTCGAGGTCCCGGCGATTGTCAATCAAAAAGGCATCCAGCCGATTCGCGTGGGTAGCCTGCCGCCCAAGATCATGCTGGAGCACATTCTGCCCGATTGGCTCGATACAGAACGCGAACTGCTGGCCTTCAAGACAGGTGATCGCTCAATCCTGTTGTATAATGTGCTTGATCATCATCAGACCCAGTCTTACGATCAGGCCGTGGCAATTCTCGATGAGTTGATGGAACTGGACAAAGTCCAAAAAGTCGAAGACTGGGAAAAGATGATGCGGATCGCCGACTATTACAAGTATCCTGCCGGATTGCGCGAGTTCGACGGCTCATCCAAGTAGACCGGGGCGTTGCTTTATGGCACATCACGTATCTGCACTCCTGTTCGATCTCGGCGACACGATCATCATCGAAGAGAGCGAGGTCAAGGACGCAGAGGAAACAACACGGCAAGCCGATTTGATCCCCGGTATGGCCGAGGCCCTGCGCCAGTTCAAGGCGCAGGGCGTGCCGCTGGGCCTCGTCGCCGATAGCCGCCCCGATGCGCCGCCGAACGTTCTGCGCCAGCAGGGGTTATACGATCTATTTGACACACTGGCCATCTCTGAGGTCGTCGGTGCAACCAAACCCGATCCGTACATTTTTCATGTGGCGCTCGACGCGTTGGGCGTTGCGGAGGGCGACTATGGCCGTGTGGTCATGGTGGGCAACAACCTGGAACGCGACATTGCGGGCGCCAACCGGCTTGGATTGATCTCTATCTTTTTCCACTGGAACGATCGGCGCTGATCCATTGGATCGCGAGCGCATCTGGCAAAACTTTTGGCGCAACTTGCGCACGTCGAACCTGGGCTTTGCCATCGGGCCAGTGGGTTGCGCGCTGTGGAGTTTGTTTGGCAAGGTGAGCAATCAGCCCGTGCACAAACTGCTGGGGGGATGCGAGATCGTGTCCCAGCATGCGCCAGCACGGTGACGCGGGACTCGCTGTTGGGTTCTTCCTAAAGGCGAATCCAAAGCCCAAGTCTGTCAACCACACTTACAATAGCAGCCTGGTTGATATCGAGTTTCCGCTGGAAGCGTGGGTTGGAAAGTCAGCTTCTGGCTCGAAATCAATGTGTTCAATCCCAGCGCCAGCCGCAACTGGGCGTGTTGGGTCAGCGCGCAAATCCTGCGATAAGAGCAGCTCGACTGACTTGGTGCGTCGCACTTTTTGTCTTGACGCATCACCCGGACGGCGGTACAATCCGTGCCACTCGCAACCATCCTCGCTGTCATCCATCTCCCGGATGGGAGCCTTTAGGCGGCCTGCTTCGTGTCCGGCTAAAGCCTCTATTCCCATGTGATCGAAAGTTTATCGGAAGAGGTTATGGGCAAGTGAAGTATCACGTTTGGACTGAAGGTTGTCAAATGAACGTCGCCGACTCGCAGCGACTCGAGTCGGCGTTCGAGAAACTGGGGCTGGAAAGCACGTCACACGCTGCCGACGCGGACGTGATCGTGCTCAACACGTGCGTCGTGCGCCAGAGCGCAGAGGACAAGGCCTACAGTTACTTGCAATCGCTGCGTCCATTGAAGGAAAAACGCCCCGAAACCGTCGTCGGCCTGATGGGCTGCCTGGTGGGCGTCAAAAGCAATGGCAAGTTGCGGGAGCGATTCCCCTGGGTGGATGTTTTTGCGCCGCCCAGCGATCCGACGCCGATGATCGAGTTTTTGCGCCAGCGCGAGGGGTTAGCTCTCGATCAATCCGAAGTGACCGAGCGGTTCGCTGCGCAGGACAATGAAATTGTGCTGCCGCTGCACCAACGCGGCCAGCTCGTCGCAGCGCACGTGCCGGTGGTGCTGGGCTGCTCGCACGCCTGCACGTTCTGCATCATTCCCTTCCGGCGCGGCGTGGAACGCAGCCGCAGCGTGGACGAGATCATGGTCGAGGCGCGGTCGCTCGTGGCACAGGGCGTCAAAGAGATTACGCTGCTGGGACAGATCGTTGACCGCTACGGATATGATCTCCAATCTCCAATCTACAATCTACAATCTACAATCTACAATCTACAGTCCCAGACGCCGCTGGTGGATGTGCTGCGGTTGTTGAATGATTTGGAGGGGCTGGAGCGGATTCGGTTCTTGACCAGCCACCCGAACTGGATGACGGACGAGTTGCTCGACGCAGTGGCGGAACTGCCCAAGGTGTGTGAGCACATCGAGGTCCCTGTGCAAGCCGGACACGATGAAGTGCTGGCGCGGATGAAGCGCGGCTACACCGCCGACGACTACCGGCGATTGGTCGAGCGCATTCGGCGCAAGCTGCCCGGCGGCTCGATTGCGACCGACATCATCGTGGGTTTTCCGGGCGAAACCGAGGCGCAATTTCAGGCGACGTATGACCTGCTGGCTGAGTTGAAGCTGGACGTGGCGCACATCGCGAAATACAGTCCACGTCCGCAGACAGTAGCCCAGCGCACGATGCCGGACGATGTGCCACCGGAAGAAAAGGAGCGCCGCCGCAAAGCGATTGAGGACTTGCAGGAGAGTGTAGTCGGCGAGATCAACGCGCGCTTCCTCAATCAGACGGTCGAGGTGCTGGTGGAGGATCAGCACAAAGGCAAGTGGCGTGGCCGGACGCGGACGAACAAACTGGTGTTCTTTGAAGACGCCCGCACCGACTGGTGCGGCAGGCTGGCGAACGTCGCCATCACGTGGACGGGGCCATGGTCTATGCAGGGCGCTGTTTCTGAATTGTCAACGTCCAAGCGATAGGGTAAAATTTACGCACTGCCAGTTGTTTTCTGATACAGTTTGTTGAACGGAGGCCGGATTGATGAACGCAGGGCAGAGAACAAAGCGCATCTCGCGCCGCGCCATCGCCGCAGTAGTCAAGCGCATCGCGGAAACTTTTGATCCCGAACGCGTCATTCTTTTCGGCTCGTATGCTTACGGGCAGCCGCGCCCCGAAAGCGATGTGGATTTGTTGGTGGTGCTCGAAACCGACCAACGCTCGCGCGCCAAGCAATTGGAAATTGCTCGCGCGTTGTCCCCTCATCCTTTTGGAATGGATATTATCGTGCGAACACCCGAACAGTTGCGGAAGCGGGTTGCGATGGGCGACTATTTCCTGCGCGAGATCACGACTCGGGGCGAGGTGATGTACGAACGGCCTGGTCGCTGAGTGGATCGAGAAAGCCCAGGGTGATTTCAATGTGGCGCAGCGAGAGTTGCGCGTTCGCCTGTCGCCCAACTATGACGCTTGCTGCTTTCACGCTCAACAGTGCGCCGAAAAGTATCTCAAGGCTTTCCTGGTTTCGCGCAAGGTCGAACCCCCACGGACGCACAACTTGGTTGACTTGCTCACTATGAGCCTAGCCCATGATGAAGCGTTTGAACTGATCCGGGGCGCGTTAGAGCTACTGAATGCCTATGCCGTGGACATTCGCTATCCGGGCGAATCTGCGACAAAAGAAGAGGCGCGCGACGCGGTGAAGGCGATGAAGCAAGTGCGCGAGTTCATGCAAAGCCGATTGGGCAGAGCAGAGAAAAAGTACAAGTGAGACTGGTGCACTCTTTGCCAGGCTGGTGCTTTTTGAAGACGCGGGTACTGATTGGCGTGGCAAGCGGGCGAACGTCGCCATCACGTGGACGGGGCCGTGGTCCATACAGGGTACTGTTGACTGAGATAGGTTTTACCGCCGTGACGCCAAGAACGCCAAGTCTATTACAAAAGGGTTCTTGGCGTCCTTTGCGTCTTGGCGAGAACGCGAACGCCCCGGCAGTCAACCGTCGCGGCGGCGGGACTCGGATCGGCCTACTATCTACTGATGAGACAGCGCATGGCCGTAGAACCGCAAATAGTCCAATATGTGGTCTTCCCAATACTGCCAGTCGTGGCCGCCCGTGTAGGGATTCCAGAGATGGTCAATGCCTCTGTCCTGCAGGGTTTGGTGCAGAGCGGTTATCCGACTTATCCACGGGTCTTGATCCCCAGCGTCCAGCCAAATCTGCAGCGTCCCAAGTCCATCTTGCGTGCGGGCGAGCGTGAGCGGGTCCTTTGTTGCGAACTCGTCGCCGGTACCGAGGAAAGCGACGTGGTCGTCACCTTCAGGATATAAACTTGGACTGTGTGCGCCGACAATGCTAAAAACCTTGGGGTGATTAAAAGCCAGTTGAAGTGCGCCCCAGCCCCCCATGGAAAGGCCACCGATCGCCCGCGCTGAACGATCACGGAGCGTGCGATAGGTGATGTCTATGTGAGGCACCAGATCCCGGATCACATAGTCTCCCCAACGAGGACCATCACCTGTGTTATTGGTCCAGTAACCCTTATCGCCCTGCGGCAAGACAATGATCATGGGCGCCAGACTATTGGTACGGATCTCTTGATCGGCGGCATCAATCAGCCCGTAGGCCACCCACTCCTCACGGTCACCCCCGCCGCCGTGGAGCATATACAGCACTGGATAACGCCGCCCGGCTGTGCCATAGTCAGGCGGCAAGTAAATATAGTACGGCATATCGCGGTCAAGTTGCCGGCTGTAGAACCATCGCTCATGGAACGAGCCGTCAATCTCGCCCAGGTAGGCGCTCACGCGATCCACACCATCCGACATGATGGCGGGTCTGGGTTGTGGTGTGGGCGTCGCAGGCGCTGAAGGGGTCGGTGCTGGAGCGCCAGGCACTCTCGTAAGACTTGCCGCTGACACGGGTGTCCCGTAAGCGCGCGCAATGCGCGCTTGAGCTGCATTGGGATCAACGGTCGGCGGGACGAGACCAGGATGAGTATGTGAAGGGAACGCCATCAGTGCGACGAGTACTAGGATGGCGAATGCCGCCGGACTGGCATACCACAGCCGCTTGGTTGAAGGCGTGGGCGCCAAGAACTGCCACTTGACCAGGAGACAGATCAACAGCACACTCCCAATCTGGATCGCGGCATTGAGCCATTGCGGGCCTGGATAGGCCACCTTGAATGGGGAGAGAGCAAGTGATACTAGGGCGATGATTGCGATGTGAGCCGTGTAAGCATAGAGCGCGTGTTGACCTAGGGGGAGCAGCAACCATCCTAGCAATCGCCGCAACTGACGCCAAAAGGCCGTCACACTGAGGAACAGAAAGGTAAAGACCACCGCCGAAGTTATCAACCGCCCCAGACGCAGGTCGGCCTTTGAAAACATCGTGTCTTGAAGCCAGAGACGCACATCGTGGTTCGCGGCGCTTGCCGCTGCTGTGTTGGCCGGCATAGCATCGGCGGGCGCGTCAACCACGAAGAATAGAACGATCAGGGCGACCGTCGCCAGCCCGGTCAACAGCAACATCAATCGTGAACTGCGCTTCCCCAGCGTCGGGATACGGTCGTGGTGACGCCCCAAGGCCAGGCCCGTAAAGAACAAAACTTGCCAAGCGGAAAGCTCGAACAGGTAATTCCCGGAAATAGGCCAAGGCAGCGAGACATAGTCGGGAAATATCTGAAACAATCCCCACAACAGCAATGAACCGCCCAGCAACAGCCAGGTCTTGCCTCTCGCCAGGAGATAGAACGCCAGCGGCGAAATCAAGAACAGCACCGTATACAGCAGCATGACGTCAACCAGGTAATACGTGCGATGCAGAGTAAAGACACTCACCACAAACCCAATCGGGTTGGAGAGGTCCACTCCTTGCGCCCAGGGCAGATATAACAATTCAGAGAGAGGGAGAAACAGAAGCGTGAGACCTACCGTCAACAGGTACAAGGAGCCGGCTCGAATGAGCACCTTGCGTATGGAAGGTCCCATCCCATCGCGCTCGATCAAGTGATGGTAAACCAAGCCTGCCACCAGACCTGAAGTAAGAATGAACCCTTCGGCGGCTGAAGTGTAAAAGCGATTGCCGCCGGTCAACAAGTACAACGGGGAAGGGCCACGCACGTGATCCACGACCATCGCAAGAACGAAATAACCTCGGAGCAAATCAATGCGCAGGTCGCGCCCTTGTGGAGTGAGGTAGGCCGGCTCTGACCTGTGATGTTGATCGTCGCCCGTTGACTTCAAGTGGTGGGTAAGCCCACCCGGAGGCAAGGTAACATCATCTAGGGAATCGTCGGAAGCATCCTGTTCTGCGATCATCTTTTACCTCGCAAATGAGATAACGCACCCGACTTGTGCGCGCATTATACCATAGGACTATCACTCCTCGACGTGACACCTTTCTGCGCGATTCAGTGACGATAGACGCTTTACAGGGCGCAAGTCGCCGGATATACTGGAGCCAGTCAAGGATGACACTCTGCAAGGGCGAATCCTCGGCCCAACGCATTCCAGCAGCGCCCTTTCTCTGTGGCAGACAGACCATTGAACTGATCGTTATTTTCGAATCAGAGATTCTGGAAAGGTCCTGTTCATGCGTAACTTGGGTTCGTTGATTCTGAGTCTCGCCATGCTGCTGGCGGCGTGTTCTGCACCCGCCACTTCTGCAAGCCCCAACCCCTTGGCCGTCGCTCCCGCAACCGCAGTGCCCATCAGCATGCCTGCCGTCATACCGTTCGACCGCGCCAGGCTCGGCACCGTCGAACGCGACATCACCTATTGCACAACCGACGGCGTCGCACTCAAGATGGATGTGTATTATCCACCGGTAATGAGCAGGCCCGCGCTGGTTGCCGTGTATGTACATGGAGGTAGTTGGTCAAGCGGGAGCAAAACTGATAGCATGGGCATGACCGACGTGCCCGAACTGCTCGCGCGGGGATACCTGGTCGCCAGCGTTGATTATCGCCACGCGCCCGAGTGGAAGTTCCCTGCGCAGATCCACGACGTCAAATGCGCGATCCGTTTTCTTCGCGCAAACGCCACGCGATTCAACCTTGATCCCAACCGGATCGGCGCGTGGGGTCACAGCGCGGGTGGGCATCTGGTGACGCTGCTCGGCACGACGGACACGCGCGACGGCTTTGAGGGGTCACGTGAATACGCAGATCAGTCGTCCCGCGTCCAGGCGGTGGCGGATATGTGCGGTCGGGCGGATTTGCGAGGGATGCCAGCGAACAAGGCCAAGTCCGTGTTTGGCGCTCCAAATGACTCGTCCGACATTCTCGAACACGCCAGCCCGATCACGTTCGTCTCAAAGGGCGATTCGCCTTTCCTGATTCTGCACGGCGACAAGGATGCGACGGTGCCTCTGCGCGTGTCACAGACACTCGCCGAACGGCTGAAAGCGGCTGGCGTCCCTGTGACGTTGGTGGTCGTCAAGAATGCCGATCACAACTTTAATCCCGAAGGCGGGCCGATGGGCCCAACGCGCCCGAAAATGACCAAAATGATAGCCGACTTTTTCGATCAGTATCTGCAGTAGGTGGCGCGGAAATAGTCTTGATCGCGCCCGCCCCAGCGTATCTTTTCAAGAAATTGGGGGCAAAGCACCCTTTGACAAGCTCAGGGTGCGGTTTCTCGTTCGCCGGCCATCCTTCGACAGGCTCAGGACGGCCAGCTACCCCGAAATATTGAGAAGATACGAAATGTAACCGCCCCGGCGGTCAAGCGTCGGGGCGGTTTTGTCTCACGTCGCATCTCTCATGCTTTTGGCAGCGCTGCTGTTCTGGCTACTGTTTCGATGGCGATGCTTGCCAATGCAGCGCCATAGTCCAGGTCAATATTCTCCATGGTATCTTTTGTGTCGTGGTAACCGGTCCGATTGATGTCATAGTTTTCCATGAACAGGACAACCGGCGCGCCGATGTCGGAAAAAATCTGGCCGTCGGTGTTGTAGAGCGAGCTTTGAGGATCATCCATGGTCCGCACTTCGCCGTCAAGATATGGGTGGAGAGCAATGTCTGGAAGGGTGATGCCGTCTGCGCCTCGCTTGCCGCGCCCCTTGCCTCGCCGCTCGGGGCTAGAGTTCCACTCGCCCGCCCCGACATTCCAAATCATGTTGGCAAGATGTGCCTGGTAGGCGAGGCCCAACGCCCCACGGCTTTTGCCCGGCGAAATCTGAAATACATCCTGGTCGTTATCGCGGTTGTGCGCAATCATGTCTAGCACGAAAGCGCCTACCACCCGCACCCCCGATAAATCCTTCCATTCGTCATCGCTCAACCGCAGCTTGAGCGTCCCTTCGACCAAGGCCTGGCAAAAATATCTGGCGCCCATGCAATCGGACGGGAACTCTTCGCCTGTGAGATGGAGCAGCCAGACATCACGCTCAAGACGACCTTCCCTGGCAAGCTTGAGAAAGATCGGCGCGGCCAGAAGCAGGGTGGTCGTCGCCGAGTGGTTATCGTCTGCCCCGGCGGCAGCCAGGCGAACCCCCGACCCACCGCGCGATGGCTCGTACAGGTCTTCCATGTACGCTGTGTCATAATGGTCGGCCATGACCACGGCCTGGCTGCGATCCTTGCCCGGAATCACCACGAGAATGTTGCGCTCATGTCCATGCCCTTCTTGGTTGATCTTCCATCCGCCAAAGAGTGAAAAATCAAAATCCGTTCGCCATTGAAACGGCAAGTCGCCGCACACAGCCTTGCCTTCCATTCCCACTTCGGCGATGGCTTTCCGGTGGCGGCTGAGGAGATAATCGCCCAGGTGTTCCAGGTCGCGGCGGTGATGGGTGAGCTTGCTCAACGTTGCCGGATCTTGCACACAATCGGCATTGTCCTTGTTGGTATAGCGGCCATGTGACAGAGTGAGAAGGTCTTGCCAGAACGCTTCCTCAAAAGCGCGCGTCGCGGTTTCACGAAAGGTGAGCGGCTGGGGCAAATCTTGTGGCGCTTCCGGCGGCTCCAAGATTCTCGCCAATTCTTTCTGAACTCGGCGACCTTCCTTTGAATCACTGGCCCGGTCCGGCAGCGCAGCCAACCATTCGTCCAGCGACTCCCTCTTGGAGATTCGGAGCAGAGCGCGCACGAAACTCTTCCGCAAAGGGCGCTCGCCGACGAGCTGCCAATTATCGAGGAGGGCAAGAACATTGAGCGGCGTCTGATGTGTGTAATGATCGTGAATGTGATCCAAGTGATGCAAAGCCGAAAGATACGCTTCACGCCGGAGCAGCCGCGGCCATAGCTCGACAGGGTACGAGAGATCGAGCGAGTCGGCTCGATAGACCGTCAGGTATCCCAACGGCGCATCGGGCAGCACCTCGCTTTGTTTCGACGTGGGCGACCAGTAAGCCACCAGTGGGCGTTGCCAGTAAACCTCGTACAGGCCAACCCGCATCGCCGGAAAAAGGAACCGATACCCAAAGAGGCCGCCCCCGACGAGCGCCGCTTCCGCTCTTTCAATCTCCTTGCGCGTGGCGTTGGGGCCATCCAAGAGCAGTTCAAACTCTTTCGTCCAGAGCTGGCAATTCCTTGCCAGGGGTTTATCATAGAGACCTATCGAATCAAGCGCCGTGCTGAACAAAACCCTGGCGACCTTGTCCACGCGGGGATTCAGCGCCAGTTCGTCATCATAGCGGTGCACGCGGTTCCAGCGGTTGGTGCGCCGATAGGTGTCGAGCACCAATTCCTGCTGAACGTCTGAGGGCTTGAGGTCGGGATGCGGCTCATGCAGCCAGCCCGATTGCGGAACCCGGATGCCGCCCGGCCCGCCACGTCGCGCGGCCAATCGCAACAACGGTATTTGCGCTGCCAGTGGCAATTCCTGTTGGAGCCGGAGATACGTCGGCATGCCCCAAAAGACCAGGCTTCCCGGAAAAGGCAACAAGGCGAGTTTCCCTGCCAGGTATCGTTCTCTGATTTCGGCCGGCAGTCGGCTGAATGGCCGGAAGGTGAGCAGATATCGAACACCTTCTAACGACGCTGGCTTGTCTATGATGTATGGTTTGGTCCAGGCTGGTAAAGGTTCTACATTCCAGTACGGGAACGTGGCGTTTTCTTCGGAGGGGAGAATGCGAAAGCCAATGTGGAAAAGCTGCGCCGCATCACGGGCGGTTTCTCCATGTGTTTTCGACAAGAGCCGGAGGACAAACGAAAGGGATTCACGCTCCGGCAACTCCTGCCCCGGCGCCGAGTAGAACCCTTTCCAGAATGCGCGCTCAGGCCCTTGCTCACTGCCACCGAAAAAGGTCCAGCGCACACGTCCCATGTCATCTTGTGTTCGGGAAAGTGCCAGCGGCAGAAAGGTGACGTATCGCTCGTGAGCAAGTTGCCCGGCGCGAGCGGCCAGTTCAGGCGGCCAATAGGGATTGTTCACGAGGTTTTGCCCTTTGTGCCCGGCAATGTGATGTTCGGGCAGACCCTGGCCTAATCGAACCAACGCTTCCATGATTTGCCGGGCCAGGTGCTCCAGGCCCGGCCTCAATTCATACTCTTCCTCGATTTCGGAGATGCGCCAGCCATGCGGGTCTTGCTCGGAAAACAGCAACGTATCAACGTCCCCGTATGGCGTGCGGCCCAGCCTCGGCGGTGGCATGAACTCGGAGTAGGCGGGAAGCGGGAATCGCCCCTCTCCCGTAAACCACGGGTGATCTTCAAGCAGTTTTCTCCACCCGTTGCGATTCGCAGTGCTCATAGAGCTGTTCAATCTTGTATTGTCGTCCATTGCTTTTCACCCTCTCACCAAAACAAATACTCGCGCAACAATCCACACGGTGCGGCCTTGTCGGCGAGAACTGGTCAAGAGTATATTTCGGTTGACAGCAGATGTCAACCTGTAATGCAACCCGTTGGCATCGCGCGACCAGCAGGATGCACAAACGTGAACGCCCCGGCAATCAAGCGCCGAGGCGTTCTGGTTTCACTTATACGCTAGAGATGTTTGAGTAACTGGGGCCTCTAATCTCCAACCACCCACTTCCGACCTCTGACCTCCGCCCTCACTTCAAGCTATCCAACTCGTGCCCGGTCTGATTGGTGTAGGCGTACATCTTGTAGACCGGCTTGCGCGCGACAAGCTCTTGCTCGAACTGCTCGATGGGCGAGCCGTTCCCCTCGTGCTCCCAACGCAGGCGGATAGCCTCGCCGCGAATCGCCAGGTATTTGGCCCACAGGTCGGCATTGCCGTGCCAGTGGACATAGTCCGGCGAAAAGTGCTGCGCGCCCCGGTCGGTCGTTGCCTCGGCGAACTTGAACAACTCGAACATGAGGCTCTCGATCTCACTGACGTGGCTGTAGCTTGTGCCGGTCGCGTTCAAGAGCGGCATGCCCTGGTCGTCCAACAGCGAGCCATACGAGGGCTTGAGGATGCCGTCGGCGTACAGGTCGCGGACGATGGCACGGCCCGCATCTACGATGCGCGCACCTTCTGCCTTGATTGCATCACTATCTCTGAGCGCGGCAGCGGCGAAATCGTGCGAGTGGCACTTCCAGCATTTGGCTTCCAGCAGTTGACGGTTGTTGGCTTTGACGTTGAGCGAAGCGTCGGCCTGGACGCCCTTGATGCGGAAGATAGTGTGCTTGTTGTCGTCCATCGTGTGGCAGGTGACGCAATTCGGCTCCTGCATCCCGGAAGCCTCGGCCTGGCGCAGGTGAACGCCGGTCTCTTGCACTTCCTTCTGCGGATGGTCTGGCCCGTTGTGGCACATGCCGCAGGCGTCGTTCACGGCCCTGGCCGTCTTGGGCGGCTGGAACGAGTGCGCGTCGTGACACGAGATGCACGTCGTCCCGACTTTGAAATGGCACGACTGGCAACCCTGCCGCTGCATCGCCGGAAAACCGTCGAGCAACTTGTAACGCACATTGGTCGTGGCGAACTTGACCGCTTCCGAGTGGCGCGTCTGCGACCAGCCGGCGAATTCTTTCTCGTGGCATTTGCCGCAGCGTCCGGGCTGGACGCCGCCATAGCCGAGCGTGTCAAGACTCTCCGGTTTGATCTTGCCATCGGGACCGGGGTCATGGCAGTTGATGCAGGTGACGCCCGCCTTTCCATGCGGTGATTGCCTCCATTGTTCATACTGCCAGGGCATTTGAGATTTATACAGCGCCTCAAAGTTGGCGGCTTGCTGCGTCGTTGCGCCTTGCGGCAAGATGCGCTTAGGGGCACAGGCGGCAACCGCCAACAGGAGGGCGAGCGCAAAAACGATGAGGGTGATCAGTCTGCGAGTGTTCATGGGCGTTCTCCTGAATCGTTGGGCCGGAGGCAGCAGGATGCCAGCCTACGGTTTTCGATATGAACTATTTAGCGGGCGGCGTGGCCCAGGTCGGGATTTTTTCGCGGACGACGGTGTGAAAAGGCGTCGGGTTGTGGACAAAGTGCTGATGACATTGCACGCAGCGAGTCGTCTCCGGCGCGGTGGCATGGGCGATTTTGCCTTCTTCGCTTGCCGGTTCAAAGCGCCATTTGTGGCAGCGCAGGCAGTTGTCGTCTTTCATTCGCTCGTGGGCGCGCGCCTGCAAGCGAGGCAGGTTTTGCTGCCACCAGAACGGATCGCTCGACGGCTTGAACCAGTGCGAGTACAACTCGTTGAGCGAATCCACTTTGGAAAAGGTCAAATCCAAAAGCTGCGGCGGAACGTGGCAGTCCACGCAGTTGGCGACGACGCCTTCGGGGTTGTTGACGTGGGTGGACTGTTCCCAACCCTTGTAGGCATAGTCCAATTCGTGGCAGGAGACACAGAACTGATTGCTTTCCGTGGCGACGACCGTGCCGGCAAATCCGGCAACGCCCAACACAAATAATCCCAGGAAGATCAATCCGATACGCTTCCACTTGATCGAGCGGAGTCGTGGGGGCAGCTTCACGTGCGCCTCCTTCGGTTATGGCGAGAGGTCAATCGAACTATTCGATATAGTCTTTGAGGCTGTGCTCGACCGCATAAGCGGCTGCTTCGGCCCGATTGGTGAGGTGAAGTTTGCTGAGGATGGAAGAGACATAGTTGCGCACGGTGCCTTCACCGAGGAAAAGCACCTGTGCGATCTCACGGTTTGTATTGCCCTCGGCCACCTGCGCCAGCACGCGGAGTTCTTGATCCGTCAGCTCGGTGAATGCGGCAGCCTCGTCTTTGCGGGCCGCCTCGCGCACGCGGGCGAACACGCGCTGCGTGAGTGTGGGATCGAGCAGCGCCTCGCCCCGCCCCACCGCTTCGATGGCGCGCACCAAGTCATCGCCGCCGATCTGCTTGAGGACGTAACCGGCAGCTCCGGCGGCAATCGCTTCAAAAAGCATATCGTCTTCTGCGAACGAGGTGAGGATGATGACCTTGGTATCCGGCGCAAGGGCAGTGATCTCACGGCAGGCGTCAATGCCGCTGCCGCCCGGCAGGCGGATGTCCATCACCACTACATCGGGTTGGTGCTGTAAAGTCTTGGCGATGGCTTCCCTGGCTGTGGCAGCTTCGTCCACCACGGTAAAATCGGGGTGGCGATCGAGCAACGTGCGCAATCCCAATCGCACAACTTCGTGGTCGTCCACAATCACGATACGAAGATGTTTCACGCAAACCCTCCACTGTCCTTGGCAGGATATGAAAGCACCCCCGCCGGGAGTCGAACCCGGATTAAAGGCTTAGAAGGCCTCTCCGTTATCCTTTACGGGACGGGGGCAAACGATCAGCGCGTATATTTTAGCACTGCCCGCGCAAGTTGGCAAAGAGAGAACTGATTGACCGATTACTGATCCGGCAACGTAAGCAGCCACAAGTTCCGGTCCGCGCTGTTGACGTAGACAATGTGCCGCCCATCCGGCGACACGCGCCAATCGCCGTTGAGGATTTGCAGTGGCGTCGTCGCCGCGTCGGTCAGCTTGCGACTGTTGCCGGATACCGCTTCCACTTCCCACACCTCAAATGGCTTGTCGCTCGACGCGCGCATGGGGATGACCAGCAAGTGCGCATCGTCCCGCCACTGATACGCGCCCCACATCTCTAACCGGCGCGCTTGTGATCCGTCCGTGCGCTGCATCCACATACCGTTGCGCGACTTGTCCGCGTCGAAGGTGATGTAATAGGCAAGCCACGTTCCATCCTTCGACACGCTCATACCCGAGAGGCGTTCGGTGCTGACTAGAGTGGTCGTGACATTAGTGGTAAGATCGAGCACGGTCAACGTGCGCTCGCGCACGTCCAACGACGGTCGGCCCAGATACATCAGCTTCAGGCCGCGCGGCAGCCAGCCGACGAGTCCCCCGCCGTACACTCGCGTGATGCGGACAGGCTTTCTGGCATTGATGTCGGCGACGTATAAATCGCTGGGGCGCTGGTCATACGGCCCGGTGATGTCCGGATCGTTGTCCCAGGCCAGGTGTTGGTTATCCGGCGCAAAGTCAACCGGCACTTGGCCGGGGATCGCCCATTTTTCACCAGTGCTTGGCTTTTCGATCACCGTCGCGAAATTGTCGGTGTATTCGATCAAGCTTCGATCTGGCGAATAGATCCCGACTCGCCCACTCCACTGCGGCGGCTCCTGCGCTCTCGTGAGAATATCCACGGCGTAAATCCCGGCGGGGGCGCTATCTGAAGGCTTGTCAATGAACAAGACCTGCCGCGAATCGGGCGACCAGCCTGGATTCACGCAGCAGCCACCGGTAGTCAACTGCGTGAGTTGAGGTGTGGGCGTCGCCGTCGGCGTGGGGCGCGGCGTCGAGGTGGGCTGTGGCGTCGCCGTGGATGTTGCGGCTGTCGTCGGCGTTAGCGTTGCGGCGACGAGTGGCCTGGCTGGCGGGGCAGTTCGAGCGCACGCGGCCAACAGCAGGCCGGGCAGGAATAAAAGTGCGATAATCGTTTTGATTTTCATCTTCGCCGATACCAATCGGGCGGCCAGGCTTCCGAGTAGTTGTTGAGCAGTGGGCCGCCAAACTGCGTCTTGGGTTGATCGTCGGGATACTGCCACTGGCGCGGGTCGGCCAGGTCGCGTTCAAAGCCGCGCTGATATGAGCCGATGAGCGCGAGCGAGTCCCAGTCGGCATCAATCAATGTGATTGGGTTGTAAGCCGTCAGATAATTCGGGCTGCGGATTTCGAGATGCAGGTGCGGCGCAGAGTGGCACGTGCCGAACGAGTCGCCGCTGAGGCCCACGACCTGGCCCTTGGTCACGCGCTGGCTCACAGTCAACTTGGAACGCTCGACCAAGTGACCGTACAGCGCGGCGTACCCGGCGTCGAGTTGCAGCATGAGGTTGTGCGGCAGCGACCCATGCTCCGGCGCATCCACCTTTGCGACCACACCATTGCCGATGGCGACCACGGGCGTTCCGCACGGCGCGGCCAGGTCAATGCCAAAGTGCAGTCCCTGGCCGGCGTGGTACATGATGTCGCGTTGATTGTAGGCGCCGGTGGTATTGCCGTAAAGCTGCCCCAGGTACCACGAGTTGGGGCCGGGCGGATCGGCAAACGGCAAGCCGAACGGTCGCGGGGGACCCGCGGCCACGGCCGGTTGAGCCAGCATCGTCAGCAGCAGCAACACGATCAATCTATACCCACGTTTCATAGCAATTCCGCCTTAACGACAGCGCCGGGCTGATGTCCACTCGCCCGGCGCAAAGATGTTGTCTGTGATGGAGGCAGCAACTTGTCTTATCGAGTGACGGCGGCCTCGAATTCGCCGTGCGCCACAAACTGCACAAACTCGTCCAGCGTGGCAAACACCCGCTGAGAAAGAAACTTGACGACCCAGTTTTCGGCCAGGGGCGAGATAGTGAAAACGTGAGCGCCGGCCTTGAACGCTTGCCACATCTCGATGGCCGTGCCCATGCTCGCTTCCGGCACGTAGGCGACGAGAACATCAGCCGTCGCCGCCATGTCATTCAATGCCAGATACACTTGCCGTCCCTGGTTGTCGTCATAGTTGACGCTATCCGGATGAAGCGCCCACGGATCCAGAATGTCCGCGTCGGGCAGGCGCGCGCGAATGGCAGAGGCAATGCGCTCCCGATAGTCCTGGCTTTCAATGCCATTGCCGCGCCGCGAGCCTTGCATGATACCGGCGATAAAGATTCGCATTCTCTCATTCCGACAAGCCGCCATAGGGATAGCGGCCTGTTGACATCCTCCCGCGACCGGCGGGAACAAACGCACCGCGTCACCCTCTGAAAGGGCAGTGCCCAACGCGCTCTGCTTGTCGTTGACAAAGACCGCGTGGATCATGTCGGTCGGCACGCCGAGCGCGATGGCTGCGTCGCGCGCGGTGGCCCCATCCGGCAGGTCCACCTGGACCACTTCACCCTGAAAGCCGGCCGGCCGGTAGCGGCGCAAGATCGCCTGAAGCCGGACGCCGACTTTCATCCGGCGCTCTCCGCGACCGGGCGCAGTCCCTTGTAGACGGTCTTGCCGCTGATGGTTTTGAGGATCAGCTCCGCATCTTTGCCGATGCGCTCCCCCAGCTCGCGCGGACTCATGGGCTGGTTGTCGTTGACAAGGAACACGCGAAAGACTGCGTCTACGACGGACGTTTGGTCGGTGATATAGTCGGGCTGCTGGCTACAATGCAGGCGCAACTGGTAGAGGATGCCGTCCGTCGGCTTGACTTCGGCGGTCTGAGGGTCTACCCAATCAATGGTCGTGTTGGACAAAGACTCGGCGTACATTTCTCGATGGACCGCACACAAGTGGCTCCTGAGGTACACGCGCAAATCGCGGTCGGCCTTGTTCCACCAATCGAAATCGATGTGGTACGGCGTATCCGGATTGGGTTTGATGAACCGCGAAACTTTGAGCGCAGGCACAGGGTTGATCATGGACATTCCTTTGGTAGCCGCTCAGGCGCCCTTGCGAAGGGTGAGCAGTTACTTGCAAGATGGCGGGATTATACCATTGTTCGCAGAGGCTCTCAACTGAATGGCCGGGCATAAGCCCGGCCTGCTATCTTCTCGATCAGCTGTGAGACAACCCGTGCGAAAGGAGGGGGTCACTCGCGGGCGACCCAATACCCATTGCCGACGGCTTTGAACGCAGGGTGCGTGACCATTTCGGTGAACACCGGCGCCGGCGGGATGCGACGCAGAATGTTCACGGCGCTATAGAGCGTCTTGGCGTGCACAGTGCCTTGCGGAGAAAGCCGCGCCAGTTGCGGGAACAAGTCTTGGATCAGGTCAGCTAACGGGCGGTGCTGCTCTTCAAGCCGCACCCACACATCGTCTACACTGGCGGGATTATCCACGACGGCCACCATCAGCTCGTCGTACTCGCACGTCATCTGCCGCTTGAGCATTTCAAAGATCAACTTGCCGTCTTTGACGGTCGCCACGCGCACCCACTCGCGCTTGGGTCGGCGGCTTTGCAAGTCCACACTCACGACGCCCGGCTCATCCGACCGGAGAAGTTGGACCCAGCCGCCCACGGGCACGTCGTTGGCCTCGTACCAGGTATCCAGCCCAAAGACGTAGCGATGCTCACGCACCACCCAGCCGGGCCAGCGCTGACCGCTGCGCGCGTCCTCAAACATGAAACGGATGCGTCGAGTCCGTCCGCTGGGGAAGAACGTGGCAATGGTCGGCGTCAGCGGCAGCGTGCCCACTCGCCGGTGCGGGAACGTCAGCGCAAACGTGATCTCGTCGGGCAGATCGTCCGGCGCAGCGAGTTCGGACCATTCGTCGGCCAGCTCGGACTCGATGCGAAGCAGCGCCTCATCGAGCAATTCGCGGCGGCAGGCGACCGGCTCGTACATCAGACGGCGCGGTGGGTACAGCACTTCCGGCGGCTCCAGCCGGCGCAAGAACCACAACACTTCACCGGCGGGGCCGACTTCGTCAAAGCGCTCATCTTTGTAGAGCGCGTAATTGAGCGAGAACTCTTGCAGTTGCTTGTTGATCTCGTGTGAGAGACCCACATCGCGCAAGAGCGCCTCCGTGGGCAGCGGTCCGCCGCCAGCCATATCCAGCACTGCCTCGGCCAGATTGAGGTGACCGACGTTCACCTCCGCTAACAGACCGGTAGGGAACCATTTGCCGAACAGCCACACAAAGTCCGAGCGATTCTGGAGCGCGGCCACAAGCTGTGCGTGGACGTTCGCCCCATACAGGTGATACAGGTCTTCGGGCGAACGCAGCGAGTCGCCATCTTGAGGCAGTGTCCCGGCGGATTCCTCGTTCAGGCGATGCGCACAAGAAAAGTTGGCCGCGAACGCGCGTTCAGGCTGTCCCTCGAACTGCACCTGGATAACCTGGAACGGACCGACCTCGGGGTTCCGTCCGTCGCGCACGGCGACGACGTTGCCCACGATGTAATCGAGCGAGGGAAACACCAGTCGCTGTCCAACCTCATAGACACCCTTGGGTTGGTACAAGGTACCCTTCGCCAACTCGCGGCTGACGGCAGCTTCCTCGCGCTGACAGTGCCGGCGGACGATCGCCAGTGCCAATTCGTCCTCGGTGCGCGGTAGCTCATCCTCAAAAAACAAATTGAGCAGATGCTCAAGGTCTTCGTTCGTAATCGAAAAAGAACTGCCCCAATATTCGGGGGTTTGCGTGGCGCGCTGAATCACTGCTAACTCCTGCGGGGACTGGACGTGGCCTCTTGTTTTTCTCGTTTCGTCAGGCAAAATTATACCAGCTTCTGCGTGGATTGCAATTGAGTTGGCCTGTGAGCTGAAAGACAGGCCCTGGGCCGCGCCAACCAACTTGACGAATCGCCTTGCATCGGTTACAATCCCACCTTGCCCAAGCGGGGGACGCAACAGATGTTTGAAGGGCTGACGAACAAATTACAGGCGGTATTTGACAAGCTCTCCAAGCGCGGCGTGCTGACGGAAGCGGATGTAGACGCGGCGCTGCGCGAAGTGCGCCTGGCGCTGTTGGAAGCGGACGTCCACTATGCCGTCGTCAAGGATTTCTTGGGCCGCGTGCGTGAGCGCGCAGTGGGCGCCGAAGTCCGTAAAGCTTTGACTCCCGCGCAGCAGATCGTTAAAATCGTTCACGAGGAACTGATCACCACGCTGGGCAAGCCGGCGTCATTGGATCTTTCGGGGCCGCCGCCGACCGTCATCATGCTGGCGGGCCTGCAAGGCAGCGGCAAGACGACTATGGCGGCCAAGCTGGGGCTGCGGCTCAAGAGTTCCGGCCAGCGTCCGCTGCTGGTGGCAGCCGACATCTACCGTCCGGCAGCCGTGACACAGTTGCAGGTGCTCGGCAAGCAGTTGGACTTGCCGGTGCACAGCGAAGGGACCAAGGTTGCGCCGCCAGAGATTTGCCGCAACGCGCTCAAGCACGCGCGCGAGGCGGCTTACAGCGTGGTCATCCTGGACACGGCCGGCCGTCTGCACATTGACGACGACATGATGGCCGAGATTGAAAAGATCAAGCAGGTCACGCAGCCGCGCGAAATTCTGTTGGTGGCCGATGCGATGACAGGCCAGGACGCGGTGCGCGTGGCCGAAGAGTTTCACAAGCGCGTGACGCTGACCGGCTTGATCCTCACCAAGGTGGACGGTGACGCGCGCGGCGGGGCGGCCATCAGCATCCGCTCCGTCACCGGCGTGCCGATCAAGTTCCTGGGCGTGGGCGAAAAGCCCAACGCGATTGAACCTTTCCAGCCGGATCGTCTCGCCTCGCGCATCCTGGGGATGGGCGATGTGTTGACGCTCATCGAAAAGGCCGAGGCGACGTTCGACCAGGACCAGGCCCAAAAGCTGACGCAAAAGTTCCTGGAAGCCAAGTTCGACCTGGAAGATTTTTTGGGTCAGCTCCAGCAAGTCAAAAAGATGGGGCCGATCAGCCAGGTGCTCGACATGATCCCGGGCATGTCGCGGGCCAAGCTGGACGTTGCGCCCGAGTTGGCCGACGGCCAACTGCGGCGCATCGAGGCGATCATTAATTCAATGACGCTGGACGAGCGACATCATCCCGAAGTCCTGGGGGGCAGCCGCAAGCGGCGCGTCGCGCGCGGCTCTGGCACGACCGTGCAAGAAGTGAATCAACTGCTCTCACAGTTCCGCCAGATGCAGCGGATGATGAAGCAGATGTCGGGCAACAAAGGGCGGGGACTGCTGTCCATGTTCCGCTAATGAATTTTAGATTTTTGATTGCAGATTGGAGATGCAATCTGCAATCTGAAAGAGGAGTTACAAAACAGTGGTACGAATTCGACTTCGCCGGATCGGCTCCAAGCGGCAGCCGAGTTACCGAATGGTCGTGGCCGACGGGGAAGCCCCGCGTGACGGGCGTTTCCTCGAAGTCGTCGGCTTTTACAATCCGCGCACTCTGCCGGAAACCGTCCGGGTCAATGAAGAGCGCGCACTGCACTGGCTGGGCGAGGGTGCTCAGCCGAGCGAGTCGGTGACTCGTTTGCTGACCAAGTGCGGCACGCTGGGACGCTATGCCAGGCTCAAATCCGGCGAGGCGTTGGATGTGTTGATGGCGGAAGCAGCCCAGGCCCAGGCGGCGGCTCCGGCCATTGACCCCAAGACCAAGCTGCACAAAGACATCGCCGGCGCGCCCGGCAAGCAAGCCAAGCGAAAGGCACAGCAGGAGGCTACGTCAGCGACTGAACAACCAGCGGCTTAGTCGCCAACCCAGCCAGCCTTGCTCCCTTTCCATTTCTCGTGGGTCTCGCAGCACTTCAAGCCCAACCCGTCACCAGAAAGGGAGACATCAAAATGAAAGAACTCGTCGAATACATTGCCCAGTCGCTGGTAGACGATCCCACACAGGTGCAAGTCAGCGAGGTAGGGGGAGTCAATTCGGTCATCATCGAATTGCACGTGGCTCCCACAGATATGGGGCGAATCATCGGCAGGGGCGGGCGCGTTGCTAACGCGATGCGCACGCTGATCCGTGTGCTCGCCGCCAAAGAAGGCAAGCGGGTCACGCTGGAAATCGTGTGACCGGCGGGGCAAGGAACCGATGCAAACCCCCGGTTCCTGGTATGCTTATGGATACACCCGATTTGAGAGGCTCAGGGAAGCGTCGCGTCCCTGAGCCTCGATTCTTAGCCGTCGCGCGCGTGGTCAAGCCGTGGGGCGTGCGCGGTGAAATGAAGCTGGAAGTGCTGACCAGCTTTCCCGATCAGCTCAACCGGCTGAAGCGCGTGTACCTTGGCCCCGAGGCAGTGCCGTACACCGTGGCGCGCTTCCACTGGCACAGCGGCGAGTTGCTCATGCAATTGGCCGATGTGCGCGACCGCAACGCGGCAGAGATGCTGCGCGATCAACTGGTGCAGATTGCACGTGAGGATGCGACACCACTTGAGCCGGGCCAGTTCTACGAATATCAAATCGTTGGATTAAACGTCATCACGACGGACGGCGAGCCGCTGGGCCAGGTGGTGGAAGTGCTGTCCACTGGCGCGAACGATGTGTACGTCGTGCAAGGTCCACGCGGCGAGGTGCTGCTGCCGGCCCGCGCTGAAGTCGTGCGGGCAATTGACCTGGACGCCGGCACGATGACGATGACATTGTTACCCGGTCTTTTGGAAGAATGAAGGCCAAAGGCGCTTGACCATTGGCGGTATTTAAAGTATAGTCGTGCTCAGGGTCGCACAAAAGCCAGGAAGCCAGAGATATAGGCCCACGATCAGCCGATTCTTTGGCGTCGTCATCTCCATGTACCACGACGACCACTCGCCGCCTCACTTTCATCTAAGTACGCCGAGTATCGAGCGAAAGTGGCGATTGAAACTCTGGAAATCGAAGAAGGCCACCTGCCCAGCCGTGCGTGGGCAATGGTTCTGGAGTGGGCTGCGCTCCATCGGGCCGAGCTTGTTGCTGATTGGCAGCGAGCGCGAGACGGGGTACCGCTAGAACAAATCGAGCCTTTGGACTAGAAAGGTCAAGAAGATGGTTCTTGTTCGCTCAGTCAAACCTCTGGAGAAATTCCGGGTTCTGCTCGAGTTTTCGAACGGCGAGCGAAAAGTGGTTGACCTCAAACCTTTTCTACATGGGCCTATCTTTGAGCCGATTCGCGAGAACCCTGAGTTATTTCGTTCGGTTCGGGTAGACGAGGAACTTGGCACAATTGGCTGGGAAAATGGCGCCGACATTGATCCGGATGTTCTCTACGGTACCTATATCCCGGCCTGGATGGAAACCGAAGAACTAGCCGTCGTCACCTAGTTCAAGTGTCGCGCGACTGTCCCCTCGCACGTCGGCCATCCACCGCAGCCGACTAGCGCCAGAAATCCAATGAATGACATTCGCTACTGGCTCGGCTTTAATCGCGTGATGGGCATCGGCCCGGCCAAGCTCCGCGCGCTCTTGGATCACTTTGGAGACTTGGAGACGGCCTGGCGTGCCAGTTCGTCCGACTTGCGCGAAGCCGGTCTCGACCGGCGCGCCTTGGAATATTTGCTGGCCGCCCGCTCCGCGATGGACCTGGACGCCGAGGTGGCAAAGGTTCATCGCCTGGGCGCCAAGATCGTCACGTGGGACGACGCTGACTATCCTCCGCAGCTCAAATCCATCACCGCTCCGCCCCCGCTGCTCTATGTCAAAGGCGCGTTTGCGCCCGCCGATCAATGGGCAATCGCCGTTGTCGGCACGCGACGCGCGACGGCTTACGGGCGCGAGGTGACCCGGTCGCTGGTGAGCGACCTGGCGCGCAACGGCGTGACGATTGTGAGCGGGCTGGCGCGCGGGATTGACGCGGCAGCGCATCAAGCAGCGCTCGAAGTGGGCGGGCGCACACTCGCGGTGCTGGGTCACGGGATTGATTTTGTCTACCCGCCGGAGCATCGCCAGCTCGCCGAGCAGATCATCGAGCATGGGGCGCTGGTGACGGATTACCCGGTGGGCACGCCGCCGGAGGGCGGCAACTTTCCGCCGCGCAACCGCATCATCAGCGGGCTGTCGTTGGGCGTGCTCGTCGTCGAAGGCGCTGCACCATCTGGTGCGCGAATCACTGCCGAATTCGCCATGGAACAGGGACGTGATGTGTTTGCTGTACCAGGAAATATCTTGCAGCGAAATAGCGAATTGCCCAATACGCTTATTCAGGAAGGGGCAATCCCCGTGCTTAAAGTGGATGACATCTTGGAACCATTGAATCTCACGATGGTTGCGCAGCACGCTGAAGCCCGCGAAGTTATCCCAGCGGATGAGACCGAAGCCAAGTTATTGCAGTTGCTTTCCGCCGAGCCGGTGTACATTGACGATATCCAGCGAGCGACCGAGTTGCCGATATCAAAAGTTTCCAGCACACTCGCGCTGATGGAACTCAAAGGCATGGTGCGCCAGGTGGGCGGGATGAATTACGTGGTGGCGCGGGAGACGAGCGCAACGTACCGAGTAGATTGATTTTGAAATACGACCGCCGACGACCGACCGCAGACCGCTGGTTTATTGGGCACACTCGTGTCTGCGTTGTGCCCAGCGAAACCAGACCTAATGAACTTTGACAATCAAAATCGGTAATCGGATAATTCCCTGGATTCAAGGCTTCAGCCGGTTTTTGCTGTGCATCCTCCGGCTAAAGCCTTGACTCCAACATTACCGAATTTGAGTGTCAAAAGTCATCAGATGGAGGAAATCAAAATGGACTGTCCCAAGTGCAACTCAGTCATGGAAAAGGTGGCCTACCAGAACATAAAAGTTGATCGGTGCACAGGCTGCCAAGGCATCTGGTTCGACCTGCTGGAGCATAAACAGTTGAAAGGCATGGCCGGTTCTGAAAAGATAGACATCGGCTCTGCCAGGACGAAACCCAGCGCCGAAGCCGGCAATATCAATTGCCCTGTTTGCCAAACCAGGATGACGCGGCTAGTGGATGTCACGCAGCCTCATATTCAGTACGAAAGTTGCCCGGTCTGTTACGGCGTATTCTTTGACGCGGGCGAGTTCAGAGATTACAAAGCAGAAACCATCCTGGATTTCTTCCGAGACTTGTCGGCCAAAGAAAGACGCTAGTTTTCGCCAGCGGTTGAGAACATGAAATGGCCGACTCCTTCCTCGCTTACTGCCTCAAGTGCAAAGCCAAGCGCGAGATGCGCGACCCGCAGCCGGTTTTCCTCGGCGGCGGGCGACCGGCCATGCAGGGCACATGCAGCGTGTGCGGCACGCGCCTGACTCGCCTGGGCCGCACGCCCGCGCACGAAAACGTCCCCAGGCCAGAAACTCCACCTCGCCCTGCGCAGACCCTCATCCCCGGCCCTTCTCCCCGCTTTACGCAGGGAGAAGGGAGAAAGCTGGTGATCGTCGAATCGCCAGCCAAGGCGCGCACGGTGGGCAAATTCCTCGGCAGGGGTTATGTGGTCAAAGCCTCCATCGGCCACATCCGCGATCTGCCGACTAATCGCCTGGGCGTGGACGTGGAGCACGATTTCGAGCCGCGCTACGTCATCCCCGAAAAGAAGAAGGACGTGGTGCGCGCTCTGCGTGAGGATGCCAAGAAAGCTTCCGAGTTTTTCCTGGCGACCGACCCCGACCGCGAAGGCGAGGCGATCTCGTGGCACTTGAAAGAGGCCCTGGCGCGCGACATGGCCGGCAAGCCCGTGCATCGCGTCGAGTTCCACGAAATCACGCGCGACGCGGTTGACCATGCCTTTGCACACCCGCGAACGATTGACCTCGACCGCGTGGATGCGCAGCAGGCGCGACGCATCCTCGACCGGCTGGTGGGCTACAAGCTCAGCCCGCTCTTGCGCGACAAAGTGGGCCGCAAGGGTCTGAGCGCCGGGCGCGTGCAAAGCGTGGCCGTGCGGCTCGTCGTGGAGCGCGAGCGAGAAATCCAGGCGTTCATCCCGGTCGAGTATTGGAGCATCGTCGCGGAGCTTGCCAAGCATCGAGACCTGTCAGGTTTTGAAAACCTGACAGGTCTATCGTTCCGGGCCAAGCTCATCAAAATCAACGGGCAAGATGCCGACCTCAAGAATCGCGACGACACGCTCAAAATCGTCGCCGAACTGGAAAAGGCCGCTTACGTCGTCAGCCGGGTGGACAAGTCTGAGCGGCGCCGCAATCCAGCCCCGCCGTTCACGACCAGCACGCTGCAACAGGAAGCGTCCAAGCGACTAGGCTTTGCCGCCAAACGAACGATGGCCGTCGCGCAGGCGCTTTACGAGGGCGTGGATGTTGGCGACGGCGGGCGCGTGGGCCTCATCACGTACATGCGCACCGATAGCACCGCCATTGCCCCCGCCGCCCAGGCCGAGGCGCGCGAGTTCATCCAGGAAAAATTCGGCGCAAACTTTTTGCCCCCTACCCCACCCGTCTACAAGACCAAAACCAAGGGCGCGCAGGAAGCGCACGAGGCCATCCGCCCCACCAGCGCAAAACGTGAGCCGGCAAGCGCCAAGTCGTATCTCGACCGCGACCAATATCGCCTGTACGATCTGATCTGGAAACGCTTCATCGCGTCGCAGATGGCTCCGGCGGTATTGGATGTGACGAGTGTGGATGTAACGGCAACTGTAGGACAAGCTGGCAACTTGTCCTACGCCCGCTACCTCTTTCGCGCCACCGGTTCAATCATCAAGTTTCCTGGCTTTCTCGCCGTGTACGAGGAAGCCCGCGAAGAAGGCGAAGCGCCGAGCGAGGACGAGGAAGGCAAAGGGGTGCGGCTGCCGCCGCTCGCGGTGAACGAGCCGCTCAACCTGTTGAAGCTGATACCCGAACAACACTTTACGCAGCCGCCGCCGCGTTACACCGAAGCCTCGCTTGTCAAGGCGCTGGAAGAATTCGGCATCGGTCGCCCGTCCACGTATGCGCCAATCCTGACGACAATCCAGGCGCGCGGTTACGTGACCAAGAACGGCAAGCAACTGGTTCCCACTGAGCTTGGTTTTATCACCAACGACCTGCTCGTCGGCAGCTTTGCGCAGTATGTGGACGTGGGCTTTACGGCGCAGATGGAAGAGCAGCTCGACGAGGTGGCTGAGGGCAAGGTCAAGTGGGTCGGAATGCTGCGCGAATTTTACACGCCGTTCATTGCCAGCGTCGAGCACGCGCAATCCGCCATGCCGCACGTCGAGATCAAGCCGGAAGCGACGGGGCAGACCTGCCCCGATTGCGGCGGCGCGCTCGTCGTCAAGCTAGGCCGGTTCGGCAAATTCATTGCGTGCAGCAATTATCCAAAATGCCGCCACACCGAGCCGATTTTGGCCAAGACCGGAGCCAAGTGCCCGCAGTGCGGCAAGGACCTGATCGAGCGGCGGACGAAAAAGAAGCGCGTCTTTTACGGCTGCGCGGGCTACAAGGCAGGCGATCCCAACTCGTGCAACTTTACGACGTGGAAGCGTCCGCTGCCGCAGCCGTGCCCCAAATGCGGTGGGCTGCTCGTCGAGGCGGGGAAGAATGTGGCGCAGTGCGTCAAGTGTGAAGAGCGAGTTAGTTTGGCAGTCGAGTAGTCGCATGGCCTGAGAGTCGAGAAAAGCTCCATGCCGTTATCAATACCTGCGAGGTGACAACATGCCAGAAGATATCAGATTGTGGGAAATTCTCAAAGGAGACGACCTGAAGGAAATCAGGAAGGCCAAGCTTGATCTAGAGGCACGCATAGAAGATTGGTTAGAAAGAGACATCTCCATAATCTCAGATGATCTGTTGGTTATTGGGAGACAGGTCGAGACAGACTTTGGCGGGATCATTGACCTCCTATGTCTGGATCTCGATGGAGATGTTGTTATTGTGGAATTGAAACGCGACAGGACTCCACGAGAAATAACCGCTCAGACGCTCGATTATGCATCTTGGGTGAAGGACTTGTCGAACGAGAAGATAACCGAGATTGCTGATGAGTACCTGCGGGATCGAGGCCCTTTAGAAAGAGCTTTCAAGAGGAGGTTTGACACCGAGTTGCCAGAAGTATTGAATGGACATCATGAGATGCTCATCGTCGCCTCAGAAATAGATAGTAGCTCTGAGAGGATCATCAAATACCTCTCCGATTCCTATGGCGTTGCGATCAATGCAGCCACCTTCCAGTACTTTCGTGATGAGAACGGGAGAGAGTTCCTGGCACGAGGGTTTTTGATAGAACCCAGTCAGGTTGAATATAGTACACAGACCAAAACCTCTTCGAAAAGGAAGCCTCCCCTCACCTATGAGGAACTGCAGGAAATAGCAGAAGGCAATGGCGTAGGTAACATCTACAAGTGTCTTGTGGAAGGATTGACTGACTATTTTGACCAGAGAGGTACAACAAGAAGTACAGTTGCATTCATAGGTATTTTAGAGGAAAGCCGAAATACGATTTTCAGCGTCGTGCCCGGCGAGAGTGACGCCAGCCAAGGTGTATGGTTTCAAGTGTTTGTCGATAGGCTTTCGGAATACCTCAGTACAAGTACCGATAAGGTTATAGGGATACTCCCTTCTGGCTCAGAGGAATATGTACCCTATAAGGGCGCACCTCGCACATTCGGTGGATTCTTCAAGGATGACAACGAGGTTGACCGTTTTCTAAAAGAAATGTCCAAGTTGAGTAAATGATACCATTGCATCGCACGGCTTAAGGCCACTCAATGACGCAACTGTTGAACAACCGCCCGAAAGAAACCACATGCTAAAATTCCTAATCGCCCTTGCCTTGATCGGCTTGGCATTTGCCACTCGATGAGCCTTTTCGCCGCGCGTGGTAAATCGCTCAACGGAGGACAATTCGCATGAAATCCTATCGCAAAGAACTGTGGTTCAACGTGCCAAGCCGCCGAGCGTTCATCAACATCACGCCGCAAGTTGAACAATGCCTGCGCGAAAGCGGCATCAAAGAAGGGCTGGCGTTGCTGAACGCGATGCACATCACGGCGTCCGTCTTCATCAACGACGACGAAGCCGGCCTGCATCACGACTACGATGCATGGCTGGAACAGCTTGCGCCGCACGAGCCGGTCAGCCGCTATCGCCACAATGACACGGGCGAAGACAACGCCGACGCGCATCTCAAGCGGCAAGTCATGGGCCGCGAGGTCGTCGTGGCGGTGACGAACGGCCAACTCGACTTTGGGCCGTGGGAGCAGATTTTCTACGGCGAGTTTGACGGTCGCCGCCGCAAGCGCGTGCTGGTCAAGATCATTGGCGAATGAGTCTATGCTCAATCCAAGAGAGGTAGGATGAAGATTGTCTTTGGCGAGCGCATCGGTAAAAGCGCCGAGATGGCGGTGGGCTGTTCCGCCATCATCTGGGACTTGACGCGGAGCAAGATTCTGCTCACCCGCCGCGCCGATAACGGGCGCTGGTGCTTGCCCGGCGGTCATGCGGAGCCGGGCGAAAGCGTCGCCGAAGCCTGCGCGCGCGAAATCTGGGAAGAGACCGGGCTGCGCGTTCACGTCGGCAGGCTGATTGGCGTGTACAGTAGTCCCGATTTTCTCCTCGAATATGCGGACGGGCGTCGCCACCAGATTGTGGCATTGAACTTTGAAGTGCAAGTGATTGGCGGTGAGTTGGGCCTGAGCAACGAGACGACCGAATACGGTTACTTTACGCCCGACGAAATCAAAAGCATGGACTTGATGGAGCATCACCGCGAGCGGATCGCGGACGCATTGGCGAACCAGGTCGCCGCGTTCGTGCGGTGAGATGCCTGATCGCCGCTGTACAAGTTGGTCAATGGAAGATAAAATAGCCACATGACGACTAGACTACCCGACCACTCGACTACAAAACTACACGACTACCTTGACCACTTTGTGACCTATCTCGTCGCCGAGCGGGACGCTTCGCCGTACACCGTCAAGAACTATTCGCACGAGATCGGCGAGTTCATCGAGTTTGCCAGGGAGCAGGGCGTCACGCAGCTCGAACAGATTGATCGCAACGTCCTGCGGCTGTACCTGACGTGGCTGGCGGCGGAAAAGAAAGCTAAAGGCAGCATCGCGCGAAGGCTTTCGGAATTGCGGTCGTTTGGCAAGTTTTTGGTGCGCCAGGGTATAATCAAGGCCAACATATTCGGCGTCGTCAGCGCGCCCAAGCTGGGCCAGCGTTTGCCCGAATATCTGGAGCACGACGAGGCGACGGCGCTCGTCACCGCGCCGGACACGAGCACGCCGGCCGGGTTGCGCGACCGCGCCATTCTCGAAGTGATGTACGCGGCAGGGCTGCGCGTGAGCGAGCTGGTGGGCTTGAACATTGACAACGTGGACCTGGCGCGCGGTCAAGTGTGGGTGTGGGGCAAGGGCGGCAAGGAGCGCGTAGGGCTCTTGGGTCAACCGGCCATCCATGCGCTTCAGGCGTACCTGCGCGGCGGTCGCCCCAAGCTGGTCACGAAAAAATCGTCGCAGGCGCTCTTTTTGAATCAACGCGGCGGTGGGCGCTTGACGGCGCGCGCGGTCGGGCTGCTGCTGAACAAGTACGCCCTGCGCGCCGACGTGGAGGGCCGCGTCCATCCGCACCTGCTGCGGCACACCTTCGCCACGCACCTGCTCGACGGCGGCGCGGATTTGCGGGTGGTGCAAGAGCTGTTGGGTCATGCCGACCTGGCGACGACGCAGGTGTACACGCACGTCACCCAGGCCCGCGCACGAGATGTGTATCGGAAAGCGCATCCGAGATCAGGCGAAGAACCGCTTCGCAAGACGAATGGCGAATGACCCATGACGAACGACGAAGACGTTCTCTTTCGCACCATCGAGCGACACGAGTTGCCGGCGCTCCTGGATTTGTACCGGCACTTGCATGAAGCCGATGCGCCGCTGCCGGCCGATGACGTCGTCCGGCTGGTGTGGGATGACATCTTGCAGGACCCCAAAATGCGTGTGTTGGTTGCCGATCTGGACGGCAGCCTCGTCGCATCGTGTACGCTCGCCATCATTCCGAATCTGACGCGAGGCGCGCGCCCGTATGGCCTCGTCGAAAATGTGGTGACGCATCCCGCGCATCGCCGCCAGGGCATCGGCACGCGCCTGTTGCGTCATGCGCTCCAGATCGCCTGGGAATGGAACTGTTACAAGGTCATGTTGTTGACGGGATCGAAAAGCGAAGGGACCCTGCGGTTCTATGAGCAGGCGGGGTTTCGCAAAGGCATCAAGACTGGCTTTATTGCGATGCCAAAAGAAATGTGATGTGTGGCGGAACACGCAACACGAAAGGATACTATGCGACTCGATAAACTTCGACAAGCCATTGCCGAATCCGAAGACAACCTGGATGCTCTAGTTGTCTATCAACCGGAGAACCGCCGCTACGTCTCCGGGTTCACCGGCTCGGAGGCGATGCTGTTCATCACGCAAGACCGCGCCGTGCTGGCAACCGACTCGCGTTACTGGCAGCAAGCCGAGCGCGAAGCGCCCGAGTTTTCGCTCTACCAGGTCAAGACCAAATACGTCGCCGAGATGAAAGACATCCTCGCAGCGGCGGGCAACCCCAAATACCTCGGGTTCGAAAGCACGTTCATCACCGTGGACCAACTCGACCAGTTGACCGACGCCGCGCCGGAGGTCGAGTGGGTGGCGACGAAAGACATCGTCGAAGACTTGCGCCTGATCAAAGACCCCAGCGAGATCGCGCTGATGCGGCGCGCGGCGCGCATCGCCGACGAGGGCTTTGAATTCCTGTGCAAGACGCTGCGCTCCGGCATGACGGAGCGCGAGGCCGCGTGGGAGCTGGAAGCCTATATGCGGACGCACGGCGCGGACAAGATTGCGTTTGACCTCATCGTGGGCAGCGGGCCGAACGGGGCTGAGCCGCATCACCACAGCGACCCGCGTCCCATCCAGGCCGGCGAGCCGATCGTGCTCGACCTGGGCGCGCAGGTGAACGGCTATCACTCGGACCTGACGCGCACCGTTTGCCTGGGCCAACCGCAAGATGGCCGCTTTCTCGAAATCTACTCTATCGTGTTGCGCGCCCAGGCGGCGGCGCTTCAAGGCATTCGCGCCGGGATGACGGGCATCGAGGCGGACAAGCTCGCGCGCGACGTGATTGAGGCAGCCGGTTACGGCGACAACTTTGGTCACGGGTTGGGGCATGGCGTGGGGCTGGAGATCCACGAAGCGCCGCGCGCCGGTCGAACGGCGGAAGGCGCGCTGCCCGCCGGGTGCACACTGACGGTGGAACCGGGCATTTACCTTCCGGGCTGGGGGGGCGTGCGGATCGAGGATTTAACACTTGTTGGCGAAAATGGTGTACAATTACTGAGCCGAGCAAGCAAAGAGCCGCTTATCCTCTGACACAAGAAAACGAGGTAAACCATGAATACACTGAACACTTTGGGCAGCAACCCTCGCATCATGCTCATCGTCGGAATTGTCGTCGGGCTGATCATCGGCATGATCGTCTTTTGGGGCGTACTGCCACCCAAGGCCGTTGATGTCCCGCCAGCACTTTTGCAATCCGGCTACCGCGACTTTTACCTCGCGTATGTGGCCAGCGAATACAGCACCACGCACGACCTGGATACGGTCAAGACCAAGCTGGGCGCAGACAAGGATGGCTATCCCTCCAAGCAAATCGCCGCTGATTTGCGCAAGCTAGCCCAATCGCCCAGCGCCAACAAGGCCCAGCTTGAAGCGTTGGCGTATGACATATTCGGACCGGCTGCCGCTCCAACGCCCGCGGCTGCCGGTCCAAACATGCTGCTCGTCGGCGCGGCTTGTTTAGTCTTGTTGATTCTGATCATTGCCGCCGTCGTGTTCTTGCTGCCGCGCTTGCAGGGTACTGGCCTTATAAAGCCGGGGTCATCCGCAGCCGTGCGCAGCGCGCAATCCAGCAAGACGGTTGAGACGACGACCTGGGCAGGTGAGGCAGAAAAGCCGCTGGCCCAGTTCGTCACCGGATATGAAATTGGCGACGATCGCTACGACACCTCGTTCAGCATCGAAACGCCGACCGGCGACTTTTTGGGCGAGTGCGGCGTGGGCATTGGCGAGACCATCGGCGTAGGCAACCCGGACAAGGTCGCCGCGTTCGAGGTGTGGCTATTCGACAAGAACGACATCCGCACCGTGACCAAAGTGCTGATGAGCGAATATGCTTATGGCGATCAGACGTTGCGCGCCAAGCTGGCGCCCAAGGGCGAGCCGGAGCTGGCCCGCCCCGACGCGGCCGTCGAGTTAGAGACCGCCAGTCTCAAGATCCGAGCGCGTGTCGTGGACATGGAATACGGCATGGGAGAACTCCAGCCGCGCAGCTTCTTTAACAAATTGCAGTTGGAATTGGCGGCGTGGTCCAAAGAAGTCGCTGCTCCGCCGGCAGCCGCTGAGCTTGCCTCGCCACAACCCAAGTAACTGCTCGCCCTTGCGAAGGGTGTAATTGCATTTGCCATTCGTGAGCTTGGGTTTGAAGGGCCTTATGGTGGGGGGCGACATCCGTACAGGGTCAAGGGAATGCTAAAGTCGGCAATCCCCAACCCGCACCAGGGCGACATCAGTAGAGTCTCTCGCGTGCATCCTGCGACAAGCTGGGATTGACCGCGACAAATGGGAGAGACTATAAACGAGAAACGCTTCGGGCCGTGCGAGGGCTGCAACCAAAAGCCCCGGCTTTTCCAAGGCCGGGGCTTTTTTAGCTGGGGAGGAAGGGTTCGAACCTTCGAATAACGGATCCAAAGTCCGCCGCCTTACCACTTGGCTACTCCCCAAAGAAGATGCCCGACCATTATACCTCACCCCTCCAGGCCCGACAACCGATCCACCGGCCCAGCGCGATGGTGCGCCTCCTCTAGCCACTTCAGGCTATGACCAACCCGGCGGCAGGCTGCTTGCGAAAAGTCAGGCGTTCAACCTGCCTCCGGTTTCGGGCCGGACGGCGACAATCGAGATTCCGCTCAAGCCATAGGCGGCCAGAGTGGGTTTGCGAATCTGACAATCGGCGGCAAGCAACTGCGCGGCGCATCGTTGCAACGAATGGCCCGGCGCAAAATGAGTGGGGCGCGAAGGCCTTCGTATCATACCGCGCCTTGGCTAAACCCGCGTTCGGGAGAAAAGCATGTCCGTGGATGCTACGCACGAGCTGGTCATCAACGAAAGGGTGAGAATTCCACTGGACGAACTGCGCTACCAGTTCGTCCGCTCAAGCGGCCCCGGCGGGCAGCACGTCAACCGTTCCGCCACGCAAGTGGAATTGACGTTCGACCTGGCCGGCTCGCCCAGCCTGGACGATGCACAAAAGGCGCGAGCGAGGGTCGCATTAAAGTCCTACGTGGACAAGGCCGGCGTGTTGCATCTGGCCTCGCAGGCTTCGCGCAGCCAACTCTACAACCGCGAAGATGTGACGGCGCGCTTTGTAGAACTGATGCGCCGCGCGCTGCGTGTCCCCAAAAAGCGGCGACCCACGCGCCCGACGGCTGGGGCGAAAGAGCGGCGGCTAGAGTCCAAGCGCCGCCGGAGCGGCACTAAACGAGAACGACGTTTCACTCTGCTGGACTAGAACGCCGGACATGCGCTGGCGCATCAATACAACACCGCCGGTCGCAGACACATACCGGAGGCGTCGCATTTTGCGACGAGTCTTCGCGACCGGCTTCTGGAAAGCCTGATGGATTGTAGTCTATATGCGACACGGCTCGCAACGTCAAGCGGAGGTGGGGCGAAAAGCGCCTGCACGGATTTCGTCCGCGTGCAGCCGTTCGTGAAAGCCGATGAGGCGAAACACGTCCTCGACGGTCATGTCGCCGTAACTGGGATGTCGCACCGGAAAATCGAGCGCGGACTCGGGCAGGTCGGCCAACAGCTTGAGCGTCGCCACACGATTGCTGTCTAGTTCGGCCAGCAGATCGGCGGGAGATTTTCCCACACGCTTTTCCACCTGGCGGCGGTTCCAAAAATCCAGGTCAAAGTCAGGGCGCGGGACATAGTGACCCTCGGCTTGCGCTCGCGTGATGATTCCCAAAAGTGATGGCTCTGCGCCGACGACATGCGCCAACACGTCGCGCGCCGTCCACCTGGCTTTGTCATCATGCGCCACACACCGCCAGTTCTCATTCCGCACGACCTCGACCACAGCCAACAGGAACCGACGTGATGAAGCCAGCCATTCTTCGATGCGTTGTTTGCGTTCAGACATGCCTGTGCCTCTGGCAAAATCTTGTCGTTGACATGGCCCCCTTGTCAACCTCTCCGTAAGGTAAAGTAGAACACACTCCCCCTACCCGTCACACCGTCACTGGTCACCCCGACCTGCCCGCCTAGCTTTTCCACAATCCGCTGCACGATGGATAACCCCAGCCCATACCCTGTCGCGCGAGCCTGGTTCAGCCGCGTAAAGGGGATAAACATCCGGCCTCGCTCCTCTGGGGTGAGACCGGGGCCATTATCATGCACCCAGAAACGCACCATCCCGTCTTCTTGCATCGTCGCACCCAATTCCAGGTGTGGCGGCCGGTCACCATACTTGAGCGCATTGCTGAGATAATTCACCCACACTTCCTCTACCCATGGGGCGTGGCCCAACGCCGCCGGCCAGGCATCTGGCAAAACAATTGTAGCCTGATATTCCTGGATCATATCCGTCAGGCGCTGCTGAGCCTCGGCTACGATGTTGGCCATATCCAATGGCTTGGCCTCCACTCTTGTCTTGCGTACCCCAGCCAGCAGGAGCAGCTCGTCAATGATGTTATTCATCTTGTGTCCGAACCGCGCGATGACCCGCAAGGACTGCTGCAGCTCATCGCTGGAGGTCGTGCCGAAGCTTTGCTCCAATTCGGCAAAACCAATAATCAGCCCGACCGGGTTTCTGAGGTCATGGGCAACCGTGTGGGCAAAAGCATCCAGTTCTTGAATGAGCTTTTCTCGCTCCTGTTCCACTCGCTTGCGCCCCGTGATGTCTTGCATGACGACGACGGCGCTCTGAGTGATCCGATGGTTTCGGTCCAGCACCGGGCAAAGGTTGACCAGGAGATGACGTTTCAGGACAGGGTCAAAAACTTCCTGGTCGGTGGGCTGACTGAGCGTCCTCTCCACCACGGGCCTTAAGAGTGAGTCGAGATAGCAATCAGGATTGGCACATGCGGGATGGAGAAAGTCGTGCAGCTCGCGCCCCTTGACCTCCACCACTGGCCCGAGGTTCCAGGCCTCTACGGCCCGGTTGGCGCGGATCAGGCATCCCTGGTCATTGACCAGGCAGACCAGATCAGGGAGTGCGTCAATCGCCGACTCCCATTCACGTTTGGCCTGCTCGACCTTTTCAAAGGTCTCCTGAAGCGCCCGATGGGCTTGCGTGTGCTCAGTGGCATCGTGCATAACCCACACAACGCCTGTGATGGATCCACTATCATCTCGGATGGGCGCAGCGCTGCCCATAATGGGGATGCCGATCCCGCCGCGTGCAATGAGCAAGGCATGATAGGCTAAATTCGTAGCCGCCCCGTCCCGGATGATCTTGACGCCAGGGTTTTCGACCGGCAGACGCGTGTCAGCATAGACGATTTGGAGCACCTCCATCACTTCTTTGCCCAAAGCGTCTTGCCATGCCCAACCTGTCAACGCTTCCGCAGCAGGGTTCACGAACTCGACCCTGCCTGCCGTGTCGGTGGCGATCACAGCATCGCCGATACTTTTCAGTATGGCAGCCGGCGACCAGTCGTTCTCTGCTTTTTTCATAGAGTGCCTTCGTATCTATATGGGCCATATCGGATGGCATTCACTATTCACCCTTGCGAAGGTTGTCTCCTTTTGAAGCCTTCGCAAGGGCGCCTGAGGATGGCGTCATTCCGCAGAACCAACACGATCTTGCATCTGCAGGAGGAACGAGCCAGCCACTGCGGTCATTTCTTTTCTCCGGAAGGGCTGCCTGATGGGCGCGCCATTTCTTGGGTCGAACTGGAAAAGTTTTCTCCACGTCGTTTTGCGATGCGTATAAACGCCTGCACTACCGCCGGATCGAATTGCGCCTCGGCGCAGCGTTCAAGTTCGGCCACAATCTCGTCCAACGCTATGGCCTGATGGTAGGGCCGATCTGAAGCCATCGCATCAACCGCATCGCACACGGCCAGGATGCGCGCCTCTATGGGGATCTGCTCGCCCCGCAGCCCATCGGGATAGCCGTCGCCATCCCATCGCTCATGGTGATGTTTAATGAACGGCGCCAGATGTCGCAAGCCCTGGCACGTCTCCAAAAATTCAGCCCCCAGGCCAGCATGGGTTTTGATGATGGCATACTCCTCAGCGTCGAGTCTGGCGGGCTTGTGGAGGATACGTTCCGTGATGCCGAGCTTGCCGATGTCGTGGAGCAGGGCTGCCTGGCGAATATGCTCTACCTGTTCAACTAAGCCCACTTCGACTGCGATCGCCGTGGCATAGTCGGCCACCTTGGCGGCATGACCCGCCGCATCGGGATCGCGGGCATCAATGATCTTGGACAGCGTCAAGAACAACTCATCGTTGAACTGGCGGATGGCCTGGCTGGCGCTGGCAATCTTGAGGTTGGCAAGCGAGAGTTCCTGGTTCATGCGCCGCAGCTCGCGTACGTTCTCCTCGGTGCGTTCGACATATTGCTTCTGGGCGTAGCGCGTCAGGAACGCCGGCAGCGAGAATACGATGACACCGGGCAATCCCAGGGTCCGATAGGCGATGGACAGGATCAGGCCCATGACACATAATACCAGGTAATGAGCAAACAACCAGCGGAACTGCTCTTGCCACGTCGTCTTGAGACTGGATCCCTGCGCCAGGCTAATGGCAACGGCGATCAGGCCCGTGTCAATGCCGAAATAGATCAATCCGATGATGACCGTTAGAACGCCCAACACCAGCAGGTTCGATACCAGCAAGGCGGCAGACGGAGCATGGATCATGAGCGCCGGCGCTGCTCCGGCCAGGACATGGGTGGCCCAGTTAAAGGCCGTCTTGTAAAGAGCCGGCCGTTTTTGCGCGTAATGCGTCAACGCAATCCCCGCACTCACGGCGGCAACGCCCGGCAGGCCAGTGATCAGCGCCGCGGCAAAGGCGATGGCAACTGAAACCGAAACGGTGTTGTCCTCATACACGTTGACCTCGAACAACTCGGCCAATACCGCCAGGGCGGTCAGCAACGCAATGACCGCCAGATCGGGGTGCGGGTTTTGCAATAGGCCCAGCAGGGTGAGCGCAGCGCCCGCTGCAATCACTCCGCCCACGAACCACGGCAGCACCGCCTTGGGAAAATTCCGTTCCGAGGCAACCGGGCCGGCTTGCTCTTTGTTCTCGGGTGGCGCCGCCGGCGCCTCTACCGCAGGGCTGGCATTGTTGTCCGCAATCTCGCGCCGGGCAAAGGCGGCCGCATAGGTCGTCGCCGGAGCATCCTCAACCGGCGCACTTTCCAACTGGACCGAGTGAGGCACGTCGGCGGCGCTGGCCACGCAATTGCGCCCTCTCGATTTGGCCTGGTAGACGGCCACATCGGCCTGATGGATCAGATCAGTGGTCGTGGCCGCATCGTGTGGGAAACAGGCAACGCCGAGACTCAGCGTGACGTGGATCGGCTCAGCGCTAGTGGGGATCGTAAAACGAGTGGCCTCGACAGCCTGGCGGAGTCGTTCGGCAGCCGCCAGGGCTTTTTGCAACCCCGCTTCCAACAAGACGATGCAAAACTCTTCGCCTCCAAACCGCGCCGCGATGTCGTATTCGCGAATCGTTTTGCGGATGACCTGGCCGATGCCGGTTATCACCACGTCGCCTGCCAGATGCCCGTAGGTATTGTTGATGTTCCGCAACAAGTCGAGGTCAGCCATCATCAAGGCCAGCGGACGATCAAAGCGCCTGGCTCTTTCCAGTTCCGCCGAGAACAGTTCGTTAAAGTGGCGGGCATTCCACAGACCGGTCTTGGAGTCCGTACGGGCCTCTTGCTCAAGCTGTGGAATCATCAACGCCCGGTAGATCATCACCTGCGGCAAGAGCGCCGGCAGGATCAACCACGGATTAAGTTGCCACAGCGCGGCCACGACATAGCCCAGGAACAACTGGACCAGGTCGCTGAGCAAATTGGCGATCTCAAAGACGCCGGATTCGCGCAGGCTGATCCCCCGTGCCAGGACCAGCGCCAGTCCGATCAGCAAATGATTGAGAAGCACATAGATCAACACGCCGAGGGTCACGGCCAGCAAGGACACGGGTGTGGTCAGCGCCGTCGCTGCAGGAACCAGGGTCGTGAACGCCCAACGCACTGTCATCCCGGCGATGAGGTGCGTGGCGATGTTGAAAGGCTGAATGTACCAGGCGCGCAGGAGAGGGCTATGCGCCAGGCGTTTCCGAATCCACTCGACTAGATGGGGAATCAGCACCAGAAGCACAAAAAGCGCCGGGGGCAGCAAGAGCAACCCCGCGAAAAAAAAGACCAGATGTGGATAGTAAGATTGGCGGCCCGGCGCTTCTGCCTCAAAAAACTGGGTGAGGATCGTCAGCGCGGTCAACACGACAAAAGTCAGCAGGTTGGGCGCAATAAGAATCGGGCTGGCTAAAGCTGCCAGCCCGCTCAACACTGCCCCGACCAGCAAAACGCACCCGATGTAAACCCAGGCACGCCGTGTCATACGCGCTGCCTCCATGATAATAACTCGCCCTTGCGAAGGTTTGCGACATGTCGGAAACCTTCGCAAGGGTTTAGAACCGTCAAGAGCCGCCTGCTCCTGTGGAGCCCGTCCCCAGAAGCAGGTGGGTAGTCACTTGTCGTACAGGCTAACCTCGTCAGTCTCAAGAGAGCATCTCACTTTACGGTCACCAAACGTCACTGTTCCAGTTGACGCTGTTCCAGTTGACCGAGTTCCAATTGACCGAGTTCCAGTTGACGCTGTTCCAATTGACGGAGTTCCAATTGACCGAGTTCCAGTTGATGGGCTGGCCGCCGGTCCATAACATCTTGCTGGCCCTCATGCCGGTGTTGGAGCTTGCAGTGGTAGTGCCTTTTACCGCCGCGTAGATATCCAGGTAGCCCGCGCCCGCCTTCTTCGCATTGTATCCCGGCCAGCTCTTGTTGGCGGTTGCCATCAGCCGGTACTTGACCTGATCAGGTGTGAGGCCAGGCTCGTCCTGCAAGAGCAACGCTGCCGCTCCCGATACCATGGGAGCCGCCATGGACGTACCGGACATGCGGAAGTACAAACCGCCCACGACATTAGCCGGGTGAGCCAGCGCCAACACACTGTTCGGATTTGCCATCAGAGCGACGATGTTAGTGCCCGGGGCGACCAGGTCGGGCTTGCTAATGCTGTCCGTCGTGTTGCCAGAGCCCGAGTACGACGCGACCACATCGTCTGTGATGCTGCCGGTGTCCCGGTCGTCCGTCGCGCCGACGGTGATGACGAAGGGATCATTGCCCGGCGGGTAAAGTGCATTCTTCCCCAGGTTACCGGAAGAGACCACGACGACGACCTTGTTGAACCACAGGATCTCTACCGCCGCGTCAATCGGGTCGGTATGATAGGATGCAGGCACCGCGCTGTTAAGGGATAGATTGACGACCCTGATGTTGTAGTTGGCTTTATGGTCGTTGATCCACTGGAGTCCCTGGACGACGTTCGACGCAGTCGCCGTGCCCTGGTCGTCGCTGACCTTGACGTTGATGAGGTTTACCATCGGGGCCACGCCGATGTAAGCGCCATTCGAGCGGCTGCCATTGCCGCCGATGATGCCGGCGACATGATTGCCGTGGCCGTAGCCGTCATAGACACTCTGATTATAGCCGTTGTTGAAGGCGACCGAAGCCACGAGACGGTTTACCCCCATCACCGTGTAGAGGTCTTGCTGCGGGTTGACGCCGCTATCTACGATAGCGACGCCGATGCCTTGTCCTTGGAGGTAGGGCGACTCGTTCCACACCTGATCGGCGCGGATGGCACGGACGTAAGCGTTCTTGAGCCGGGTCGTGTCAACGCACTGTTGGCAGGCCGTCTCGACCATCGGCGCGTCCAGGGACACCCAGCGCACGCCGTCTGATCGAGCGAGTTCGGCCACGGCCCTGGCCGGCAACGTAGCGCCAAAGGCATTGATGATGTGCAGGTCTGCCGTGACTGTGCCGCCCAGGCGAGCCACCAGGCTTTCCACCTGGGTATCCTTCACCGCCTTTTGGACGATGACGCTTAACGTCGCGTCGGGGCGCTCTGCTGCCATCTGCAACAGGATGGGCTGAGCGCGAGGCGTGATCTCCGGCTTTAGCTCTGTCGCCATGAACGGCAGCAACAGTGCCACCACCAGCAAAACACTCAAATACCTGCCCCACCTAGTAAATTGTGAACCTGTAAATGGCTTATTCACTGATAGCTCCTGACTTTTCCGCACAAACTTAGCCGCTAGAGTTAGGTCTGTTTGTTCTTATCGTCCATTGTCTTCTTTCGAATATCAAGGGGTCAAGCGACACGCCGAGCCTTCATCTATGTGATAGAAACGTGCGAACAGTGCGGACGATCTAATGATACGCCCTTGCACCAATTTAAGTGTTTCAGAATCATTTCAGATGGTTTGCAGTTTCGTTCCAACTGACCTGGCAGCCTGTCGGAGAACCCTGTACCATGTAAGTAATGTTTAGAAGGCTTAAAAATGCCTTATCTTGTGGTGTCCGCTAACATCTTGAACAGTCCTCCGGTCTGCCGCGCGTCGGCAAATGCACGAATCCAGCCTGGATGAAACGTCAATAGCGTTCTGTCAAGTGTTCGACATGTTAGTGGATAGGACAAAAAATGCCTTATCTCGTCGAGAAAGTCGGTTCCGCTTTTGTGCTACTTAGGCCATTTCACGCTTGGAATCGGCTATCTCTCGGCATCAAAAACGGAATCGGCTTATTCGGCGCGATTTATGTCGCTAAACATTACATGATACTGCACTCTGGCGAAAATCACTTATCGTCAAGTTTTGGGCCACATATGGCGGTGTAACGGTTCAGGCTTACCCAAGATGTAGCCAGCAACTTGACTGTAACTGAAATTCGCCAGACTACAGCATGATAGACTAACCGCGTCAGTCTCAAGAGAGCATCTCACTTTACGGTCCCCCAATAGTCACTATTCCAATTGACACTGTTCCAGTTGACGCTATTCCAGTTGACCGAGTTCCAGTTGACACTGTTCCAGTTGACCGAATTCCAGTTCACGCTGCCCCACGTGATAGGGCTATTTCCAGTCCACAGGAGCTTGCTCGCTGTGAGGCCGGTATTCGCGGTCTGGGTCGTGTTCCCATGAACCGCTGCGTAGATGTCCAGGTAACCGGCGCCCGCCTTCACCGGGTCGTATCCCGGCCAGTTCTTGCTTGCCGTTGCCATCAGCCGATACTTGACCTGGTCGGGCTTGAGGCCAGGCTCGTCCTGGAGCAACAGCACCGCCGCACCGCTGACCATGGGCGCTGCCACGGACGTGCCTGACATGCGGAAGTAATTGTCGTCTACCTTGTTGGAGGGATGCTCCTGGCCGACGGTCAGGAAGTCGTTATTGGGCAGGAAGCCGATGATGTTCCTGCCAGGCGCGACCAGATCCGGCTTGACCAAACCATTCTCTAACTTGCCATAGGCCGAGAAGGACGCGATCACATCGTCGGCCAAGTCGGGTGTACCCTGGTCGTCCGTCGCGCCGACGGTGATAACAAAGGGATCATTGGCCGGCGGGTAGAGCGTGGCCACGTCGTTGTTCCCAGCCGAGACAACCACGACGACGCCGTCGAACCACAAGATCTCGACGGCGGCGTCCAGCGGACTGGTGTGGTAGGACTGCGCCGCGGCCGAGTTCAAGGACAGGTTGACCACTCGGATGTTGTAGAGAGCCCGGTTGTCGTTGATCCACTGCAATCCGGCCACCACGTCCGACTCGTAGGCCATACCTTCGTCATCGCTGACCCGCACATTAAGAAGGTTGGCCCGGGGAGCAATGCCGATGTACTGGCCTTTTGAGTGCGAGCCATCACCCGCGATGACGCCCGCGACGAACGTGCCGTGGCCGTATTTGTCGGTAGAGTCATGATCAGCTTTGTTGAAGCTGATATTTCGGATAAGGCGCTTGCCCAAGTCCTGATTCTTGGCGATGCCGCTGTCCACCACGGCCACGGTCACGCCCCGACCTTGCAGGTAGGCCGGCGGCTCGTTCCATACCTCTGGCGCTCGCACTGCTAAAGGAAAGGCGGTGGCGAGCTTGCTGGCGTTAACGGCGCCCTTGTGCAGTTGCGGCAACGTCGGAGTCCAGGTGACTTTTGAGCCCTTACTGAGAACGCTGGTTACACGTAAGCCTATGGCGTCGTAATAGATGGAATGGTCGCTCTCAAAGCGGGATTGATCCACTATCACTTTCAGGCTGTCCAGGTCGGCCCACTTCCAGGCCAGGGCGTTGGGGATGTCCACGTAGATCGTGCCGGCTTTGTCAGCTCCGACGTAGTGATCAAAGGCACTGTGAGGGAGAACCTTGCCACTGATCGGTTGCTGACCGGCGTACAAGATCAGCAGGACATTTTCCGAAGGGGCGAGCTTGGCCCGCACATAGGCGCGGAGCACGACCTCGATCTTGCTGATGGCGTATCCGGGAGCGATTTCGACGTCGAACCCGGAGAAGGCCGCTTTGCCTCGACTGGCTGGGCCAAAGACGTTATCCGGCCCGATCCCTGAGCTGACCATGGCGAGGGCATCGGCAAAGGTGTTAGGAACCGCCGCGCCCAACTCGGTCGCCCAGGTGGTAAAGACTAGATCCTCGGCGCCTGTCTGCCACACGCGAGCGTCGAGGGAGACCCAACGCACGCCGTCCGCCCGGGCCAACTCGACGATTGCCTTGGCCGGCACTTGCGCGCCAAAAGCGTTGATGATGTGCAGGTCCTGGGTGACTGTGCCGCCCAGGCGAGCCACCACGCTTTCCACACGGGTATCTTGCGCCGTCTTTTGGACGATGACGCTAAAGGTCGCGTCGGGGCGCTCTGCTGCCATCTGCAACAGAATAGGCTGAGCGCGAGGCGTTACCTCCGGCTTTGGCCCCGTCGCCATGAACGGCAGCAACAAGGCCACCACCAGCAGAACACTCAAGCGCCCACTCCAGTTAACAAATCGTGAACTTGCAATCGGTTTCTTCATTGACAACTCCTAGTTTCATACACACAAGCATGATGGATGACTGTGGCTGATTCTATCTGTCTATATCGTCTGGTTCCTCCTTTCCAGCGCCAACGGGCAAAGCGACGTAAAAGGTGCTGCCCTGCCCTTCGCCCAGGCTTTCGGCCCAGATCCGGCCGCCATGTGCTTCCACGATCACGCGGCACAGCGCCAGGCCGATCCCCATTCCGCCAAAGCGACGCTTCATGCTCCCGTCCACCTGGTGGAAGGGTTCGAACAACCCCATCAGCTTGTCCGCTGGGATGCCGATCCCCTCGTCCGAAACCGTGATGATGATGTGATCCTTCTCCGCCCTGGCGTGCACCCGCCCCAAGCCACCCTGGGGGCTGAACTTGACGGCATTGTCCAACAGATTCAAGATGACCTGGCCCAGCCAGTCCGGGTCAGCCGTGAGCGGGGGCAGAGGGCATGACAACTCCAACTGGAACTGGATGCCTGCCGCAGGCCGGGCCGCACGCGCTTCCCAGCGGCGCATCACTTGCTGGAGCCACGTGCCCAGGTCCAATTGTGCCAGTTCAAGTTTGCCGGCATCGAACGTCCGCAGCGCCAAAAGCCGATCCACCGTGAACCGGAGCCGCTCCGCATTCCCGCGCATGACCCGCACAGCCTGCTGCTGTTCAGGCTCAAGCGGCCCCAGCGTAGCATCCGCCAGCAATTCGGTGTAACCATAGAGCATCGTGAGCGGAGTGCGCAGCTCGTGTGAGACGTTCTGAACCATCTGGTCCTTGGCCTGGAGCGCCTCTTGCAGTTCTGCGTTTGCTTGTTTCAACTCGCCGTAAAGTTGGGCCTGTTGGGTGGCAATCGCCAGCAGATCGCCCACCTGGCAAGCGATCCCAATGTGCTCGCAAGTAAAGGCATCCAGCTCACTTGAACCCAGGCTGAGCGAGCCGATGAATTCACCTTTGGCGATCATAGGAATGCTGATGTAAGATCGCATCCCGCCTTTTAGCAGTTGTTGCTCCACATCCGAAGCATCTGAGAGCTGCGCCAGGTTCCCAGTCGCAAAGAACTTGTCCGGTTGGCGTTCTGGGCTGCTCCTGAAGGCTTTGCCCGGCAACGACTGGCCGGGCCGCAGATACGTTGCATCGCCGGCATCGGCGGCCAGGACGAGGAACTCGTCGGACACAGGGTCAAACAATGTCACGCGAGCCTGGTGAAAAGGCGCCACTTGCCGGATGTGGCTCAAAGCCGCTTGGGCAACCGCCTCGGGCGAGTGAGCGGCCAGGACGGCCTTTTGAATCTCATTCATCACCTCCAGGAGCTGGTTGTAGCGGCGCAGGGCCTGCTCGGTTTTCTTGCGCTCGCTGATGTCTTGCGCCACGACCACCGAGGTCCTGGCGGAGATGTCCTTTTTTGCGGATACCGGCCGGACCCGCACCAAGAGGTGACGCCCCAAGATTGCATCGTAAGCTTCGAGTTCGTCTGGCTGGCCCTCGTCGGCTTTCTTTCTCGCTTGCTGCAAAAACCGGTCGAGAGCGCAAAAAGGGCCGGTGCAGCCAGGGTGCATGAGAGCATGAATGCCAAGACCCCGGACAGTCGTCACCTGGCCCAATCCCCATGTCTCGACCGTCCGGTTGGCGCGGATGATGCGCCCCTCGTGGTCCACCAGGCAAACCAGTTCAGGCAGCGAGTCTACCGTGGTTTCCCACTCTTGTTTGGCTCTTTCCACCTTTTCAAAGATGTACTCGAGCGGCTGCTCCACCCAACCGAGTTCCAGGAAGGCCAAAGCAGCTTGGTGGTCGTCAGGCTCGTTTCTGGTTCGGCGCGCACTCCCGTCACTTATAGGCTGTTGTGTCATGGTCACACTCGGACTCGCAAATGTCACATCAGGCTTGGGGTCGTTGCCTTGCGACGAGCCCAAGGCATTCTGAATGGCATCGCGTGCGATGAGGTTGGTCGCTGTTATAAAAAGCCTACTTTGGGCAGGCAATTCTATGATAAGGGCTTATGCCGATTTAGGGAGTTTCAAGAACATTCCAGAAGAGGTGCAGTTTCGTTCCAACTCACAGGTAAGAGACGAGCGAGGGCTTTTGAACCCTTGCGAAGGCTTAAAGGAGAGATATGTGGCGAATGCAATGACAACCTTCGCAAGGGTGAAGGGTGGAGAAGCAGAGTTATGGAGTGTCGGCGAAACGGTATCCAGTTCCGCGCACCGTGCAGATGAGGCGCGGGCGAGCAGGGTCGCGCTCCAGTTTGTGACGCAGCCGGTGCATGTGGGCGCGCAGCACGACACGCGCATCCCGTTCGTCCAGTTCGCAGCCGCGCAGGTGCGCCACCAGTTCGCGAGACGAGACAACTCTGTCCCGGTGGCGCAGCAAATAAACCAGGATGTCGAACTCGGTCGGCGTCAAGTCCACCGCTTGCCCGCGCACAACCACCCGCCGCCGGAGGGTGTCAACGTTGACTTCCGGCGCTTGCAGAAAACGCTCCTGGGCAGGCGACGTCCCTGGCTCCTCGGCTTTGGACTTTAATCCTGCCAAAGCCCGCTCTAACAAAACCACCGGGTCCTGTTGCGCGAACCTTTGTCGCCGCTGAGCCAGGCCGGCCTCCACGACGCGGACAATCTCCGGCATCGAGCTTGGCTTGAGCAGGTAATCGAAAGCGCCGTGCCGGATAGCGACCATAGCCGAATCCAGGGTGCCATAGGCGGTTAGAATGATGAACACCGTATCGGGCGACAGTGGACGCGCTGCTCGCAGGACCTCGGTGCCGTCCATCTCGGGCATTTTGAGGTCGAGGATCACCAAGTCAAAGCGTTGGCGCGCGATAGTTTCCAGGGCCTCTCGACCAGACGCCGCCTCCTCGGTTCGGTAGCCCGTGCGCCGCAACAAATCGGCCAGCGTGTGGCGCGTTGCCCGCTCGTCATCTACGATGAGAATGTTGGCCCCCAAAGAAGCCTGACCGGTTGCAGATTCCATGTCCCGTCTCACGCTTGATCTGTCATGCTCCATGATTTATGCCGGCCGGGTGACGACCGGTAGCCACACGGTAAAGGTTGTCCCCTGACCCACTTGACTCTCAACGGTGATCTCGCCGCCATGTTGTTTGATCACATCGCTGCTGATGTTCAGTCCCATGCCGGTGCCGCCCTCCTTGGTCGAAAAGAAAGGCTCAAAGATGCGATTGAGATGTTCGGGGGGGATGCCGCAGCCCGTGTCGGAGAAGGCCATTGCCAGGCGTCCATCGCCGGCCAGCCGGCTGGTGACGCGCAGCACCCCACCTTCCGCCATAGCATCCGCAGCATTCAGCACCAGGTTCAGGAAAACCTGCACCAGCTCGTCCGGCAGGGCCAGGGTGGGAGGCAGATCGGACGCCAAGTCTTGCTGGAGTGCGACGTGACGGTGTTGGAGATACTTGCCGGTCAACGCCAGCACTCGCTCCATGACCTGATTGAGTTGCACCGGCCTCATCCCCCGTCGGGGATGACGTGTCAAGTCAAGCACACGGCTCACCGTGCTGGTGAGTCGTTCAACTTCCTCAATAGCGATCTGGAGGTACTCGCGTTGCTCCTCAGGCTCCAACTGGAAATCATGCATCATTTGCAGACAGTTGTAAATGGCCTGGAGGGGGTTATTGACCTCGTGGGCCAACGTGGCAGCCAGGCGGCCTGTGGCGGCCAGTTTTTCGCTCTGGACGAGTTGGACCCGCGATTGTTCTACCAATTTGCGCAGCTCGCGTTCTGCTTGATACGACTGTGCGTTCACGAGGGCAATCGCAGCCGAACGGGCCAGAGCCTCCAGCAACCCGACATCTCCTTCACTAAATGCGCCCCTCACTTTGTTGATGGCCTCGACGACTCCCCATACGGCTCCCCTGAACCTGAGCGGCACAGCGATGACCGAGCGCGTGGTTAGACCGGTCTTTTGGTCAACGCCGGAATAGAAGCGCGGATCGTTCTGCGCATCTTGCACCAACACCGGCTGCCGGTTTTGCATTACCCAGCCCGCAATACCCCTTACGATCGGCATCCGTGTGCCCACCAGTTCCTTGAAGCCTGCGACGGCGGCAAAGACCAGATCGTCACTGGCCGGGTCGCGCAACAGCACCGACGCGGCTTCGGTGTCCAGCAAGCTCCTGACCTCACCGATCACCAGCTTCAACACGGATTCAAAGTCGAGCGTAGAGACGATGGCCTGGCTGGCTTTGTTGAGGGCGGCCAACTCATTGGCACGCCGTTCCAGGCTTTCACTCAGTCTTTTGATTTGTTCTTCTGCTTGCTTACGCTCGGCGAGCTCACGCCGAACCGCCTCGAACAGACGGGCATTGGAAATAGCCAGCGCGGCCTGATCGGCCAGCCCTTGCAACAGGGCGCGTTCATCCTCGCTGAAAGAGCGCGTCTGGCCGAAGGTAAGAGCGCCCAGTGCGCCCACCAGTCGCCCCTCACGCATCATGCTGGCAAAGATCAAGGTGCGCGCATCCGCCAAGGCGTGCAGGTTAGAGTCAGGCAGGTCGGGAAAGGCCTGGAGATCGGGGATAACGACGATGGGGCCTTGCTGCTGAACAGCCTGATCGTAGAGTGCGCGCGGCACAGACGGCAATTGATAGTCGTGTCCCGGCAGTGAACTGAACCCCCGGACAGGGTAAAGCACATTACACTTTTCATCGCATAGGGCCACGGTGGCGACCGGAGTGTTCAGTGCGTGCGCGGTCTCTTCACACACGACACTCAGGACGGTCTCCAGGTCCAGTTGGGCGTTGAGACGAGCGGCCACACGGGCCAGCACTTGAGCGCGGGCAGTCTGTCGGCGAATGTGTTCTTCTGCCTGTGTGCGCCCGGCGAAGTCGTGACCATAGGCATTTTCGTCCTCAACCACAGGTTGTGCGCGGGTCATGGCCCTGCCTTTTTGCTCGAGTCCTGGTTGTGCGAAATCATTACGGCACGTCTTCCGGGCCGCGATCCAGGTGAGCCTTGTAGAATTTCAATAACCGGTCGCGATCAAAAGCATCCATCTCGTCAATCCAGTCCCAGGCGACGACGGCAAGCTGATGCTCCATCTTGTCATAGGGTGTGACGACGAGTTTGACTTCTTTCCAGCTTGCGCTTTGCGGCGCGGTGGCATAAAAATCCTCAAGCTGCTTGACAAGTTCGGGACAGGCCGTAGGACATTTATAGAGGATTACGATGCCGCCATGCTCCAGGTTGTGAACCCACCGGCCTTCGGGCAACGGTTGATCGTAAACGGCCCATTCCGCCGGCGCATCATAATGCGGGCCGGACGCAGGCGGGTAATGAGCATACTGAGGCTGTTGGGTATCTGGAATGTGGTTGCGGCCCTCGTCGGCCACGGGCGTGCCAGGCAGCGAGGTTTCCGCCAGCATCGCGCGCGAGATGAGAAAAGCTGCACCGCCGATCAAGATGACCGCGGCCACGACAATGCCCGCAATGCAGAGGAGGGTCCGCTGTTGCTTGCGGCGGCGCTCCTCCTCGCGCCGTTGACGCTTGATCTCTCTTCGTGTGGTCTCCATCATCTCCTCTCCCTTGACTGCGGTTGATCTCGCGCGGCGTGCTACGCAGATTCCCCAACTGCCCCGTGCGTTTTGTTCAAGAGCAAGCGCACCAGGTGCGGCAAGTCTGACAGAGAGACCGCCGCAGCATCCGCCGGTTCGAGTTCTTCCACTGCCCCATATCCATACTTTGCTGCGATAGCCCAAAGCCCGTTCTGGTGAGCGGCCCGGATGTCGTCGCCTCGGTCGCCAATGACGATGACGGGCCGGCTTTCCAGACGTTCCACGAGTTCGCGGACCATGCGCGGCTTGCTATCCGGCGCCGAGCGCCAGCACCTCACGACATCGAAAAATGCCTGAAGATTGTGCACGGTCATTACACGCTCGACATAGTCCTGAGGCCCGTTCGAGCACAGAGCCATCTGACCGACCAGACCACGCAACGTCGCAAGAACCTCTCGTGCTTGAGGATAAAGCTCTCCCGTTTCCGAAATCAATTCCAGTTCACAACGGTCAATAGAGGCCACCAACTCGGAAGCTTTCTCTTGCGGACACCGGGCCTGAAGCCAGGCATGGTACTCGCCGGCCGGCTTGCCGAAATAGGAGCTTATCTCTTCTTCGGCTGGGGCGGCGAGACCTTGCGCCAGAAAACCTCGCTGAACAGCGGGAGTCGTCACCGTCTCGGCCCGAAATAGAGTGCCGTCGAGATCAAAGATGAGCAAGCCGCGATTCGCCATATCACCCCGAACTAACCGTGCCCCAAGACCGGATGCGGTTGGTAAGGCGCTTGCACGTAATCGCATTCTTCTCTGGACAGCTTGATCTCCAGCGCAGCCACTGCGTCTTCCAGGTGCTTTATCTTGCTGGCGCCGATGATGGGAGCCGTGACGCCCGGCTGGTGCAACAACCAGGCCAGCGCGATTTGAGCCGGGGTCACTCCTCTGCGTCCAGCCAACTCCATCACCCGGTCCACAACTTGAAAGTCGGTATCCTGGTAGTACAGGCTATGAGCGAACCCGTCGCTCTTGGAGCGCGTGGTTTCGCCGCTCTTGTCGCGCGTGCGATTGCCCGCCAAAAAGCCGCGCGCCAATGGACTCCACGGGATGACGCCGATGCCCTGGTCGCGGCACAGCGGCAGCATCTCGCGCTCCTCTTCGCGGTAGACCAGGTTATAGTGATTCTGCATAGAGACAAAGCGCGCGCAACGCGAGCCATGCAAATCCGCCAGGTACAACGATTGGGCAAACTGCCAGGCGTACATGCTGGAAGCGCCGATGTAGCGCGCCTTGCCGGCTTTCACCACATCGTGCAGCACTTCGAGCGTTTCCTCGATTGGCGTGTTATAGTCCCAGCGATGAATCTGGTACAGGTCCACGTAATCGGTGCCCAGGCGGCGGAGCGAATCGTCAATCGCGTGCAGGATGTACTTGCGCGAAAGCCCGCTCCGGTTCGGCTTGTCGCCCATCGGGTTATACACTTTGGTCGCAATCACCACTTCCTCGCGGCGGGCAAAATCATGCAGCGCCCGACCCAAGACACATTCACTTTCGCCCAGCGAGTACATGTCGGCAGTGTCGAAAAAGTTGATGCCCACTTCTAACGCCCGCTGGACGAACGGCCGTGCGGCCTCTTCATCCAGCACCCAATCGCGCCACTGCGATGAGCCATACGTCATCGTGCCCAGGCAAATGCGCGAGACCTGCAAACCCGTGCGTCCAAGACGAATGTATTCCATGTTCCCCTCCTTTTGTTCGACGGCATCGCGCGAAGCGTGCCGCCCTACCTTAGCGTTCGTCCGCCATCCACGACGAGCACATGCCCCGTGACAAACTCGGCGCGGATGAGATACAACACCGCTTCGACCACATCGTGTGGCGAGCCGAGCCGGTCGAGTGGAGTGGCGGGCCGCAACTTGTCCCACTGTTCATCCGTCCAGCCCTCCGGCTTGAGCACCGGGCCGGGCGCAATGGCGTTGACGCGCACCTTGGGCGCAAGCGCCAACGCTGCCGCGCGCGTGAGCATGATCACGCCGGCTTTAGAAACGCTATGATGCACATAGCGCGGCCACGGCGTCAGCCCGGCTTCATCGGTAATGTTGATGGTGACGCCACCTTGCGCGAGCATCATCCGCCCGGCATGCTGGCTGAACAGAAACGGGCCGGTGAGGTTGACGCCGATAGTCGCATCCCAATCCTGCGGCGTGATGTCCAGGAATGGCTTTTGCTGCATGATGGCCGCGCTGTTGACCAGGATATCCAGCCGGCCCCACTGCGCTCGCACCGAGTCGAACACGGCGGCCACCTGCGCCGGGTCAGATTGGTCACAATGGACGGCCAGCCCCCCTACCCCACACACTTCGATCTCCGCGACGGTCTGCTGCACTTCGTCCGCCAAAGCGTGGTACGTGAAGGCGACATGCGCGCCCTCGCGCGCCAACGCCAGCGTAACCGAGCGGCCCACGCGGTGCGCCCCGCCCGACACCAGCGCGATTCGATCACGAATGTCCAAACGGCAATTCTCCTGCGCTCATAGCGAGTGCACAAGCGCCAGCATTTTTCGCTCCGCCTTTCGGCGTCCGCGAATGGCCGCCTCAATCATCCAGCGTTTTTTCAATCAGCGTCTCGAGCTCTCGAATGAGATTCGGTAAATTAGGCTGAGTAAAGCTCATTTCCGGCGCAGGAATGTGGTTGTGCTTGCGGTGCTGGAAAAGGCCGGCACGGCTCGCCCGATAAAACCTGCCACCCGTATCGGCATCGTGATCATGTTCCAGGCCAAGGAACTGCAAAGTCGAAAGTCCCAGGAAGGCCAGGAGTGCCAGCGCGAACGGGATATTGTACCAGGCGGTGGCGAATGTCCACAGGTCAATGAAAGCTTTCACGTTACTTCTCCCTTGCCGTTGGCAAAGCTAGAGGCCGCGAGAGGCTCGGCGGCGGTGCGCGGGTTGATGCCAATTCGGGAATCTAGTTCGGCCTTGATTCTATCACACGTCCACCGGGGAATCAACTCTGGGAAGCGAACCGGAGCGAACAGTTGGCTGACACAAACAAACGAAAAAGCCCCGTGAAAATATCCAAGGGCATGATTCTTCTTGCACGACCAAGGACAAATGCCTTCAACCTTCGTCATTCGACACTCGACACTCGTCGGTCTAGTTCCTCACGAATTTGTGCAAACGACTGTTCCAGGTACGGCATCATCAGCGCGACGCTGCCGAGGCCGAACAGCAACCCCGTCAGCAGGCGCATCCACGAGTTGAACGAGCCAAGCGCGTCACCGGCATAGAACCATGCCGGCAGCGCGTGATTCGTCAATACCGCCAGCCATTCGTTCGAATCACGAAAGCCTTGCCCAATGCCCCACAGATCGCTGATGAGGTGCGTCGTTCCGTCAATAGCCATCGGCGCGGCGCACACCGCATAAGCCCACAACGAGATCGGCTTGAACCGACGGCGCACCAACGCAAAAACAAGCGCTCCCAGCCATATCCCGCCGTACATCGAAATCATCCGATCCGACCACGCCACCTTGTAACCAAACTGCGCATTGCCGATAAATTGGCGCAGCGTCACCGGATTGTTGCCGGGCCACACGCGATTGATTTGGGTTAACGAATACGTCGGCTGAGAGCCGAACAGGAAATACGATCGTTCCGGCAGTTGATGACACACAAAGCTATAGGCCAAGTACACACCTTTGGCCGGGCCTGTCAAGCCGGCGCGCATCATCACCGGCGCCAGCCACGGCAGAATCACAAACACGCCCCACACCATGTTAAACACTGCCAGCCAGTGACGCGCCAGCCACAATACCGCACGGTCAACGCCTACGACGCCACGACGATCTTGTTTCACTATCACCGCTTCATTCATTTGCCCCTCTCCGACACGTCCGACGATACAGTGGGCTCCCAAACTTGTTTGGGTGCAGATGCAGGCAGCCGTGCCAACATCACGAGCGAAACGGCGAGAACGAGCAGCCCAGCGACCTGCGCCGCACGCCATCCGCCCGGCAGCAAAAGACTATCCGCGCGAAAAGCCTCCAGGAACACACGCTGACCGGAATACAACGCCAGGAACAAAAGCGTCGCCGTGCCTGGCATCGGATGGCGACGCAGCACCATGAGCAGAACGAACAGAATCGCCAGCATTGCCAACATCTCATAGATTTGAGTCGGGTGGCGCTCCATGTCCCACAACTCGATGGCCCACGGCAGCGTCGAAGGCGCCCCGTAAGCTTCGCCGGAGAACAAATTCGACAGCGAGACCGCAGCAAGCAAGAGGGCCGCGCCCGGCGTCAGCGCGTCGAGCCACCGCACGCTGAGCAACTTTTTACGCCTGGCATATAGCGCCCCGACCGACACGCCCACGACCAATCCGCCTGTCGCATCCAGCGTGCTCAGGTTCAGCGAGACGATGCCCAGCGGGTCGCCTGCAAACGCCGTCCAGTGCGCGACGACATACCACGCCCGCGCGCCGAGGATGCCCGCAACCGCCGCGTAAAAGCCGGGGTTGTAGACGTCGTCGTCCTTCAGCCCCAAGGTCCTGGCTCCGCGCGCCGCTACCCACAACGCTGCCCCAAAGCCAAGCAAGACAATCAGGCCAGGCAACTGCACCGCCACCGGCCCTACATGTACCACAGGAATTGGAAAGATCATAGGATTTCTGATTTTTGATTGCCGATTTCGCCCTGTCTCGATGGGTTCAATCTGCAATTCCTCATTTCATCAGATTAATGACCTTACTCTCAATCGCCGCTTTTGTCATTGGCCCACCCACGGTCATATCGCGGATCGTTCCATCGCGCCCGATAAAGAGCGTCGTCGGCAGACCTTGCACCCGGTAAAGCGCAAGCGCCTCGCCATCCGAATCGAGCGCGATGGGGAAGGTCAACCCCATATCCGCCACGAATTTGGTCACAACGTCTTGCGGCTCGACAATGTCCACGCCGACGATCACCAAGCCCGCACTGCGGTGATTCTTGTAAACCTCCTCGAATGCCGGCAACTCTGCGCGGCAGGGAGGGCACCACGTGGCCCAAAAGTTGACAATCACCGGCTTGCCAAGCTGCCGAGAAAGGGTGAACGTTCCACCCTCGAGCGTGGAAAGAGAAATGTCCGGCGTGGCGCGCCGGGCGCGTTCGCGCGTTGCCAGTGCTCCCGGCGCACGCGAGGCAATTGTCCACGCCGCACCTGCGACGAGGATCGCCACGATCAATAGATTCCACTGAACACGCGAGAGTTTCATCGTCAAATGTGGGAGCGATGAAGAGCAAAACTTGGCTGTAGCGGTATTTTAGCGCACTTGCGCTGGGCGCGCAATAGGCAGTTTGGCGGATAGAACTGTTACAGGCAGAGGTGAATTTGACTTGTGATGGCGGCCCGTGTACAATACACCGCAGAATGTGGGAGGTACGATGCAAAATCAACCCGGCAGCCAGACCGTTGCGACTCTGATTGAACTTGCCATTGCGGCCGAACAAGCGTCACAGGAACTGTACGTGAGGTTGACTCAAAAATACTCATACCTGCCACAGATCGCAGATTTTTGGCAGAAAATGAGCCTGGACGAAAATGCTCACGCTCGCAGCCTGGAAAAGATCCGCGACTCGCTGACGACTGAGCAACTCCAAGCGCCTGTGGATCCGGTCGTCCTTGAGCAAGCCAAGAGAAACGCCCGCCTTTCGGTCGAGGACAAGTTGAATTCGATCTCTACCTTGGAAGATGCTTATCAGCTTGCCCACGAGCTGGAACATTCGGAGATCAACACGGTCTTTGAATTCATCACAGCCGAATTCATCAGCCTGGATGTGCAGCGGGAATTTGTCGCGGCACAACTCAAGAAGCATGTCGCCCGGCTAGGCGAGTTTCCCGAAGCATACAGATTCTTCGACAACCCCTCAGGATAACGCAAAACAGGCAGTATCCCCGTACTGCCCGTTCCACGATATTCGGATCACGCCCCATTTCTGCATAGAAGCCGGGGCGTAATATTGATTCGAGATTCTACTTGCCGTACGTGATCCGGTAGATGTATCCAGCCTTGTCGTCGCTGACCATCAAGCTGCCATCCGGCGCGACAGCCAACCCCACGGGCCGCTCCGAAGCCTGACTGCCCTTCAGCCAACCTATGGCAAAGTCTTTCACCGGTCCGGCGGGCTTGTCGCCGTCGAGCGGCACAAACACTACCTTGTAACCGGTGGGCACGCTGCGATAGATCGAGCCGTGGAACGCGATGAACAGCCCATTGCGATATTCGGGCGGGAATTGCGTGCCGGTGTAAAACGCCAGCCCCAGTGGAGCCGAATGTGCCTGCATTTCGACGGCCGGCCTGGCAACGCCATCGCAAGCGCCGGATCCGCCAAATTTAGGATCGGCAATGCTCCCACTATGGCAACGCGGCCAGCCGGCATTCATGCCGTCACGCACGATGTAGACCGTATCGGGCGGAACGTTATCACCCAGCGCGTCACTTTCGTTATTAGTGGCCCATAGCTCGCCAGTGAGCGGATGGATCGCCAGCCCCACTGCGTTCCGCAGCCCATGCGCAAACACCCGCCCGTTCTTTCCGTCGGCGTTGTACACCATCACCGTAGCGCGGCGCTCGTCTTTTTCAATGCATACGTCACAACTCGATCCGATCGAGACATATAGCTTGCCGTCTGGACCAAACAGTACCGTGCGGGTGGAATGGTGACCACTCGGCAGGCCGTCAATCACGACATTGCGCTTGATGGCGCGATGCGTGGTCGGATCAAGCTCGAGCCGGGTGATGCGCGTCGTCTCGCCTACATACAGCGAGCCATCCGATGCGAATGCCATCGAGGACGGCGCGATAAGCTGATCCGCGACGACAATAGGCGGATCGGCCACGCCGTCGTTGTTGGCATCCACCAATGCCACAATCTTGTTGGCTCCCAGCTCGGCCACATACAACGCGCCATCCGGCCCATAGGTCATAAAGCGCGGCCCGTCGAGCCGGGCAAAGAGCGTGGCGCGAAAACCGGGCGGCAGTTGCACATCGGTTGCGATAGGAGCACGATTGGCTGGCGTCGGCTTGGGCAGAACCGCAACTGTCGGTGAGACGGCTGGAGAATGCGGTATGACCGGCGGCGTTGACGTAGCAGGCGGAATGGGTGCACTAGTTGGCGGTAAGCTCGCGAGTGGCGTTGACGTAGCCAACAGAATTGGCGCGCCCGTCGGCGGCACGGTCGCGACTGGCGCGGGCTTGCATGCCGCCAAACACATCAGCAAGACAGTGCTCAATACGTGCCAGCGATTATTCATCTGCCCCTCACTCCTTTCCACGCAGGAGGCGAACTTGCTCTTGCGCAGGTCCGCAGGTTGATGATTGTTTTTCAGACAGGTCTGGGATAATGGGAAAAATCTTGGCTGCGTGCGTATTGTAGCCCATTTGGCGTGGGCGTGCAACCGGCAACTGTGGGGAGGAATAGACCCGAAAAGTCTTGCGACCTTTCGGGTCTTGGCACGGTTTAACGGCAGGCCCAACTAGAATGGAGCTGCCAGCACAATATCTCTGACTTGCAGCGGTGTCGGGTCGGCGGACTGAATCGCCGCGGCCGCGCCCCGCACCTTGGGCAGATGCTCGGCGATGTAAACGTGAGCCATGGCCCGCTTCCTGTCTGAGGCACGCGCGTCTCGCAGCATCAGCCACGAGTTGACCACGTACGCCGCCATGTCCGTCATGTCGGAGGCGTAATATTCAATCACGGGTGTATCACACTCTTTCAAGTGGTCGGCGCACCGGTTGAAAAGCGCGGTCGCGTCCATTACCTGATTCTTGAGCGGGGTCAACTCCGGGCCATAGTTTTGCGCGGCCCATTCGTTCAGCAAGTCGTCGAGCGCATGGCCCAGCAATTTGCCGATGACGGCCACCACTTGCAATTGGCTGGTGCCTTCATAGATGTTCGTCACGCGAACGTCGCGGTAATGGCGCTCGACGTTAAACTCGCGCATGTAACCGACGCCGCCATGAACTTGCATCGCCTGGTAACAGACGCGGTTGCCCATCTCAGTGGCGTAATACTTGGTCAGAGGCGTCAGAGCTTCGGCCAACTTGCCCGCCTGCTTGAGCCGCGCTCGATCCGCTGGGTCCGGCTTGGCGCTTTCGGCGATGCGCCGGTCGTAAGCCTTTTCCAAGTCCACCCACCGCCCGGCTTCGTAGACCAAGGCCCGCACCGACTCGATTTCACTCCGCATCGTCAGGAGCATACGAGACACGGCCGGCAGGTTACGAATGGCCTGATTGAACTGGACACGCTCGTGGGCGTAGCGGTGCGCTTCGCGGTAGGCGGCTTCGGCAATGCCCAGCGCCTGGGCAGACACCGCCAACCGTGCGCCGTTCATCAACCCCATCGCGTAACGAATCAGCCCCATACGCCGCTTGCCGATCAACTGCGCCGGCGTGTTGTTGTATTGTATTTCGCATGTGGGCGAAGCGTGCAAGCCGACTTTGTTCTCGATACGGCGGATCTGAACCGTTTCGTCCTTTTCCACCAAGAAGAGCGAAAGGCCCCGTGCGTCGGCAGTACCCTCTTCGCTCCGGGCCAGCACCACCATGATCTCGGCGCAGCCGTTGGTGATGAATCGCTTGACGCCGTTGATGCGCCACACGCCCGCCGCCTCGTCAAACGTGGCGCGCGTCTGCACCGATCCCAGGTCAGACCCGGCGTCCGGCTCGGTGAGCACCATCGCCCCCGCCACCTCGCCGCGAGCAAAACGAGGCAAGACGCTCGCTTTCATCTCGTCGCTGCCAAACTCGCTGATGGACGAGGCGATCTCTTGCAGCCCGAAAACTGTCATCAGCCCGGCCTCGGCGCGCGAGACGATCTCGACCATCATCTGGTAGATCGTCTCCGGCAGGTTCATCCCGCCGTACTCCCAGGGCAACATCACCCCCATCAATTCGGCTTGCTTGAGCGCCTTGAGTGCGTCCTGAGTGGCAGCGGAGTAACGCACCTGGCCCGCCTCAAATTGCGCGCCCTCTTCGTCCGCTTCCGCCGCGCGCGGAGCGACCACCGTCGCGCAGATTTCGCCGAGCACTTGCAGCAAGATGCGGTAATTGTCTTTGGCGTCCTCATAATGACGCGGCGCGGTGGGATACTTTTCTCGATAGGTATAGCCCTTTTCTCGAATTTCGACCACCTCGCGCAGGTCGGTTCTATCCAGGTAAAACTGAAGGTCAAGGTTATCCAGGAAAAAATTTTCGGCCATGAAATGTTCTCCTCCCTCTCCTATGGATGAGGGCAGTTATTTCGCTTTCTCGCGCAAGGCGCGAATGAGCATAGGAATGACTTCAGCCACGTCGCCGACGATCTTGTAGTGAGCAATCTGAAAGATCGGCGCGTTGGGATCGGTGTTGATGGCAATGATCTTGGACGACTCGCTCATCCCGGCCCGATGCTGAATCGCGCCTGAGATGCCAGCCGCGATGTACAGCCGAGGCCGCACCGTCACACCGGTCTGCCCCACCTGGTGCTCACGGGAGACGTAACCCGCATCCACCGCCGCACGCGAAGCTCCTACCTCGCCGCCCAGAAGGTGCGCCAGATCCTGGATGAGTTCAAAATTCTCTTGACTGCCCACGCCAGCGCCGCCCGCCACAATAATCGGCGCGCTCTTCAGATTGACCTGCGATTCGCGCGTCTCGCGGCTCAACACCTTCAGCGCCAAATCGCGCGCGTCAAACGTCGGGGCGATTTTTTCGACGACGCCCTGGCGCGTCGCGTTCTGACGCGCCGTGTCCGGCTCGTGGCGGCGCATCACACCTTCGCGCACGGTCGCCATTTGCGGGTGCATCGTCGGATTGACGATGGTGGCGATGAGGTTGCCGCCGAACGCGGGGCGAATCTGGTACAGCAAATCTTTGTAGACTTGCTTGTCTTTTTTGGAGGTGTAATCGCCGATCTGAAGGTCGGTACAGTCCGCCGTCAATCCGGCGCGGACGGTGCTGGCAACACGCGGAGCCAGGTCGCGTCCAATGGGACTTGCGCCGAAGAGAAAGATGTAAGGCTTGCGCTCACGCACCAAATCCGCCGCCACTCGCGCATAGGGCAGCGTGCGATAAATCGCCAGTTCGGGATGGTCGGCCAGCAGCACGCGGTCCGCGCCGTGATGGATGACGGTTTCGGCCAGGTCGCCCACCTCGTAGCCGCACAGCAATCCACAGACCTGGCCGCCCAACGTCTGCGCCAACTCTTGCCCCTTCGCCAACAGTTCCAGGCTGACCTCGGCGATTGTGCCTTCTTCCTGCTCGATGAAAACCCAAATGTCCCTATTGTTCGCCATGTTCTTTTCCTTGCCATGTCGAGACGAGGTGACCTCGCCCCTACCCCACAATGTATTCCTTGACCAACTCTTGCATGAGCGCGGCGATGCCCTCCGAATTGGCCAGCACCTCTTTGCTCTCCGTCGTCTCCAGCACAACGAAATTGACCTTGTAAACCTGCGTGGGCGAACCGGCCAGGCCGAGCTTGCCCTCGTCGGCTCCCAGGTCAGCCGCCGTCCAGAGCGGAATTTTGAGATGGCGCGCCGCCAGGTATGTATCCAACGCCTCTTCCGTCCCAAACTCGTTCCATTTTTCTAAAAGCGACCGGTATTCGAGCGGCGTAGCGGCCAGCTTGTATTCGATCTGCTTGCGGGCCGAAGGGGGACGCGGCCGGTTGGCCGAAGCGACCACCGTCAACAAACAAGGTAGAGCGCACTTGACCAGCTCTTTGCCCATCGGGAACGCTCGCTCGACGACAATCTCGTCGCCTTCCAGGTTGACGACAGATTCCGCGTAGGTGATCTGTGGGATGCCTAACTTTTCCGCCGTCTGCGGGCCGACCTGGGCCGTGTCGCCGTCAATCGCCTGACGACCGCAAAAGACCAGGTCATAGTCGCCGATCTTTTCAATCGCGCACTTTAATGTGTACGACGTCGCCAGCGTATCGGCCCCGGCGAATTTCTTGTCGGAAAGCAGAATCACCCGATCCACGCCGCGATACAACGCCTCGCGCAGCACCTCGGCGGCAGTGGGCGGCCCCATCGTTACCACCGTGACGTGGCCGCCATACCGCTCTTGAACCTGGATCGCCATTTCCAGCGCGTTCAAGTCTTCCGGGTTAAAGATGGCCGGCAGCGCCGAACGGTTCATCGTACCGTCCTCTTTCATCGCGTTGCTGGTGACGTTGTGCGTATCGGGCACCTGCTTGACGAGCACGACCATGTTGTACGTCCGGGAAGATACCATGCAGCCTCCTGAATGATGAATGGCGAATGATCGCTGACCGCAGACTACCGACCGCCCAGTGCGCCAACTACGGTCTGCCGTCCGCGGTCGGCGATCAACTGATTGAAACACCGTGGAAGGAAAAAGGATACGGTATACAGTACAGTTGCCTGCGCCGTTAGTCGTCGGACATAGAGACTGCTGTCTTGAAAGCACTCAAGTCAACAACAATCCCAAAATCGGTTTTGTCAAGATCAGGACGTTTGATTTGACTCTTGTTAAAGTTCCGCACAAAGCTTTCCGGCACGACGAATATTGCTTCCGGTATCAACTCATCAAAGAAGACAAAGGCGTAGTGCGTCGCGCCGGTGGTCGGATTGTTCCGTTTGTCTCTCGGTTTGATGATGTAGCCATTAGGATTGCCTGGCATCTTGGTGATACTCTTAACCTGAATTCTTTTGCCTTCAGCGTCTACATCGTAATCGGCATGAGACTTGCTACATGCAAGTTTCCCATTGAGCAGAGTTGCTACAAGCCACTCAGCAAAATCGGCTTCCGTGGATTTGAATGAGCGAACAAATTTAGCTTGTAGCAGAGTGCGTTTCGCTCTGACATATTTTGACCACAGTGGGGCAGCTTTCTGGATTTCTTCTTCAAACAAGTGATGTCTCCTTGCCGTGTTGTCGGCTCGTTCTCTTTCGGAGATACCTATGTGCCGGACTTGGTGCGGACTTCGGATTTCAATGGTGTATCCGCAAGCTCTCAGACCGGCATAGTCACACCGTACCAAGACACTCGTTCGTCATTCGTCGTTCGTCATTCACTCCGCCTGTCCGACACCCAAAATATTGAACCCCGCGTCCACGTACACCACCTCACCCGTGATGGCGCTGCTGAGGTCGCTGCACAGCCACAACGCTGTCTTGCCCACGTCCTCGGCGGTGACGTTCCTTTGCAATGGAGCTATGCCTTTGAATGCCCGGTAATAATCCTTGAAGCCGGACACGCCCGCCGCCGCCAGCGTCTTGATCGGCCCGGCGCTGATGGCATTGACACGAATATCGCGCGGGCCGAGGTCATACGCCAGGTAACGCACGCTGGCCTCAAGCGCGGCCTTGGCGACGCCCATCACGTTATAGTTGGGCATCACCTTCTGGCTGCCATAGTACGTCAGCGTGACGATGCTGCCGCCTGCGTTCATCAACGGGTGCGCTTCCTTCACCAGCGCCGTGAGTGAATACGCACTGATGTCCAAAGCCAGGTGAAAGCCTTCACGTGAGGTGTTGTAGAAAGGCCCGTGGAGTTCGTCACGGTTGGCAAACGCGATGCAGTGAATGAGAATATCCAGCGTGCCATACGCCTGCCGCCACTTTTCAAAAACGGCTTTGATCTCCCAGTCGTGTCCCACGTCGCACGGCTCGATAAACTTGCTGCCGATGCTTTCCGCCAGCGGACGCACACGCCGCTCTAGCGCTTCGCCCGCGTAGCTAAAGCCCAACTTTGCGCCTTCCGTGTAAAGCGCCTGGGCAATCCCCCACGCAATGCTGCGGTCGTTGGCCACGCCAAAGATCAATCCTTTTTTGCCATCTAACAATCCCATTGTCTCCTCCTCGCTATTGCGTATTCCGGGCTACGCGCTCAACGGAACACGCACCCGCCTCTACCTCGACCTTTTCGATACAAACAAACTATCCCGCACGTAGAACCGCCATGGCATAGACTTCCACGGCTCTGGCACAGAATTCAACCCAATGCGCGGGCCGGTGGCGACGTCGGCATCGGGGATGGGCGGTGCATTTTCGATCCAGAGTTCTGCGCCGCGCGCGCAAAGATCGATGCCGTTGAGCGCGCGGGTGATGCCGAGCGCCTGCGTCAGCTTGGCCGGCCCACTGCATAAATCAAACCCCGCGCGGCCCTTTCGGTTACGCGCCATTTCTGCCACGCCTTCCCGAGGCTGAAGCGACCGGATGAGCACCGCCGCCGGAAAGCCTTCCACCTCCGTCACGACGTTAAACATCCAGTGCATCCCGTAGGTGAAATAGACGTAGGCGTGACCAGGTGAACCGAACATCACTTCATTGCGCTGGGTGCGTCCGACCGTGGCGTGACAGCCCTTGTCTTCCTCGCCGATGTAGGCTTCCGTTTCGACGATGCACCCGGCGAGCCGGCGGCCATCAAGGCGACGCACCAGCCGCTTTCCAAGCAACAGGCGGGCAACTAGACGTGTGTCTTGAGAAAAGAAATCGCGAGAGAGACGCATTCGCTTGGCTACTCCCTTCTCCCATTGCTCCGCAATGGGAGAAGGGTTGGGGATGAGGACGGTTGACGGCGCGGGCATAATCGCCTAGAATATCCCCTGTCGGCTCACCCTTGCGAAAGTTCAACCTTCGCAAGGATGCCTGAGCAATCACTATCCGACGCTATCGAATGTAACACCGATTCGCGAGTTCGTCAACTTGTGAGCGGGAGGCTATGATGAAACATTGCAGAACGTGGCAAAAGCTCCAGGTGTGGTTTGGCATCAGCACAACCTTGATCATTTCACGCCCGGCAGCCCACCGTTCTCTTGACATGCCGCTTCTGGCAGGAATAATCAACTGGTGGCTTGTGGCGATCCTGGCGATCCTCGTCCTTGCCGGCGCAGTGGTCATCCTGACGATCATGCTGGTCCGAGCGCGCCGCCAGATCACGTCGGCACAGCCAGGTGCTCCGGTCGAAACGCCTGCGCCGCCAGTTCCTTTGGAAGCACTCCCTCAGAGGGAAGCGCAAGCGCCGAGTGAGACACCTGCGCCGGAAGGTGCGGCTCCCCTCGAAGCAAGTGCTTCGACCGAAATACCCGCGCCAACCGAAGCGCCCACACCGGAAACGCCGATACACGAAGTGACGGCTTTAACCGAAGCGCCCGTACCAGCCGAAGCACAAGCTCCGGTCCAAGTGCCTCCGCTGCCGCCAACCGAGATCCCTTTCCGCCCTGTCACGGCGCCATCGGTTCCACAATTCCTGGAAGCTATCACACTCAATGGCAAGTTGCGCCGTCTCTCGCTCAACCAGGCCAGCCTCTCTATTGGCCGCGCGTCCGACAACGACATTGTCATCGGCGACGAATTCCCGAATGCCTCGTCCGTGGCCAATCATCACGCGCGCATCTCACTGCGCGAATCGTGGGCCGTCATCGAAGCCATCGGCCCCGACGCGCCGATCTATGTTAACGACCAGCGTACCGGTCGAAACATCTTGCACAATGGCTGGCGCGTGACGTTAGGTGAGATGGATCTCGCATTCCGCACCGCCGGGCTGGGCACTGCGCCGTTAGCCGAGCCGGAAGCTGTGGAGCTTGTATCGCCTGGCGAGCGTCCTCCCCGACTGCCGGCCCCGTCCGATCTGGGGCCGCTGGCCGATGGAGCACTGCTGGACAACCGCTACATTGTCCTCGAAGGCCACACGGAAACGCCCATGGTCAACATCTACGTGGTCGAGAGCCTCGAGCCAGTGCTGCGCTGCACCAAATGCGGGTACGATGCCAACGGGCCACGGCAGAAAAGCTGCCGCAACTGTGGCGCGTCACTGGGTGGCAACATTCCCTATTACCCACACTACCGTGTCAAAGAAAGCGTGGATGAGCAAACCTTTGAAGCGGAACGGCGATTGATCGGCCTGAGTCACCCGCACGCTCTGCTCCCGCGTGAAGCGTTCAGCGAAACCCCTTACGGCAACGTGGCGCGTTACTATGTCGTCGGGCCAGAGGCGCCGCCGCAGTTAGCCGCCACCATCCGCGCGCCGCAAGAGATGCCGGACGTGCTAGAGTGGATGCAGCAACTTGCGCAAGGCATGGCCTATCTGCACGACAACGGCGTAGCGTTGGGGCCGATTGATCTATGGCGGTTCGCTTTAGAGAACCAACAGGCCCGTTGGGTAGACTTTACCCCCTGCGAGTTGGTCGAGGAAGCCGAGCAACCTTACCGCTTTGGCCGCGAGGTTCGAGCGCTGA
>Ga0315279_10000495_pt1 | contig 77839 bp, 84 predicted proteins | sample YL17G06_20_MG_FD_203694 | JGI IMG/M metagenome (GOLD analysis project Ga0315279, IMG submission 203694) | Sediment microbial communities from Yellowstone Lake, YNP, Wyoming, USA - YL17G06_20 | ecosystem: Environmental > Aquatic > Freshwater > Lake > Sediment | place: USA: Wyoming | collected...
GTTCAGGTGTCTGTATCGGCTGCTCCAATAGCAAACGAGAGCGGCGTCACAGGGATCGTCGCCATGTACAAGGATATTTCCGACTTGAAGAACGCCGAGAAAAGGATGGACGTGATGAACGAGAAGTTGAGAGTAGTTGGAGGCTTGACTCGGCATGACATCCGAAACAAGCTTGCTGCAGTTACGGGTAACGCGTATCTACTCAGAAAAAGGTTTGCCAGCGAACCCAGCGCATTAGAATGCCTAGAAAGCATTGAGACGGCAGTTCGAGAGTCGGGGAGAATCTTTGACTTTGCATTAGCCTACGAGAAACTCGGCGTTGAGCAATTGGTTTACGTGGACGCGAAGAAGATTCTCGAGGAGGCCATAGCGATGTTTCCAGACTTGAAAGGCGTCAGAATAGTGAATGACTGCGACGGATTGACACTTTTGGCTGATTCACTACTACGGCAGTTGTTCTATAACCTGATTGACAACTCGCTGAAATATTGTCAGAAAGCCACACAGATCAGGATTCATTATGAGAAAGCACATGACAATGAGCTCAGACTGGCTTATGAAGACGACGGCATAGGTATATCTAAAGATGCTAAACCCAGACTTTTCAATGAAGGCTTCACTACGGGCAAAGGCTCAGGCCATGGCCTTTACCTGATAAGAAAGATGATGGATGTCTACGGTTGGACGATCGACGAAACGGGCGAACCTGGCAAAGGAGCACGGTTCACCATAAACATACCTGAAACTAAACCAGACGGAACGCGGAATTATCGACTTCAATGAATCCAGGCTTGACCCGAATTGTGACTGAAACTGAAATGAGAAGAGAGATCAGCTTCGCGTTTTCACTCCAGAAAAGGTAGGCTTCTGTCTGGATGATGAATCTGCAGATATTGATCGAGCGTGTGAGTTTTTCTAAGCGGAATACCACAAGACTAAGGGCATTCTACATGTTAAACATTCGCTTGAAAACAAGAGGCTTCAGAACACAGAAATCTACACGCACCTGATAGACTTTGAAAGCGAAGAATACCATTCAGCAACCGCCAAAACCATAGACGAAGCAAGGCAGCTCATAGAAACTGGATTCGAGTATGTGTTTGACATGGACAGCATCAAACTGTTCAGAAAGAGGAACCAATAAGTATGTTAAACACGCAAAAACTATACTTGCCATGTTTTCATAGTGTAGTTGAAGATGTCTCCCGCAACTCCCACATTTTTCTGTTGACGGTGCAGGATCATTGCCAAGCGCAGGCATAGGTGAAGACGATTACTGTGGTTTATCTTTTGTAGGCTTGTCTTGGGGTTGTTCTACGGGATTAACAAATCCAAAGAACTGCCGTACTTCCAAACTTAACAGGTAAAAGAGTATGGTCAAGCTTACTAGGAGCCCGAGAATCAGGCCTAGGCTCCATAATTGTGCGTTGATAAATTGTCCATTGATGAGTGAAGCGCTCAAAGCTGAAATGCTCATGAGAAAGCTGCTTGCAGACGAGATAACAGCTAGAATCCATCCCCACTTCTTGCCGTAGTAAAGTCCAAATGCAAGGACTAGCTGGCCTGAAACGACCAGGCCGAAGAAGACAGCTAGGATGATGATAAACGCTGCGTGGGAAATAGTGCCCGCGTATGCTGTATAGACTGCCAAGAACGGAATTGCTAACGCGTCTAGTAATGCGAATATGACATAGAGGACTGTAAGAAGAATTAGTCCGGCGGGCCTTCTGCTCTGGAGTTCTTGAATCGGCAGAGCGGCTCTCCATTTTGTGTTTATGTCTGAAAACGCTAGAACAGCAAACCCGATGAGCATTTGACTGACCGCGAAGGTGGGTAATGAGAGAAGAGGATCGGTCCATGCAATCGAAGTGGTTTCTCCGAGCTGGGTACTTGTGACAATAGCTCCGATTGAGCCTCCGATCCAATACCCGATTGTGCTTCCGAGGACGAGGGATGTCAGGACACGGGCGATCCTGTTTAACAATTGGCCGCCGCACGTCACATGTAGCACTACAATAAACAGAACTGAGCTCAGGAGATATGCCAACCCTGTTGCTAGGATGTCAAATGTGCCTATGTCAGCAACTGAATACCCGGCTTGTAGAAGCCAGTAATTAATGTAGCGGGCGAACACTGTGTTCACCCCAGCAATGATGCTGAAAACAAGGACGACCACAAACACTTTTGTCTCGAAAAGCCTCGTGTCAAATCGTGATTCTGACAAGACTAGCCGCCGAAGCCAAGATTAAGCCTGCGAACAAATAAAAACTTGACTGAAAAAAAGCGCGCGCATATCGTGCGTCTTGTTGCTGCACTACTGCAGTGGCGATGGTTTATTTAAGTCTCCAGACTCTCTTTTGCTAAAAATAACGGTGGAAGGAATGGATCACACAGTTGTTCATTTCGAGATTCCTGCGAAAGACATGGAGAAATTGAGGAAGTTCTACTCTGGAGTTTTCGGGTGGAAGATTGAGAAAGGAAGTGAAGAGATGAGTGGAGGCATGGAATACTGGCTAGTCGGCACTGTTCCAGTGGACAAGCAACTGAGACCGATGCGACCTGGCGTCAACGGGGGCCTGTATAAGAAGACGAGTCAAGACATGAAGCCCGTCAACTACATTTCAGTCGAGTCTGCTGATGAATACATCGAGAAAATCAAGAAGCTCGGCGGAAAGATAATCGTCCCGAAGCAAGAGGTCCCGCAAGTAGGCTGGACCGCGATAGCCGTTGATCCTGAAGGAAACCAATTCGCCATAATGCAGCCGATGCAACAATAAAATATACTCCATCAATAAAATATACCCATTTTCTTTCTTTTCTTTTGGTGGAAGCGAACCATCATCGGTTTCTAGCTGTAAAAGCGGTGCGCACACATGTTCGGAATTTCGCCCTAGGCCAGGCTTGTGCTTTCGCTAGGTGCGTGATGACAGCCCCTCCCCCCGGTCAACGATATGAGCCAAATATGATTTGAGCACGCGCGCACGTCATTCATAGATTCATTCAACTCGTATGCTGTGCTTGGGTTTGCACTGCTCGCGATCCGTGAAAGCGGTGCAGGATAATCGAATTGATGTCAGACGCACGATTCAGTATTGCAACGCTCAAAGAACGGAACTTAGGAACAGACATGCGTGCGCAAAAGATTCTTTTTTCACGACCCAGCGGTAACAATTAGAGTCTTTGAAGCACTTTTAAGCAAGCGCGCACAGTTCTCTATGTTATGCAGACTTTGATTTTTTCTTTTTCTTTGCATTGAGGGCAGAGGTGTGACTTTGGTCGTTGGAGCGGTCTCGACATCTTTGCGTAGATGAACAGGGGGTATTGAGTGCAGTTCTTGCACCAGTGCCAGTTGTCATGATCGCTTCCCTTTACATAATCCACCATTCACATCACCGTGCGCTCGAATTGTTTGACTGCTATGGCTACATCTGCGATGTCTATTTTGCCGTTGCCGTCAAAGTCACAGTTAGCATCAAACCTGGATTGTCCGAGTGTTGAACCGAAAGCCTTGCAGACGGACCATACATCTGATTTCAAGCCAAGGTTTTCAATGTGAATTATCGAAACCATTTCCCCCCACATATGAAAAGATACGACGTCATGGAGTACCTCCGCTTCAAACCACACTCGTAAACCGTTAACCTGGAACTGACCCAGGTTGACAGGGTCATAGTGTTTTCCATCATCACCAACTATGCCCCAGAACCCACCTTCGAAACCTAGGAAAATTATGGTGCCTGTTCCAGAAACGATATCTTGTGTCGCCGCGGATGTCTTATACTTCATTTGGACAAGGTTCATCTTTCCTTTGATACGCCCAATGTTGGTCGTCAACTGGACAAGCCCAATCAGACAAAGCAAAGTGAGGGCTATTCCAGAAACTACTCTCTTCATGAACTTCTTTTCTCCTAATCCTATTGTGGTTTCACCTCCAGATAATTTTTGTGGAAGCGCCGCGCGAGGGCGCGAAGTTTCATGTTTAGGGTTTTGGGGGTGAAGTCCGCATACAAAGAAACTGTTTTAGCTTTTTTATTAGAAATGATTCTAAGAAACGAGTTAATGCGGCCAAGTTTTTTAGAATTAGCGTAGTATACGAACTGTTATATAAGATTCCGAGCGATAGCCCTTTGCATTGAATTCTCTCAAGTTGGCAGGATTACTTTTTTTCACAAGTTCGATGATGGTCATACTGGGCATCGTAGTTGCAGAGGCAATCTACCCCAACTACAGTCTATCGAATAATAAACTGAGCGACCTTGGAGCCATGGCTCCAGTGTCAATTCTACCTGTACCTGCATCTGATGTTATAGTCCACCAGCCATCTTCATTAATCTTCAACTCCACAGTCTTTCTAGCGGGTGTATTCATAGCTGCAGCATCGTTGCTAATCCGCGAAAGTTTCGGAAACAAAATCCTCACCACACTTGGCTTTCTTGCAGGTATTGGAGCGGTAATAGTTGGCTTACTTACAGAACAAATGGGAATGATTCACTACATGGGAGCGATGCTAGTGTTCGTATTAGGGCCATTGGCTGCGATTGCGTCGTCTAGGAGTGTGAAACAACCTATCAGCTACCTATTCATTGTAACGGGATTGATTTCGCTGGCGTTTGCGCCGATTGTAACAATGGATATCTTCAATGCTCTCAATACGTACACCATAGCTAGAACAGCAGGAGCGGAAAACATGATAGTGTACCCATTTCTATCATGGATGTTGGCATTTGGAACTTATCTAATGAAGGATTAGTTTTCTACCGCGCTAGGGTCTCTTAGGTTATGCGCGCGCTAAACGAGGATTAGCTGGAAAGCATGGATTTTTGTAGCAATTTTGCTGTAACAATGTTTAACAATTCCAGTTTTTAGCGCACGCTAAATTCTCCCTGCGTTTGTCATGAAGCATTATTTGGCTTGCCAGATGCTGAATTGCGATGGGTTTCGTAGCGCCCTGTTTTTTGCAGCATTACAATCCTTGCGTCCATGAAACCCTCCACTGAGAAGAGCAGAATTGGCAGCACTGGGCCTCTCTTGAATTTGGAGGCGGAAAAATGTCTGTCGATGGCTTCTTCGGTTATGGGATTGAAGTGGTCCTGGGCTGATTCCCTGCTGGCCCCTCTTATCAGGGCTCGCCCCCTGTTTTTCAAAACGCGAAAAAGTTCTGAAGCGTATTTGGATCGATCATGGTCTTCGATAAGCTGGAATAGTCCGCGGTCGGTTACGAAATCGATAGACTCGTTGTCTATGGAGAGCTCCAGAACGTTCCCTCGGCGCCAATCCACTTCAACAAGGGCTTCTTCTGCTCTTTTTTCTGCGATTCTAAGAGCGGCGACACTGATATCGACGCCTGTGACTCTGAATCCGCATTGAGCCATGAAGATCGCGTCGGTTCCGCCGCCGCATCCAACGTCAAGAACTCTCGCATTTCTCCGCGGTACTCCGGCGGCTGCAAGGGCAACAAGCTCGGGAGATGGGTAACTAAACTCCCAGTGCTCGTGTTCCTCGCTCTCATAAGCGTTTTCCCAATGATCATTATCTGCCATGGTGATGCTCCATTGTTACATTATTCAAAATCAACTATGGCAGTTCTCCAAGATTTAGATTGTTTGGTCATGATTCTGAACAGGGAAGCAGCAGAAAACATCAAGAAACTGGCAAATCCATCTTATCAACATGCTTCAACAGAATAATAAAGGGACAAGGCAGCGCGCGCCCAAATTCATGATAATTTAGTCTAACCAGTGGAACGTTATCGAAGCTGGTAAGCGTTGAGTGCGTCATGCACGGAACAAGAATATTTTGAGTTCCAGAATGGGGGAGGGGACTACGCATGACGCACCTTACTGTTATTAAACGCTACGAGACGATATAAAAGTTACATTCATCAAGGTTTGCGTTCGGTATCTAGTGAACATGGTATGTTCTTGGATTTTGTATATTTGAATCAAAATCAGCTATGGACTCGTTTTACGAATCCGTTAACAATTCTCCACTCCCAAGCACGTACTCTCCATTTATCCCGTCCACTCCACTCACTAACATCGAAGTTCCTTGTGCACAAGTCTATCTCATCCCATCTACGAGTCCTAGATGGTCTTAAATATATAAGAGCGAGCGTGCGCGCTATCAACCGAAAAGTGACAGATATTCGGAACAGTCTAGTCAACCGAAGAGGTAACAGAACCCAATTCACAGAACATTGATCTGACGACAGTTAACACCCACAACCACCTGACGATGAGTTACCAGCGCCGTTGTCCAAGAACTATGTTTCCAGCATCGCCTATCGTCACGCGGAACAGTTATTTATGGCTGAGGCTGTGTTAATTCAAAAGAAAATTCGTGAGGGGAATGGCTGAGTGAGGTTGTGGTTCGGATGATTCCGGTTGAGATTTCTTCGGTCAAGAAGTCGTATGGCGATATAAAGGCTGTTGATGGAGTTTCCTTTTCGGTTAACGAGGGTGAGGTTTTCGCTCTTCTCGGGCCGAACGGTGCGGGTAAGACGACGCTGATAGAGATTATGGAGGGTTTGCGGAAGAGAGACGATGGCACGGTGAAGGTGTTGGGTCTTGATCCGTGGGATAGCGGTTACGTGCTTCACAGGAGAATTGGGGTTATTCCTCAGGATTTCACGTTCTTTGACAAGGCAAACCCGAGGGAGGCGGTGAAATATTACGGGGATCTTTTCGGTGTTAGCGTCGACGCTGATAGTATCTTGAAGGAAGTTGTGTTGGACGATTCGGTTGGTGTGCTTTTTGAGAATCTTTCTGGGGGGCAGAAGCAGAAGCTTGGTCTTGCGCTTTCGCTCGTGAATTCTGCTGAGCTTCTTTTCCTTGATGAACCGACGACGGGGCTTGATCCGAACGCGCGGAGGGCGATTTGGGACGTAATAAGAGCTTTGAGAAGCAAGGGCAAGACAGTGATTCTCACTACTCATTACTTGGACGAGGCTGAGCAGCTTTCTGACAAGGTTGCCATCATGAATCATGGGCGCATAGTCGCGATGGGAACTCCTGAAGAAATCATAGAGACTCACGGTTCGGGGGAAAGGCTTGAAATCCACGGAACCGAGGAGTTGGCCGTCTACCTCAGAGAAAACACGAAGCTGAACGTTGTGTACAATGGCAAGGGCGTGATTGACATAGCGATCATTCAAAAACGCGATGCGTTGGTAGCCCTGACGGCTATCGAGAAGTCGGGGCTCGAATGGCATGATCTTCACACTCGTCGCGACAGTTTGGACGATGTTTTTGTAAAACTCGTGAGCGGAAGGATTGATGAAAAGGGTGAGATCAAAGTTGAAAATGCTCGTAACGATTCACATGATAAGCGGAGGCGCTAGGGCGAATGGCTAGTGCACGAAGAATCGCATCAGATCTTCGTCTGTTCGGCCGCGGATACCTGAGGAATGTGGCAGGACTGTTCTTCGGCTTGATATTCCCGGTGATTCTCATACTCATCTTCGGCGCCATTTTCTCATCGGGTTTTTCAGGAACGATAACATTGTATTATCAGAATAAGGACGTTCTGCAGAACAAGGACGTTGGTTTATACTCAGCTTCCTTCTTGGACGCGCTTAACAGGACAAATGCACTTAGCCTTGTATATGTGAACGAGTCTGAAGACTTCTCCCAATACCTGTCGACGCATTCTGCGTCCGACGGACTGGTTATTCCGGAGGGTTTCTCGGCGAACTATTCATCGGGCAACCCCGTTAACGTAACGGTGTATGGAAACCCTTCCCAAAGCTCCAGTAGCATCGTGAGCGGAGTCGTCTCGGGGGTGATAAACTTGTTTAACCTGAAATATTATGGGGGTCCGCAGGTTTCACCGATAGTCGGTGTGAGTCAGACTACAGGGAATGCTCAGGTGACGAAGTACATCGATTTTCTGGTTCCTGGGCTTGTCGGGTTTTCGATACTTGTGAGTCCGATGTTTTCTCTCGTGAGCATAAGCTCGGAGTACAAGAGGATAAAGTTGTTCAAGCAGTTGTCGTTGACTCCTCTGACGAAGATTGAGTGGCTGGCCTCTAAGGTGCTGTTCTACATTCTCTTGTCGGCGGCTTCGTTCTTGTTGATGGTTGCTGTGGGAATCTTTGTTTTCAACGCAAACATTGTGCTTTCACTGTGGCTGATACCATTCTTGGTGCTGGGACCGATGTTCTTCGCTTCGTTGGGCATGCTGGTAGGAACCATCTCTAAGAGCACGGAGACGGCCAGTGTGGTCGGAAATATCATAACGTTTCCAATGATGTTTCTCTCCGGCACGTTCTTTCCTATCACGCTCATGCCCATGTATTTGCGATACGTGGCACATGTGCTACCTTTGTTCTACATAATCGATGGACTCAACGGGGTTATGATTTACAGCAACTATGCGCAGGCGGCGATAGATCTTGTTGTAGTCGCTGTTATCACGATTGTTGCCTTCGTAGCTGCAGCGAGACTGTTCAAGTGGAGAGAAGACTAACCTCAAAAACAGGACATGCAATAATCGCTTCGAGCCCTTGAAGAAGGCGTCTGCATCCATATAAGAGAGGCAGAGGCCGAAAGAGAACTGTTCGTGCAGAGTTTGAAACAGTCTGATTTCTTGAGCGCGGTCAAGACCCGCTTGTGTGTTGGGAACTGGCATGAATGCGTGGCTGAGTGTCACTTTAACCTGACTCTCCCTATGTCTGCGGTGTTGTTTCTCCGTCTGTCTTTTATTCTCAGCGTGGCAAGGTTGAGTTTGAGCTTGATGAGTCGTGCTTTCGCCGGGACGAATTCCCGCGTGTTGCCTGAACATTTCCCTCACAGGACGGGGCTGTTGGTCTCTGGTGGAAAGCTTGGGGTCTCCTCTCCTGAAAGGCCGATTCGTCAAGCTCAACAAACTGGTCTGTGCGGTGAGAGATGAAGGTCTTGATTAAGCAGAGGAACATTGGGGCTTGTCTTCAAGGTGAAGGTCTTGACGTGGGTAGAGAGAGCATTCTTGTGAATATTACTTTGTATCGTGTTCCTGGCGATTTGGTGCGAGAGTTTGCTCGCAGGGTGGTTGTGAACTATCCTGGAGGGATGAGTGAAGCAATTCAGGATTTGATGAAGAGGGCGTTGAAGGAGTGACCAAGTCTCCAAGATGCGAGGACGGCGCCTGCGAGTTTACCCCAAGCGTGGACAGCCGCCAACTAACGTCCAAGCGACCTACTGATGAAGTGCGTTACGGCAGGCTGTGGGCCGAGGTTGAACTACCAAAACTTCTGGCCGAAAAAGAACCGACCAGACAAGCAAACTTGATGTCACGCGATGCAAAGTGACCGAGGAAAAACGGCACACTTTCCAGCTGGAATTGTTGGGGGCTTGACAGTGCGGAGATGTCACGTTTGAGAGTTTGGGCTGGAAATTGTCAGGAGGGGTTTTGCAGAGCTGGTTTTTCTTGAGGCAGGAGGTGTGCTTGACGATTTTGTGGCTGGTTTCTTCGATTCTGGTGACGGTGGTTAGGTGTCGAGAACCGATGGAAAGGGAGCTGTTCGAGACCGTTCTAGTTTCTAGGTTGCCTTGTACTAGGGATTAGAATAAAATAGGACGAGGGGTTTGTTGTTCTTGAAGGATTCAGGAAGGCTTCGGAAATGGGTAATTCTATGCGTTTTTCGGCGAAAAAATTGATGGCGTTGTTGTGCATCATCGTGGCGGTCTCTGCTGTCGGAGCCGTCTTTGCAGCTGTGAGGTTGGCCGTTGTGAGTCCAGTGAGCAGTACAACTGTTCAAGTGGATGAGAATGCCGCTGACAAAGTCACTGTGTACGGAAACGGCATGACTTTCATAAACTATGAAGAATCCATCAAGCTTGACGAGGGCGTTAACACGGTTCAGTTTTATCTTCCATCGGGCGCGTTGACTGACACGCTGACGGTATCTGGAGTCAATGTTGTCAAAATCACCACGAGCGCGGAGAGTCAGCCGATAATCACAAGGGGCGACGTGATAACCGTTTACACAGAAGATGGCGCTTACACGGGCAAGTTCATCAGTTGGGACACAATGTTGCTTCTGGAGGCTGATAACGGAACCATCATGATTCCGGGAACACGAATAACGCGGATAGTCCTGTCAGAAGTGGTTCAAGTTCAAGGACCCAAGATCCTTGTGCAGGTTGCGACGGATTCGTCGCCCGGAGAGTATCAGCTAAACGTTTCTTATTTGATGCGAGGTCCAACATGGAAACCCGCGTACTTCGTCGACTTGGGGACGTCCAGTCTTGATTGTTGGGCAACGATAGAAAACGTGGAAAGCTGGAGCAACTTCACTCTTGTGCTCGTGAGCGGCGGCCCCCACACAGTCACCAGCGGTACAGTCTATCAGCCCTACGCTTTGAGCGCCGCATCCCAACTCTCTGTTCCAATCTATTTTGCGTCGACTACATCGACTTCAACAGATGAGTACCATGAGTACACCTACGGCGCGAGGCTGTCGTTTGATAAGGGCTCTACCGTCAGGTTGCCTCTGTTCAACGGCACTGTTGGTCTGCGGCAGGAATATTTCTGGTCAAGCGGCGACGTGCAGAACCGTTACCACTTGAACAACACGTTAGGCGAACCGCTTGCGGCTGGAAAGGTGGAGTTCTACCGAGGTGCCACTTGGGTGGGCGAAGACAGCATCAGCTACACGCCTGTGAATGCAGAGAGCATCGTGATAGTGAACTATGCTTACGACATCAGGGTGACCTCAACGGTGATAAAATCGATAATCCAAACTGGATACCAGGACCAAGGAACAAACGTGACAATCACAAACCACAAGTCGACAAGCGTCCAGATCCTCATCCAACAATACATCTACGGTTACAACCTAGTCTCATCCACGCCCTCAGCCACCAGAGTGGGCTCCACTCTTTCATGGATAATCAACGTAGATACCAATGGCACGGCAACGATATACTACGAGTGGGACTACCACTCGTAGCACCTTCCCCCTCTTTTCTCTAATTCAAGACTATGAATGAGAGTTAAGCGAATATCATCAGGTTCGAGCTCTAGCTGGAGCTATTTTTGGCACTTGGGACAGAAGTAGACTTGGCCTCCTCCCAAACTCAGTTTCTCTATTGGAGTGCCGCACAACAGACAGGTTTTATCCTTCATGTTCGGTCCCATGGCAGGCGTGTAGCCTCCTTGTCTTGCATAGCAGTCTGTGAACTGGTCTTTTCCGCCCAGTTGAATCCTTTGTCGTATCACCCATCTTATCGCGTCGTAGAGAGCGTGTTTTTCGCTTTCGGTGAGTTCGGACGCCTTTCTTTTCGGGTGAATCTTGGCCCTGTAGAGTATGTCTTGAAAAGCGCTGTTGCTCAGACCGACTATGACGGCGTCTTTGCCGACGAGCACAGACTTGACATTCACGGTTTTGCCGGTCAACTGCTTTGAAAAACTTTCGAGCGTGAATTCTGCTTCGTCCGCAGGGGAGGCGATTTCGGAGAAGTCTCGCTTGTAGACGTAGCTTTGTTCCAGCTCGTTGTCTTTCAGTGCTTGGATGACGCCCATGCCTGTTAGGGCTACTGTGAAGGCCGAGCCGTCGTTGAAACTGAGTTTAAGGTGAAACTTTTCGATGGCGGTGTCTTCTTTGGCGTGGTACAGGACTCTGCCGCCGTATTCTGGTGCAAGAATCAGGTTCATCCCGTTGTCAAGCTTGAGGCGGATGACGTTGCCCCTGGAACTTACAGCTTCAACTTTGCCGTTTGAGAGTCTGTCGAAGGCAGTCATGTCCTTGTTCACGAAGCCTATCTTCTGGAGTTTCTGATAGTTCTGCAGATGACAGGATTTCACCCGCTTTCCTTGAAGCTCCGTGTTCATCTGCTTCGCAAGAATATAGGCTTCAGGGAGTTCGATGCTCATCAATCAATCACTGCAGGTAAGAACCTGGTGGACGTTATTTAATCGTTACGCACACAATTTCTGCACTCAATGAAAGTTACATAGCGCGCGCTGACGGCATCTCAGAAATCCTCTTTCTCTCTTCAACATGCATTAGGCTTCTACCTGTCAGGTATTATGTTTGACTGTGCCCGCGTTGTACGTTTGTTACGTGTTCTTTTGAGGGAACACAGTGTTCTCCAGTGAGAGTTATTAGGTCAGAATGCTTCATCCGATACGTAGGAGGCTAGGAGTTTGGTCAACAGGCTTGTTATTGGAAGTTTCTTGGCTTTGATTCTTGGTTTTTCGGTTGGGATGCCCGTTCTGTTTCAAAGGGTCACTTTCGGGGAGCAGCCTAAAGTCTACGCCGACATAGTGTATGCCTACTTCTCGCTCTTACCAGCTAATCAGAGCGTTCCAGGGTTACAGCATGAGCATTCTGTCTCGTTTTTGTTTGTCCTAAACGTGACCAACCTTTCAAACAAGGCCGTCGAGATAACAAGCGTGGACGCGGAGGCTGCTGGAAAAATAACATTTTTCGCAGAGACGGGCGGTATTTTTATTGCGACTGTCCCGCCAAATGTCGAATGGAGCAACGTCACACAAGTCATGTATGTAAGTATGTACGGAGGTGCCATAGGTTATGGAAGCAGCGACGGCATAGTGACACGTTCTGAAAGCTTTGAAGGTAGCCAGTACTATTGGCCTGAAAACGCTTCCAGGCTCGTGGCTCTCTCAGGAATGGTTGAAATCCCAGCATCGGGCCTTACGGCGATGCAGACTGGAAAGATATTCGTTTTCTCGCACGTGGAAGGGAGAGCCTACTCTAGTAATCTTAGAGTCTCTGGCGCGTACGTGATAAAAGGAGTGCAATTGGACAGGGTTGGAGACACCGAGTTTGTTTTTAACGAGTTGCTGCAGGCTAATGAAACCTTGCGTTTCCTGAATGACGGAATTGGGGTATACACGGGGAAATAGCCTTGGTCTCTGAGGAGATTGAGGGAACTACTTTCAAGGTGTATCTTTACCTTGTGAAGGAAGCAAATCCTCTAGGTCCTAGGGAGGTAATGCGGGGCACAGGTCTCAGCAGTCCAAGCGTGGCTTACAGGCATCTGCAGAAACTTGAAGACTTGGGCTTGATTCAGAAGAACAGTTATGGGCGGTACGTTGTGAAGGAGAAGCAGACGTTTAGGGGCTATGTCTGGGTAGGCCGAAACCTCATGCCTAGGCTTGTGTTCTACTCTTTCTTCTTTCTCGGCTTATGCGCGATTGGGCTTGTTACTGTCGTGCTACGCGTAATGGCAAGGGAGGAGATTCAGCTTGAACTTCTGTTCTTGATATTTGCTACTGGGGTTTCATCGATTCTATTCATGGCTGAAGGAATCGTACTGCTTAGAAGGTTGAATGGAAAGAACGCTTAACATTGAGCGCGTGCGCTAGCTTTGAAACCAGGGCCTCAGATAGGTCTCATTATTTGGTTTCGCTATTTTCGCGTGTAAATGGACGCATGGACTTTGTATAAATGGATGGATATTATCAAATGTACACGCCTCTAAGGAAACGTGTACATGAAAAACAACATAGTTTTGGGAATTTGTGGTTTTGATAAGGGTTTTGATATGGTCGTTCTATCAAAACTCCATGCCTCTCTCCATAGGATTTCGTTCGCGCGCTTGGCTTGGCCTAACGCGCACATAACGATCCAACTGTCTAAGCAGTCTCGGATTTTTCATGTTCGTTGTGAGGTTTTGCGAATGTGTCGTTCGAGGCTCCCGGGGTTCAAATCATCAGTTAGCAGTGGCCACTGCACACGAGTTAAATATTGATATGAGAGAATTGGATGTGGACAAATCAGAATCGGTTTGGGGAATGAGAGTATGACGGAAGGGAAATCGCTTGATTTGGACAGAACTGTCATGGAGTTGGTCGTTGGCGATGATTTGTCGAGGAAGAAGCAGTTGGCCGAGAGAATTCGTGACGTTGCACGCGGGGAAGGGGTTTATCCGTGTAGTATCAATGAGTTTTATGTGGCCCGTGGCAGGGGCAGGTTTGATGGTTTCACGGTTCCTGCGATAAACCTGAGAAGCATGACCTACGACTTGGCCCGTAGCATATTCAGAGTTGCCAAGCGAAACAATTCTGGCGCGTTCATCTTTGAGATTGCCAGGTCCGAGATTGGTTACACCGTTCAGTCGCCGACAGAGTATGCTGGTGTGGTTTTGGCGGCTGCGTTGAAGGAGAGTTATTCTGGGCCTGTTTTTGTCCAAGGGGATCACTTTCAAGTCAACGCTGCCAAGTTCAAGGAGAACCCCGATAAGGAAATGGAAAGTTTGAAGGCTCTGATCACGGATGCAATTGGGTCGGGTTTCTACAACATCGACATCGACTCATCAACGCTCGTGGACTTGGTCCAGCGCGATGTGAAGAGACAGCAGTCTCCGAACTGTGATGTCTGCGCAAAACTGACACAGTTTATCCGTGGAATTGAGCCGCAAGGGGTTACGGTTTCGGTGGGTGGAGAGATAGGTGAGATTGGGCATCAGAACTCGACGCCTGAAGACCTGCACGCGTTCATGGCTGGCCTAAAAGAGGCGTTACCCGTGGGATTGGTTGGAATCAGCAAGATTTCTGTTCAGACGGGAACGACTCACGGCGGCGTTGTCCTGCCCGACGGCTCGGTTGCGCAGGTGAACCTTGATTTCAACACGTTAAAGACGCTTTCTGAGATTGCCCGCAGAGAGTATGGGTTGGCGGGAGCCGTTCAGCATGGAGCATCAACCCTGCCTCCTGAGGCTTTCCACAAATTCGTCGAGTGCGGGACCGCTGAAGTACACTTGGCCACGGAATTCCAGAACATGATTTACGAGTCAAAACACTTCCCAGATGAGCTGAAGAAGAAAATGTACCAGTGGCTGAAAATCAACGCGGCAAACGAGGCTAAACAAGGCGAAACCGAGGAACAATTCCTCTACAAGACCAGAAAAAAGGCGTTGGGGCCGTTCAAAAAAGAGATCATGAGTCTGCCGCAAAAGACGCGCGACGCGATTGCAGCTGAAATCGAAAACAAGTTTGAGTTCCTCTTCAAACAACTCAACGCCGTAAACAAAAGCGACTTGGTTAAGAAATATGCGCGCTCAAGCTCTGCTTCACAAATATCCTCAATATAGAAACCAAAAAGTGCGCTGAAACCTTCTCCGCAGACTACATCTCAGTCTGACAACTTCGTCGACACGAAGACGCGGAGCCACTTCGCTCAAGATGTAGGGTAGCACACTCCCAGAGTTTGAAAAGGACGAAGGGCGGGTGCGTGCTGACTTCGAATATACCCTAAAAGTGGCCCCTGGTCTGCACGAAGACCAACACGCTAACTGCAACTCAGGTCGGCGGGAGATATCTCCCGAAGTCCAAACTCTTAATGAGCTTTTGATATTATTGATATACCAATCTATGGAAGAGACAATCTAGCAGATAAATGTTGCGCGCGCTCTGTTGAATTCTCGGTTGGTTCTTCTTACATTCAGAAACCTTTGGTCATTCCGTTTCTTTTGGACTTTGTCGCTCTCAGGATTAGGCCTTCTTGCGAGGATTCAGCTAAGGTGCGTGGACCGAAGGTCTTTTGTGCAAAAGCAAGCATTGTTCTAGCGGGCGATCGGTTAAGTGACCCTGCAAGATATGCTTGCAAAGGCTAGACTCAAATTCGCAAAACCCTTTGAGAAACGGGTTTTTGTGGGCGGCAATTATGATTTTATGCCTGTTCTAAGAGAGATCTGCAAGAATGTTAGACACGCCAGATTCGAACCAATCTTGGCCTTTGACTTTGGTGTTCCTAAAGATATGATTTACAGGTTCGACATCGCTGTCCTTCAAGAATGCAAGTACGCAATCTTCGAAGTGAGCTCCGGCAACGGTCATATGATGGAGTTGCAGGAGGCAATTCATAGCAAGAAGAATTTGTTTTGCCTTTACGGCGTAAGAGGACGCAGACATTCCAGACCACCCCCTGCCGTCTCCTCAATGCTGACTTCATCTGACATCGTTTTGCTCGGATATTCGGATATTGAGAATCTTAAGGATATAATTTTGACCATCTTCCCCGCGATAAGAGATGACTTGCCTTCTATGTTGCTCCGACTTCTGAAGATAGCCCGCGTTCCAAATGAAACCAAATCCAGAATTGTTTTGACATTAGGGGGACAGCAGTTTAGCATGAATGGAATTCCGATCATGGTTGCACCGACTATCGAGAGTATTGCTTGGTCACTTTGCGAGAACCTTCATAAGAAACATCCAAAAGCTATTTCCGCAAGGATTAGCCAAAATATGCTTGAGATACTCGTTCGCCAGAGGAATGCTCATTATGCCGAGGACAATAGCGACGAGACATTGAAGAACGATTTGAGAACTATCTTGTCCGCTATTGAGAGTCTGAGAGGAGTCCCAAGCAACCCTGAGGTTTCCGACTTACTTTGTATTTTGTCGATCGCTCTTTCCAGACTTGTTCCACCAAATCAGGCCGTTGAGTTTCTAAAAGAATACGGTCCACAGACACACCCTCTGCTATCTTTTGAATATCACCTATGTCTCGGTAACTGCTACTACCGTACAGACATCTTTGAAAACGCCTTGCGTGAAGCAGCAAAAGCTTTGAATATCAAACACCTCGGTAGTGAAGAAACCTCCAGAGCAGAACTTCTAATAGTCAGCATATACTTGGCCATGTCAAGAAAAGAGAAATATAGTTATTGCTCATCTACTCTTAAAAGGGTTTTGGAGAAAAGCAAGGATCCTGAAACAATAGCTCAGGCCAAATTTTTGAACGGTTGTATTCTTGCGGAGAAAAGCAATTATGATGCTGCTTCGAGAGTCTTCACAACTCTGCTAGGTGAAACCGAACCTCTTAGAAAACCATCCGAATTGGCCATTCGGTTTAACAGAGGCATTTCATCCATGATCTTAGGCAGGCCGCAAAAAGCTCTAGCTGATTTTAGGAGGTGCTTGCAGATTTCCAAGAACGACAATCAATCCAGGGGTTCTGCTTTGGGCAATATTGGCCTAGTCTACAAGGAGAAGGGTGACTTGGGCAATGCTCTCAAGTACCTGACGGATGCCCTAAAGATTCATAGAGAGTTTGGCTACAGGCAAGGTGAAGCCTCCGATTTGGGCAATATTGGCCTAGTCTATTCGGCTAAGGGTGACTTGGGCAATGCTCTCAAGTACCTGACGGATGCCCTGAAGATTCATAGAGAGTTTGGCTACAGGCAAGGTGAAGCCAATCAGTTGGGCAATATTGGCCTAGTCTATTCGGCTAAGGGTGACTTGGGCAATGCTCTCAAGTACCTAACGGAAGCTCTCAACGTACTAGACAGATGCGGTCTGGTATACGGGCGCGATACCGTTCAAAGAGCAATCAATTCGATCACTCATAAACCTAACTAGCGGTAGTGCTGTATGTTGGCAAACGGCCTTCCTCGCATCGTTGGGAGTTTGGCGAAAGCCAAACGACGCGCTTGAATAGATGAAAAACGGATAACTTCCTTTTGTCCAGAGCACACAAGATTCGTCTGCGATGCATGGCAGTTCCTCTCTGCACGTGGCATAGCGAATGAATAGGTGGATGGCTGAACTACGTAAAGACTTGAAAACGAGTAGTTCAAGGATGCTCTGGCGAGTCCATCCGTTCTACGTCGTTCACTTGTATATACACTAGAGTAATTGAAACTGGTTTTGTCATTGGTTGGACCTGCAGCAGGTCTGAAATCTTCTTGAAAAGAGGTTTTCACGGGGGTATTCTATGGAGATTTGTCTGAGGATCATGGGGCGTTCAATAAAACAGCTTTAAAGAGCAGAAGGTCAACATTCTAAGAAGGAGAAGAAATATTGGAAAGGAATTACATAGAAAGATTTGCTGTCTTTCTGGGTGAACATATCTGGAACAATTCTTTGGCACAAATCCTTACTTCCTTTCTTGGAAGCAGGCATGACGAGAGTGATATTGACACTCTGATAATGGCGATTACCAAGAAGGTCGAGACTGTCCTGAGGGACTCAATAAGGGAACATCAAGGTTCTTCAAAAGAATCAGATCGCGTGGGTATAGCACTATTAAACTACGCTGTTGATTGCCATCTGATCAGTAGCAAAGAAGAACCCTTGTACCACACTATCTACTGGGTTCTCAAAGAACCTAGAAATGCAAGTCATCACAAATTCAAAATGTATCCACTCAAACAGCTTGAACTAATCCTTCTTCAGACGGATGAAGCGATCGATGAACTAAGAAATAGGTTAAGGTCGGAATATGAAGCAAAATCACGCATAATTCTTGATCCAAAAGGAACAAAAATCAAGATAAAAGCAAAGATGTTCTCGCCCGACAAGATTGCTATACCAGATGACAGAAAAGTTGAAGCCAATCTTCAATTCTATGACGAAAAAATCGTTCCATTGGAACTAAGACCTCAGGCCGATGGGTATCGCTATGCCGAATACGATTATAGGGGAAACAGTGCTGGAACACTTAGAGTAACCTATAGTGTTATTGAGCGCTCTAAGCACATTATTGCTCAAGGCGAACACACTCTCGTAGTACCGTATATCAACGACAAATGCCCAAAATGCGGGGGCGAGGTTCAGTTGGGACAGGGTCGCTGTCCAAGTTGTGGCAACATGCTTTACCTTTGAGGAACTATCTATTTTGTCGTTGACAAATGTCGTAGGTGCTGATCTACAGCGACTTGATCCACTCTACGTCGTTTACTTGTATATATTAATAGAGTAATTCAAAGTATTTTGAAGTCTCTTGTGGCTAGGCAGGCTTTTAAATGTCCTCAATTCTTGGTTTTCACGGGGTTTTGTATGAAGATTGGGCTTAAGATTAGGAGTCGTGGGAAACGTGGGTATGACATAAGTAGTGTTCCATTCAACAGGTTGAAGAAGGCTAGTGCGTATGGAAAGAAACGTTGGGAGCTGAAGGACGATTGGCTGGTTCTGGAAGCTTTCTAGCTAGTGGAATATCCCTTCTCTAGTGCTTGGAATCCTTCGTCGATTAGCTGATCTATTGCCTCTTGCCATGTTATGCCCTTCTTTTTTGCAAAAGCTTCTATTCTTTCGGATTGCTCAGGGGGGAAGTCAATCTTGACGAATACGCCTTCATCTGGAGGGAGAGAAACACTCTTTGCGTTCTTCAGGATGTTCAAGAACAGTTGAAGCGTTTCTTCATCTCTGAAACCGTCGATAAACTCGAAAAGGGGGTGAAGCTTCTGTTTTGCTCTCAAGTTCTCTTCAGACATCGTTTGAGTGACTAGTTGCTGTTGGTTACCTGTTCTTGAAGATTGACTATGGCTTTCTTCAGCGACTCAATCCTGTCAACATCCGTCTTAAACTGTTCTGCTATTACTAGAAACCGCTTTAATTGAAGGAATTTGTCTCGTAGGTTTACTGTGGTGAGTAGGTGTCATCGCTTTCTGCTATGGCTTTCCCGCACAGCTTCTTTCCAGCTGTCAAACCTATGCCTGAATCTATTGCCGTGGATAGGAACATTTTCCTGAAACAGTGAAACGTTAGACTCTTTTTGTTGAGGTTGATTTTCGCGTTTTCTGCTAATCGCTGTAGCAGTTTGTTCAACCATTCGTCTGATATGTGGGCTGTTCCGTTTGAGGGGAAGAGGTATGGGTTGCCGTTCTTCTTCTCCAGTGTGGGCAAGTAGGCTTTGAGAAGGTCAACTGATTCGTGGCTCAAGAAACCATGCGCCACAATCTTTTCTTTGCTCGTCATCAGGTCGAAGGGTATGGGTGGTTCTTCGTCTAGCGGTGGCAGGTCTGCTTTCTTTATGTTTATGAAGTCGCCCACTCTGAGGCCTAGGTCGGTTGCCATGCTCAGGATGTTTCTTTCTCTGAGGTCTGCGACCTTGAACATGGCTCCGACGTGCTCGATTGTTAGGGGGAAGTTCTTCGTTGTCTTCACGGTCTTGACCACTTTGCTTCCTGCCCTGAACCTTATTCCCATTTCATAGTGTCGGAACAGCTGCCTGATTCCTAAGGTCAGGTTTCTCGCTGTATTGATCGTGTAGTCTTGCTCTAGGAGGTAGCTGTGAAACTTCTCGATTTCCTTCTCAAACCTTGCCGCTCGGTTACGATACTCAATGAGGTTCTCTCCTGCCCTCTGAGTCAGGTCATCCTTTCTAAGCTCAAGGATATCTTCGGCACTCTTGCCGTACCAATCACAGAACTGTTTGATTCCATGTCTATACTCTTTCTTCGTATTCGGATTCGTCACGGAATCCAAGAATTCCTGAACACTCAACTCCATTCAACCACACTCCATTCTTTTTGTGTGGTATATCAACTTTCCAAAAAGCCAACTAAATGTAAGGTCTACTCCCGCAATCCGTCTTCACATGACCGTTTTCTTCTATGAATAGACAAGTCAAACTGGCTTAAAAAGAGTGATAGAGCATTGTTTTAGCTACTTTTTATCAAGATTTTTCTTGAAGTAGGCTTTTTCAACTGTTCTTACATTGAGGCTATACTGATTCGCTATTTTTCGCAACTCCGCAAGCAGTTTCAGGTAGTTCTCAGCCGTCCAAAGATACTCGTTCTTTGGTTCTTTACCAAAGAATTCTCTCCAAACATGTATGTCGAAAACTCCGTATTCTTTAGGATTATGAAAAGTTAAAACTGCACTTATAGTAGCTGTTCCGACACCATAAAACCTTAATCCATTCACTTTGTCTAAATCATTCTCTGAACTCATACTGAAAACATCATGTGATTTTCTTCTTATTTCAGTATCATCAATATTGGCTACATCTTTCAATCTGTCGCTTTTCCACGGTAAATCCTTGAATTTCCATTCAACTACTTGAAGCAAATCACTTTTCGTTACTTCTTTTGTTTTTCGAAATTTGTCGCCTAATTCGCTTTCTTTTTCCACCCACCAAGGATGGTCTATATCATATTTTCTATTCCAGTTCAAAATTTCTTCTTTGTTAAGCATTCCAGTCCTCTTTTCAGTTGCTCAGTCGGTAATGTTCGTCTTAACGCTATAAATTCTCCGCAAAACCCAAAACTGGCTCAAAAAGACTGATAGAAGCGTCTTCTATTCCTTATTCACTCTTTACACTCTGCCATTCTAAGACTCTAAACCTATCAGCAGTATTGGAACATCAAGTATTTCTTGAAAGATTTCAATGTCCCGTTTTACATTTTGAAACTTTGGTTCTTTGGACATTGAAGTAACATAGAGTAATGCATCAACAAGTCCCTTTTTATGAGCCAGCATTGCTCTCAGAAAATCTCTATGAACTGCATCAATCAAACTTAGTTCTACTGAGACAGCTATTTTGTCTTTATATGCATCCCATCTCCACAGCGTCTCTTTAAAGATATAGTTCTCCAAACTCCAACCCGATTTACGAAACCCTTCTTGAATTGCAGTATGCTTAACGAAAAGAATTTGTGAGATTATACTCTTGACCTCTTGCAGTAAACCCTTACTATCCAAAATCTTGTCGGCATCTTTGAAGGCGAATAATTCATAAAGAACCATCAAGACCCCTCAGTTACTACCACGAATTAGGATATATATAACGGGACTGGTAGAAGAATGCTCTACGACTTTCATTCTTTGAAGTAGCATTTTCCAAATCCTCTTTGAGCATAGCTTCTGTAGGCTGTTTTCATTAACTCTTCTTCACTTTCAAACTCGTATTTAGACCACATCTCATCAAGGACTAAATGTCCCAAAGCGACTCTGACGTAATCGGTCAGAGTGTCCTGATAGCCCAAATGAGACCACTTGCGAATCCAATCCCTAATACCGTTAATATCATGATAGTAGTCTTCATACTGATGATTCCAATGCCCATGAACTTGAAGGTCCTTATCCATTCTGTTGTGAACAGCATCTGCTTTCGTATCTTCACGAATTACTCCATGCTCTCTGAGGTATTCATCAAACTTTAGATGAACCCTTCTTGTTGGCAAATAATCCACGCTTCCATTAAACGTAAGTCTATCTCGGTTCAGCTATAACTTTTCCGCAAAATCAAAAAAAGTGGCTCAGAAGGACTGTGGAAAACTGCCTACTATCACTTGTCATGTGATGCTTTTTTCAAGTTCCGATATTAAATCGAGAATCCCTTGAAAATCCTTCCCGTCTATCTCGCTTTTTTTGGCGATATGATACACAGAGTGCGTCATTTCGTTTGCTGTTTCCTTAAATCCATCTGCCAATTCACAAATCCTTTCAGCGATTTTGTTTTCCGAATTGAAGTCGTTTGCTGAGTCTCTCAGATTGGATAGCAATATAGCGAAATCATGAAACCTTTTCTTCACACGGATATCAAAATACTTCTCTCTGTCGTGTTGAGAATGTGTCGGATATTTCCTCTTGAGGATATGGTGGATAATCAGATTTTCTAAAACCTTTCTGCACAGAATGAAAGTGGCGGTGTAGCATCCATGAGTGTATGTTTTGTTTATTTCGTCCAAATGTGCCTTGAGCCATTTGTCGTCTGTGTCGTATCTGGCAATTACTACAATCTCTTTTCCTCGTCTTGGTCTGGAAGACGGAATCTTGACTTTCTCAATCGTTATAGTCTTCAGGGAATCTCTGTCTTTGTCGTTCAGATATCTCTGAGCACTCTCACCATGTTTCTGGGCGAACACTTCCGCCGCCGCATTAAGGGTCAAAGAGGGATTTTCTCTTCTTATCTTGGATATTGAGGGTCTTATGCTATCTTCAGCAACCTTTCGCTGGAGTTTCTCTTTCAACTTTTTAAGAATTCTAGGGTCAAGTCCGTCTTTTCTCATTTCTATGCACGTTTCTCAGAGTTCTGCAAAAGGAAGCATCCTTTCTATGGTCTTTTCGCTCACTCAGCTAAGTCTTCTCGTAAACAGTCCTGTTCTTGATTTTCACGGAGCGTATAATTCCCTTCCTTCTTAGCTGGGTCAATAGGAAGTTCACATTATTGCTGGTTTTTCCAGTTTTTGTCGCCATTTCTATAATCGTGTTCTTTCGGTCACAGAGTTTCAGAATCTTCTTTTCCTCTTTGCCAATTCTTGGTTTAGGCATAAGGGTTCTTTGAAAGTCCACAAGAGTATCTAACTTGTCGTCAATGCTTTTCAGTAAATTTATCAGTTCTTTGAACTGTTTACTGCTCATCTTGCTTGACCTTTTCTACCTTCACATTAGCTGGGGGTTGAAGCACCTTTTTCTTTTCCATTCGTTTGGCTTTGTTGACATATCCTTTCCACTCAGTAGGAACATAATCTATGATCCTCTTTGGATTTCCACCTCTGGCTTTTTCTTCCTCTAGCAACCCGTAAGTCATCGCTTCTTGAACGAAGGATTTGACGGTGTTTATATGTGCTCCTGACTTCAAAGCAAGTTGATTTCTATTGAACCTACCAGAACACAAAGCCCAAATTGCCTTCTGTTTCTCACTCGTTGCTATTTTCGAGATTCTTTCAATTGCTGTCTGGGTCGCAACTATTTTTATTAGTTTTCTAATTTCAAACAGACTCTCCTCTGGTTTCGGCAACTCAATTCTGGCTTTCTTCTCTCTTGGCATGTATGAGAATTACATCACCAATTCTACTTAAGACCTTCGCATTTTTCCTCTTTTCGCGCGCGCTTCCGTCTTTTGCATTTCCCATGAAGCATAACCTTTGATTCTTATCTGTGATTCATAAACTATAAGTTGAATCGACTGGCACTCTATCCGTGAGAACATGACAGTCTCACTCTCTGTTAAAGAAAAGAAGTTAAATTTGACATTGACAGACCCTAGAGCCATAGAAATTGTTGAGGGGATTCCAGTCACTCGAAGAGATGAGATTATTGAAAAATATATCATTCTTGGAGAGATGGTTGTCTCTCACGCATCAATAGGAACACGAAAGGAGACAATAGAGGATTTCTTTGCACCACTGAAGTCAGACATTGAGATGATAAGGGAGCAATTGAAGTTAATTGTCCCAACCATAGCAACACCAGCAAAGAAAGGAGAGATTACAGTAGAAACAATCTTCCGAAGTCTTCAAGAACACTTTATGGACGACTCGTTTGAGGATGTTTCAGGAATAGGGAAGTATACTGATATTCTAGCTACCACTTCTGATACTAAGATACCTGTTTTGATTGAGCTTAAGGATTACAAAGGAACAGTTCCTTCTCAAGAGATTGATAAATTCTGGAGAGATATGGAGAGACGTGGAACACGTTATGGAATCTTTGTCTCTATGCGTTCTGGGATAACAAAGTGCTCGGGCTGCATTAACCTTAAGACTGAGATGAATAGAACAGCAGTCTTTGTTATCAACAGTGAACTGAATTGGTCTGGGCATCTTTTCGCCTTCTATGTGATTAAGAAAGTAGCTGAATTAGACTCAATGAAGAAGAAAGAACTGAAAGGAGAAGAACTCGGTAAAGTCATTACTAAAATAAACAATCATTGCTTGGAACTTCAGAAAAACATAGAATCCATGGATGCACTCTCGAGAATTGCAGATAGTCTCAGAACAACCTGTAAAAACAGACTTGATGAACTGATTGCCCTAGCAAATACCTACAAGAGAACTCTTAGCGGTAAGATTGACGAAATATTTGAAGAGATAAAGAAAGTAGAAACATGACCAACACTTTCTGTCCGTTCCTAAGAGAGACTTGTAAGGGAAATGAATGCATGATGTTCAGAGATGAGGAATGTCTCTTAGTCTCATTCCTAGAAACCGTACGAGAAGGTACTCCAACACCAGCAGAGGGAATGCCTCTGATACAAGAGGGCATAGAGAGAGGTGGATTGATTTTTCACAGAGAGGAAGCAGAAGTTCCAGACTGGATAGAGAAGAGAACACCTGAGGAACTTGCTGTGGAAATCTTCGAGTTCATAAAGAAGGAAAGAACAGAAGAAGGGTCTGACTATTATTCCGCTTCTCACCACTTCTGGGAAAGCAAGGGAGTTCTTAAATTCCTAGTGCCTTTTGAAGTTCGGTCAAAGATACAAAGAGCTGATTTCCTTGCTAAAAGGCGAGTACTACAGGAGGAAAAAGATGAACTTCCTTCACTGGTTGCCAAGTGTGTGGATTGGGCTGGAATCAATAGTCTGAACAAAGTTACCCTTGCAGACGTGGATGCCTTCCTATTGGAGAAAGACCTTGACCTTTTACGTGAGACAAAGAAAGCCTTGTATTCAACGGCTAATTTCAAATTGAAATCCAGGAAGTAGAGAATGAGTACAATACTCGGTTATGGAGAAGCTGCCTTAACATTATGGACTTTAAAACAACATACATCCAAAATCCTAGAGGAATTTCAAGATAGAAGCCCTATCTCAAATTACCTTATCTTTTATCGTCCAAGCCTCGGAAGACACGGCAACTTTCTGCACTGCATGGCTTAACACCTAAATTTCTCTACTCCTCATTTTTCCTTGCAATCCAGTCTATGACTAATTTGGTTCTTAAAGTGCTGTCAGTGCGAGCTTCAAATTTTCTTGTGGAAATTCCCAAAGTGCAGATTCACAAGTTTTATTACGGTTTTCCGTTCACACTAAGATGTATCATGGGAGGAGAAATTTTGACGGCTGAGAAGATAAGGAAGACTGCGGTTATCGGGTCTGGTGCGATGGGCCATGGAATAACTGAGCTTTTGGCGATGAACGGGTACGAAGTCACGATGGTGGATATAAACGACGAGATTCTGCAGAGAGCCAAGGAAAAAATAAAGTGGAGCTTGGGCAAGTTTGTCGAAAAAAGGCGTATAAGGCAAGAGGACGCTGAAGCGGCGTTAGCGCGTGTTGCCACGACGACGGGTTATGAGCAGGCGGGCAAGGATGTCGACTTCGCGATTGAGGCGGCTCCTGAAAACATGGACCTGAAAAAAACCGTGTTCGCCAAACTCGACCAAGTGACTCCGCCGCATGCGATTCTGGCGTCTAACACTTCCACGCTGAGCATTACGGAGATGGGAAAAGCAACCAAACGCCCGGACAAAGTGGCGGGAATGCACTTCTTCAACCCGCCACATCAGATGGCGCTCGTTGAAGTCGTCAAGGGAGATGGCACGAGCCAAGAAACCATCACAGCCCTTGTAGAACTCGCACGGAAACTCGGAAAAACACCCGTCATCGTCAGAAAAGACGTGCGCGGCTTCATAGTAAACCGCATATTGGGCGCAGCGTTCAACGAGGCCTTCTGGGCTTACCAACGAAAGGAAGCAACCATGCTGGGAATCGACGCCTCAGTCAAGTACACAGGCGGGTTCCCGATGGGATGGTTCGAACTCGCCGACTTCGTCGGACTCGACATAGACTACGAAGTAGGCAGAATATTGTACGAAGCCTACGGAGAACGGTTCAAACCATGCTCAGAAGTAATCGATCCCCTCATAAAAGAACACAAGCTCGGACAAAAAACAGGCGCAGGCTTCTACGACTGGACCAAAGGCAGGCCTAGAATACCATTCAACCTGCTCGACGAGTACGACGTCGACAGGTCATGGGCTGTGTCCGTGAACGAAGCCGCATGGCTAATCAACGACGATGCAGCAAACCCCGAAGACATCGACACGGCAATGAAGCTCGGAACATTCTGGCCCCAAGGCCCATGCGAACACGCAGACCGAACAGGACTCGACGTGATAGCCAACAAGCTTAAAGAGCTGCACGCCAAGTACAGCATGGAAATGTACAAACCCTGCCCGCTGCTCGAAGAGTACTTGAGCAAGGGCTGGACCGGAAAGAAAGCTGGAAGAGGGTTCTACAAGTGAAATTCGATTTAACAGAAGAACAACTCCACATCAAGAACGCCGTCAGAGAGTTCTGCACAAAAGAGTTCAAACTCGAAATGGCCCTAGAACTCGACAAAAAAGAAGAATATCCGTTAGACTTGTACAAGGCAGCAGCGAAGCTGGGCTTCACCAGCATGGCTTTTCCAGAAGAATACGGCGGCCAAGGATGCGGACTACTTGAGACGTGCATCGCAGTTGAAGAGATGTGCCGAGGAGACTCATCACTCGGCGTTGCAATATCAAGCGGCAACTTCGGAAGCGAATTCATCCAAACACACGGAACCAAGGAACAGAAAGAAAAATACTTGCCCCCCATCTGCAGAGGCGACTACATGTCCGCAGCAGCTTTTACAGAGCCAAACCTCAGCGGAAGCGAAATCACCAAGATGGAAACCACAGCAACCAAATACGGAAACGAATGGTGGATAAACGGCCAGAAGACCTTCATAACAAACGCCACCATGGCCGACTTCGTCGTGGTCCTAGCACAAACGGACACAAAAATCAGGCCCACCCACCGAGGAGAAACACTGTTCGTCGTCGAAAAAGGAACCGCAGGCTTCGAATCCACAAAACTGCACAACAAAATGGGAATAAGAGCCTCAACAACAGGCGAACTCAACTTCGACAACGTCAAAGTCACAGACTGGAACATCGTCGGCGAACTCAATAAGGGCTTTTACTACTCCATGGAATTCTTCGACAAGACAAGAGTTGGAGTCGCAGCCCAGGCCATCGGAATGGCGCAGGGAGCCTGGGAAATAGCCTTCAAATACGCCAAACAGCGCGAAGCTTTCGGCGCGCCGATACTGCAGCACGAAGCAATCGGCGTAACACTCGCTGAAATGGCCACAAAAATCGAAGCCGCAAGACTGCTAACATACAAGGCAGCCCAACTCGTTGATGATGGAAAAATGGATCCCATGGCCACAGCGATGGCGAAGTACTACGCGTCACACGTCGCGATGCAAGTCACCAACGCAGCAATCCAAACTCTAGGGGGCTATGGATACTTCGGCGAGTACCGAGTTGAAAAATACCACCGAGACGCAAAAATAACCGAAATCTACGAAGGAACCTCAGAAATCCAAAAGCTGCAGGTGCTCAAATACCTCCTAAGCAAATACTAGTGCGCGCTAACCTTCTTGCCCAAGGGGACAAATTTAAGAGACCCTTATTCTCGATTGGCAAGAATCATTGTCTCCGGCGGGGGTTCACCTGACACTGTTTGTAGCTTTCCTACGCGCCATCAACGTCGGCGGCCATAACGCCGTCAAGAAAGAGAAACTGCAGGAAATATTCGTTTCCTTAAGTTTCACCAACGTGTCAGTCTACAAGCAAAGCGGAAACGTCATCTTTGAAACTCCCTTAACCGACACAGACGCAATCCCGAAGAAAATCCAGAAAGAACTTTCGAAGATTTTGGATAGCGACATTGGCGTGTTCGTACGCGAAATGTCCCATCTCAACAAAATAGTGGAAAGCAACCCCTTCAAGGGCGCCAACGCAGAAGGTGCCAGCTTCTTGGTAACCTTCATGTCCAGCCAGCCATCAGGATTTACGCTCCCCCTCAGAATCCCCAGTTCTAGAGCAGAAGTCATCCTGATAAGAGGTCACGAAGCCTACAGCGTGACTCATGGTCACGGCGAAGGAGGAAAACCCAACCCCTTCCTAGAATCCAAATTCAAGACTCAAGCTACCACCCGAAATTTGAACATATTGAGGGAAATTGTAAACGCATACTCCAAACAAACAATCAGACCTAACGCATTCTCAAGGCGCGTCTGAATACAGAAAAAACGAAAAACAAGAAGCAGCATTGTAGCGCGCGTATGTTTTCGTAACAATTTTGCTGTAACGATCTGTCACAATCCACTTTTTTCTTGGAATTCTCAGAATCACAATGAACGCAATGGATTCTTTGGGAATTGGTGACACCTGAGAAAAAGACGCGTTTGTTTCTTTGTCGCAGCGCTAAGCTTTTCAAATACGTCTCTAGAATAGAAGAAACAGCGTCATCTTCTAGAACTAAGTTCTATCGAGAATCTACTCTTTGACCCTGCGTGCAGAAAAACATGGCTGATTTACTTTGTACGAACATGTGTTACAAAACAAAACTTATGACCATGGAATTCCCTATAAGAAAAGTCAGGGAGTGCGCTCGCGAATCAGGATCATCCCCTTTCTCCCCTCCTTTCTCCCTCTTGATGCGGATGCACTCCCTGAGCGCGCTTCCATAACAGTTTTGGAATTTAGGTCGCTTATGAAATATGCTTGAAAGAATGGGAAAGTGTAACAAGTTATTTTGCGCGCGCGCAAAGTAGCGATCTCGCGTCTTATCTAGTTGTTGTGGTCAGGGTGCAGTCACACCTGCTTAAATAACATTTGAATCAGTCTATGTTGAGGTGAAAAGTTTGGTATTAGGTGAAAAGCTTTGGGAAGGCAAAGGCAAGAGTGCAGGTCCAGGCTTCATAAAATCCGTTGGAATGGAAGGCGTGACCTCTATGTACTCGTGGACGGCTCAAGCGAAAGGAATGGGACGGGCGAAAGGCGCAGACATCAACATACATGTGACACAAGTTGGTATGATGGCTCCGAAAGGCGTAGCCTCAGGGAAAGACCAGGGAACGTTCATGACGATGACGGGCGATATGGGTGTGCTGAAAGGCTTTGATCTGATGAAGATGGCGGAAGGCGGCAAGCCTGCAGCGGTGGGTCTGTGGAGCTTCATGACCATGTCGGAGAAACTAGGCTGGATGAACAACCTAATCGCAGTCGTCACTTTCGAAGCGTTGGACCCTATGTGGGAACAGTTCAACCTGGCAATCTACGAATGGAAATAAGCGCCCAAGCGGACGAAACTAGTCCACCTTTTTATTCCTTTTTGGCCCCCAAGAAGCTGATGCCAGACTTCCAACTTTTCCTTTCTACGCGCGCAAAATCATCCGAAAAAACTCATATATGCACACAGATGTAACTCTATGCTAGGTGATATTCATGAGTAAAGCGTATGAGACCATCAAGGTCGAAAGAGATCAAAGCACCCTTTGGATAATGCTGTACCGACCACAACGGTTGAACGCGTTCAACGGCACCATGCTCGAAGAGCTCGCTGACATACTGGAAACCGCTGAGAAAGACCCCAGCGTCAAATGCGTCGTCATCACCGGCGACGGAGACAAGTCTTTCAGCGCTGGCGCTGACTTGACCATGTTCCCGAAGGGAACTCCAGTTAAGGCTGAGGAAATCTCAAGAGCAGGCCAGAAGACATTCGGCAAGGTAGAAGAGATGAGCAAGCCCGTCATAGCAGCAATAAACGGTTACGCACTCGGCGGCGGCCTGGAACTGGCCTTGGCATGTGACTTCAGAGTAGCCGCCGAACACGCGGAGCTGGGAAGCACCGAAATAACTTTGGGCCTGATACCGGGATGGGGCGGAACTCAGAGACTCGTCAGGACCATAGGACTGGCAAACGCCAAGGCACTGGTAATGTTCGGGAACAGAATCAAGGCAGACGAAGCCCTGAGAATCGGCCTGGTGCACAAAATAGTGCACTACGATAAGCTGCGACCAGAAGTCGCAGAAATGGCCAAAAAGCTTTGCGAACTACCACCGATAGCCATGAAATACGCAAAATACGCCTTGAACTTCGGAACACAGTTTCCTCTTGAAATCGGACTGAGACTCGAAGCAGGAATGATGGGACTGGCGTTTTCCACAGAAGACCTCAAAGAAGGCATAGAAGCATTCATGTCTCGGAGAAAGCCCGAGTTCAAAGGCAAATAGCCTCAGCATCCCTTTTTCCCTCTGATATCCATCCAATAGAACATGAATGAGGGTGTGTATCGTGAGAAAGGTAGCAATCATAGGAGTCGGCAACTCTAAGTTCGGAGTAAGAAACGACGTGACCATTTCGGAACTCGCTTTTGAAGCCGTCAAGCCTTCCCTTGAAGACGCTGGCCTCGCCGCACAGGACATCGAATTCGTCGCCCTTGGCTCGGTGGGAGCTGGGGCCTGGTACGAAGAACTCCTTCCAGCCGTAGTCATCTCAGAATACTGCGGAATGACAAAAGCAGGACTCGTTCGCTGCGAAGCAGCGTGCGCAAGCGGCAGCGCAGCCTTCTTCACCGCCTATTCGGCTATCGCAAGCGGCCAAGCCGAAATCACCATGGCACTGGGCGCAGAAAAGATGAGGGAAATCGACTCTGCACTGGCCATGGAATGGATCGGAAGAGCCGGATACTACCTCTGGGAATTCCACAACTTCGGCGTCACATTCCCAGCGTACTACGCCCTGTACGCCAGCGCACACATGGCCAAGTATGGCACGACCGAAGAAGACTTAGCCTTGGTCGCCGTCAAAAACCACAAGTACGCTGCGATGAACCCCATTGCGCATCTTCGAAACAAAGTCACCGTTGAAGACGTGATGTCCTCCATGGTCATCGCGTCGCCCCTCAAACTGTACGACTGCTGCCCCCTGACGGACGGTGCCGCATCCCTAATTCTCGCATCCGGAGAAAAAGTCAAAGAACTGAAAATCGACACCCCCGTGTGGGTGGCAGGCATAGGCTACTCTTCTGGTACAGCAAACCTGAGCAAGAGAACAGACTTCGTCGGATTAGAGGCAAGCGTGCTCGCTTCTCAGAGAGCCTACAAGGCCGCGGGCATCGCCCCCGAACAGGTTGAAGTGGCCGAAGTCCACGACTGCTTCACCATAGCAGAGATAATGGCCTACGAAGACATCGGCCTGTGCAAGAAGGGTGAAGGCGTCAAACTCCTCCGCGAAGGACAGACGGAAATCGGCGGCAGAATACCCGTGAACATGGACGGAGGGCTCAAGGCGAAGGGACATCCGATCGGCACCACAGGCTGCTCGATGATGTACGAACTAACTCGGCAACTCAGAGAAGAAGCAGTCGAGAAAACAAGACAAGTGCCGCTAAAGAACTACATCGCTCTCGCCCACAACGTCGGCGGAACCGGACACTACTGCTACGTCACGGTTCTTAGGAGGTGAATCACGTGTCAATGCCATCCATCAAATCCAGAGAAATCAAGCTCGTTCAAAACATACCGATAAGCAAAAATCTGAAGTTCTACGAAGGCCTAAAAGAAGGAAAAGTCTACGCCACCAAATGCAAAGAATGCGGCAAACTCTATTTTCCACCCAACAGTGACTGCCCCGAATGTCTGACCACGGAGTTGGAGTGGGTCCCGCTCAGCAGCGAAGCAGAAGTCGAAACTTTCACTCACGTGGTCATCAGACCGACCACTTTCCAACAGAACAAGCCCTACACCGTGGCCATCGGAAAACTGAAAGAAGGCGTAAAAGTCCTCGCCTGGCTCACCGGCTTCAAACTCTCAGAAATCAAGGTAGGCATGAAAGTAAAACTCGTCGCCAAAACCTCAACAGAAGGAAACCCAACATACGAGTTCGTGCCCCCTCAGCAATAGTGGCCTTAGCGAGGTTCCAACTTCCATTTTTCTATCCATTCCATCGTCTCAGCGATTAACTCGTCTTCCTTTCCTTCATAAGTGGGACCCGCCGACTTCAGTACCAAAAGAGTTTTCGGATCGTGCGCCGAAGCGAAGACCTCACGCGCCTCGTCTTCACCATGGATGTTGTCCGAGCCACCTATTACGATGAGCACGGGCAGGTTGTGCAGTTTTGAAATCTCCTCACACTCGTTCAGCTTCATGAGTTTCCGTCGCACGTCTTTCAGGCGCAAGTTTATCCCGAAGACCTCAAGCCTGAACAGTCTCGAAACGTTTAACAAGCTATCTATTCGGGAGAGCATCAGGAACTTGTAAAGACCCAGCCTCCCTCTTGTGCGGGTGATGAACTTCTTGACGTTGTAATCATGGTTCTTGGGTGGAGACCAGAGGACCAGCCCCCTGACCCGCTTTTCATTCTGAACCGCATAGAGCGACACGGCAGCGCCCAAACTGTGCCCGACAATGAAGATGCTGTTGGACTTGACTTCGGGCCTGGAAGCCAAGTAGTTCAGGGCGCACCTGACATCTTGCTGTTCGCCGAAGCCATAGTCAAATTCACCAGTGCTCTTCCCGACTCCGCGAAAATCGAACACAAGGGAGACAAACCCCCTTTGACAGGCTCTTTCAGCCAGCATGGAGTATATCTTCAATCCATGGTAGCCCCGAACATCCATGAAATGGCAAATCAGGATTCCAGGCGCCGGATAATCGTCAGGAACGTGCACTTCGCCGTAGAGCCTAGAACTGCCGCATTGTATCCATGTTTCCTCGACTTTCACTAGCCTTCCATCCACGGAAAATATTATTACTTCCAATCATCGCTTATATTTAAGACTAGGGCTGTTAATGTCCAAGAAAAAAAGCAAGAAAGAACCGAGCCCAGCCGAGAAACCCGTTTCGGTCGAGAAACCAGTTTCAGTCGAAAAACCAGTTTCAGTCGAAAAACCAAAGGAAAAGCCTTGGTTCAAGTTTTGGCCCGAAGACGTTCCGAGACACATCGGATACCCCCAAATTCCGCTTTCTCAAATCTTGACAAAAGTCGCAGAGAAGACTCCCAAGCAAATCGCGATGGTATACTTCGATAAAGAAATGACCTACGGCGAGCTCGATGAGGCTTCCGACAGGTTTGCGGCCGCGCTTGCCGCCCAAGGAGTAAACAAAGGCGACAGGGTAGCGATTTTCCTACCAAACATTCCTCAGTTCGTGATAGCATACTACGGCACACTGAAAATAGGTGCCGTCGTGACGGCCATAAGTCCATTGTACAAGGAGCGCGAGGTTGAGCATCAGCTCAACGACTCTGAAGCCGAAACCATCGTCGTCCTAGACGCCCTCTACCCAATTCTGGCAAAGGCCCTCACAACAACCAAGGTCAAGAGAATCATCGTGACAGGCTTGAAGGACTATATGCCCACAACCATTGCGTTTCTAGGCTCATTATCTGGGAAAATTCCCTCCTTCAAAGTTAAACGCAAGCCAGGAACTTACTTCTTCAAAGAACTGCTAAAAGAGCATGATGCGAAACCTCCGAAAGTCGACATCGACCCCGAGCAAGACCTGGCAGCTTTACAGTACACCGGTGGAACCACTGGAATCGCGAAAGGGGCGATGCTGACACACATGAACCTCTTATCAAACGCCGTCATGTGCGCAGAATGGCTCAGGGGAAAACAATTGGACGAAAGTTTTCTAGCCGTTATCCCCCTGTTCCACATATACGGCATGACAACAGCCATGAACACGCCGATATACCTGGCTGGAAAGATTGTTATGCTTCCGCGTTTCGATGTGGTGCCCACTCTTAAAGCCATCCAAAAATACAGGGTCACCGTCTTCTGCGGGGCACCAACCATGTACGCGATGCTTCTCGCTCATCCAAACTTGAACAGCTTCGATCTGTCATCGGTTCGCTTCTGCATTTCAGGCTCCGCCCCGTTGCCGCCTGAGATTCAGAAAAAATGGATGGACGTAACGAAAGGCGTCCTAGTGGAAGGCTACGGGCTGTCAGAATCCTCCCCGGTCACACACAGCAACCCTCTTGACCGCACTCTGAAAACCGTCAAAGTGGGCTCCATCGGCCTGCCCTTTCCCGACACGGACGCCAAAATCATGGACATGGAAACCGGAGAAACCGAGCTTGCCGCTGGTCAGGACGGAGAACTCGTGGTTGCCGGACCGCAGGTTATGAAGGGCTACTGGAAGATGGACGAAGAATCCAGAGACGTCCTCCGAAAAGGATGGCTCTACACGGGAGACATCGCAAAGGTGGATGAAGACGGCTACTTCTACATCACGGACAGGAAGAAGGATCTCATCAAGTACAAGGGCTACAGCGTCTATCCCAGAGAGATTGAAGACGTGATTTATGAGCATCCAGCCGTCAAACTCTGCGCAGTCATCGGCAAACTCGATCCAGTCGCGGGTGAGATTCCGAAAGCCTTCGTCGTGCTGAAAGAGGGAAAAACCGCAACGGCAGAAGAGATTAAGGAATTTGTGAATAACAAATTGGCACCATACAAGGCGGTAAGAGAAGTGGAATTTAGAACCGAACTACCCATGACTATGGTAGGCAAAGTCCTGAGAAGAGTGCTTCAGGAAGAGGAAAGGCAGAAGACAGCGAAAACCTGAAACACCGTTGACTGTGCTCCCACCGCGAAAAATCGCACACTAAACGGCTTCTCAAAGACAGCCATTCTCTGCAGAGAGACAACAGCTATACTGGTTCGCTTATTTTTTTCCCAGTCTTCCTCGTCCATTCAGCAATCGAGGTTGAGAACTGTTTTTCAACGTTAGGCCGATGTATGCTATTGTAAGTGCAGAAACATCTCACTTTGCCATCTGGCGTGGCATAATGAATCCCGCATTTTTGAACGCGATCAATGTCAATGTTCCAAACGTCCTGAAAGTGCATTATCCCAATCATAACGATGCGGTGCATAAGCCCTCCAAGAGCCTCGTAGCTTCCCTTAGTCACCACGTTCCTGATCAAGCCTCTGACAAAATCGGATTTTGCCATCGGCAACAGCTTCAGCAATTTCATCTTTGCCATTGTCCTTTTACCTTTCGCTCCCGAGTAGTAGACGTCCCAGAAGACTTCAGCAAACTTGTCAACATCCACATATCTCATAATAGGCTTGTATGAACCGTCCTTGTCAACGATCAAGAACGTTGCTGCGCCGCACATAGGACTCATCGTGAACTCCGGATAGATTCTGTTCTTCACGACGCCCATTCCCTTAGAAACCGGGACTGGCCAGTCGACTGGTCTCCAATCAAACCGGCCGACAGCACCTTTCGTTTGCTCCTCTATCTCCTTCATCGTGTCGGGAATCGTTATCCGCATTTTTCGCATTTCCTCTTTCCTGGCTTTTCCAGCCATTGACATCGGCTGGATGTTGACGCATCGGATCACATCGTGATTCTTGATCGCGAAGTCGATTATGTCTCCCAAATCCTTGTCGTTCACGCCCTTTGCCAAAGTGACAACCAAAACAATCGAGTCTAAGCCTATCGTTCTCGCGTTTTCTATGACCTTCAACTTTATCGGAATCATATCAGACCTTGCTCTGGTCCTCTTGTAGATTTCCTCTCTCAAACCGTCAAACTGAAGATAAAGCGTGCTCAGCCCAGAGTCCAGCAACTTCTTGAAATACCCAATGTCTTCGGCGATGCGAATGCCGTTAGTGTTAACCTCCACGTGGGTTATACCCGCTTTCTGAGCCTCCCTAATCAAGTCTGGCAAGTCGTTTCTGAGCGTCGGTTCGCCTCCACTAAACTGCAGCGCGTTGCAAGCCCATGGGCTATTAGCCCTCAGCACCTTCATCATTTCCACAATTTGTTCATACGAAGGTTCGTAGACATAGTTGGCGGCTCCGACGTAAGCAAAACAAATCGGACATGCCATGTTACACCTATTCGTAACGTCTATAATCCCTAAAATAGTGGGCGTCTTGTGTTGCGGGCAGATTCCACAGTCAAAAGGACAACCCGCGACGGTAGCAGTATGCGGATTCTCCAAGCCGCTTCCCACATAGCGAGCATTGTACCAGTTATCATTGAACCACTTGAAAAGTTCAGCATCGCCCCAATAGACATCCTCGAACTTCCCATGCTCAGGACACGTCTTTTCAAGATAAATCACGCCACTGTCCTCGTAAATCCTCATCGGAATCTTCTTCATACAATCTGGGCACAGGCTCGTCGAGTAGGTCTCAAACTTTGATTCTTGAAGCTTTGCCATTCAAAACACTTTTCCAAAGCTATGAATATCAACTAGAAACAAAGGCTGCTAATAAATCATGGAGTGAGCGGCCACACACTAAGTGCACAGACGAAAACTCGAAATAGGATGAAAAAAGAGTCCCCGCCTCTGGCAGGAATGATTGATGGCTAATAAGAATATCTTCCATAGTCAATGGTTACAGCAAGATCTCGTCATGTTTTTTCACTCTGGTGAACATCTTTCTTTGTCTCCCTGAGCATCAGATAAAAGGGTAATTGCACTGCAAATATCAAGGCGGCGATGCCGCATGGGGTTGTGGCGTCGGGTTTGGTTAAGTTCCAGACGTAACTTCCCGTGGTAGGCCCGATTGACAGGCCCACTCCGTTCACCGTTTGGGTAATTCCAGAAACACTCGCTCGTTTGTCTTGTGGAAGAAGATCCATCAGCCACGCTGATATTGCAGGCGAACTTATGTTGCCCACAGCGCTTATTCCTCCTATTATTAAGCCGACATCCAACAGCGTTCGACTGAAACCCAGCAGAAAGACGAGTGGAGCACCTAATAGCCCGAATAGAACAAGAGGTTTCCTGCCGAACTTGTCTGTGAGGAGTCCGCCGGGAATCTGGACAAGTCCAGTAATGAGGCTGGAGGAAATTGAGAGGACCAACCCGAACATCGTTGGATCAGCCTTCAGTCTGAACATGAGAATCCCGCTCAATAATGGGCCGACAAAACCGTTCAGCAAACCGTTGGCCAGATTTGCCATAGAGAATAAAAGAATTACGTGCAGAAGTGGCATAAGCGGTTTCGAATCCATCTCTTTAGATGGCGTTTCATCCTCCTCAGGTCCTTGCTCGTTTTCATCAGACCTCCCCCTAAGCAGAAGTGAAAACATTGTGCCTCCAACGGCTACGAAGACTGCTATAACGAATGGACTGCGCAGGTTGACGGCCTGCGCCAGAAACCCGCCTAATAGAGGTGCGGGAACTTGAGCTGCGACCCATGAAAGATTGAATATGCCGTACGCTTTGCCTCTCGAGCACTGTGCGCTGCAGTCAGCCACCAAAGCCGAAATAGCAGGCCCTGAAAGGCCTACGGAGAACATCTCAACGAAACTGGCAAGGAAAAGGAAAAACAAGTTCGGAGCAATTGAGAATATTCCGCAGCCGAAGGCTAGAATGAGAAAGGACAAAACAACAACTCTTTTCCTGCCAACCCGGTCAGCTGCAAATCCTCCAAGCAAATAACCCAACGTAACTGCCACAAACCCCACGGAAAGCATAATCCCATACGCTTCCATCGTCGCTGTTTCTATCTGGTCCGCTGACAAATCTGGTGCGCTGACAAACTCTCTGGCCAAATAGGGTCTGGGAGTAGAGATTATCGAAACTGCAAAAGTGAATATGAAATTCACTGCAAACAAGACAAGGAACACTCTTGACCTATAGTCAAACCCGTTGTTTTCCAAAGTTCACCCGATCTCCTTCGGCATTCGTTATGCCCTTCTATTTGGTCGAGACATGGCTTTGTACAGTTAATCCTCAAGATTTTGATGCTGAATCATGCTCTAATCAACTTATAAAGGCAAACGCACGCGCCGTAATCACAATTTGTTACTGGAACCCCTCAATGCCGCTCGGCAAAAACGTATATGAAGTGTCCGGTCGTCACTAAACTTGAGAGATGGCCCAGTTGCGCATGAGAATCCAGGTCGCCGGCATAGTCCAGGGAGTTGGCTTCCGCCCGTTCGTCTATCGGACAGCGGTGGAACAAGGGCTCTCTGGCTACGTCAAGAACAAGGGCGACGCCGGAGTAGAAATCCTGCTGGAAGGCAAAGAACAGGCCATCCAACAGTTTTTGGAAGATTTGAAAAAGAAGAAGCCTCCGTTAGCCCAAATTCACGATGTCATCACCTTCAAGCTTCCGGGAAAGAGCGAATACACAGGATTTGTCATCAAGGAGAGTTCTAATGAGACAGAATTGTCAGGTTCAGTCATCCCGCCTGACATTGCCATCTGTGATGACTGTTTAAGAGAGCTTCGAAACCCCAAAGACCCTCGGTTCGAGTACTTCTTCATCACATGCACAAACTGCGGCCCAAGGTTCACCATAATCGAGAAATTACCCTACGACCGCGAGAACACAACCATGCGTGCCTTCCCACTGTGCAGCTTCTGCCTGAGCGAATACAAGGATCCGCGAAACAGACGTTTTCACGCGCAGACCGTTGCATGTCCAAACTGCGGCCCACAAGTCTACCTAGCAAACGCAAAAGGCGAAGTGATGAAAGAAAAGGATCCTGTTCGAGCAGCAGGTAAGCTCTTGTCAGAGGGCAACGTTCTTGCTGTCAAAGGCTACGGCGGTTTCCATGTTGCAGCGTCCGCAACCAAGAATGAACCTCTAATGAAGCTGAGAAAAGTCAAACATCGAAGCCAGAAGCCCTTCGCCGTTATGGCTCGAAATTTAGAAACAGCAAAAACCTTTGCCGAGGTAAACAAAAGCCAAGCTGAACTTCTGACTTCGTACGCACGGCCCATCGTGCTGTTGGACAAGAGCAGAGAGTACTATCTTTCCGATTTCATCGCTCCCGGACTGCACAACGTCGGCGTGATGCTTCCCTACACGGGCCTGCACTACATGCTGTTTGACGATGTTGAAGATTCGGCCTTTGTGATGACCAGCGCCAACCCGCCTAACCAGCCTATAATAAAGGACAATGATGAAGCCTCAAGAATGCTCAATGGCACCGTTGACTATTTCCTCTTTCATAACCGACAAATAGCCCAACGTTGCGATGATTCCGTAGCCCGTGCACACAACGGCAATACAGTTTTCATAAGGCGATCAAGAGGTTACGCACCCGCCCCGATAATGCTCAAAAAGAAGGCAAGAAGCTGCGTCCTGGGCTTAGGAGGAGAGTTGAACAACACCTCGTGCATCCTGAACGGCAACAAAGCCTTCGTTTCGCAACATATAGGCGACGTGGACAACGTCGAAACGAGAACCTTTCTTGAAAATGCTACGAAACATCTCACCCATCTGACGAACAGCAAGATAGAAACCGTCGCGTGTGACCTGCATCCCAAATTCATCACGACAAAACTAGCTGAATCCTTAGCAGAAGAAAACGGTTGGCAAGCAATCCACGTGCAACATCACTACGCACACGTCGCTGCACTCATGGTCGAACACAACGTAGACGAGATGGTGGGCATCTGCTGCGACGGCTACGGGTACGGGCTGGACGGTGAAGCTTGGGGAGGAGAAATTCTGCTGTGCACCGATGAAGCTTTCGGTTTCAAACGTGCAGCTCACCTCGAAAGACAGCCTCTGATAGGGGGAGACTTGGCTACATATTACCCGCTGAGAATGGCCGCAGGAATGATCCACGACAGCGTTGACGTGGAAACGTGGCTTCTAAAGAATAAGCAACACTTTCCACACGGCGAGGAGGAGGTTCAGATAATTCTTCATCAGTTGGAGAAAAAAGGAAACGGAATTGGGTCAACCAGCTGCGGAAGGGTATTAGACGCCGTTTCAGCCGTTCTGGGCATATGCTATGAGCGCACGTACGAGGGAGAACCATCCATGAAACTCGAGTCAATTGCAATGAAAGGCAAAGACGTGCTGAACCTCAAACCCATAACAAAAAGCGACACGCTGGACACGACGCAAATGCTTCAGGACATTTTTGAAAACAGAGACAAACATTCCGAAGCGGACTTGGCATACTCTGCGCACGCGTACTTAGCTAGAGGTTTGGCAGCATTGGCAATCGAAAAAGCACTTGAAAACAACGTAAAGGCCGTCGGTTTTTCAGGAGGGGTTGCATGCAACGAAATCATGACGTTGAACATGAGAAGAGTTGTTGCGGGATCGGGGCTTCAATTTCTTGTTCATAGAGATGTTCCGCCCGGCGACGGCGGTTTATCGTTTGGTCAAGCTGTTGCATCTGAGTTTTTCCATTCCTAGACCATAATCAATTTATCGCTCAAGCATGTTCGGGTATTCTGATGGAAATGTGCCTCGCGATTCCAGCAAAAGTTGTAACCATCGACGAAGACAAAGCTCGGGTGGACTTTGGTGGAGGAGTATTGAGGGAGGTTAACGTGGCGCTTGTCAGTGTCAAAGTAGGTGACTACGTTCTGGTCCACGCAGGCTATGCTATTCAAGTCTTGGATGAGCAGGAGGCTTTGGAAACCCTACGTTTATGGAACGAAATTCTCGAGTTCGAACCCAAGCAGCAGTAAAGGATCAGATGAACTGAGATGGCTGCGAATCTGAGGTTCAGAGATAGGGACCTTTCAAAACGTGTAGCAGAAAAAATTCAGAAAGCTGCAGCAAGTGAAGGCTTGGTCAAAATCTGTCACGTCTGCGGCACGCACGAGTGGACGATCACGCATTTTGGCATAAGAAGCCTCTTACCATCAAACATAGAAGTAATAGCCGGCCCCGGCTGCCCTGTTTGTATAATTCCAGCTTCGGAAATTGATGAAGCCGTGCAACTAGCCCTGAAGAACGTGGCCGTCACCTGTTTCGGTGACGTTTTGCGTGTTCCGGGCTCAAAAATGTCGCTTCTAGACGCAAAAGCTGAGGGAGCAGATGTCCGTGTTGTATACAGTGTTGAAGACGCGGTCCGAATGGCTAAAAACGAGGTTGAAAAGGATTTTGTCTTCTTCGCTGTGGGATTTGAAACAACCGCGCCTTCGACAGCCGTGGAAATAATGGCTGGACCACCCAAAAACCTGAGCGTTTTGGTTTCTCACCGGCTCGTCCCTCCTGCCATGGAACTGCTCGTTAAAATGAGTGATTTGAACCTTGACGGCTTTATCGCACCAGGCCACGTTAGCACGATCATTGGGCTTAGGCCCTACGAGGTTTTTCCAGAAACCTACAAAATGCCAACTGTTGTAGCGGGCTTCGAGCCTCTAGACGTCCTATTTGGCATTTACATGATTGTGAAGCAGATAAAGGAGGGCAAGCCTCGTCTGGAGAACGAGTATGTGCGTGCTGTAAATCGGGAGGGAAACGTGAAGGCTCAGCAGGTGATGCGCAGAGTCTTCGTCATCACAGATGGAAATTGGCGCGGACTAGGCAACATACCCTCTTCACGGCTTACGCTCAATCATGAGTACGAGGCGTCTGATGCCCTTCGCAAACATGATGTAAAGGTTGAACGTGGCGTTGACATACAACACGGCTGTCAGTGTCATCTGGTCGTGATTGGTAAGATCAGACCCACAGAGTGTCCACTATTCATGAATGCTTGTACGCCACAAAAACCTGTGGGCGCCTGTATGGTTAGCAGCGAAGGAACATGCCGCTTATGGGCAAGAACGGTGAAAATGACTGGATGAAACGCTGCCAGAATTCACGACTTTTATGGCTGTTTTTTCAATGGATTGGATATGATCCGAGGCAATCTAACATATTCTCGGTACAGGATCGCCAATTGGTCTGGCGATTATTCTTTTTCCGCCTATTATTGTCTGCATCGCAACGCCCGTGAAATCTTTCGTTGTTTCACCGATGATTTCTGCTTCTTTTCCAGCTTCCGTTGTCCTCAAAAGCATCAAGATTTCTTCAGCTTTTTCCTTAACGACGCCTATTATTGCCTTTCCTTCATTCCCGATTTCAAACGGATCCAGACCCAACATTTCGCATGCCGCCCGAACATCGTTTCTGACGGGTATTCTGTCTTCCAATGTCAAGATGCCCACCTGCGATTTTTCGCTGAGCTCGTTTAGTGCATCAGCCAAACCGCCTCTCGTCGGGTCTTTCATAGCTACGATGCCGCCGACTTCACCCAACAAACGTTGAATCAAACGGTTCAACGGTTTAACATCAGATTTTATGACGCTTCCAAAACTCAATCCTTCCTGTGCAGACAAGACGGCTAAGCCGTGGTCACCGACAGTTCCTGACAGGATTATCTTGTCGCCAACACTGAGGTTCGAGTCCAGAGTCCAACGGGGCTCGAAATCACTTCTAAATTGCCTCACAACCTCAAAGTTCCTGTCCAAGGCTGCAGTTCGCCTTCCAATACCTGAGGTGTTTATTATGCACCCGCCCAGAGTTCCTTTCTCCACAACCTTGGTGTCTCCAGTAACGATACTCACGTTTGCTTCAATGCACGCCTTTCGCATACTCACCAGAATTCTTTCAAAGTCAACCAAGGCCAAACCTTCCTCCAAAACGAAGCCGCATGCCAAGGCATATGGCTCTCCCCCCACCATCGCTATGTCGTTGACTGTACCCGAAACCGCTAAGCGTCCAATGTCGCCTCCTGGGAAGAATATCGGTTTCACAACATGTGAATCGCTCTTGAAAACCACATCGCCAACGACGGCAGCGTCATCCATGGCTTCAAGCGGAACTTCGACGTTACTTGCTCCTCCAAAATGCTTGACGATATGATTCTTAACTAGATCATGCATGACTGTTCCGCCCGCACCATGCAGCATCGTAATATGTCCACTCGGCTCAGTCAATCCAGCCACATCCGCTTTCAACTCGATACCTAACTTCAAAAGGTCAAAAATAAACACATCGTAAACAGAATCGGTATGCTCAAGTCTCTGCAACAAAAAGAAGAAGAAGAAAGTTTTGGGTTCGGAGAGCGCAGAGAGTTCCCGAAACCGTTTGCTTTAGAGGAAAACCATATAAATCACCATACCGCTGTTCATTTGCGCAACTGGAGAGAATTTGAAGTGCCAAAATGGGGGTACTCAATAGCAGAAGAAGAGCTGGATCCGGAGAAAACCGTGAGGGCCAGCGCACGGGAGATCAGGGTATCCCATAAATCGGCACGAGAAATATGTAAAACAATTAAGGGCATGATGCTTACCCAGGCAAAGCAGTATCTTAAAGATGTCACAATTAAAAAGAAACCTGTCCCATTCACCAGGTTCAGGAAGAAATCGGGTCACCGCCACGGTTTAGTAAAGGCTTTTGCGGGTAGATATCCGATCAAGGCTGCAGGAAAGATTCTGAAGCTGCTTGAGGGAGCTGAGGCAAACGCAGAGAACAAAGGTCTTGACACGGACAGGCTGCGTATCATTCATGCCGCCACGAGTCAGGGTATGAAGGTCAAGCGTTCTATGCCAAGGGCTCAAGGGAGAAGCTCACCGAGTATCGACATTTTATGCCACATTGAAATAGCGTTGGAAGAGCAGCCAGAGAAAGGGGAAGGAGCCTAGTGTCAGTCGTCAAGCATTTCATAACAGAATCCATAAAGAAGACGGAAATTGACGAGTTTTTGCAGAAAAAACTTGAAAGGGCAGGATACGGCGGCGTGAATATATCAAAGACGCCGTTGGGTACTCACATAGTCGTCTATGCCATGCGTCCGGGCTTGGTTATAGGCCGCGGTGGCGAAACAATAAGGGAACTTGCAAGCATTCTGGAGGAAAAATTCAAAGTTTCAAACCCGCAGATTTCTGTTTCTGAAATCGAAATTCCAGAATTGAACGCCTACGTTGTTGCATCACGTGTCGCCGGTGCACTGCAGAGAGGCGTGCATTTCAGACGAGCTGGTTTCTGGTCTCTCAACCAAGTTATGGAGGCCGGAGCCCTGGGTGCAGAAATAGTCATAAGCGGAAAGCTGAGGACTGAAAGGGCAAGATATGAAAAGTTCAAAGCTGGATACTTGGTGAAATGCGGAGAACCATCGATAAAATACATGCAAAGAGCTGAAGTTCACGTCCAACTGAAGCCGGGCATATTTGGTGTAAGAGTCATGATAATGCCTCCGGACGCAATATTCCCAGACAAAATCAAAATAGTTGAAAATCTCCCACCTGAGACAAAAGCAACAGAAGAAAAAACCGAGAAAGAACCGCTGCCTGAAGAGAAAAGCCCTGAGGAAACAGGCACTAGCGGGAAAAAAGAGGAAGGGGAGGCAACCGCTTAGATGCCCATCCTGCGAATCAAAGAGATACGTGACATGTCTTCTGAAGACAGAACAGGGAAACTCCACGAATTCAGGACAGAGCTCCTCAGACTGAAGACCATGATCGGTGCAGGCGGAACTGTAGAGAATCCGGCAAGGGTGAAGGCTCTGCGCAAGGCAATAGCCAAGATATTGACAGTGGAACATGAAGAAAAACGCGGAATAAGAAAGGCAGAACCAAAGAAGGAGCCGAAGAAGAAGGAGCCGAAGAAGAAGGAGCCGAAGAAGACGGAACCCAGAAAGAGGAAGAAGACATGAACATAACACCGGACATAATCCGTTGCGAATTCATCGGAACTGATGTCAGAGTTGCCCGGAGCAGTCATAATGGCAACGTTGGAATCTGTGGTAAAGTAATAGGCGAAACGCGAAACACGTTCTCAATCTTGCATGAAGGAAAGAGGAAAACTGTTGCAAAAGACTCGTCTGTCTTCCATTTTGAGTTTCCAGATAGAACAATTGTCGAAGTTAACGGTAGGCTTCTTACGGGAAGACCTGAAGATCGCCTCAAGAAGAATGTTAGGAGACTATGGTGATGTCGCTTACTTTCAAAAAGCCCAAGAAAGCCTGTGAAGACACAAACTGTCCCTTTCACGGTGAACTTGCAGTGAGAGGCCGGGTGCTGGAAGGAGTTGTTGTCGGCGCGAAAATGGACAAAACGGTTGTCGTAGAACGCGACTACCTTTCGTACATTTCAAAGTTCATGAGGTACGAAAGAAGACGCAGTCGTATACCTTCCCACAACCCGCCCTGCATAGACGCAAGAGAAGGAGACCGTGTGATAATAGCTGAAACCCGTCCAATAAGCAAGACAGTGTCATTTGTCGTTGTTGAGAAGTTGGAGGGAAAGTAAAATGGCGGCTAAAGCAAAACAGCGAGCACTGGTCGCAAGGGGAATGCTTGGGCACGGACAGAAAATATCAAGGGGACTGCAGCCGCCCGCAGTCTTGAAGTGCGCGGACAACACCGGCGCGAGGGACTTGCGCTTAATTCAGGTCATGGGTTATAAAGGAAGGTTGCGGAGATATCCACGCGGCTCAGTTGGAGACAAGATTACAATTTCTGTCAGACATGGAACTCCCGACATGCGAAAGAAAATCTTCCAGGCAGTAATAGTCAGGCAGAGAAAGCCCTTCAGAAGAGTCGATGGCATCTGGGTTCAATTTCAGGACAACGCAGCAGTCGTGATAACTCCGGAAGGTGAAATGAAAGGCTCAGAAATCCGCGGACCGGTGGCAAAAGAGGCGGCTGAAAGGTGGCCGAGGATAGCAAGCGCCGCTAGCATAATAATATAGGTTGGGGAAAGCATGCAAACAGTAAGGCCCGTGACAAAGCCGAGCAAGCAAAGAAAAATGCTCTTCAAAGCGCCTGATCACATCCGCCACAGGCTTTTTGCCGCTCATCTTTCTCCGGAACTGAGAGCCACACATATAGTGAAAAGCCTCCCAGTCAGAAGCGGAGATACAGTCCGTGTGATGAGAGGAGACCGCAAGGGTTTCGAAGGGAAGATCACACGAATAAACTTGAAGAAATACAGAATTTACGTTGAAGGGTTAACGCGAGAGAAGGTTGACGGAACCACAATATTTGTTCCAGTCCATCCGTCCAAAGTAATGGTCACACGATTAAACCTTGACGACAAATGGCGAAAGAAGATCTTGGATCGAAAGCAAAAGGCACACAAAAGGCCGAAAGGACCCGTGGAGAAGCCAAAGTTAGAACCTGTGCCGAAGATGCCTGAAACTGCCGAACTGAAGGAACCCTCGGAAGAAAAGGTGACTGCAATCGAGAAACCGCCGAAAAGAAAGCCCGCAAAGGGAAGAAAGAAAACTGGGAAAGCGCCCGCAGCGAAGGAGGAGGCTAGAACCGGGGAAACTAAGAAGGAAATGAAGCCTAGGGCCGAGAGAAAAAGAACCAAACGTAAGGCAGCGAAGAAAACTGAAGAAGGAGAAGTATAGATATGGGTAGGAAAGGGCAATCATCCGGGTTGAAGCGGAAACCAGCACCACGGTTCTGGAAACTTCATAGGAAGGAATTCACTTGGGTTGTCAAACCCAAATCTGGACCGCACTCGCTTGAGAAGTGCATGCCTTTAGCTCTAGTTCTGCGCGACACTATGGGGCTTGCTGAGACAAGGAAAGAAGCTAAGACAATAGTCTCACAAGGAAGAGTCTACATAGATGGAAACATTAGGATGGTGGACGATTTCCCAATTGGCTTAATGGACGTAATTTCGATACCGGACATTGGCAAGAGCTTTTGTGTGCTGCCTTCATACAAGGGCTTGATTCTTAAGGAAATAAGTAGTGAAGATGCGAAATTCAAGCTCTGCAGAATAGATGGCAAGACAGTTGTCGACAGTGGACAAGTGCAGCTTCATCTTCACGATGGATCAAACATTCTGGTCAGAATCGCCGACCTCAAGAATCCACAGGAAGACGTTTACGACACGTTGGACACTGTGAAAATAGGTCTTCCAGAAAAACAGATCCTCGAACACATCAAAATGAAAGAAAAAGGCTTTGCAGTGATAACTGGCGGAAAAAACATCGGCAAGTGGGGCAAAGCAATCGAAATAGAGAAGTCAGAGGGAAAGAAACGCAGAAACGCACTTGTGACAATTGAAGATGAAAAAGGAAACCGCTATCAAACAATTTTGAACTTTGTTTTTGCAATAGGCGAAACTCGTCCACTCATATCATTAGCGGAGGCAGTCTAGGTTGTCGGAGGGCGAAATCTCCAAGCGGTGGGAACACCAGCCGATGCTTAGGCCAAGAATTGAAAAAGTCGTTGTCAACATAAGCGTCGGAAAGTCTGGGGAGCCGCTGGAAAAAGCCACGAAAGTCTTGAAAGAAATCACGGGCCAGACTCCATGCAAGAGAAAAGCCAAGAACAGCATAAGAGATTTCGGAATTAGAAAGGGCGAATCTATAGCTTGCATTGTGACACTTAGAGAGGAAAAAGCGATTGATTTTTTAAAAAAAGCTCTGCCGGTTGTTGACAACAAGATTTCCGCCAGAAGCTTTGACGCTCAGGGCAACTTCTCCTTCGGCATAAAAGAGCACATTGAACTGCCGGGTGTAAGATACGACCCTGAGGTTGGCATATTCGGAATGGACGTTTGCGTCACGGTCACTCGCCCCGGCTACCGCGTTAAAAACCGTAGAAACGAAAGGTCCAAGCTTGGTCTGAACCACATTTTAACACCTGAGGAAGCCATAGTGTTTGTCAAAGACACTTTGGGAGTAGAGGTCATGTGAGATAGGTGGAATGCATGGGAAAACAGAAATCAAAAAAGGATAGAAAGTACGGGAAAGGTGCAAGACCGTGCAGCAGGTGCGGCTCCTACGGACCAGTTATCCGGCGTTACAATTTATATCTCTGTCGTCATTGTTTTAGGGAAGTAGCGAAAAAACTCGGATTCAAAAAGTATGAATAGAAAAGAGGAAAAAGACTATGGACACCTTGGCGAACGGTTTGACCACCATCATAAACAACGAAATGCGAAACAAGCACGAATGCATAATCAGCCCAGCCTCTAGGCTTCTGGGCAGAGTCTTGAGAATTATGCAGCTGAATGGTTACATAGGTGAGTTCGAGTTTATAGATGATGGCCGTGCTGGCAAGTTCAAGGTTCAACTGTTGGGAAGAATTAACAAATGTGGCGCTATTAGGCCACGCTTCTCAGTTAAGATGGATGGGTTTGAAGAATGGGAGAAGACGTATCTTCCGTCGAGAGGGGTGGGATTGCTGGTGATTTCGACTCCGAACGGCGCGCTCTCTCATAGAGAGGCAAGAGAAAAACGCATCGGAGGTAGACTATTAGCATTCATCTATTGAAGGTGCCTCAAGTGCGAGCTATAGAGATCTCTGAGAGCATTCAAGTTCCGGACGACGTAGAGGTGACACTGGAAGGCAAAAGATTCACAGTGAAAGGGCCCAAGGGAACATTAGTCCGCGACTTTTCCTTTGCTCCTGTTGCAATGGAACTCAACGGCAAAAACATTCGCATTCGGGCTGAATGGCCACGCAAGAGAGAGGCTTCCCTCGTAGGCACGCTTCGTTCACATGTTCAAAACATGATTACAGGCGTGAGAAAAGGCTTTACGTACAAGGTCAAGATAGTTTTCTCGCATTTTCCAATTTCGGTCAAACTTAAGGGCAAGACCGTTCTTATCGAGAATTTCACCGGCGAAAGAAACCCGCGAAAGGCGAAGATAATAGGCGACGTTCAAGTTAAGATTCAAAGTGAAGACCTTTTCATACAAGGTATAGATTTGGAAGCAGTCAGTCAGACAGCAGCGAACATTGAACAAGCAACCAAGGTGAAAAGGAAGGATCCGCGCATTTTCCTAGACGGTTTGTACGTCTATGAGCGAAGCGAGGGGGCAGAATGATGACCCTACCAAGAACAGCTACCTCTGAAAAAAAGTTGAAGCTGAGAAAGCGGGTCAAAGAGAGCAAGCCCAACTTCGTCAGGCAAGAAAGCTGGAAATACATTCGATTGAAAGAGAATTGGCGCAGACCACACGGTATAGACAACAAAGTGAGAAAGAGGTTCAAAGGGTGGCCGCCACGCGTAAGCGCGGGGTACAGAGGACCGAAAGCTGCTAGAGCGCTTCACCCATCAGGTTTTGAAGAGGTCTCAGTGCACAATGAGGATGATCTCAATCAAATCGACCCGAAGACTCAAGCAGCACGAATCGCCCACACAGTGGGCAAAAAGAAGAGAGCCAGAATCTTGACCGAAGCACGGAAGAAAAAAATAAAGGTTCTGAATCTTAGGCAAGCAAAAGAGACTGCTAAGAAAGAGGAAGAACCGGCTGAAGAGGCTGAGACAGAGGAAGCTGAGACAGGAGGAGCATTGAAGAGAGAAGAACCAAAGCCGGAAGAGAAAGCCAACAAAGGTAAGAAAAAGGTTGAGAAGAAATGACGGATCTCAAGAGTCAACGACGTCTTGCTGCGCAAGTACTCAAGATTGGGCAGAATCGTGTCTGGATAAATCCGGAAAGGACAGATAACGTTGAGGCTGCGATAACTCGAGACGAGGTTAGACGGCTGATACGGGAAGGCACTATCAAAGCGTCGCCCGAAAAGGGAATAAGCCGCGGAAGAGCTCGGGTCCTGCGCGAAAAGAAAAGGAAGGGGCGACGAAGCGGGCCTGGCAGTAGAACGGGGTCATCCCATGCTAGGGTCTCCAAGAAACAGGCTTGGATGAGTAAGATTCGGGCTTTAAGGAGAAGACTTCATTCATTGAAAACAAGGAAGATAATTCCTGAAAACGCGTACCAGAAGCTGTACAGAATGGCAGGCAGTGGCAGATTTGAATCAGTTGCTGACCTTGAACGCTACTTGAAGGCGCATGAACTCTGGAGGAAACGTTAGTGGCGAAGAATTCGCGTTATTGCGTGCCATTCCGTCGAAGAAGAGAAGGAAAAACAGACTACAAGGCTAGGAAGGCACTCTTGCTTTCTGGAAAGCCTAGACTGGTAGCGCGTTGCAGCATTAACAATGTTAGTGCTCAAATAATCGTGGCTAAACCAAACGGTGACGAAGTCGTAGTTTCAGCTCAGAGCAAAGAAGTGGCCAGAAAGTACGGGTGGAAAGCTCCGAAAGGGAACATTCCAGCGGCCTATCTGACGGGTTTCCTTTGTGGACTAAAGGCTAAGGCTCATGGGGTAGAGGAAGCAATTCTCGACATAGGATTATATCCGCCATCGAAGGGAGCGAGGGTTTTCGCTGTGTTGAAGGGAGTTTTGGACGCTAACGTAAACGTGCCGCACAGCGGGGAAAAACTCCCTGATGAAAAAAGAATAGAAGGCGAACACATTGCAAAATACGCAGAGAGTCTAGCATCTGACGCTGAAGAATATCAATCAAGATTCTCAAACTATTTGAAGGGAAAAACTCCCCCAGAAACCCTTCCCAAACATGTTGCGCAAGTAAAAACCGATATGATGGGGGTATTCAAGAGAGGAGGTGGCAAGATTGGCGCGCAGAAGCCAAAGAAGAGACAACCGAAGAAGAAGTGAGTCGCCGGAAAATTTGGAGCAGTGGGTTCCAAGAACGCGTCTTGGAAAGATGATTCAGGAAGGGAGAATTGCCTCTATCGAAGAAGTTTTCATGGCAGGCCTGAAAATACGGGAACCCCAAATCGTTAACTCCTTGATTCCAGATCTTCAGGAAGAAGTCATTAACATAAACTTGGTTCAAAAACAAACAGACGCCGGCGAAAAGTCAAGGTTCAAAGCAATAGTCGCCGTCGGAAACAGAGATGGTTATATAGGCTTGGGATCTGGAAAAGCAAAGCAAGTGCGGAATGCCATTGAAAAAGCTGCTGCAGATGCCCGCCTCAAGATAATTCCAGTGAGACGAGGGTGCGGAAGCTGGGAATGCGACTGTGGAAAACTTCACTCAATACCTTTCCAGGTGGAAGGCAAAACTGGTGGTGTTCGAGTGGTCTTCGTTCCTGGCCCTAGAGGTCTAGGTTTGGTAGCAAGCGAAGTGTCAAAGGTGATTCTCGGTCTTGCCGGCATAAAAGACTGTTGGACCCGAAGCTATGGTTCAACAAGAACTATTCCGTCCTTCGCTTATGCGGTTTTCGAAGCGTTAAAAGAAACCTACAGCCTCATAATTCCAACAGACTGGGTGAGATAGTTGGCTGAACAAATGAACGAACGCAAATGCATACTGGCCATAAGGATTCGAGGAACAATCAGTGCGTCGAGGGAGGCTCGGGAAACTCTCCGAATGCTTCACCTGACGAGGAACAATCACGCAGTGCTGATTGATGATCGTCCATCATTGCTTGGAATGATAAAAACAGTGCGTGACTACGTTACGTACGGCGAACTTTCAAGAGAAAGTGTGGCTTCCTTGATAAAGGAAAAAGGAAGACTTGCAGGAAACAAGAAATTGACCGATGAATACGCTCAGAAGGTTGGGCACAAATCACTGGAAGAGCTTACAGCTGCAGTCTCTGAATGTCGAGTTGAGTATTGGAAACTACGTGACATACAGCCAGTTTTCAGACTGCACCCTCCTACCAAGGGCTTCAAGGGGAAAATCAAAAAAGGTTATGGCGCGGGTGGAGAATTAGGATACCGCGGGGAGAGCATAAATCAACTCTTGAATCGAATGCTCTAGACGCTCTTTCAGGTTCCTTCTTCGATTTCCGCCTTTTCATTTGCGATACGTTTTATAGTAACCAATGAAATGCCATCTATCCTAAGGGGAATCAATCTTGAGCGCGAAGTGGCGGAGAAACAGAAGGAACTCGAGGAAATTCGACATCTTGAAAGTCTTCAACAGGGCTAAGAACAAGAATGCTGAACGAAGGTTTGGTGCAAAGAATTCAAGTGCCAAGCACCACGGGAATGCATACAAGTATAGAGTTCAAAGAACCTCTGCAGAGAAGAAGTTGCGGGAACCAAAGCATCTGATAGATGTCCTTGAAGGAACCGATGAAATAATAATTGTCGCAGAGTTTGCAGGGTTCAACAGAGAAGATTTAAGAGTGCACGTGAAAGGCGAAAAGTTGACTGTGGCCGCTGAAGCACTGGACCGTAAATACCGCAAAAGCTTAAATCTCCCAAAAAGAGTGATTCCCAACACCATACGCACAACATATAAGAACGGCGTGCTCGAAATAAGGTTGAAAAAAGCTGAAGAAAAATCCATAGACAAGATAGCAGGTTAGGACGATGCCGCATAGACTTAGAAAAATCAGAAAGAATCGTGGTTCAAGAACCCAAGGTTGGGGCAGAGTGGGTCAACACAGGAGGACAGGATCCAAAGGAAGGCGGAACGCTGGACGGCACAAAGCGTTATGGTCGTACGTCATAAAATATGAGCCGGACTACTACAGCAAAGTCGGATTCACTTCCCCTAAAAGCCTCAGGCACGAAGCAAAGATAATGAATGTTGGAACACTGGATAGTATGGCCGCCAGACTATCAACAGAAAAACAAGAAGATAAAACCGTCGTAGATTTAGCAGCGTTAGGTTACACGAAGCTTCTCGGTACTGGAAAAATCACAAAGCCGGTAATCATAAAAGTTGCGTCTTGCTCGAAGTCTGCAGCTGAAAAGGTGAAGAATGCTGGTGGGCAAGTTTTAATGGAAATCCAAGACACTGGAGAGTAGCGGTTGACTCATGGCGGGAAGATTCCTAAGCCTGTTTAAGCCCGTTGCTAGGGCTCTTCCAGAAATAAAGGCACCAGAACGTAGGGTTCGATTCAACGAGAAAATCTTTTGGACGGCCCTGGTTTTAGTAATCTTCTTGGTGATGTCTGAGGTTCCGCTTTTCGGTATCGGAAGCAGCCCGTTAGGAGAGCTTGCGGCTCTCAGAATAATTTTTGCATCAAGTCGCGGCACCCTCATGGAACTCGGAATCGGCCCAATAGTCACGGGTGGATTGATTCTGCAGCTTCTGATAGGATCCAACATGATAGAGGCCGACATGAACAATCCTGAGGACAGAGGCTTGTTCACTACGGCGAATAAAGTATTTTCTATCGTTCTTACTGGTGTTCAGGCATCAGCTTACATAATTGGAGGAATGTATGGCGCGCTAGCTGGCACTGCGGCCATACTGATCTTCCTGCAATTGATGGCGGCTGGGATTATTGTCTTGCTCTTGGATGAGCTTGTTCAGAAGGGATGGGGATTTGGTAGTGGAATAAGCTTGTTCATAATGGCGGGGGTTGCTCAAAAGATTTTCCTAGACTGTTTCTACGCCAGTCCATCTGTAGACAGTTTTGGCAGTTCAGGAATCTTTGTTGCACTTACTCAAACATTGATACGTGGCGAGCAGGTGACAGGGCTTTTGGTAAGGGGGCAATATCCTTCGATAGTCGGATTCTTTGCCACGATCGCTGCTTTTCTTATCATAATCTACATGGAAGGAGTGAGAGTGGAATTGCCCTTATCTTATGCTGGCTACAAAGGATACAGGAGCAGGTACCCAATAAAACTCCTTTACGTGTCCAACCTCCCAGTGATTTTTGCATCCGCTCTCTTTGCCAACGTGTACTTCTTCTCACAGCTCCTCTGGAGCACGTACCACCAACCTGTGCCTGGCCAAAACCCTTGGCTCGACCTTCTAGGACAATTTAGCGCGATGAGGGACGCAAGCGGTACAATAACGGGTTATAACCCTTCAGGAGGCCTAGTATATTTCGTGACCGCACCTCGTAGTCTTACAGCTGCTACTGGCGATCCTCTCAGATCCCTAGTTTATCTTGGGATCCTTGTTGCTTTCTGTGTTGTGTTCTCACTCACGTGGCTTGAGGTCGGCGGTTTAGGGCCTTCAACAGTTGCTCAGCAGCTTGTAGATGCCGGCATGCAGATTCCAGGGTACAGACGGTCTGGGAAAGCCGTTGAATCGATTCTTAAACGATACATCCCAGCGGTCACTGTTATCGGCGGAATAGTCGTGGGGCTTGTTGCAGGCGTCTCAGACTTTTTCGGTGTTTTCGGTTCAGGTATGGGTATCTTACTCTCCGTGGGCATAATCTACCAGTATTATGAGACGTTGATGCAGGAAAGAGCGGCTGAAATGTATCCTGCGTTTAGGCGGATATTTGGAGAGTAGCCCATGAACAGAACGGTAATAGTGACTGGAATTCCAGGAAGTGGAAAGACCACCGTTTGCAGTCGCGTTGAGAAGCTTGCCAAAAACGCCGGGGTCGAGGTGAACGTGATAAATTACGGAACTGTCATGATGCGGCTCCTTCAAAAACATGGAAGAGGTATGGAAAGAGACGAAATGCGAAGGGACAATTTGGACACACAGCGCAAACTGCAAAAAGAAGTAGCGGGCATTATAGTAGAGAAGATGACACAACTGAGTGGCCTAACGATCGTCGACACTCACATGTCGATTAAGACCCCAGCAGGGTATCTTCCAGGATTGCCCAGTCACAGTCTGTCCGTCTTGAAACCGGATATGCTCGTTCTTGTTGAGGCTGAGCCAAGAGAGATTTCTCGGAGAAGAATGAAGGATGCCACTCGAAAAAGAGATGCGGCCGTGGAGGAGGCAGTCAGAGAGGAGCTGCTGTTTTCAAGATTTATGGCGGGAGCCAGCGCGGTGCTTGCTGGTGCGCCCGTGAAAATCGTCATAAATGCTGAGGGGAAGCAAGAAGAAGCCGCCAGAGAAATCTTTGAGGCTTTGGAGGTTGCATAGGTATGTTTCAGGCCTCGCTTGATGTTCTATCAGTTCTCAGTAACATTCCCTACTCGACGCTTTTCATACTCAGTCTGTCCGCGTTGATTTCCTTGCTTACCACGTTGGTTAACAGGCGTTTTACGGATCCTGAGAAATCAAGAGCTTGGAGGAAGGAGATTTCGGATTGGAACAAAGATCTTCGTGAAGCACAGCGGAGCAAAGACAAGAAAACTCTAGACAAAGTCATGAAGAAACAGAAGTACATCATGCAGCTTCAGTCCAAGATGATGTTTCAGTCGATGAAAGTGTCGCTTTTGTTTCTGATACCGCTTCTTCTGATGTGGCAGATTTTGGGCGGTTTCTTCAGTCAGACGCCAATAGCTTATTTCCCAGGCATAGGACACACGCTGGTATTGCCGCTTCTCAACATTACCTTTATTTCCCTCTTCTGGTGGTATTTGTTGTGCAGCCTTCTTTTCGGAACGGTTTTTCAGCATTTCTTCAGACTAATAGAGGTCAGTGAATAGAATGCCAAGACGAAGCGAACGCACTAGGAGCAAAAGACGCATTAACAAAGCTCTGCCTGGTGGAAACAGAAGAACAGCCTTCAGGGGAAAGACTGCTACCTTGTCACGTTGCAGTCTCTGCGGTCAACAGTTAACGGGCGTCTCGAACGCGTCACCACTGAAAACAGGCAAACTTAATCGAGGCAGGAGAAGAATCTGGCGACTGCAAGGCGGCCAGCTGTGCCACAACTGTCTCAAAATAGCCCTTAAACAAGCAGTGAGAACACCAAATTAGAATCTTTTCGAAGGCAACCCTGATGTCTTCGCCTAGAAAGAGAAAAGGAAAGGTGGGAAAATCAGTAGTCATCTGCATCGGGGGGCTGGCAGGCAGTGGAAAAAGCACTTTGGCAAGAAAACTTGCTGGGAAATACAAGCTTGATTATCTTTCAGGCGGGGACGCGTTGAAGGCTTTGGCCTTGGAGAAAGGCTACAAATCTCTCGGAGCCGGATGGTGGGAAAGCAGGGAAGGGATGTACTTTTTGGAGGAAAGAGAGAGGGACCAAAGGTTCGATGAAGCGGTCGACGGAAAACTGTTGCAGATGGCGCGCAAAGGAAACGTAATCTTGGACAGTTGGACCATGCCTTGGCTTATTGAAAGGGCCTTCAAGATATGGCTAGAAGCGTCTGCGGAAAAGAGGGGGAAGAGAATAGCTGGAAGAGACAGGATAAGCTTCAAAGACGCTTTGAATGCACTGAAACGCAAAGAAAAACAGACGAAAGCAATCTACAAGAAACTCTACGGTTTCAATCTGGGAGAAGACTTCGCACCCTTCGATTTTATCCTAGACACGAACAATCTTGAAAGCCAAGAAGTTTTTCAGATTGTAAGCATGGTTATGGACAACGTTGTATTCAGCTCGTAAAATTGTCTGAAACTTGAAATAAAAGGAAGAGCTTCCCCTGCGGCACAAGACCATAGTTGCATTGAACAAATTAGCCACTGAATTGAGCTTAGAGACCAAAGAGTTTTGGAACCGAAAATGAAATAAGCAGTTAGCGTCGACACTCTTCTTTTGTTTCAGGGTTGGATATTTGTGTCAGAAAAAAGAAGAGAAAAGGGTGACCGTGTGGGAGTTTTGGCTTATAAACCAATTGCGATGGGCGATCGGAAACTTGAGTTGCGGTCCAGTCACATCGTTTTGGGATTTTCGGCGGCAGCAGTCTTCTCTTGTGCGATTTTGTTTTCGCATTATGTGAGTGTTGAATCGGTTTTCATGCTCATAGCCTTCAATTTTCTTTTCGTCTCACTAACCTTCCCGTTAAACGGGTCGTTAGCTGCGAAGGTATTGCTGTTGTCGGCCGGCAACATTATCGGTGTGCTGTGGGTTTTCCTGTCTTCGATGTTTGTCCATGCGGTAGCTGACTATTTTGGGGCAGCTTTCAATGCCTTGTACTTGATTCTTGGTCCTTTCGTGAACTTGGTGTGGATTGTTACGTTCTTTTCGTTAAGCCTGACGGTCTTGGCAAGCGCGAAAAACAGGGATAGGGACTGATTCTTGATAATTGAAATTCTCGAAGCTTCATTCTTGGTCTTGACTGGTCTAATGATAGCTTACCTAGTCCGACATTACATTTTCACTTTGGCTGTTCTCAAGGATGCAGGAAAAAAGAAAGAGGCTGCGATATTGGAAAACAGAGTGCACGTGCTTAGTGTATCAATTCTTATCCCTGCGTTCAATGAGGAAATGGTGATTGGAAGACTTCTTCAGAGAATGTGCGAGCTGACCTATCCCGCCGACAGGTTGCAGATACTTGTTGTTGATGATGCTTCGACAGATGGGACGGGCGAAATAGCTGAAGAATTCTCAAGGCTGCACGGTCAAATTGAAGTTCTGCATCGAAGCGAAGCGGAAGGAAGACGAGGTAAAGCTTCAGCGCTCAATGCCGGACTGAATATTGTGAAGGGCGAGATCGTCCTTTGCTTCGACGCAGATTATTATCCACAGAGAGACATTGTCGAGCAGCTTTCAAAAGTATTTGAAGATCCGAGGGTTGGGGCTGTACAGGGCAGAGTCACGGTGTTAAACGAGCCTGAGAATATTGTGACGAGGCTTGTAGCGTTGGAGAGAATAGGCGGATATCGCATCGACCAACAAGCTCGAGACAGGTTGAGATTGATTCCGCAGTTTGGGGGGACAGTCGGCGGTTTCAGAACGGATTTGTTGAAATCTCTGGGCGGATGGGACGAGTCAATGTTAGCCGAAGACACGGATCTTACTTTTCGAGTTTATCTTTCAGGCTACAAGATCCGTTATTCAAACGAGGCGGAATGTTATGAGGAAGCCGTTGAAAGCTGGCGAGCTTACTGGAAGCAGAGATACAGGTGGGCGCGTGGTCACATGCAGTGCGCTTTCAAACACCTCTTCCAAGTCTTAAAGAGTGAGAATCTGCGATTCAGGGAGAGAGTTGATGCTCTTTTCTTGTTGAACGTTTATTTCATGCCTGTTTTTGTTTTGTTTTCATGGATCATATCTATCCCATTATTCCTTCTAGGTCCGCCTCCTTGGCTGAGCCTAGGTTGGGCCGCGGGGATATTTTCAATCTATAGTTTTGTGGGAAATTTCGCGCCGTTCTTTGAAGTAGGGATTGGAGCCTACTTGGACGGCAGGACTAGGGCGCATTGGTTGGTTTCACTGCTCGTCTTTGCTTTCTTGTATAACATTCCCATATGTACCAAGGCTCTCGTGGATCTGTTCATCTCAAAAGTCGCCGGAAGAAGAAGTGTGCTTTGGGACAAAACGATTCATTCGGGCAATGGAAACAGTTATATTGCAAATCAAAACAAAATACCAAAAAGATATTGATGCCGGGTGACTTTACTCAACTGTCGTTCATCACGCTTTTCTTTGGAGTTGTGACGTTCATTTTGGTCATGTTTTTGCCCGCATTTCTTGAATTGAGAAAGCCTAAGGATGCAGGGCCTAGAAGAATTGAGGAGAACGTTGTGTCAAGCAAATATCAGGTGCAATTGGCTTCGATAGAAAGGAGTGAGGATACGGAGGCAGATTTGGCTGTCATAAAGAAGGTCGCGAACATCCTTTCAGCTCTGCCTAATCTTGAACCCTAGGATGGCTTCTTCTTCAAGAATAGTGCAGCACTTCTCCATCTGTCGGCCGCTACCTGCAGGTTGCCCACAACCGTTCCATGGAGAGAATAGAAGATGTAACAGAGGTACGTGCACCGGGTACAATCGCTGTAGGTTTGTCTCAGATGGTCGAATTTTTCGGTGTTCCAGAGATGGGGCAAGTCGTCAATGGATGCCACTGAATCGTTAAGATGGCAACCGGCAACCCTGCCTAAATTATCTATCATGAGGAAGTTTTGAAGTGCGTGACATCTCCATGACCTCTTGTTCTCCGAGTAGAGGGTTTTGACGGCCTCCAGTATCTTATTTGTAATGAGAATCTGCCCGTTTTTCCTCTTAAGCGCGGCAAGAGAATCACAGAGGTTAACCATGGCTTTCCTGTCGGTTATCACAAATTCGTCGTTTTGTTTTCCGATCTTGAAGAGTTGATGCCGTCGTTCAGAAGGATCAAAAGAGTAGAGGCTGTACCAAACTGGGATTTTCTTCGCCAGAAAGTGGTTAGTGATATCAATTATCTCGTACAGATTGAGCTGCGAGATGGTTGGTGCCACACCTACACAAATTCCCTCTTCGCTCAGTTTCTCAACTGCATGCATTGCTTTCTTCAATGCGCCTGGGACGCCCCTAATGTAATCGTTTTTTCTTGCGTCCAGGCTATCTATGGAAATTGCGACGAGGTCTGCGTGGCGCAAGGCATCTATCTTCCGTTCGGCCATGCTTCCGTTGTCATAGACCGTTGTAATGAACAAACGTGAAGAATAATCTATTATCTCGTCAATGTCTTCTCTCAAAAGCGGGTTTCCGCCAGATAGCACGACTTCTATGACACCAAGCTCCTTGAGCACGTCTAGTCCTTTCTTGACTTCTCTAGTTGACAGTTCTTTTGTGTCCTGCTCTTGCCAAACGTTGCATCCTCTGCAGCGATAGTTACATCTTCTTGTGAGCATCCACTGGGCGTGATAAGGTCTATTCGGAGTTAGTGAACGCACAATAATGCCTCTGGCTTTCTCCACCGTCGTCATGAGCGAACGCCCGTGCCTATTGAATCATGGTTTAAGCTTGTTTTATATAAGTTTCTGATGAATCATGAAATAAACCGGGGCAGAATTGCAAAAATAGTAGGACGCTGCTCTGGGCAAGACGTGCTGGTTGAAGGACCGATCAGACATGGGTTTGAGATAAACATTTATCTTGTGAACGATTCAGAATGGTTTGTCTCAACTGAGATCCCCGGGAACGCCGTCAACCAAAGAGAGAGATTGACCTTGATGAAGCCTGTGGATGTTGTCATACTTACAAAGAATAGTGAGAGGCTGTTGAGGAAGTGTATTGATTCTGTTTACAAGAACGTGCCCGTCAACAGGCTGATTGTCGTTGACGGCTACTCGACTGACAATACTGTGCAGATAGTGAAGGAGTTTCAGGAGGAGCATGGAAACGTCATTTTAGTTCAAGACAAGGGAACTAGGGGGAGTGCCCGACAGAAAGCAATGAACGAGGTGAAAAGCGACTGGTTCATGTTTGTCGACAGCGATGTCATCCTGTCTGAGAACTGGTTTGCTAAAGCAGAGAAGCTGATAAGAGATGACGTGGGCGCGATTTGGGGAATCGAAATCTGGTCTGTGCTGAGGAAAATGAAGGTTCTGAACCTGTTTGAAAGGGTCACCTTGAAGATATTTGAGAAAAGAGGTGGAACGCACGACTTGCTGGTACGGCGCAAGGCTATTGAAGGCATCAAAGTGCCCTCTCAATTGCACACTTATGAGGATGCATACATCAAATCATGGATCTGTGGAAAAGGGTATAAGGTAATCGGGGTCTACGAGCCGTACTGCTTTCATTTTCGGCCGAACACTGTTTGGGCTGTCGGGCAAAACATCAGTCTTATAGTTAGTGATTTGAAGTTCGCTGTTCGCCACCCTTCGCTCCTGCTTTCGTATGGATTCTACTCAGCTATTGTTGTATATCAAATCGTGTCCCACAAGTGCAAGCTGGCAAATTAAGGCAGTGTATTTGGATGGGGAGTTGGCGAGCGTCTTAAGGCTTGCCAGAGCTGATCGGTGACAGGTCTAACCAGTTTTTCCGCCTTGCCATTCTCATTCACTATAAGTCGCTTTTCTGGTGAGGGAAGGGATTCTCCTATGACCTCTGCATGGATTTTGTTTTTCTTCAAAGTCTTTACAATCTCTTCGGCGAAGGCTGGTTCAGCAGCGATTAGCAGGCTGCCTGAAGCTATGAGTTGAAGAGGGTCTATTTGAAGTAATTCGCATATCCTCGCAGTTTCGGGTGCTACTCTGATTTTTTCTCGGAAGATCCTCACGCCAATGTTTGATGCGTCTGCCATCTCATGTATAGCCCCTGCGATGCCTCCTTCTGTAGGATCGTGCATGGCGTGTACGCCGCCTGTTTTGAACGATGCAATTGCGTCTTCTACTATGCTGATCCGCTTGTAGAATTGTTTTGCATTTTTCAATATTGTAGCATTCAGTACTTTTTTCAGCTGTTCTTCTCTGTCTAATGCGAGGATTGCCGTGCCTTCGATCCCTGCGCTCTTGGTCAGGATTAAACTGTCCGTAGGTCTGGCACCAGCTGCTGTTACGTAGTTCCCCTTTTCTGTTATGCCCATCATGCAACCCACAACTATGGGGTTCTTCAGTCCAGGAGTCGTTTCGCAATGTCCTCCAACTATTGCTATTCTGAGATCTGTTGCGGCTCTGTTCATTTGAGTGCTAATTGTTTTGACAATTGCTTCGTCAGAGTTCTCAGGAAGCAGTATGCATGAAAGCAAAAATGCAGGTTCACAGCCAAAGGTGGCAACGTCGTTTGCGTTGACGTTCACTGCTAGCCAGCCGATGCGTTCTATGGCCCCAGTTATAGGATCAGTGGAGACGACTATAGACTTGTCGCCAACGTCTATCACGGCGCCATCAATTCCCGCTGAAGGACCTAAGATCACTTCCCGACGTTCAGCGCCCAGATTCTTGAACACCACTTGTTTCAAGATGTCTATGGGAATTTTTCCTGGAGGCAGTTTCATTCTGAACCCTTCTGAACGCATGAAAGCTGTCTCAGGTTTTGAGTTGCGGGAGGCTGCGTAGAACGATTCTCGCGACAGGTATTGCAACAATAAGACCGATCATCATCTGACCCACGTTTGCCGGAATTTCCACGATAGCAGTTGTCTGGCCAAGCACCAACGTTTCATATAGGAAGTATCCAACAACCATCTCCAAGCCCCCTACCATAATAGAGAAAACAGCACGCCCAGATTCTGGTTGGATTCTGAAACCCGTGAAGATGATGAGCAGAGCAATAATGGTGCCAGCAACACTCCAGAAGATAGCGCGTTCGCGGTCGCTCTGAGCAATGCTCCCGAATATTTGAGCCTGGCCATAGAAGAGAAAGCCCGTTATTGCAAGAAATAGACCTATGCCTACCCCAAGGAGTGCTATGAACCTTCCCCAATGGGGCCTTGAAGCCGGTCTGAAACTTCTGTTCAAGTACCCAACTATAGCTCCCTCGCAACTTTTCACTATCAGCGTACCTGGAGCAAACTGAGCAGCCACTAACACATCTGCGAGTGCTGCACCAACTCCGCCTGCGAGTGCGCCAACGATCGGACCGAAGAGCAAGGCAGCAACATAAATTACGATCTCACCGATGTTGAAATATCCGCCGGTCGCAGGAATGCCCAAGGTTAGAGCAAGCGTTGCCACGCATACAAGGGCGGCAAAAACTGCACCAATCGCAAGTTCGTATTCAACTTTCATTGGGTTCGCTCTTTTCATGCTAAGCCCTGCTGAAACAGTATATTTGCGAGTATGCTGTCTTTAGCCTTTCGCAAGACTGCAACAAAAGTACATGGATGTCTGGAATCCAGCATCTAAAATGGGAAGACCTAAATGCGAGTCCTGCGAAAATAGGAGGCGAACTTGAGTTGACAGTTATGACTGAAGAAAAAGTGAAGGAAGATCCAGTTAAGATGCACAAACAGGCTAATACCCTCTTCGAAACCGGAAAGTACAAGGAAGCAGAGGACATTTTTGCTAGAACTGCTGAACTGTACTACAAGGTGCAGAACTTCTTCGACTCAACGTCAATGTACTATAAGGCCGGCGAAAGTGCTTTTGCACTTAAGGACTATGAGAGAGCTGTTGAACATTTCATGAAATCTGCGGAAATATCCTTCCAAAAAGGATTCGACAGGTTTGGAGTCAGCGCTCTAGAATATGCAAGAGACGGTTACAAGGCTATGGGCAAGAAAGCGAAGATCAAAGAACTAGAGAAGAAAATAAAAGAGGTCAAAGAGAAGTTAGAAGCTTCGTTCTAGGTTGAAAACGTCAAAGCTCCATCACTCTTTTTGTGTGATCTACTAACTCTTATCTTCTTGAGTGGACAATTCAGAAGTTGATTATTCAAATAGGACTGGAGTTATGCCGACCAATTTTAAAGCTCTGGCAGAGTTGGGTGAAAAGCTGGAAGCTACGAGAAAGCATCTGCTCATGATAGACGTCGTCTCAGAATTCTTGGAGCGTTTAGAGCCTAGGGAGGTTGAGCCTGCCGTTTCGATGCTCTTGGGAAGGCCTTTTCCAAAATGGAGTCAACAGACACTTGAAGTCAGCTGGACTACACTGAGCGAGGTAATAAAACGAACCACGGGGGTCGAATGGAACATTTTTGAAGAGGCTTTCCGCAGGTCTGGAGACATCGGTTCAGCAACAAGAACGGTTTTTGAGAAAAGCAAAATCAAACGGCAAGCTGTGCTCTTTGAGGAAGCATTAACGTTATTGGAGGTCAGACGAAGCTTGGAGGCTATAGCTGGGACAGTGGGATATGGTTCTAGGGGAAGAAAAGAGAGGCTAGTAACAGCTTTGCTGAGCCGGTGTTCACCTTTAGAAGCCAAATACTTGGTGAAGGTTCTCATAGGTGATATGCGAACGGGTTTTCATGAAGGGCTGATGGAACAAGCAGTTTCAAAGGCTTTTCAGACTCCTTTGAAATCTGTCCGGGAAGCAACGATGATCATGAGTGACATTGGTGAAGTCGCTGCAATTGCTAAGACCGAAGGAGCGGAGGGATTGGCCAGAAAAGGATTCGTGGTTTTCAGGCCTGTCAACCTTATGCTCGCACAGATATCAGATGATGTTGCTGGAGCCTTGGCCGAGCATGATGGTAGGACAGCGTTTGAGTACAAGTATGACGGGGCTCGGGTTCAGATTCACAAATCAGGCGACGAGGTGAGGATTTACAGTAGAAGGTTGACAGATGTTACTGACAGTCTGCCTGAAGTCGTGGAGATGGTTAAGGGAAACGTCAGAGCGTCGGAGGCAATTCTCGAAGGCGAGGTGATAGCCGTTGACCATTCAGGTTCTCCTATTGCTTTTCAGCATTTGATGCGCAGGTTCAGAAGGGTTCATTCCATAGAAGACATGGTGGAAAGGATACCTGTCAGGCTCTATCTGTTCGATATCCTGTACATTGATGGGAAGAGTATGATTTCAACGTCGTACCTGCAGCGGAGGCAGATACTTTCTGAGAATGCTGGACGGGTGCCTCTAACCGTGCAGACGGTCACAGCTGATGTTCAGGAGGCCCAACGGTTTCTTGAAAAGGCGATGAGCGAAGGGAATGAGGGACTTATGGCTAAAAGGGTTGACAGTGGATACACGCCTGGGATACGTGGGAAACGTTGGCTTAAGATTAAACCTGTACTAGAGTCTCTGGATTTGGCCATTGTCGCTGCTGAATACGGTTACGGTCGCAGGCATGGATGGTTGTCAGACTATTATCTTGCAGCACGCGATGCTGAAACTGGTGAGTTCCTTCCTGTTGGGAAGACTTTCAAGGGGTTGACCGATGCGGAAATCATCGGCATGACGAAGCGTCTCAAAGAACTGGCTGTAAAGAGAGAGCGTGGAAGGGTGGTTGTCCTTCCAAGGGTTGTAGTTGAGGTTGCTTACAACGAGATTCAGAGGAGCCCGAAGTACGAGTGCGGTATGGCGTTGCGGTTTGCGAGGATAACTCGTGTAAGGGAGGATAAGTCTCCGGACGAGGTCGATACGATACAAAAGGTTAGGGATATTTATGAGAGGCAGTTTTTGAAAAAAGGTAGATATAAGACTGGTTAACAGCAGAGTAAACGGGAGAGCTGTCTCATGGTTGGAGAACGGAAGGTCGTTCAATATGGGGAGTACTACGCGCGCCAGACCGTTTTGAAGGAGTTTGGCAGGAGGGGACAGAAGAAGCTTGCACGGTCGAAGGTTGCAGTTGTTGGACTTGGGGGCTTAGGCACAGTTTCGGCACTCTATTTGACGTTGGCAGGAGTCGGCCACCTCCGTCTAATCGATCAAGATACGGTGGAGTTGAGCAATCTCCACAGACAAGTCCTGTACACGCCGGATGACTTGAACTATCCAAAGGTCGAAGTGTCCGGCAAGAGGTTGGAGAAAACTAATCCCCTCGTCAAGGTTGAACCGGTCTCCGAGAATTTGAATGCAGGCAACGTGGAAAAGCTGCTGTCAGGAATGGACTGCGTTGTCGACGGTCTGGATAACATGGGTACCAGGTATGTCGTCAACCGTGCATGCGTGAGGTTTGGGATTCCATACGTTTTCGGAGCGGCAATGGGACTTGAGGGGAACCTGTCCGTTTTCGCTCCGCCTGAGACTCCTTGTCTTGAATGCGTCCTGCCGGGTGTTGAGGATGACTTCTTGTCAACATGCGATGTTCGAGGCGTACTGGGAGCTACTGCAGGAATCATTGGAACTATGCAGGCCATGGAGACCATAAAGACGCTCACCGGCATGGGTTTGACTTTGAAGGGGAAGTTGATGATCTGCGACTTCAGCGACATGTACTTCACGACGATAGACATCTTCAAAAGAACCGATTGCCCTGCGTGTCAGCGCAAGAAGGCGTTCCCTGAGACCAAAGAAAAGCTCGTATGGCTGTGTGGGCAAAACACCGCTAACATAAACCCGGAAAGACCGTTGGAAGCAGGCTTCAGCGAAGTCTATGAAGTCGTGAGGCGCAACTTCAATGTGCGCATAAAATCCCAGCTCGCCATAGTGTTTGACTACAAAGGCTTTGAAATCAGCCTATTCAACGGAGGGCGGATGCTGATAAAGAACGTTGAGGACGAAAAGTCAGCCTTGAGGGTTTACCGAGAGGTTAGGAAGAAGCTTGAAAGTGGTTGATAACCTATTTATTGAGGTCTCAAAAGATATGTAAGCTGCCGGGGTGGCCGAACCGTTCAGGCGGTGGCCTGCAGAGCCGCTATATATGGGTTCAACTCCCATCCCCGGCTCCATTTTACGGGCGAATTTGAAGCAGAAACGTCTTGTCGTTCCCTCTGGATATGCACGCCACATCTCAAAACATCTTAGCACGCGCGTGGTAACAACAGCAGTAATAGACTAACACCTAACGACTAACTTAACACTAACCAACCAACAAACCACAAACAACCACAAACTAACCTTGCCGAGATTTCTAGAAATCACGATTTGTAGAAACCCATACACCACGAAGCCACTAGAGATCCAGCGCGCGCACTGTCCGACCAACGCTTTTTAGAGGGAAATTTTCTTATCTGTTTACGACTTTAATGACGTGCAGTGGAGGCAATAGGTCTTGAAGATCCTTGTTCTGTACTACAGTCGAACTGGAAACACGGAGACAATGGCCAAAGCGGTGGCTGAGGGAGCAAAATCAGTTCAAGGCGCTGAAGTGGAACTAAGCTACTCTGTGTCTCCTGAAGAGCTAAGCGGTTTCGACGCCATACTAGTGGGCACAGCAACTTATCATCATGATATGCCTGTTGGTTTCAAAACTTTCTTCGAAGAAGTCGCCGTAAAAAACATCAGCCTGAAAGGCAAGTTTGGAGCGGCATTCGGCTCCTATGGGTGGAGCGGCGAAGCCCCCAAGTTGGTTATTGAAATCATGAAGAACAAGTTCGAGATGAACGTGACAGAACCGCCGCTTTCAATCAGATACGAACCAGATCATGCAGGGCTGGAGAAGTGCAAGCAACTTGGAAAAAGAATCGCCGAAAGCCTTATTCACACGGGCTAGCATGTTTTCAGAGAAGGGAGGCTTAGATTTTGAGCTCGAAGGATGAACTCGTGAAATTTCTCAAAGACCAGATCAAGATTGAAAACAAAATCGTGGATTCGCTGAACAAATCCCTGCCAGACATCGGAAACCCTGCTGTTAAAGGCGTCTTAAAGGGCATATCTTTGGACTCGGTGAAGCACGCGGAAATGTACGGTTCTGCCGTGACGCTGCTTACAACGGTGTCGAAAGCTCTCACGCAGGAGAACTTGGACAAGCAGAAGGATTTGGTCGAAAAACACATACAGATGGAGCTTGAACTTATTCAAAAAATAGGCAAGGCATTGCCAAGCGTTAAAGACAAAAAAGTCGCACTTCTCCTAGAAGCAATATTATCAGACGAGAAAAGGCACCACGAACTTCTGAAGAAGGTGCTGGAAATCCTTGTTAGAGGAGAAGCCATAACTGAGGCAGACTGGTGGGACATGCTCTGGAAGGACGTTCCATTCCACGGTGCACCAGGAGGCTAGAAGGCCCCTAGGAAAAGAAATCCATCACATCACTTGCTTTTTCCAACCTACTGGTCAAATGAAAAAGCACGCGCTTACTTAGGTGTCAAAGCATCTTTCTGGGATCGAGCAGTTCGTCCAAGTTTCCTTCAATCTTCAATCCCATTTCTAGTATTGTCTCTTTTATCGTCTTGCCCTTCATCCATGTCAAACCCTTCAAATTCACGGGACCGTGTCTTAAGCATCAGAACAATGAGAAGATCACGCAAATCGAGTGTTGATTTATGGTTTGTAACGCTTTAAAACTTTTGTTGTTACATGCTTCAAGATTCAGTCTCTGTTAGTGCACTTAGGCTTTGGTCGAAACGATTATAAGATATGGGTGTCCACTGAGCTTTCAAAGCAATCACGGGAGCTCAGCCTTCAGAGAGCTATGAATTTTGGACAGTGAGAATGGATGGCGGCCAGTAGTTCAGACGAAAAGAAGGACTTGCAGAAGCCAGTTGGCTGGGCGCAAACAGAGAGCTCTGAGAATATCCTGTGCGTACCCATTGACGACGTTCTGGCACGGCTGAAGACCTCTCCTTCGGGTCTCACGTCAGATCAAGCATTGGAGTCACTGAAAATCTATGGCTACAATGAAGTGGCCAAGAAAAAAAGAACCACCGCTGTGGTGAAGTTTCTCTCAAGTTTCAAGAACCCGCTTGTGCTGATTTTGCTGTTTGCAGCGGTTATAGCAGCCATCACGAAGGAATTGGAAAGCTCGGTCATAATCGTTACGATAATAATGATCAGCGTAATCCTCATGTACTTTCAGGAGTCCAAAGCTGAGAAAGCGGCGGATGATCTGAAGGAGAAGGTCGCTACAACCGCAACGGTGCTTAGAGACAATGCTGTTAAGGAAATCAAACTCTCGGAGGTGGTTCCTGGAGACGTAGTGAATCTTTCTGCCGGCGACATAATTCCAGCTGACGCTAGGTTAATGAGTGCAAAAGATTTCTTCGTGGACCAGTCATCGCTTACTGGCGAATCATTTCCTGTTGAGAAAGCTCCGACACAACTGAGTGCACAGCAAGCTTGCAGCATCAATGAATGGAACAATTATCTTTTCATGGGGACTTCTGTGGTGAGTGGTTCTGCAACGGCGGTAGTTGTGAAGACAGGAGGTTTTACAGATTATGGAAAGATTGTCAAGAAGCTCGTTGAAAGAAGGCCTGAAACGGAGTTCGAAAGGGGATTAAGGCGATTCGGATACTTGATTATGCAAGTGACTTTTCTGCTTGTTGTTTTTGTCTTCCTCGTAAATGCTCTATACATTCGCGCTAACGAGCCTGGCGGGATAGTGGAATCCATGCTTTTCGCCGTGGCGCTGGCCGTGGGTTTGACGCCTGAACTTCTGCCAATTATCCTTTCAGTCAATCTGTCGAAGGGCGCATTGGCCATGTCAAAGAGAGGGGTTATAGTGAAAGAGTTGGCGTCAATCCAGAACTTTGGCAACATGGATGTCTTGTGCACTGACAAGACGGGAACGCTAACCGAGAACCGGGTCAAAGTCATGTTGCACGTTGACATGGAAGGAAACGACAACACGAAGGTTTTGATGTACGCTTTTCTGAACAGTCACTATGAGACTGGGCTTAAGAATCCGCTTGATGGAGCAATTCTCGAACATCAAGAGGTCAACGTGGAAGGTTATGAAAAGATAGATGAAGTCCCTTTTGATTTCGTGAGAAGACGGGTCTCAGTTGTCGCTGAACGTCAGAGGGAACGTCTCTTCATAACGAAAGGGGCGCCAGAAGAGATTTTCAAAGTATGCGCGTATTATGAACTTTCCGAAAAAATATTTGATTTAACACCGGAAACTGAAAGGAGGATTGAACAGAAATACTACGACCTGAGTGCTGAGGGATACAGGGTCTTGGGAGTTGCATACAAGAAAGTCAGAGAAGAGAAGACCGTATACTCCATCAATGATGAGGGCGAAATGGTTTTCTTGGGTTTTATCGCGTTCCTTGACCCTCCCAAAGAAACTGCCAAGCAATCCTTGGAATTATTCAAGAAGAACAACATAGAACTCAAGATTCTCACAGGCGACAACGAACTAGTAACAAGGAGGGTATGCGAACAGCTGGAGTTCGAAGTCAAAGGAGTCGTGTTGGGGATCGACATAGCTAAGATGAATGACGACGCGTTGGCAAGAGTGGTTGAGGAAGCCAACATTTTTGCCAGAGTCACCCCATCCCAAAAGGACAGAATCATAAACGCATTGAAAAGCAATGGACATGTCGTTGGGTTCCTTGGAGACGGCATCAACGATGCTCCTTCAATGAGGGTTTCAGACGTCAGCATATCAGTAGAAAACGCAGTGGACGTGGCTAAGGAATCAGCAGATATTATCCTACTGCACAAAGATCTGACAGTGCTTGAAGAAGGCGTGTTAGAGGGAAGAAAAACCTTTGGAAATACCATGAAATACATAATGATGGGCGTCAGCTCAAATTTCGGAAACATGTTTAGTGCAGCAGGTGCGTCTCTTTTCCTGCACAATTTTCTGCCTATGCAGTCGACACAGATACTTCTAAACAACCTCCTATACGACATGTCTGAGTTGTCTATTCCAACGGACAATGTTGATCCTGAGTATGTTGAGAAACCTAGGAGGTTGCAGGTTAGTTACATTAGAAATTTCATGCTATATTTTGGGCCGATAAGCTCACTCTTTGACTTCTTGACTTTCTTCATAATGCTTTACGTTTTCACCGCAGGGCCGAGCGGACATCTGTTCCAAACGGCTTGGTTCATCGAGTCCTTGTGCACACAAACACTGGTTATATTCGTCATTAGAACAAGAAGATCGCCCTTCTTCAAAAGCAAACCCAGCAAGCTTCTGCTGATAAGCAGCTTAGCAGTGGTGAGCTTTGCCATTCTACTTCCATTCACACCATTAGGCGATGTTTTTCAGTTTATACCTCCACCACCGGGGTTCTTCCTATTCCTAGCCGCATTCGTCGCCGTCTACTTGACTATGACTGAAATTCTGAAAAGGGTGTTCTTTAAGCGGTATAGTCAAAGCTTGGAGCAAATGCTCGTTCCTGCAAAGGGTCCGCCGCTTCTAACTCCAACGGTTAGACTGACTCAAGACATGGTGGCGGTCATATGTCTCCGCCCTGAAGAGCAAATCTCGACTGATTCACTGATCAATGACCTTAAGGCAATCGTGGCGTATCCAGTTGATTCCGATCATATCATTCGCAACCTTCATCACGTTCGGCGCATGGGACTGGTAGATGTCGACTGGCGCAGAGGCATAATTCAGCGCAAACCATCAATAAAAGGCTACGTGGACAAACTGACCAAAGGTAACCTTTGGCAGAGAGTGGCAGACGACTGGCACAGAATAGGCTCTTTGGTTCAGTCGAAATACAAGCAGGTCAATCCGGAATATCAGAGGTTGCTTCAGTCTTGGGGCGTGAAACGGGATCGTGAGGTCAGCTAATTCGTCAATGTAACGCGCGCGACAGACTGTTGTTACTAGAATGCGTGACTGGTCGTCTGAACGATTGTCATTTTACGTGGGGACCGCATGAATCTTCAAAGATAGAACCGTTTTGCCTGATTGGTTGTATGGTTGTTAAGGGAATGATTTGTTCATCTTTCCTTTTCTTTCCTGCTGGCTCGATATCTACCATCACCTGTCTGCTCACTTGCTCGTCCTCTACTAGATGCGTTGTTGCTATCAAGGCCTCGGCAGCCAGGTTATGCACAGCCTCTAGCATTCTGGCTGTTTCAATGCCTTTAGCCGTTATTGAATAACAGGTTGGTCTCTTTCTTGTGAAGACGAGTTTTTTTCCTTTCAGCTTGCGCAGGTACTTGTACGTTCTTCTGAGTGAGATTCCGGCTTCTCTTGCTAGTTTACGAGCAGAAATTCCCTCTTTGGGGATCTTCTCATAAATCCTTTTTTCTGTTGGAGACAAGTCTGATCCATTTGGATCCCTTTTTGTCGCAAAGAAGAAGACATAATCCTTCTCAATGCTTGTTTCAGCTAATGCTGCTTTCTGCAGACGGCTGAGGACGCGTGCGACACTCTTTTCCGGAATTATCCCCTTCAACCCATCGTAGGTCCTTGATCCTTTCATGAGCACGTCGAGGGTTATTTCTTCATAGCATTCTGAGTGTCGTGACAAAACGTCTTCGAGATTATGGAAATCCTTCGTCAAATCGCTGATCTTGCGGCCGAATAGAGTTGCGTGGTACCGGTTTTGACATCCGTCTGCGAGTCCGACTGTTACGAGGGGGTCAACGTATTCTTCAATTATAGTCTGCTGGCTGTGGTTGAAGCCCAGTTTTCGTAGTTCCTGTTGAAGCTGCGTTATCAAATAGTTCTCCTTTGAGATTATTTCAAGAAGCTTCAATCGTCTCTTGTTTTTTAGAGTGTTCAGTAGGTTCATCATGAAATCGGGACTCTTCGTCTTCTCGTGCAGTTTTCTGAACTCATTCTTCAGCTTCCAGGTATTGCACCGTGATATGCATGTGATAGGGGTTAATGGTTTACAGTTTTCGCAGGTTTTCTGTATTGCTCTTAGTGAATCTTCTAAGCTTGTTTGTTTGTCTGCTCTGGGCAGTAAGGTTGTATCGTCTCTGTCTTCCATCTTCCGGAAACCTTCAAGCGTACGTCACGACAGGTTGGGAGAAAGGAGGAAACATTGCTCCTAAAACAGAGTTTGGGGAGTTTGAGCCTGTCATGACATACGTCATAATCAATATGACATACGTCATGTTTATATACTTTTCCACCCTGATTAAGTCGAACGGTGAACCCTATTTGATACTTCCATGCGAGGTTGCTGTCAGGTCCGTCATACCAGCTGTTAAAGCTTTAATGGCAAAGGAGCTCATTGAACAGCAAGGCTTAAGGCAAGACCAAGTGGCGGAGATTCTCGGCATATCACAGTCCGCGGTGAGCAAGTACTCTCGAAAGGTCAGGGGACACGCGATAAAGGTTGACGACATTGAAGAAATACAACCATTCATCAATGATATGTTGAATCTACTGCTGGATCGAACACGTCAAAGTGCGGAACTGCTTCATCTTTTCTGCCAAGCATGTGTAGCCATACGAAAAACGAGTCTGATGTGCGCGTTCTGTCAGAAATCAGACCCAAAGATCATAATAGAAGAATGCAGATTCTGCATTAACGCAGTGTCCGAAAAAGACGAAAGGTAGATTGGCGTGTCTTCGTTTGACGAAAAAGCCGTGCTTGACATTCTTGAAAAGGTAAGCAAGAGCGTCGTCAACATAAGCACCATAAAATTCGTACGACACTTGTTCTATCAAGCAGTTCCCGTTGAGGGCATGGGTTCTGGAACGATAATTGACCCTAAAGGCCACGTTTTAACCAATAACCACGTGGTGGGTGGAGCAGAGAAAATAGCCGTAACACTGTGGAACGGCGAAATCTTGGAAGGAGCAACGATGGGTGCCTGCGCCGTGCACGATACGGCCGTGGTGAAAGTCAGGAGGCAAGGTCTTACAGCCGCTGAGCTTGGAGACTCGGACAAGTTGAGGGTGGGCCAGAGAGTCTATGCGATTGGAAACCCGTTCGGGTTGGCTGGCGGCCCAACGGTGACTTCAGGGGTGATAAGCGCAACGAACAGGACAATAGAATCTCAAAGGGGGCTGGTGGAGAACCTTGTTCAGACTGACGCGGCGATAAATCCTGGCAACAGCGGAGGTCCTTTGATTGATCTTGAAGGGAAGGTCGTTGCCATAAACACGGCCATAATCCCGTATGCCCAGGGAATTGGGTTTGCCATTCCAATAAACTCTGCAAAGAAATGCACGAGCGAAATGATACGAGAAGGAATTTCCGTCAGACCTTGGCTTGGGATAGTAGGCTTGAGCCTAACTGAAGAAGTGTCTCGCTACTACGATTTGCCTCTGGAACGGGGGGTTTTAATAACAAAGGTCACGGATGGAAGCCCAGCACAACGTGCGGGAATAATTATGGGCGACACAATCCTGCGAATTGACAACACCGAGATAGAAAGCATTGAAGACCTACTGAGGCAAATTCATCAGAAAAAGGTTGGGGAAAAAGTAAATGTCGCGGTCTTTCGCAGGGGCTTTGAACAGTTTTTTGAGGTTACTCTCAGCAGTGCACCCGAGGATAGGCGTGTTTAGCTGTTCTGGGATACTTTGAAAGGTGCAAAATAAAGATATATATGTTTGACAAAGTCTGAAGTTGATGTTAGATGAGGTCAAGGTGTGATTGTGAATGGTCAAGGAGATGACTGAAACCAACCTACGTAGCGCATTTGCCGGTGAAAGCCAAGCCCACATCAGGTACAAGATCTTTGCAGAAAGAGCTGAAAAATCAGGCTGGCCTAACGTGGCTAGGCTGTTCAATGCGATATCCTTGGCTGAGAGAATTCACGCAGGGAACCATTTCAGAAACATAATGAGCAAAGGGGGGTTTCAAACGGTCTCAGCAGCGGTTTTTGGCGCCAGAAACACTTCAGAAGATCTTCAAGCAGGCATCGACGGCGAAACTTTCGAGATAAACGAGATGTACCCGGCCTACAAGGCTGTGGCCCAATTTCAGGGAGAAAAAGCCGCCGAAATGACCTTTACGTGGGCGCTGGAGGCTGAGAAAATCCACGTTAGTCTGTACAAGAAAGCCAAACAAGCCATAGACCAAGGCAAAGACGTTGCTTTGGGGCCGGTTCAAATATGCAGCACTTGCGGCTACACCGTTGAAGGAGACGCACCAGACAAGTGCCCGATATGCGGCGCTTCAAAAGACGAGTTCAAAACCTTCTAGCTTGGATTTTCCGCTGCGTTCAATGGATGTAATTGCTGATCCATCCCTGTTTCAGCAAACTTGAAGTTGCTTCAAAGAGACGATGGAGTGTGAGTTGAAAATAACCCATGAAGAGAAGCCAGTGAGTCGAGTAAATCTTTCCGTGCTGGCCCTGATTTCATTCCTTGCCTCCTTCGTAATCGCAAGGGCGTTTACGACCATCAATCCGGACGTAGGTTTGAGAGGAGGTGGCTTCCACATCCACCACTTCTGGTATGGTATAATACTGCTGGCGATTGGCGGTTGGCTTGGGATAAGCTACAACGAAAAGCGAATCGTCAGGCTAGCAGCAGTCATTTACGGCGCTGGTGGTGGGCTAATCGCAGACGAAGCTGGTCTTCTGCTAACCTTTGGAAACTACTGGACAGGAATTACCTACACGATAGTCGTCATTTTCGTTGCTTTTGCTTCCACCTTAATCCTGTTCAAGAGGTACTCAAAAGCAATTTTAACGGAATTCAAAGGATTTACAAAAAGCAGGGCAAGCTTCTATTTCGGCGTCATTCTCGCCGCGGTTTCAATCGCGTTCATGGGAACAAGAAACTTCTTCATAGCCAGCATTTCAGCCGCTGCAACCATCATCGCTTGCATCATTATGGTTGCTTACATCGTTCAGCGAATTCGTGCAGGGCATTAAGAGAACGTGTGTGACACTTGGCAGGCAAAATCCTGTCAAACCAGTTAGTATCATGAAGATGTCTGTTGAATCGTTAGAGAAGTCAGAACTCCGCCAAAAGTTTATGCTTTTCGTTTGACAATCGTTTGAGGCGTGTTGACCGTGGAGAACGTATTAGATGTGAATGCGAGTAATTGGATGGAAGAGGTTTCCAAGCACACAGCCTTGACGGTCGTCTATTTCTGGCATAACCAATGTCCTTGGTGTCTCAGGTTTAGTCCGATATTTAGCGAAATAGCAGAAGAGTTTAGAGGAAGAATCCGATTTTTCAAGATGAATGTACTTGAAAATCCGGCTAACCAGGAGATAGCAAGCAACTTTGGAATTATGAGCACTCCCACCCTGCTGTTCTTGTGCAAAGGAAGACCTGTAGGCCAGATCGTCGGCTTTGCGTCCAAAGAGGATCTTGGGAGGGGCCTTAACGACATACTCGGAAGATACGGGCAGTGCCTCAATCAAAGCACAGAACTGAGATCAGCCTACATTGTATGAAAAACCATGTTGAACGCGCATTGAAACACAAACGCTCTAGGCATCAAACTTACAACATTGAAAGTGCGTCGCATGCCAGCTGGTGCAAATGAAAAACTGGAAGGAAAAGAGAGGCTCGCGTGCTCTGTTGTCGATTAGCTTAGCACTAGAGTTAGGATGGAAGGCCTTTCCCTTCGATTTTCTGGATTCTGCCTTCCAAATTCGTATTTTTCAGAAATTCGATTTTTCTCTGCTTAGAAGTTATAGAATTAGAAACCTCAACTCTATAAAATTGACAGATGATAATATGAATAGGAGTAGGGGTTGGATAGTAATACGTTAGCAGAGAGACTTGAAGAGAGCGGCGAGTCTAAAGCGCGCGCGCTTCATGATATGCGTGAATAGACCAGAGCTTTTCATAATACAATTCTCTTTTCGCTACCTAGGGGCAAATGAATAACTCCCAGTGCGTTAGAGTCGCTGACCAAAAAAGGGAAGGTATTGCGAGACTAATTGTCAGAATGGAAGGGCTAGAACCGATCGGGGAACGCGCACTAAGGCATTGAACCCTAGGAGGCAGGCAGGAGAACAGTTAAGTTCTCGCCGACCAGCATTGCTACGGATGATATTCTTAGTTCTTTGATGCGGTTCTCAACAGTTTTGCAGATGCTCATTCGGATATCATCGTTGTCCGAGGAAGAGATTCTTTTTAGTTTTTCGGCAAGTTTGGAATCACCAAGAACTCCCTCGACCCAGTTTTGAAAGTCATTTCTCTGAAGATGGAACAACAGGCTTTCCGACTTGACAGATTTCGCCTTGTCGAGAAAGTCAGGAAGGTTTCTCGCAATTTCACCCGTTGGTTTTCCAACCGCTTCGTAGAAGTAGAAGGCTTCTCGGTCTCCCACCGTTCTCAGAATTTTCACTGCTTTTACGTCGACCTGTAGATTGTTGTTGTCTTTTGTTTTCTTGTTCTTGAAAGACGTGGCTTTTTTCATCAAGTTCACCATCAAGAGTGAGCGTTAACTTGCATCATAAGACTTAATAAACCTTCCTGGCAAAGTGTAGAACTCCCAGACAGCGTACTGCATGTACGTTACTTGGTTTTTTCTTATACAAAATAATATATTAGAAATTCTCAAGAAGATTGCGTCTACTTGAAGATCTGGGGAACCAATGCGGGAGATTGAACTGGCAAATTGGAAGGATCTTTCGAAACGGGTTGACGGCATAGTCAAAAGTTTAGAAATCATTTATCAAGTCAAGCTTCGTGTTGATCTCGAGGAAATTCCCCTTGAACGAACATATCCCACAGAGGATTTCCTGGAGAACGACAAACTTGCTCTGGTTTTCAAAAAAACCGTCGAAGAGAATTACGATGTACCAATAACAGTTGTGAATAGTGGCAAAGACTATTTCGTCTTGGATGGTCATCACCGTGCATTCATTTACAAGAAACTCATGTACAAAACCATAAAGGCGCATGTGCTGAGGTTTCCTGAAGGCAAGACTTACAGAGAAATCTCAAGACATCCACTTGAAGATCTTCGCATCAAAGACATAAGCCCAATAGAAGATCCCATTTTGAAGGCCTGGCAACGTATCCTATTTGTCGTTGAACATTATGAGGCTATCTACAACATGCCTTTCTATCTTAGCGAAGAGCTTGTTGACTTGAAGGATCTTGTCCCCACGCAATCCCATGTCGGAAGGACACAGATTGACGCGATAAAGAAGTTGATAGTGCCAATAGTATGCATTCGCTGTGGAGACAAATGCTACATTCTAGATGGACATGCTAGATCGCTTCGAGCCAAAGAATTAGGACTAGGCTCGATACGAGCGATGATTTTGATGTCATCGGGAAAGATAAATTTCGGTATCGTGAAAACAGCTGAGGCTATGGACCTTCGACAACTTGAAGACGTCAAGATTATGGAAAGACTCTAAGAAGTCTTGTGAACTCGAAAGAGGCCGCCGATTATTTCTTCTGGATTTTTCTCATTTTGGAATTATGAGTCTTTCAAAAACCTTCCAAAACCACCTAAAACGATTATTGGTCTCATTCTCAACAGCCTACTAATGGAATAACTTCACTTCGACTGGCAATAGATTAAAGTGATGGGGCTGCCCGTCCCCATACCCAGACGGGTTCAAGTCCATTTCACAGAGCAAGCACGCTAAGCAATTCCCTCGAATGTTGGACGACATTGTCAAGTCGGGCCGCTAATTCGATTCCCATTTTGACTGTACGTTGACTCCTCGCATCCGAAAAATTCCAAACAACATATTCTCTTCAAAAAATTGTTAACTCATCGTTACTAACCATATTTGGGCAGATTTTGGACAATGTGTCAATACAATGAATGCGTATGAAATTATATATAGAGAAATCGCTGATAACTGTAGACTTGAGGTCGCAATCGTGTCTAAAAGTTCGACCGGAAAGAAGAAAAAAGGAAGTAAAAAGAAAACCAAATAGAGAGCTAACAACGATAGGTTACTCTCCCTTTTTTCTCACATTTTCGGGACGCCTTTACATCAAAACAGACGATATTCTGGTGAAGCCGCTGATGGTCGCCGTGTTTCATATTTAGGTTTGACTGGTACAACTGTGTTTTTAGCGCGCGGCGCGCGCTAATGTGGTCGCGTCTTGCCTAGCGTTCCTATGTTGATGCCATCTAATCCACGTAGCCTTTCAGCCAGTAGGAGGAGACCTCAACGCATGTATGGCGGTCAACTCTGTCATGTATGCCTTCAAGAAGCGTTGAAACAGGCAGTTAGGAGAGGCTTCAGCTCATGACTGCAAGACAGGCTCGGAGAAAGTCAGGTTGGGATACAAATCGCAGGAATGAGGCTGGTGGGAAACAACCGAGATGCCGACCCACGATTCGAAAAGCAGGTTGACGCAGAACTTTTGAGTGGGTATATTTAATTGAATTGATATTAATATTTGAACCAGAAGAGAACATGGCGAGATAGATGGAAGGATTGGTGGTTAAGGAAATCAAGCCTATTAAAGGTATCAAAGGAAGAGAGCAATACAGAAGGGACATAGTTAAGATGTTGGCTGAAACAAATGAGCCTATTCCACTATATGAATTGCCTGGATGGTGGCGAGA
>Ga0315279_10000496_pt1 | contig 77825 bp, 82 predicted proteins | sample YL17G06_20_MG_FD_203694 | JGI IMG/M metagenome (GOLD analysis project Ga0315279, IMG submission 203694) | Sediment microbial communities from Yellowstone Lake, YNP, Wyoming, USA - YL17G06_20 | ecosystem: Environmental > Aquatic > Freshwater > Lake > Sediment | place: USA: Wyoming | collected...
AGTTTCCACAGTATGAACAAAAAGAAAAAGGTAGCCAAAAAGAAAAAGAACTACTACTAATTGAAACATGAAAAGAGGACATTTCTATTTTGGTAACAATAGGACATTTCTATTTTGGCTTGACAAGAACTGGAAAAATAGTTGAATCTTAATGATATTGTGATATACTGATAAAATTACCTTAATGCCTAAAGGAGGAAAAATACGTGCCTTCGGAATTAATTAAACAACTTTTAGAAGCGGGTGTGCATTTTGGGCATCAGAAGAAACGTTGGAATCCCAAAATGGAAAAATTTATTTTTGGTGAAAGAAGCGGGATTTACATTATTGATTTAGAAAAAACAGAAGAATGTATAAATCGCGCCCGCGACTTTTTGTTGGATATAACCTCTAAAGGAGAATTCGCGCTTTTTGTGGGCACAAAAAAGCAGGCCCAAGAGGTGGTGCACCAGGAGGCGCTGCGTTGCGGTATGTATTATGTAACTGAGCGTTGGCCGGGGGGCCTCTTGACTAATTATTCCACCATAAAAAAGAGCATCAATCGCCTGAAAGATATAGAGAGGATGCGTGAGGACGGCACTTTCAATAAGTTTACCAAGAAAGAAGTAGCCGGCTTAGAGAAAGAATTAGGCAAGTTGAATAAGAATTTCGCCGGCATTGTCAAGATGGAGCGCATGCCCAAGGCAATTTTCGTAGTGGACACCAAGAAAGAAGAGACCGCAGTCCGTGAAGCCAAGAGGCTCTCTATACCTATAATAGGGCTTATTGATACTAACTCAAACCCCGATTTAATCGCCTTTCCTATACCTGGAAATGACGATGCCACTAAATCCATACGTGTTATTACCACGCTTATGGCTGATGCTATAATCGAAGGTAGAAAAAAGTTTTTGTCATATCTTTCTCAGGAAGGCGTGGCTGTTGGAGAAGAGAAAGTAGAAGAAAAGCCTTTGGTGCTACCGGAAGAGGAGCTCAAGATAAAAGAGATTGAAGAAATAGTAGAAACCACAGAGCCTGCTGGGGAGGAAACCAAGCCGCTAAAAAGAGGCCGGCCGAGGCAGGCGGCAGAAGAAAAAACAAGGGTTAGAAAGAAGATATGAGGATATCAGTAGATTTAATCAAGGAATTAAGAAATATGACTTGCGCCAGCGTTGTGCATTGTAAGAAGGCACTTGAAGAAACAGGCGGAGATATCAAGAAAGCAGTTGAATTGTTGCGTAAGCGAGGATTAGAGATTGCTGCAAAAAGACAAGATAAGTTAGCCAAAGATGGCAGGGTCGATGCCTATATACACTTAGGCAATAAGATAGGCGTATTATTGGAGGTCAATTGCGAATCTGATTTTGTGGCGCGTAATAGCGAGTTTGCCCAATTTACCAAAGACATATCTATGCAGATAGCAGCGAGTAACCCTTTATATATAAAAAAGGAAGATGTGCCCAGCGAGGTTATCGGGCAGGAGAAGAACAAAGAAGAGTTTTATAAGAATAATTGTTTGCTGGAGCAGGTGTTTGTCAAAGACCCTTCTATTACTGTAAAAGACTATTTAGGAAGTCTTATAGCTAAACTTGGCGAGAATATTGTTATCCGCAGGTTTACACGTTATAAAGTTGGCGAATGATGTCGCAAGCGCCTGTTTATAAGAGAATAGTTTTGAAATTAAGCGGCGAGGCTTTGCAGGGCAAAAAATCCCACGGTATCGACCATTCTGTTTTAGTTTCTATTTCCCGCCAGATAAAAGAAATCAGGGCTTTAAAAATTGATGTGGCAGTGGTTTTGGGTGGGGGCAATATCTTCAGGGGCCAGGAGAATACCGGCTCACGCGGCTTAGATATGGACAGGTCAGTGGCGGATTATATGGGGATGCTGGCTACAGTCATCAATGGTCTTGCCCTTCAGGATGTATTAGAAAAAATAGGCGTGGCTACACGGGTCTTAACCGCTATAGATATGCAGCGGCTTGCTGAGTCTTATATTAGAAGAAGGGCAATCAGGCATTTAGAGAAGGGCCGTGTAGTGATATTTGTAGCAGGCACAGGCAATCCTTATTTTACCACAGATACTGCGGCAGCCCTTAGGGCAATGGAGATAAATGCCGATGCAATATTAAAGGCAACTAAGGTAGACGGGGTTTATTCCGCAGACCCCCTAAAGGTAAAGGATGCAAAGAAATTTGCTCAATTAAAATATATAGACGTCTTGAAAAAGGGTTTAAAGGCAATGGATGCAACTGCCGTAAGCCTTTGCATGGATAATAAATTACCCATTGTGGTATTTAATCTCAATAAAGAGGGCAATATAAAACGTGTGGTGCTGGGTGAGAAGATAGGCACAGTTGTTAGTTAGAGATAGAGGGGCTAGCCAATGACTACCAAGGAGATTTTGCATAATACCGAAGAAAAGATGAAGAAGGCTCATGATTCTGTTGCCCGTGAGTTCTCTGAGGTTAGGACTGGCCGGGCAAACCCGAGTCTTATAGAAGGTTTACATATTGATTACTATGGAACTCCTACTTTAATCAAGCAGTTGGCGTCTATCTCTGTGCCTGATGCACATTTGATTACGATACAGCCCTGGGATAAAACAGCAATACCTGAGATTGAGAAGGCGATTATGAAATCTAATTTAGGGATTAATCCCAGCAATAATGGGACGGTAATCAGATTAGCGGTCCCGCCTTTATCAAAAGAAAGACGCCAGGAGCTGGCTAAGGTTGTGCATAAAATGGCTGAAGAGGGTAGGGTGTCGCTGCGCACAATAAGGCGCGACGCCAAGGAGGCTTTAGAGAAACTAGAAAAAGACAAGGCCATTGCTGAAGATGATAAATTCCGGGGAATTGACGAACTGCAGAAACTTGTAGATAAATATATCGCCAAGATTGACGAGCTGTTGAAGAGTAAGGAGAAGGAGGTTTTAGAGTTCTAGTATTAACTTTTTGCTTCATGCTTCAGGCTCCATGCCGCAGGCTTAAAGCATAAAGCCTGTAGGATGGAGCGTGCAGCTTGTAGCCCTGCTCTTTGAATTTAATTTCGGGCCTCTAGCTCATCTGGTAGAGCAGCGGCTTTTTAAGCCGCCTGTGCCGAGTTCGAGTCTCGGGAGGCTCATAGATTTGATAAATAACCGTCGGCTTTGTTCGCGCGCTGAAAATTTTCGCCGTCGGCTTCGGTTTACTTCCTCGCTACGGGTAGCCTTTCCTACGGATAGGTCTTCGCTCGTCGTAATTCCTCGCCGACACGCGCTTATAGCTTGGCCGAAAATTTTCTAATGCGCGCTCGCAAACCCGCCGGTTATTTCTAGCGAACGACGCGGACGTGGCGGAATCGATATATGCTAAGAGAAAAATTAATAAAATGGGATAAAAACTTGGCTTATTGTGTAGGCCTGTTGGTTTCGGACGGTAATCTATCAAAAGACGGAAGACATATTGTGTTAGTATCGAAGGATAAAAGTTTAATAAAAACTTTTAAAAACTGCCTTGATCTAGAAAACAGAATTGCAAATAAGAAAAGCGGCTATAATAAAAATGGCAGATATTATTATGTTCAATTTGGTAATGTAAAATTATATCGCTGGTTAAATAATATTGGCGTAACTCAGAATAAAAGTAAGACTATCGGCAAGTTGAGCATTCCTCAAAAATATTTCTTTGATTTCACGAGAGGCTTATTAGATGGCGATGGCTGTGTAACTTCATTTAATCACCCTGAGAGTCGATATCCTCAAATAAGAGTTAAATTTACCTCGGGGAGTAAAAATTTTATTGTTTGGTTAAGAGATAGAATTGATAGTTTCCTTGATATAAAAGGAAAAATAGAAAAGATACCACGGGCATTCCAGCTAATTTACTATAAGAACGACTCCATAGAGTTACTTCGAAGAATTTATTATAAGAATGCAGGAATTTGCTTGAATAGAAAGCTTGTAAAGACCGAACGTTTATTAGCCGAAAATAAGGGCGGATGGTGGAACTGGAAGACACGCGAGGCTTAGGACCTCGTGGCGCAAGCCTTGGAGGTTCAAATCCTCTTCCGCCCACTAAATAATAGAGGACGCATGGGTTTTTGCCCGACTTGTAAAAGAAATCACGATCCCGATATAAATTGTACCGATGGCACAACGCAACTCTTGCGCGACATAGGCATAGAAAAAACTAATACATCTTCCAAAGAAGAATTTAAGAAGATAGAAAAATCCGCAAATAAAGCTGTAATTATTGTATTACTTATCATTTTAGTCGGAGTTTTAATTTTTTTATTTGTGAATAAGTAACTTTTGCGGATGGTATGTTTTTTATAATTATCCGCTAAAAGCGGATAAAGCGTATAGATGATAGATAAAATCGTCATCATGAATCGGGCGCGGCTGAAGAAGAGGCAAGATAGGGATATATTAGTAAAAAAAGAAGCCGAAGAACTATTTAAAGAATGTAGAAACGAGCCGTTATTTCTTTCAGGAGTCATGCTTTATTGGGCTGAAGGGACTCGTTTGAATGGCAGTTACAGGAAATATCAATTGGCCTTTACAAACTCGGATTCCCTCTTGGTAGGTTTTTATTGCAATTTCCTCAGTAAATATTTTCCAAATATAGATAGAAAGGATTGGCGCGCAGGGTTATTTTTATATCCGGATATAAAGACTGATGAGGCTATATCATATTGGGCAGGTGTTTTAAATATTTCTCATAGGCAATTTATCAAACCACAGGTATTGACTGGCAAAAATTCACAGACTAAAAAGTTAAAATTCGGTACCTGCTGCGTCTATGTAAATAGCAAAGATGCCTGTTTAACTATGCAGGCGTGGATAGATTCTGCTGGTAGTAATGCGGCGGTAATTCAGCGGTAGAATGCCTGCTTGCCAAGCAGGATGGCGCGGGTTCAAGTCCCGTCCGCCGCTTACTTTTGCTTGCAATAGGAGCAAAAGTATCCCGCTCATAAGGCGGGACCATATCATATACAACAATATTAAAAAAGGAGAAACACAATGCAGATTATGGACTTTTTGTCAAAGAAGGCGATTGTAACGGATATTAAATCCGTAAAAAAAGAAGATGTAATTAGAGAGTTGGTAGATGCTCTGATTAATGCAGGAGAAATTGAAAAACGTTTCCGGAATAAACTAATTGATTCCCTTATAGAAAGAGAGTCTTTGGGTTCGACCGCCATCGGCCAAGGCATAGCTATACCGCACGCAAAATCAGATTGCGTAAATAAATTGGTAGCAGCCTTCGGTCTTTCTAAAAAGGGCGTAGATTTTAATTCTCTCGATGGAGATTTAGCATATATATTCTTTCTATTGATAGCCCCGCAGGATTCTGCTGGTCCACATCTGAAGGCCTTGGCTCGAATTTCTCGCCTGCTTAAGGATAAGTATTTCCGTGACACCTTGCGCGCCTGTGAAGACGATAAAACTGTCATAAAGGTAATGACTCAGGAAGACGAGAAAAAAATTTAGTGAGGATAGCTTACGTCGCACTTTCAGCGCTCCGTAAGTTACGGGCTCATTTATGAAAACCAACGTTAATAGTATCTTTAAGTGGTTATATCCAGGGATAGGCATAAAGCGCTGGATTGGTTTAAGTGCTTTCGGCGTGGTCCTCTTGATTATTGGTACAACGCATTTACGCAATGAAGAATATTGGGTAATTCAGATATTGGATGCAGCCATTGTAGTCTCAGGAATAATAATTTTAATATTAGGCGTTAAAAGGATGATGCGTTCTTTTATCGCCGCATTAGCATTTATGCCTTCCTCAAAGGATATGGAACTGGTGGATATTCTATACCAAAAGAAGCAGCTAAGTCGCGGCCCGAGAATTGTCACCATAGGTGGCGGTACTGGTTTATCGGTCCTTTTGAGCGGTCTTAAAGAATACTCCTCTAACATTACAGCTATAGTTACTGTGGCTGATGACGGTGGTTCTTCAGGCCGCCTGCGGCAGCAGTTTGATATATTGCCTCCCGGTGATATACGTAACTGTCTGGTTGCTCTGGCAGATGCGCCTACATTGATGCGCGACCTATTTCAGTTTCGCTTTGAGGCAAATTCAGAACTCTCCGGGCACAGTTTCGGTAATCTTTTTATCACAGTGATGACCAGATTAACCGGGGATTTTGAAAAGGCAATTAAAGAGACAAGCAAGGTCCTGGCACTCAGAGGTCAGGTAATACCATCAACGTTACATAATGTGGTGTTGGTAGCACAGCATAAGGATGGAACGACTACTGTGGGTGAGGACAAAATTCCTAAAACCAATAGGCCCATAAATAAAGTAACTCTTGAGCCAGCCGCTCAGCAGGCAACGCCAGATGCGCTCAAGGCAATACAGGAAGCCCAGGTTATTATTTTAGGCCCAGGCTCACTCTATACAAGTATTATACCCAATTTGTTAATAAGAGAGATTACAGAGGCAGTTAGTGCGTCAGGGGCAACTAAGGTGTATGTGTGTAATATAATGACTCAGCCTGGCGAGAGCGATGGTTATACTGCCTGCGACCATATAAAGGCCCTTATAAACCATGCTCACCCGCGTGTACTTGATTACTGTATTGTCAACACTGGAGAGATTCTTCAAGATACACTGAAACGTTACGCACACGAGAATTCATATCTGGTAATCAATGACAGAAAGAAGATAGAAAACATGGGTTATCGCGTTATCGAAGATGATTTTGCTATTGTTGAGAATGATGTTATAAGGCATGACCCAGTAAAATTAGCCAGAATTATTTTAGGATTTATTGAAGAAATTTAACGTGCCGTTAATAAAGAAAAAATTAATCGTAAAAAATAAACAGGGCCTGCATGCTCGTCCAGCAGCGTTATTTGTGCAGGTTGCCAATAGGTTTGATTCCCGTATAACGGTAAGACACGATGATGAAGAGGTGAATGGCAAATCCATTATGGGTATCCTGATGTTAGGCGTAGAAATGGATAGCCCCATTATAATTGAAGCAGATGGCGATGACGCTGCCTTAGCCATATTAGAGTTAGAAAAGATTCTCAGTAGCGAGGAATGAATAAAATGATAAAACTAAAGGGAATAGCTGCGGCTTCAGGAATAAGCATAGGGCCAGCCTACAGGATAGGCAAAGAGGAGTTTGTTGTCCCAAAAGAGCCGATCAGAGAAGAAGACATACCTATTCAGATACAGCTCTTTGAAGAAGCGCTGATTAAGACGCGTAAAGAAATTATAGAGTTACAGAAGAGGATAAGTAGCCAGATGGGTCAGGAGGAGGCCCAGATTTTTGACGCGCACCTTTTAGTTTTAGAGGACCGTATGCTTATCGAGGAGGTCATCTCGCGTCTTAAAAAAGAAAAGTTATGCGTACCTTACATATTTTCAGAGGTCTTGAGGAAATACATTGCTGTCTTTTCTAAAATTGAAGACGAGTATCTGAAAGAGCGCACTGCTGATATAAATGACGTAGGTAAAAGGATACTGCGTCATCTTTTAGGCAAAGAGCGAAAAGGGCTAATGGACTTAAAAGAAAGGGTGGTGGTGGTGGCGCACGACCTTTCTCCTTCAGATACAGCAGCCATGCATAGACAGAGTGTCTGTGCCTTTGTTACAGATATTGGCGGCAAGACTTCCCATACAGCGATTATGGCTAAGTCGCTGGAGATCCCAGCTGTAGTTGGTGTTGAGGAAGTAACAGCAAAGATTAAGCAGAACGATATTTTAGTAGTCGATGGCAATATGGGCATTGTAATTATAGACCCGGATGAGGAGACGTTACGAGTTTATCGTAAGGAAGACGAAAGGCTTAAAGGCGTAGCAGAACAATTTTTAGCAGCTAAAGATATTTCTGCTACCACAATAGACGGCAAGACCGTCCAGATATGCGCTAACATAGAGTTTCCAGATGAGGTTCCCTCGGTAAAACTCCACGGAGGCAAAGGAATAGGGCTTTACCGAACCGAGTTCTTTTATATGAATAGAAAAGACCTTCCTTCTGAAGAGGAGCATTTCCAGGCCTATAAATATGTAGCCGAAGAGATGAAACCCGATCCTGTTATCATTCGCACTCTGGATTTGGGTGGGGATAAATTTTTATCCCAGTTTGAAATCCCTCATGAGATGGAGCCATTTTTAGGTTGGCGGGCGATTAGATTCTGCCTTGCGCGACCAGATATCTTTAAAGTGCAGCTCAGGGCGATATTAAGGGCTTCGGTATACGGGAATCTAAAGCTGATGTATCCGATGATTTCCGGTATTGAAGAATTGCAGCAGGCAAATAAAATATTGGATGAGGCAAAAAGAGAATTAGGCAATAGAGGCGTTGCCTTTGCTAAGGATATCCAGGTGGGCGTAATGATTGAGGTTCCTTCTGCAGCTATGACTGCTGACATACTGGCAAAGGATGCGGATTTCTTCAGCATAGGCACCAACGACTTAATCCAATACTCCTTAGCTGTAGACCGTGTAAATGAAAAAGTTGCTTATTTATATGAACCAGCGCATCCTGCGGTTTTAAGGCTGATTAAGAATATCGTTGATGCAGCACACAATGCAAATATTAAAGTAGGTATGTGCGGAGAAATGGCAGGAGAGCCGAGTTTTGTGCTTGTGCTGTTGGGCCTGGGTTTAGATGAATTTAGTATGCCGCCGCAGGTTATCCCAGAATTAAAATATATAATTCGTTCGGTTACTTTAAAAGAGGCGCAGGAAATTGCCCAGGCAGCTCTTAGGCTTTCTACCTGCAAAGAGGTAGAGGATTTCGCTCAAAAAAAATTAAGGGAGATTTTGGGGTGAAACAAAGTTTAAGCCGACAAAACTTAAAAAAGCTCGATAAGTCTAATATGTTAGATTTGCTGCTTGATTTCCCCCAGCAGTGTAAGCTGGCTGTAAGCATAGCTGAAGATGCGAAGATTTTATTTGAAAAGAGAGATTTTAATAAAATTGTTTTTGCCGGAATGGGCGGTTCGGCAATTGGTGCGGATTTGGTAAGGTCATATTTATATTCGGAGGCTAAAATACCCATTCTAGTCTTTCGTGAATACACACTGCCATTCTATGTAGATAACTCTACGCTTGTATTTATATCAAGTTACTCAGGTAACACCGAAGAGACCTTAAGCGCCTACCAGCAGGCAAAAGAAAAGGATGCGAGTGTAATTGTGATTTCTTCAGGCGGCTTATTAAAAGAATATGCTCTAAAGGATAGTATTACCTTTATTGAAATACCAAAGGGCTCCCCGCCAAGATGCGCCTTGGGTTATTTAAGTATTATTCCTTTATGTGTATTAGCTAAACTGGGCTTGATTAAAGATGTTTTGCAACCGATAAGTTCGATGATTAAACTTTTAGAGGAACTAAAGAATAAAAACCTGAATTCCCGTATAGGACAAAAGGACAATATTGCTAAATCTATCGCCCTTAAGTTATTTAATAAGTTTGCAGTTATTTATTCTGCATCTTTGCATTTTGATATTTGCGCAACGCGTTTTAGAAGCCAATTAGCAGAAAACTCAAAGGCCTTAAGCTCTAGTCACTTCTTCCCTGAGATGAATCACAATGAGATTGTGGGCTGGGAGAACCCGGGAAAACTTTTTAAGAATTTTGCGGTAGTGGTACTCAGGGATAAAGATATGCATGCACGCGTAGCCAAAAGGATGGATGTCACTTGCGATATCCTTAGCAAAGTTGGTGTCAAGTCAATAGAAATTTGGTCGCGCGGAGAAGATTTATTAAGCAGGCTCTTTTCACTCATATACATAGGCGATTTTGTCTCCTATTATCTGGCTATACTATACGGCATCGACCCAACGCCCGTAGATAGAGTTACCTATTTGAAAGGAAAATTAGCGAAAAGTAATTAATTGTAACCAGAAACCAGAGTACAGAAACCAGAAAAATCTTTTTCTGTAATCTGTGCCCTGTAATCTGTTTTCTCCCGACGAACGAAGTGAGGAGGGTAAATGAAGGCATTGATATTAGCAGCAGGTTATGCTACGCGATTATATCCTTTAACCAAAGAATTCCCCAAGCCGCTCCTTACCATAGAGCACAGGCCCATAATAGATTACATTATAGATAAGCTGGAAACAATAGATGCAATAGATGAGATTATCGTAATTACGAATAGTAAATTTATATCCCAGTTTAAAGAATGGCGCTCGAAAGTCAGCTCTCAAAAAAACATAAGCCTGGTGGATGATTTGACCAAAGACCACGCAAGTAAACGGGGCGCAATCGGCGATATGGATTTTGCAATAGATAAAAAACGCATTAAAGATGACTTATTGGTCATAGGCGGAGATAATTTATTTGACGGCGCCCTGAATGATTTTCTTTCGTTTGCTAAAACAAATAAGAGTAGCCCCGCCATTGGCGCTTATAATATAGGTGACAAAAACAAAGCAAGGGAATACGGCGTAATTAAATTGGATGAAGAGAATAGGCTCATTGATTTCCAAGAGAAGCCTTCTGCCCCAGAGTCAACGTTAGTGGCTATGTGCCTTTATTATTTTCCCAAAGAAAGATTAAGACTTATTAAGGAATATCTGAATACCGAAGCTAAAAAATGCGATGCCTCAGGTTTATATATAGATTGGTTAAGATCAAGGGTGGAGGTTTTCGGATTTGTCTTTGGCGGCCGCTGGTATGATATCGGGCATCACAAATTTTATAACGAGGCAAAGGAAACATTCATTCACCAAAAGGAGGATTTATGAGCCTGCGCAAGCATTTCTTTACTTCAGAGTCGGTAGGAGAGGGTCATCCAGATAAGGTCTGTGACCAGATATCCGACGGAATTCTTGATGATGTGCTCAGACAAGACCCCTATGGCAGGGTTGCCTGCGAGACTTACGTTACGATGGGGCTTTTGATTGTAGGCGGCGAGATTACCACTACAGGCTACGTCGATGTGCATAATCTAACCCGTAATATATTAAAAGAGATAGGCTACACCCATCCTAAATATGGTTTTGATTACCATACCTGCGCTGTCATTAATACTATCCACAGCCAGTCTCCGGATATCGCCCAGGGTGTAAATCGCGGCGGCGCCGGCGACCAGGGTTTTATGGTGGGGTTTGCCTGCCGGGAAACCGAAGAACTTATGCCTTTACCTATAATACTTGCCCATAAGTTAGTGCGGCGCATGGCAAAGGTAAGAAGAGACGGCACCTTAAAATATTTGGGTCCTGATTGCAAATCCCAGGTAACAGTGGAATATCACGACGGGCATCCTAAAAGGATAGATTCCTGTGTTTTAGCCTGTCAGCATACCGACGAGATATTAAATTCTGCAAAGGACAAGATTACTAAGAGCGCACGCCAGGAATTAATTAATGTGATTGCCAAGCCCATATTAAAAGAATACCTTGATAGAAATACAAAATATTATGTCAACGAAACGGGTAAATTTGTGATTGGCGGGCCGCAATCCGATACAGGTATGACAGGCAGGAAGATTATTGTGGATACCTATGGTGGCGTAGTTGCTACGGGCGGAGGCGCCTTTTCAGGTAAAGACCCTACAAAGGTTGACCGTTCAGCAGCCTACATGGCCAGATACATTACTAAGAATATTGTTGCCGCAGGTCTAGCCGATAAATGCCTCCTGCACCTGGCTTATGTTATTGGTCGAGCTGAGCCCTTGGCAATAATGGTAGATACCTTTGGAACTGGAAAGCTTTCAGAGAGCGCATTCATAAAACTCATCAGGCAGAATTTTGAATTGACGCCCCAGGGTATGATTAAGTCATTAGACCTTTTACGTCCGATATACAGAAAGACTGCCTGCTATGGGCATTTTGGTAGAACAGAGCCAGAGTTCAGCTGGGAGGTTACTGACAAAGCGACAACCTTGAAGAAACAGGCAGCGAGATTATAAAACATAAACTCACGGGAGATTTTATGAAATATGATATTAAAGACATCAAATTAGCCAAGAAAGGCGCGTTGAGGATAGAGTGGGCGCGTAATAACATGCCTGTCTTAAGATCGGTTGCAGCGCGTTTTAAAAAAGTAAGACCCCTCACAGGCCTTAGGATTGCCTGCTGTCTGCACGTTACTACGGAGACTGCAGTTTTAATGGAGGTATTAAAATCAGGGGGAGCAAATTTATTGCTTTGCGCCTCTAACCCTTTATCTACGCAAGACGATGTAGCAGCCTCTTTAGTAAGGAATCTTGGAATTTCAGTTTTTGCGATTAAAGGTGAAGATACTAAAACTTATTACAGACACATAAAATCTGTATTGCTAGGTAAGCCTGATATTACTATGGATGACGGCGCAGATTTGGTTTCTACTATTCATCGGCATAAGGATTCTATGCATAGCAATATTATCGGCGGGACTGAAGAGACCACCACCGGGATAATCAGATTGCGCGCTTTAGCGAAACTCGGTAGATTACGTTATCCTATAATTGCTGTAAATGACGCCCAGACTAAATACCTATTTGATAATCGCTACGGAACAGGCCAATCGACCATAGACGGAGTAATCAGGGCTACCAATAAATTATTGGCAGGCGCAAACTTTGTGGTATGCGGATATGGTTGGTGCGGCAAGGGTGTGGCCATGCGGGCAAAAGGGATGGCGGCAAAAGTCGTTATCGTGGAGGTTGAGCCCTTGCGTGCCTTAGAGGCAACTATGGACGGCTTTGGTGTTTTGCCTTTAGAAGATGCGGCAAAAATAGGCGATGTATTTGTGACTACCACAGGAGATATGAGCGTTATCGGCAGAGATCATTTTAAACTGATGAAGGATGGCGCGATTGTATCTAATGCCGGGCATTTTAATGTGGAAATAGACATACCCGCATTAGAGAAATTAGCTAAATCTAAAAAACGCATTCGCGATTTTGTGGATGAGTATACATTAAGAAGTGGCCGTAAGATTTATCTATTAGGCGAAGGCCGTCTAATAAACCTGGCAGCAGCAGAGGGCCATCCTGCGCAGGTGATGGATATGTCCTTTGCTAATCAGGCGCTGAGCGTAGAGCATATTAAAAAACATTATTGGGAATTAAGTAACGATGTCTATAAGGTTCCCGAGGCGATAGATAAAGCTATTGCTGATTTAAAGCTAAGGTCAATGGGTATCAAAATAGATACCCTGACCAAGGAGCAGAAGACATATCTTTCTAGCTGGGAGGCAGGAACCTAACTGTTAACAAAAAAATGGGGGCTGTGATGGAAAAGATATTATACGCAGATGATGATCCTGACATTCAGGGGTTAATCAAAAGCATACTCAACAAGGAAGGCTATGAGATTATAATTGCCAAGGATGGAAATGAGGCATTAAATTTGACTAAGACGCACAAGCCAGATTTAGTTATTTTAGACTTTCTTATGCCTGGTTTAAATGGGGTAGAGGTCTGTGAGGCTTTGAAGAAGGATAATGAAACCAGGGCTATTCCTGTAATCATGCTTACTGCCTATTCAACTGAGAAAGAAAAGAGCTTGAAAGCTGGCGCTATTGATTTCTTGAGCAAGCCTATAGAAAAAACCGACCTTTTATTACGCATTAACTCTGTTCTTAAGGTTAGGTACATAAAGAACGAGCTGCAAAAGATTATTGCCTATATAGCAGAGTTAGAAAAGGGGATAAACCTTTATAATATCGGTAGAAAAGAATTACAATATTAGGTTTTTAGGATATGGGGATAAAACGCATAGCAGTTTTAACCACTGGAGGCGACGCCCCAGGAATGAATGCAGCGATACGTGCCGCCGTACGTTACGCTATACACAATAAATTAGAAGTTATTGGAGTATTACGCGGATATTGGGGTTTAATTAACGAGGAACTCAAAATTCTGGACCGTCGTTCTGTTTCAGGGATTATAAATCAAGGCGGCACGATACTTAAGACTGCCCGCTGTCCGGAATTCCAGACCCAGGAAGGCCAAGACAGGGCATTCGGGATTTTAAAAAAGAATTCAATCGATGGTCTTATAATTATTGGCGGTGACGGTAGTTTTCGGGGCGCGCACCAATTTTTTACAAAATATAAAGTTCCTTGTATCGGTATACCTGCATCCATTGATAATGATATTAACGGGATAGATGTAACTATTGGTTCAGATACAGCTATAAATACCGCACTTTGCGCTATTGACAATATTCGCGATACAGCAACGTCTATGGAGAGGATTTTTGTAGTTGAGGTGATGGGACGTAATTCTGGTTTTATTGCGCTCTCAGTAGCTTTGGCAGGTGGATGCGAAGACGTAATCATTCCAGAGAAAAGTTTTGACCTTAAAGAGATGTGCAATGATATAGTAGAAGGAAATCTGCGCGGTAAGCTCAGCTGGATTATTGTGGTGGCAGAAGGAGCAGCTAGCGCCGCAGATATCGCCAGAAGGATAACTGAGATGACCAGCTTAGAAACACGGCCGGTAGTTTTAGGCCACATTCAAAGAGGAGGCCGTCCCACTGCCGCAAGCCGCGAGCTCGCCTTAAATTTTGGCTGTCAAGCCGTAGAATTTTTATTAAGAGGCCAAACAGATAAGGCAGTGGCGATGAATAACGGAGAAATTACCACCGTGGATTTAGGATTCGCAATTACCAAGAAGAAATTAGAGGTGGATAGGCTGTATAATTTAATTAAAGTACTAACTTAGGGAGGAGCGCTATTATGGGGAGAAGGCCGCTGGATGTTGAAAAGATTGCTATCGAATTAATAATGAGCGAGGACGTTAATCTTAAAAAGAAATTAGGCAAAAAGATTTTTGACATCGCTTATAAAAAAGGGATTTATCCTTCAAGTATACATCAATTTTATCTGGCGCGCGGAAGAGGAGAATTCGCTGGTTTTACTGTGCCAGCCATAAACTTAAGGAGTATGACTTATGATTTGGCACGTGCTATATTCAGGGTAGCGAAGAAGAATAATTCCGGTGCGTTTATTTTTGAAATCGCAAAATCCGAAATAGGTTATACGGCTCAACCGCCAATAGAATATTCAAGCGCCGTCCTGGCAGCAGCCATAAAGGAGAGTTTCCGGGGGCCGGTATTTATACAAGGAGACCATTTTCAGCTTAACGCTAAAAAATTTCAGGAGAACCCTGAAAAAGAGTTAGAGGGCATAAAATCCTTAATTACTGAATCCGTAGAGGCAGGGTTCTATAATATCGATATTGATTCATCAACCCTGGTAGATTTGTCAAAGCCCGAGGTGAAAAAACAACAGTATTGGAATTATGAAGTTTGCGCCAGACTAACCCAGTTTATCCGTCAGGTTCAACCGCGAGCTGTAGAAATTTCTGTTGGCGCAGAGATCGGCGAGGTGGGGAGTAAAAACTCTACCCCTGAAGAATTGCATGCATTTATGGCTGGCTACAAAGAGAGGTTGCGCAAAGGCCGCACAGGTATTAGCAAGATAAGCATACAGACAGGCACCTCTCACGGCGGCGTGGTTTTACCTGATGGCACAGTGGCACAGGTAAAATTGGATTTTGACACCTTAAAGACATTATCGGAACTAGCTAAAAAAGAATACGGTTTAGCCGGTGCAGTGCAGCATGGTGCATCAACCTTGCCAGCCGAGGCGTTTCATAAGTTTGTCGAGTGCGAGACTGCCGAGGTGCATTTAGCCACAGAGTTTCAGAATATGATTTATGAAAGCAAACATTTTCCAGCGGAATTAAAACAGAAAATTTATGAATGGCTAAAGGTTAATGCAGCGCAAGAGTTAAAAGAAGGTGAAACTGAAGAGCAATTTTTCTATAAGACGCGCAAAAAAGCCCTAGGCCCCTTTAAGAAAGAGATTATGGGTTTACCTCAAGCAACCAGGGATGCTATTGCGCAAGAAATCGAAGAAAAATTTGATTTTCTCTTTAAGCAGTTAAATTCAGTGAATAATAAAGAATTGGTAGATAAATACGTAACTTTAAAACGGGTGATCTTTCGTAAGCGCAAGGAGAAAGAAGCGGTAGTACATACAGGAGAGGGGGCAGACTAAGAAAGATTAGGGACGGTTCTCAACTTAATCGTAAACTGTCCCTGTGAAGGGGACAGTTTTGCTTTGGTTTGAGAACCGTCCCTAGGAGGATAAGATGCGTTCAGATAAGATTAAAAAAGGTTTAGAACGGGTTCCGCATCGCGCGCTCTTGCATGCTACTGGATTAAGTAGAAAGGATTTGAATAGGCCTTTTATAGGTGTAGCCACTTCTTTTACTGATTTAATCCCCGGCCATATAGGTATGCGCGACTTAGAGCGTTTTATTGAACGCGGGATTTGTTATGGAGGCTCAGTACCATTTTTCTTTGGGGTGCCGGGAATTTGCGACGGAATTGCGATGGGGCATTTAGGGATGTGTTATCCTTTGGCTTTGCGTGAGATAATTGCAGATACCATTGAGACGGTTTGTAATGCCCATAGTTTAGACGGGATTGTGTGTCTGACCAATTGCGATAAAATCACCCCTGGTATGCTGATGGGAGTTGCGCGCTTAAATATCCCAGCAATTATTGTGACTGCCGGTCCTATGCTTTCCGGCCGTTTCAGGCAAAGGAAGCTTGCCTTTGTGCATGATACCTACGAGGCATTAGCCCGGGCAAAAAAAGGAGAGATTTCTCCTGAAGAGTTGTCTTGTCTAGAAATGGAGGCCTGTCCCGGTGCAGGCTCTTGCCAGGGGTTGTATACAGCCAACACCATGGCCTGTATTACAGAAACCTTAGGTCTGTCTTTGCCAGGTTGCGCTACAGCATTAGCAGTTTCTGCAAAGAAGCGCCGGATTGCCCAAGCCTCTGGCGAGCGCATTGTGGAATTAGTTAAGAAAAACATCAGACCGCTGGATATCATCAATAAAAAATCTTTGGAGAATGCTATTGTGGTGGATATGGCTTTGGGCGGTTCTAGCAATACGGTGTTGCATTTAATGGCCATTGCCCATGAGGCAGGGATAACATTGGAGCTTAAAACTTTTGATAAATTAAGCAGGCATACACCGCATATCACAAATTTAGAGCCTAGCGGCACTTATTTTATGGAGGATTTAGAATACGCAGGCGGAATTCCCGCAGTGCTTAAGAGATTAAAGAGTAAATTAAATAATATGCAAACCTTAAGTGGCGCAAGAATTTTTGATATTGCTCAGAGCGCAGAAATATTCGATGAAGATGTAATCAGGCCATTTTCTAAGGCCTATCATAAACAGGGCGGTATTGCAGTCCTGTTTGGCAATCTTGCGCCCTGCGGAGCTGTGGTTAAACAGTCAGCAGTTAGCCTAAAGATGATGAAATTTACCGGCAGGGCACGCGTATTTAACCGCGAAGAAGAGGCTATGCAGGCAATCCTAAATAGAAGAATTAAAAAGGGCGATTGCATAGTTATTCGCTATGAAGGGCCTTCTGGCGGCCCGGGTATGCGCGAAATGCTGGCGCCTACCTCTGCAATTGTGGGTATGGGATTGGCGGAGTCAGTTGCACTTATCACCGACGGAAGATTCTCCGGAGGCAGCAAAGGGCCCTGTATCGGGCATATCTCTCCTGAGGCAGCTCGTTGCGGCCCAATTGCAATTCTAAAAGACAGTGATATAATTACGATAGATATACCGAATAGAAAATTAGAAGTTAAGTTATCAAAAGCAGAAATCGAAAAAAGATTTAGATATTGGAAGCCTATTCCGCCAAAAATAAAAACCGGATATTTAGCACGCTATTCTAAGATGGTTTCTTCGGCGGATAAGGGAGCGATATTAAGATAAAAATAAAAAGTGGCGTGAGATCCTCCGCATAGCGGAGGATCATGCAAAAAATATACGCCGGAGGCATTTTTTGTATGACTGGTGCACAAATCCTAATTGAGTGTTTAAAGCGCGAAGGCGTTGGTGTGATGTTTGGCTATCCGGGTGGAGCGGTCCTGCCTATATTTGATAAACTTTATGATGCGGATTTAAAGTTTATTCTTACCCGTCATGAACAAGGCGCAGCACACGCGGCAGATGGGTACTCCAGGGCAACTGGGAAGGTGGGGGTGTGTCTGGCTACCTCAGGACCTGGCGCAACTAATTTGACCACTGGTATTGCCAATGCCTATATGGATTCTATTCCGTTAATTGCCATCACTGGTCAGGTTAAGACATTTTTAATCGGTAACGATGCCTTTCAAGAAGCAGATGTTACCGGCGTTACTCGGTCGATAACTAAGCATAATTATTTAGTGAAAGATGCAAAAGATTTAGCTCGGATTATTCGAGAGGCATTTTATATTGCCTCAACCGGACGGCCGGGCCCGGTTTTAATAGATATCCCTGTTGACGTCCAACAGCAAGATATAGAATTTATCTGGCCAGAAGAGGTTACTATTCGGGGCTATAAACCTACTTACTTCGGCCATCCCGGCCAGATTAAAAAGGCGGTTAAACTAATCACAGCTTCTCATAAGCCGCTTATTTATTCTGGCGGCGGGGTTATTACCTCTGGTGCCCATCAAGAGTTAAGAGAGTTAGCCGAAAAGATTCAGGTTCCTGTGACTATGACGCTTATGGGCCTGGGTGGTTTTCCCGGCACTCACGAACTTTCTTTAGGTATGCTGGGTATGCATGGCACAGCCTTTGCCAATCATGCCATAATGGAATCGGATTTGATAATTGCTGTCGGAGCACGTTTTGATGACCGGGTTACCGGTAGACTCGATGCCTTTGCACCATATGCCAAGATTATACACATTGATATTGACCCAGCATCTATAAGTAAAAACGTCAAAGTCGATGTGCCTATAGTAGGCAATGCCAAGAATATCTTGGGGCAAGTTATAGAGGAGCTCAAAAAAGCTCCCAATACGTCTGATTGGCTCAAGACCATTGAATCCTGGAAGAAAAAATACCCATTAAACTATAAAGATAATGGTAAGATTAAGCCCCAGTATGTTATAGAGCAGATTTATGAAGCTACCAAAGGAGATGCGATTATTACTACTGAGGTTGGCCAGAACCAGATGTGGTCATGTCAGTGGTATAAATACACCCATCCCCGTACCTTCATCTCATCCGGTGGTTTAGGCACAATGGGTTTTGGTTTTCCTGCGGCAATGGGCGCAAAGGTGGGCTGTCCAGAAAAAACCGTCATTGATATTGCTGGAGACGGCTCAATCCAGATGAATATACAGGAATTAGCTACCTGCGTGGCTAACAAAATAAATGTTAAGGTGGCTATATTAAATAACGGTTATTTAGGCATGGTGCGTCAGTGGCAGGAGTTATTTTATAAAAAACGCTATTCTTATACGGCACTCTATAATCCGGATTTTGTGAAACTAGCTCAGAGTTATGGTGCAGAGGGTATCCGTGTTACTAAAAAGGAAGAGGTGCGGCCGGCAATTGAGAAGGCGCTCTCAATAGATAATACTGTGTTCATTGATTTTCACATTGAGCCAGAAGAAAATGTTTATCCGATGGTGCCGGCAGGCGAGGCAATTAATCGTATGATTGGCGGAATGGCATAAATGAGACACACGATTTCAGTTTTAGTAGAGAATAAGTTCGGAGTGCTGGCGCGCATTGCAGGACTATTTAGCGCCCGCGGATATAATATCGCTTCTTTGGCAGTTTCTGAGACGCTGGACCCAACCATTTCTTATATGACCATAGTCGTAGAGGCGCAGGATGAGAAGATACTGGAGCAGATAAAGAAACAGCTGAATAAACTCATAGATGTTATTACTGTTACAGACTTTACTAAAAAAGAACATGTGGAGCGTGAGCTTATTCTAGCCAAAGTTAATATTTTAGCAAAAGATAAGGCTAAATTAGAAAGCGTGCTGAATAAATATATTGCTAAAATAATCCAGTATAAAGGCAATACTGCCATAATTGAGGCAGCAGGCGACCAATCTCAGATTAAGCAATTACTTGAGGCATTGAATAATTTCGGGATTAAGGAATTAGTTAGGACTGGTAGGATTGCTATTAGCTATTAAAAAGGAGAAAGAGATGGCAAAGATTTATTATGAGCAGGATGCAGATTTAAGTCTTTTAAAAGATAAAACCATCGCCATTATCGGTTATGGCATTCAAGGTAGAGGCCAGGCATTGTGCCTTAGGGATTCTGGCTGTAGAGTAGTTGTTTCAGAAGTAGAAGGCACCCAGAATTTTGAGCAAGCAAAAAAAGACGGTTTTGTACCTGTGCCTGCAGCTGAAGCAGCTAAAGCCGCAGATATTATCCAGATTTTAACCCAGGACCATGTCCAGGCCAAAGTTTATAAGGAAAGCATCAAGCCAAATTTAAAAAAGAGCAAGGCCCTTTGTTTCTCGCATGGCTTTAATATCCGTTTTAAACAGATAAAGCCGCCGAAAAATGTGGATGTGTTTATGGTTGCGCCTAAAGGCCCTGGTGCATTAGTCAGGAGAATGTATGAAGAGGGAAAGGGTGTTCCTTGCCTGTTGGCAGTATTCCAGGATGCCACTGGTCAGGCTAAACAATTAGGGTTAGCCTATGCTAAGGCTATTGGCGGAACCCGTGCAGGAGTGATTGAGACCACCTTTGCTGAAGAAACTGAGACCGACCTCTTCGGAGAACAGTCAGTCTTGTGCGGCGGAGTTACGGAGTTAATCAAAGCAGGATTTGATACCTTGATTGAAGCTGGATATCAGCCGGAGATTGCTTATTTTGAGGTGCTCCATGAACTAAAACTTATTACTGATTTAATCCAGGAGGTCGGTATCAGTGGGATGCGCAGGCGTGTTTCTAATACCGCTTGCTACGGTGATTTAACCCGTGGGCCAATGATTATTACTGCCAAGACCCGCAAGGTAATGAAGAAACTATTAAAAGAAATCAAATCCGGCAAATTTGCCCGAGAATGGATTAAAGAGAATGAAGCAGGCAGGCCGAATTTCAATAGGTTGCTTAAAGAAGGGGATGAACACACCATAGAGAAGGTAGGGCAACAGCTGCGTCAGATGATGCCGTGGATGAAGAAGTAGTATAAGATCCCGCCCAGAGGGCGGGATAAAACAAACATAAACGCCACAGGCATGTTTGTTTTATGCCGTGGATGAGGAAGTAGTATAAGATCCCGCCCGGAGGGCGGGATAAAACAAACATAAACGCCACAGGCATGTTTGTTTTATGCCGTGGATGAAGAAATAACGGTTGTGGGCTCATTTATGGAAAAAATCATTATTTTTGATACTACGTTAAGAGATGGCGAGCAGGCGCCCGGTGCCAGTTTAAACCCAGCGGAAAAACTGGAGATAGCCCATGCACTATGTGATTTAGGTGTGGATGTTATTGAGGCAGGGTTTCCCATATCCAGCAAGGGAGAGCTGGAATCAGTTAAGCGCATTGCTAAGGAGATTAAAGGCCCGGTTATTTGCGGCTTAGCCCGAGCAATAAAAGCGGATATTGATGCTGCAGCAGAGGCAGTTAAATATGCCAGGAGGCCGCGCATACATGTATTTCTGGCTACTTCCAGGATTCATATGCAGTATAAATTAAAAAAAGCCGAGGATGAAATCCTCAGGCTTGCTGTTGAGTTTGTAAAATACGCTAAACAATATTGTCCAGATGTAGAATTTTCTCCTGAGGATGCTACGCGCACAGAGAGAGAATTTTTATTCAAGGTTATTGAGGCAGTTATTGCTGTAGGCGCAACTACTATTAATGTCCCGGATACAGTTGGTTACACAGAACCCCAGGAGTACGGCAACTTAATCCGGGCAATAAAAGAAAACGTCCCTAATATCGATAAAGCAATTATTTCTGTGCATTGTCATAATGATTTGGGCTTAGCTGTGGCTAATTCTTTAGCCGCCATAAAAAATGGCGCCAGACAAGTAGAATGTACTGTTAACGGAATCGGCGAACGCGCAGGCAATGCCTCCATGGAAGAGATAGTGATGGCCATCAGGACACGCAAAGACGTCTTCAGTAATTTAGAGACACAGATTAAGATAAATAACATCTACAAGACCTCGCGCCTGGTGAGTAAATTGACTGGTTTTGTCGTAGCCCCGAATAAGGCAATCGTGGGCGGTAATGCCTTTCGCCATGAAGCCGGCATCCATCAGGACGGTGTCTTGAAAGAACGCTCTACATATGAGATTATCAAGCCCGAAGATGTTGGTTTTACCGGCACTGGTATCGTATTAGGCAAGCATTCAGGCAGACACGCACTTAGTGAAAGATTAAAAGAATTGGGATTTAAGCTAAATCAAAAGCAACTGGATAAAATAAACGAGCGCTTTAAAGCACTGGCTGATAAAAAGAAGAATATATTCGACGATGACTTGGTCTCGATAGTGGAAGATGAGACACATACGATCAAGCCTATTTGGAGATTGATAAGTTTTGAAATAAACTCCGGAACAAAGGTCACACCTACTGCCTGCGTAACTTTAAAATACAAAAATAAAATTCATTCAGCAAAATCTTCGGGTGACGGGCCTGTAGATGCGGTTTTTAAGACAATAGATAAAATTACCGGCTTAAAGGCAGAGTTACAGGATTATCGTATTGAAGCGGTCACTAAAGGTAAGGATGCCTTAGGCGAAGTTGGGCTGAAATTGAAGGCCAAAGGCAAAGTCGTAACTGCACGCGGCTCAAGTACTGATATCATTGAGGCCTCAATCAGGGCATACATTAATGCGTTGAATAAAATAGAAAGTCTTTAGTGTCCTACATGGACAAAAAATCCTCCCTCAAGATTTACGGTGTTTTAGGTTGGCCTGCCAAACACAGTTTATCCCCCGACATACATAATGCAGCATTTCGCGCCTTAAAGATAAATGCCCAATATAAAATTTTTGAGATAGAGCCGCAAGATTTAGAAGATTTTATACACTCCCTTTCCAAACAAAATATCTTCGGATTAAATATTACCATACCTTACAAAGAAAAGGTTATCCCTTTTTTGGATAATATTGCACCTTGCGCAAAATTAATCGGAGCTGTTAACACAATAAAAGTTTATCCAAACAAACTAGAAGGCCTTAATACCGACGGCGAAGGTTTTCTAAAACACTTGAATAAAGATTTAGGATTTAATCCCAAAGATAAAATTATCGCTATTCTTGGAGCCGGAGGCGCTTCAAAAGCGATTTCAGCGTATCTCAGCAAAGAAAAACCTAGAAAAATAGCTATTTATGATATAGATAAGAACAAAACCTCGACCTTGGTTAATCGCCTCAAACAAAATTTTAATAATATAGAGTTCAATTTAGCCAATTCTGTTGAAGAACTTAATATAAAAGATGCTGCCCTATTAATTAATGCTACGCCTATAGGCATGAAAGAAACCGACCCTTCTATAGTCGATGAGAATTTTTTACATAGAGGTCTTTTAGTTTGCGATTTAATCTATAATCCTAAAGAAACGAGATTATTAAAGCAGGCAAGGCAGAAAGGCTTGCGCGTATCCAATGGCTTAGGCATGCTTTTATATCAAGGGGCGCTTTCTTTTGAGCATTTTACAGGTAGAGTAGCGCCTATTGAGGTGATGAGGCAGGCTTTAAACAAAGGGGTGGGAAAATTATGATAGGCAAAATTATAGTATTTATCTTTGGTTCTATCGTGGGAAGTTTCTTGAATGTCTGCATATACAGGATGCCTTTGGGTAAATCTGTGGTTTGGCCGCGTTCGCACTGCCCGCATTGTAAAAAGAGAATCCCCGGATACGATAATATACCATTCTTAAGTTATATCATTTTAGGCGGCAGGTGCCGTTTCTGCAAACAAAGGATATCCCTGAGGTATTTGGTTGTTGAATTATTAACGGCAGTTATGTTTGTGGTTGTTTATAACCATTATGGTTTAAGTTATGATTTCTTTATTTATACTCTTTTTATTTGCGGCCTGCTTATTGCTACATTTGTAGATATCAAGCACCGGATTATCCCTGATGAAATTTCTGTCGGTGGGATTATTATTGGTTTTATTCTAAATGCAATTAAAGGGGTAAACCTTAAACCATTTGCTTTGAGTTTCCAGCCCGTACTTAATTCTTTCTTAGGGATAATTGTGGGAGGCGGGCTCATCTATCTGACCGGCTGGCTCTTTGACCTCGTCTATTTTAAGATGCTGAAAAAGCCGCCCATCCAGGGAGAAACCGAATCTATGGGCGGAGGTGATGTAAAGTTATTAGCGATGATTGGCGCATTCTTGGGCTGGCAAAGGGCGCTATTGACTTTTTTTCTTGCCCCGCTATTTGGAGTAGTAGTTGGCGTCATCAACCTCATCGTAAAAAAAGACCACACCATTCCCTATGGCCCATTCTTAAGCTTGGGAGCACTCCTGTCTCTATTCTGGGCTGATAAAATAATTAATCTAATTCTTATTAGATGAGCATGCTAAAGACAAACCCGAGCGAATATCTGTTAAATACAGCTTCGCAAGATAAATGGGAGAGAATCGGCACGTGCCGGCGAGCCGGTATATTAGCGCCCTTATTTTTGCTATATTCACAAGAAAGCATCGGAGTAGGCGATTTTCACGATTTAAAGTTGCTTGTAGATTGGGCGAAGAGAACAGGAAATTCTATAATTCAGCTTTTACCGATGAATGAAATGGGTCCTCTATTTTGCCCTTACGATTCTGTAAGCTCTTTTGCCCTGGAGCCGATGTATATTTCTCTTAAAGAAATCCCTCTAGCAAAAAATAAATCTATTTATAAAAAGCTCAAGGATTTAAAGAAACTTTTCCGGCCTGGACGGGAATATGTAGACTATGCAATAAAGAAAGAGAAGATGCAGCTACTTTGGGAGATTTATCTAAAGGAAGTGCCGGATAACTCGTTAGAGTTTAAAGAATTTAGAGAAGAAAATGCCTATTGGCTCCTGGATTTTACGCTTTATAAGGTAGTCAAAGATTATCATAAAGGACTCCCCTGGTATGAGTGGGGTACTGAATTTAAAAATCATAGCAAGAGAGCATTAGAGAGTTTTGAAAAAGAACACGAAAAGGAGCTTGGCTTTCAGATGTGGCTGCAGTGGCAGCTCTATAAGCAGCTTAAGGATATAAGGCTGTATGCAAAAGAGAAAAAAGTTTTACTAAAGGGAGACCTGCCTATTTTGGTATCCAGGGACAGTGCGGATGTTTGGCAGTACCCTGAATTCTTTAAATTGGAGTACGCTTCGGGTGCCCCGCCAGATATGTATTGCGCAAAAGGTCAACGTTGGGGCATGCCTACGTATAATTGGGAGAATATCGCTGCTGATAATTTTAGGCATTTAAAAGAGAAACTTAAATACGCAGAAAATTTTTACGACATTTTAAGAATTGACCACGTAGTAGGGTTATTCCGCATCTGGAGTATCCCTTATAATGAACCATTGGAGAATAAGGGCTTAAATGGATCTTTTGACCCTAAAAATGAAAATGAATGGGCTGGGCACGGCAGGGATATATTGTCTGTTATGCTCAAGAGCACAGAGATGCTTCTCTGCGCTGAGGATTTAGGGGTTATCCCAAAGGTATGCACTGAGACGTTGAAGGAATTGGGTATTCCTGGAAATGATGTCCAGCGCTGGGTTAAAGATTGGAAGATAAAACATGATTTTCTTAACCCAAAAGATTATCGCGCTCTTTCTGTTGCGATGCTTTCCACACACGATACTACTAACTGGCCGGCTTGCTGGGAGAATGAGGCAGGGACTGTTGATAGCGACCTATTTATCAGAAAATGCAGCGACCACCGAAAAATAAATTTTAACAATGTAAAAGAGAGGCTTTTTGATTTAGCTCGCTCTAAGCAAGGAAGATTGCGTTGGTTAAGCCGCATCGATTCCGTTGATAAACTGGTATCAATCTTAGGCAAGAAAAAAGAGGAGTTGGCTGATTTTATAGAACTATATCAGAATTCTTATCAGGAGAAAGAAAAACTTTGGAAGCTTCTTAAGCTACCGGGGCCGATGAGAGAAAAATCCGATCCGGATATCCTGACCGCTGCATTAAGAATAACTTTAGAATCCAGCGCAATATTCTGCATAAATACTATTATAGATTGGCTATATTTAACCAACATATTTAAAGGCGACCCTTATCGATACCGGATTAATACCCCCGGCACAATAAACGCAAAGAACTGGTCTTTAACTCTCCCGTTTTCCCTCGAGGAGCTATTAAAGCATAAGGTAAACAAGAAAATTCGCGCCTTGATTATTTCTTCGGGCAGAATATAGGGACACCCTTTTTGCCAATTGAGGGACATCCTTTGCGCCAAAGCTAAGGCTGTCCCTGAATCAATCGGTAGGGTGTCCCCACCGTTTAAGATTTGATTTTGCTGCGGGCTTTGCTCGCGCGCTGTCCGCCACAGAACTTTGGCGGACTAATGCGCGCTCACAAACCCCACAGCAAAATATTCCACTAAGATAGATCCGTCTCCATCTTTATACTGCCGAGTAAGGAAATCTAAACCTGTGGAAAAGCTGCTAACTATCACACAGTTAAGCGAGTTGATTCAGATAAGCCGGAGCACACTTTATGAGTGGACGCACATTGGTTTTATCCCTCATTATAAATTTCCTAAAGGAGTTCGTTTCAAAGAAGAAGATATCGATGGATGGTTAAAGAAAAGACAAAAGAAAGGAAGATGTTCTTATAAGTTAAGACTAAGAATTTAATTGACTATTGAGAGTTTTAAGTTTAATATATACATACTTCAAATATCATCTTAAACATCCTCGAATTTTCCTTAGATATTTTTCAGAAATATGAATCTAAGACAATAAGGAGCTTGGTTTATGTTGAGAAGATTACGCATTTTTTTATTCGCATTGATTGGCATCATTTTTGTAATCATGCTAACTATTGGAGTTTTTCATTTTTTACGGTATACTAATATCTTTTCTAGCTTCCAATGCCAGCAGGAAATTTTTACAATTTTAGCACAAAATCATGAAAAGATGATACCAGAAGGTGCAATTCTAACTATTCTAAGTAATACGACCTTTGTAGTTCAATTTGTTGCGTGGGTTACAGCATTGGGTGCAATTATTTTGGCCATATTTACATTTCTCGGAATTAAAGAATGGATAAATTTACAAGGCTTAAAGCAACAGTTCGAAATAGAATACAATAATTACAAGAAGAGATTTGAAGGTGTTGAAGAATATAGCAAATTTGTCTCAGAGTTTACTCAGGCGAAGATATTTTATGCTCAAGGTTTTTTTGATGAAAGCTGGGAAATACTATCTAAGTTACCGGAAACGAATTATGAAGTAGTTTTGTATAAAGGATTAACTCAGCTTAAAAGAAAAGATTACTTCGATGCAATTACATCTTTTGAAAAAACCCTAACATTAAAAGATGCTGATTTACCAAGAATTTATTACAACATAGGGAAAGTTTGGTTTGAGACGAAAGAATACGAAAAAAGTATAGAGTTTACTGACAAGGCAATATCACATAGGAGCAATTACGGCCCTGCTTATAATCAGAAAGCCTTGGCCTTAAGGAGACTTGGCAAGCTAGGAGATGCTTTGAATGTGTTGAGTGTTATAATACACATTGATGGAAAAAATACGCAAGCATTATATAATTCTGCTTGTTATTATGCACTATTGAAAAATAAAAATAAAACTCTCGAGTATTTACAAAAAGTTATCGCTATAGAACCGTTGAAATATAGAAAATTAGCAGAAACTGACCCTGATTTTGAAAACTATCGAAAAGATAGTGATTTTAACAAGTTAATTGGGCCTGCAGAGGCTTAAAGCCACAGATAGTTGGCTATTGACATGTCCGTTAAAAAAGGTTATACTATAAATGTAGGAGGGAATATGAAACTGACTATCTATTTATTAGATGAGGAGGGTGAACCACGATAGCGATTAAATAGGTTTTTGTTTATATAAAATGCCCTTTGTATTACAAATATGCAAAGGGCATTTGTTTTGCGCCCAAAATGTGCCCATCCAAGTGAAAAACATCGGGTAACAAATGGTAACATCGGGAAACATCAAGACTCACTAAGTCATTCATAAATCAGCAAGTTACAATACAACACGCCAATTTTCAATAAGTTACGAAAATAAGCACAATAGACCCTTCTCTTCGGCACTAGGATATCGTAATCCTAAGCTCAATTTAGCTTGGGATTTTTTATTTTTATGGGATAATACTTCTTTAGCGGGTGGCTTGGCTGTGGTTGAGCGGGGCGTGGAGGCAAGGAGCGGGCATGGTGTCCCGAGCCGCCAGGCGAGGGACGAGCGACGCAGCCGAGACGAGCGCAGCTTTGCCTCGCTGGGGCAAAGCAAGCGTCCCCGCGAAAGCACAGACAAGACACACGCTATCGTAATGGCATTGAGGAAGAATGACATGTCAGTCTTGCAGGGATTAGAGTTTTATATTTCTAAGAGAGTGGGCAAAGCGATTGCGGATTATGATATGCTCTCCGATGGCGATAAAATTGCGGTGGCAGTTTCAGGCGGTAAAGATAGCCTTACGTTGCTGCGCATTTTAAATGACCGCAAAGCCTTTGTGCCGATAAAGTATGAGCTCTTGGCAGTGCATATTGATTTGGGTTATCCTTGCATGCATACGAATGTTTTGAGTGAATATTTTAAAGCCCAGGGAATCAACTACCATATTGAAAAGGTGGATATATTAAAAGGTAAAACGCGTAAAGATATTTCTTGTTTCTGGTGCTCCTGGAACAGGAGAAAGGCATTATTTAAGACAGCCAGTAGATTTGGATGCACGAAAGTTGCTTTAGGCCATCACAAAGATGATATTATAGAAACAATATTAATGAATTTATTTTTCCACGGTGAAATCTCGGCGATGGCACCAAAGCAGGAATTATTCAAGGGAAAAATTGTCCTCATCAGGCCTCTTGCCTATGTCCAAGAGGATATGCTCAGGCGGTTTGCAAAAGAGGCTAATTTTCCTCGCCAGAAATGCGCCTGTCCGAATTCTCTTACCTCGAACCGCACAAAGATTGCCAATATTATCAAAGACCTAAGAAAGGTCTGCCCGGATGTAAAGACCAATATATTTAGAAGCATAAAAAGGATAAAACAGGATTATTTGCTTTAATAGAAAAAGAGATAGTGGTATAATAAAACTATGAACGTATTAATTATAGGGATTTTTATAGCTGGTTTGCTTGTTGTTATCTTCTTGGTTTTAAAAATCTCAAACTCCGTAAACCAGCAACTAAATTCTATTACCCAACAGGTAAATGAGCGTCTCAGAGAGACATCTATGGCATTACTGGATGGACATAAGACAGTAGGAGATAGGCTGGATTCAGCTACGAAGGTTTTTGGCGATGTCCAAAAGAGTCTGGGTCGCCTAGAAGAAACCCATAAGCAGATTTATGAGATAAGCAAAGATATCTCCAGTCTTCAAGAGCTCCTGCGCGCGCCTAAATTCAGGGGGCAGATGGGTGAGACGCTACTGGAGAATCTGTTAGCGCAGGTCCTCCCCGGGAAACACTACCAGATGCAGTACCGTTTTAAATCTACCGATGCGGTGGATGCCGTGATTCATCTGGGTGAGCGTCTTGTCCCTGTGGACGCGAAGTTCAGTCTGGAAAACTTGCAAAAGATGCTTGATACGCAGGATGAACAGTTAAAAAATAACTTTCGCAGAAAGTTTATCCAGGATGTCAAAAACCGCGTTGATGAAATTTCTGCAAAGTATATCCTGCCGCAGGAAAACACCTATGATTTCGCTTTGATGTATATCCCGGCTGAGAATGTCTATTATGAAATCATTATCAAGGAAGATATTTTTTCTTATTGCATGTCAAAAAAGGTTATTCCTGTTTCCCCCAATACGTTTTATGCCTACCTGCAGGTAATCTGTCTTGGCTTAAAAGGCTTAAAAATAGAGGAGAATGCCAAGAGCATTTTAAAAAATTTAGGCATGCTTACCATTGAAATCAATAAATTCAAAGAAGATTTTGATATTTTGGGCAAACATCTTTCCGGAGCAAGCAGTAAATTCGAAGACAGTCAAAAGAGGCTTGATAGATTTCAGGATAGGCTGATAAATATCCAGGATACAAAACAATTAGAGGATAGATAGGGGGTCTGGCATGGAAGAGAAGGTAAATAATGCCGGCTTAGCAGCAGTCCTCTCATTTATCTTTAACGGCTTAGGCCAGCTCTACAATGGCCAGCTTGCCAAAGGGCTATTGATTATCTTCCTTTCTGCTGTAGGCATGCTGGTTTTCATCCTCGGCAGCATCTTCATTGCCTTCTGGCTAATGGGAAAGATTATATTTGCTAAGGTATTGATTTTAGGTCTTATTTTATTTTGTGTCGGATTAATCTCTATGTGCATTTTAGGCATATACAGCATACTTGATGCCTACCGCATCGCTACGCAGAAATGATTTTGCATGTCCGCGTAATACCCAGAGCCAGCAGAAACGCAGTTATTAAAGAAAATGAGAATTTTAAGGTATATTTAACAGCTCCAGCGCAAGACGGCCTGGCCAACAGACAACTCGCCGATTTATTGTCCGATTACCTGAAGATAAAAAAATACCGGATAGAAATTATCAAGGGCCATAAATCCAGGGATAAGCTTATCAAGATTAATGCCTGAATTTAACCTTCTTAAACCTAAGGAATATTGCCCCTTTGCAAACTTAGTGGATTCGAATAAAGTCCTGTGCGCCTACAGCAGCCGGTACTTTAAGAATATGTCTCTGTCCTACGGCGATACAAAGGACTCATTATATAATCGCAATAATTTCTTGACTTCTGTAGGCATAGATTATCGAGACTTAGTCTGCGCAAAACAGGTTCATGGGGATAACATAAGACACATAAAAGAAGAAGATAGAGGCAGCGGGGCATTATCTTACGATACCGCTATACCTGATACCGATGCCTTCCTGACCGATAGAAAGAATGTGCCCCTGGCAGTATTCACTGCGGATTGCCTGTCTCTATTTTTGTACGATGCGCTGCAGCCTGCCATTGGTTTAATTCATGCTGGTTGGCGCAGCACTCAAAAAAATATTACTGCCAAGGCCATAAAATTAATGCAGGAACTCTTTGCGACTAATCCCGCAAGCCTCTATGTGGGTTTTGGCCCGGCAATAAGAAGCTGTTGTTATGAAGTAGGCCTGGATACTGGTAATTTATTCCCTCAGGATATAATTAATAGAAATAACCGTTATTATTTAGATCTGGTTAAGGCAAATAAAAAACAGGCTTTAGATTCGGGGGTCAAGGAGGCGAATATTTTTGACCCCGAGATTTGCACCTCTTGCCGTAATGATGAATTTTTCTCTTACCGTAAAGAAGGGAAGGACTGTGGCAGGATAATGTCTGTGATAATGCTAAAAGGATAGCCTTGCATAATCCAGGTAGGTAAGGGATTACACAAAGAAACCTTAAAACAAGGGAGGTAATAATGGCAAAGGTATTAGTTATCTACTATTCCAGAACCGGAAACACAAAAAAGATGGCAGAGTCTATTTTTGAGGGGATAAAGAAAGAGGGAGTGCAGGTATGGATAAAAGATGTTAAAGAGGTAAATGTAGATGAATTACTGAAATACGATGCCATTGTTATCGGGTCTCCCACTTATTACGGAACGATGAGTGCTGAAATTAAGAAGCTTTTGGATGAAAGCGTCAAGTTTCATGGAAGGCTCGAAGGCAAGGTGGGTGCGGCATTTGCCTCAAGCGCCAATGTCGCGGGTGGCAATGAAACTACTATCCTAGACATCTTGAATGCGATGCTCATTCATGGTATGATTATCCAAGGTGACCCTCAGGGTGATCACTACGGAGCGGTAGCCATCGATGAACCGGATAGCCGTGCAACAAAAGAGTGCCTTAGGTTAGGCAGCCGGGTGGCGAAATTAGCTAAGAAAATTTCGGGTTAATCAGATGAAACCAATAGTAATCTTTATTACCTGCGCAAATAAGAAGGAGGCAGGATTTATAACGAGAGCCCTGCTTAAAAATAAACTTGTTGCCTGCGTCAATATTTTACCTAAAGTAAAATCATTTTTCTGGTGGAAAGGTAAAATTGATCAGGCGGATGAGGTATTATTAGTTGTCAAATCAAAAAAAACAAAACTACCTCAGATTATTAAGTTAGTTAAATCCCTGCACAGTTACCAGGTTCCTGAGATTATTGCTTTGAACATGGCAGGTGGGGACAAGGATTATTTAAGGTGGATAGATGGGTCTCTCAGGTAGCCCTTTTGATTACATTGTTGCTTTTTTAGGCGGGGTTCTGGTCAGTTTTACTCCCTGCGTCTATCCACTTATTCCGATTAGTGCAGGTTTCATTGGCATAAAGGCAGGCGGCTCTAATCTTAAGGGTTTTTTCTTAAGCATATTTTATGTTACAGGCATTGCGATTACATATTCTATATTAGGGCTGTTTGCCTCTTTAAGCGGGACAATTTTTGGAAAGGTGAGCTCTAGCCCTCTAACTTATTTCTTGGTAGGGGCTGTAATTATCTTTTTTGGGCTTTCTATGTTAGATTTATTTATCATACCTTTACCCAATATAATTAAACTCCCCAAATTTAAAAAACAAAATTATTTTTCTGCTGTTTTACTTGGTTTAAGTTCTGGCGCCATCGCCTCGCCGTGTTTAACGCCTGTCTTAGGTTCAATATTAGCTTATTTAGCCACGAGAAAGAATTTGTTATACGGAGCAACTCTCTTGTTTACTTTTGCCTATGGTATGGGTTTTCTCTTGATTATCGTCGGGACTTTCAGTACCATATTAGTTAATTTTCCTAAATCAGGGAAGTGGCTGATGTATGTAAAGAGATTTAGCGCCATCCTTCTAATGGGGATAGGGATATATTTTATATATACGGGTATAAGGAGGCTCTAAAGTGAAGACGTATCTTATTAATCTGTTATTTATCTTTATTCTTTTATCAGCAAGTTGCGTTTTAATTAAAGAGCAAGCGGTTGGTGAGCAGCCGAAGCTTGCCCCTGATTTTAAGTTGCAGGATTTAAATCGGAACACATTTACTTTAAACAGTTACAAAGATAAGCAACCGGTAGTTTTATTTTTTTGGACTACCTGGTGCCCTTACTGCCGAGCAGAACTAAAGGTGTTAAATGATATGTACCCGCAGTTGGTAAAAGAGGGCTGGGAATTATTTGCTATAGATGTGGCTGAGCCGGAGTATAGAGTAGAAAATTTTCTGAAAAACTACGCTTTAAGCTTTAAGATACTTTTGGATAGGGATGCATCTGTAACGGAATCTTTTGAACTTTTTGGTGTACCCACCTATGTCCTTGTGGATAAGGCCGGATATATCGTATTCAAGGATAATTATTTTCCTCGGCAAGAATATAAAAAACTGATTTCAGGATAAGCGATTATGAGCATCTCTTTATTAGTTGATTTATACGAATTAACAATGGCGCAGGCTTATTTCATCTATAAAAGAAAAACCTGTGCCACCTTTGATTTGTTTGTCAGGGAGCTTCCAGTTCATCGCGCATATTGCATTGCCTGCGGCTTAGAGGATATTTTAAATTACCTTAAAAACTTAAAGTTTACCGGAGAAGATATAGGTTACTTAAAAAAACAAAAATTATTCTCAAAGGATTTTCTTGACTATTTAGCCAATTTTAGATTTAAAGGCGATGTCTGGGCTATGCCTGAGGGTGAAATATTTTTTGCCAATGAGCCAATTATACGTGTTACTGCTTCGTTGATTGAAGCCCAGCTTATTGAGAGTTTCCTGTTGAATACCATAAATTTACAGACGATGATTGCCTCTAAGGCCTCGCGGGTAGTTTGTGCTGCTAAAAGTAAAGCAGTCTATGATTTTTCTCTAAGAAGGACGCACGGACAAGATGCAGGGCTCAAGGTCGGACGCTCTTCTTATATCGCAGGATGTAGCGGGACATCTTGTGTCCTGGCAGGGAAGTTATACAATATACCTGTTGTAGGAACAATGGCGCATTCATTTGTGATGTCCTTTAAGCATGAGATGGACAGTTTCCTGGCCTACAGCAATACCTTTCCTGAACGCACAACCCTTCTTGTAGATACCTATGATACGAAAAAAGGTATTGAGAATGCTGTTACAATAGGTTTATATCTTAAGGAAAAAGGGTATCGTCTGCAGGGTATAAGATTAGATAGCGGGGATATCGTTAGTCTCTCTAAATTAGCCAGAGTCATGCTTAACAGGGCAGGCCTAAAATTTGTTAAGATTCTTGCCAGTGGTAATCTCGATGAGTTTAAGATTAAAGATTTGCTTAAGAAGGGAGCAAGGCTAGATTGTTTCGGGGTAGGCACAAATATGGGAACCAGTATTGATGCGCCCTGCTTAGATGTTATTTATAAGATAAGCGAAATTACGGATGAAGACGGAAAATTTTTACCCACGATGAAATTAAGTAAAGGCAAGGTAACCTATCCGGGAAGGAAACAGGTCTTTAGGATTCAGGATAAAAAGAGGAGGTTTCTAAAAGATGTTTTAGGGTTGGAGAAAGAAAAGATAAGGGGCAGGCCACTATTAATAAAGGTTGTAGAAAAGGGGAGACTGATTTATAAATTGCCCTCTTTAGATAAAATAAGGGTATCTGTAAAAAATAACCTTTCCAGATTTCCTCAAAATTTAAAGGCCCTAATCCCCCGATATAAATATCCCGTTATGATCAGCCCGGCTCTTAAAGAATTAAGAAGTGCTTTAGCAATTCAGTTAGAAAAAAGGCAGTAGAAATAATATTAAAGTTTATTTTTGCATAGATTAGCACAAGATAAAAGATGCAAGAACAGCACAGATTAAAACCAATCTGCGATAGTATGTATCGCTTCTTTAATATTGATAGGTACTAATCTGCGCCGATTTAACACAAGACCATAAAAATCCCATCCCAGAAATCTTTATCAGTGCCTATGCAAAAGAAGAAATATACCAAAATGCCTTGGCATTAAATGCTGTTGTATATATAGAGAAACTTTTTGATGTAAAAACACTACTTTAGCTTGTAAAGACAGTTATAGAAAAACCACTTAATTATAATTAGGAGGCTTCAGGGATGGCAAAGAAGATATTGGTAATAGATGATGAGGAATTAATAATAAAGTCACTTTCTCGACTCCTCGAAAAAAATGGTTATGAGGTGTTTGTTGCTAAGAACGGCCAAGATGCTATCATTATGGTTGAAGAAGAAGATTTTGATCTTATTTTAGCGGATATTCGCATGCCAGGATTGAATGGCGTAGAAACTGTGAAAAATATTTACAAAGAGGCAACTGAAAAAGGACAAAGAAAAATACCTACTATTTTCATCACAGGTTATGCGGATGAAATGATTGAGAAGAAGGCGAAAGCGCTTAACCCCGCAGCATACATATATAAACCTTTTGACATCCAAGAGTTAGTGGATAAGATAAAAAATACTTTAAAATAAATGGAAACTATAAGTTTAAATTTATTTTCAGAAATCAAATACTATCTTCAGTTACGAAGAGAGTTTCAGGCGCATTTGACAAAACATCCCAATGATTGGTATAAATTTCAGGATATATTTAATTTAAATTTAGATAAGTTATATAGCGATATACTCCAATTTGAGAAAGATAATATAGTGAAGTCTGAATCAAAGGTATACAGACTTAAGAAAGTATTTGAAAAAAGATACAGGCGTTATTTTTTATATGGAGAATTTATAAAAAGAAGTTACGAAAAACCTTTGGGGTATGCGGGCGATTTTAAGATTATCGATGATATTTACCAAAATCAGCCACGCACAGTTGGTTTTGATAGATTATGGGATAATTATTTTCAACAATTAGCCGCTTCCAAGGCTGTACGCGAAAGAAAAGAGGATTTCAAAAATTTTATCCTTGATTTTGTAAAGGAACACAAAAACGAGGATATTAGAATAATGAATCTGGCTTCTGGTCCAGCGCGGGAGATTAAAGAATTATTAGAATTTGATATAGATAAACTTTTTACAAAAGTAACTTTTGATTGTTATGATTTCGATGAAAGAGCCATTGATTATGCAAAAAATCTTTTGAATAATGCAAATAATGTTAATTTTTTCCAAAAAAATGTCATCCGTATAGCTTTAAAGAAAGATATTAAGGAAGAAATTCCGAGAAGTTATGATTTGATTTATTCAACTGGCCTATTTGATTACTTAGATGAAAAAGTTGCAGTAAGACTAGTTGGGAATCTCAAAAAACTTCTCAAAAGAGATGGAACTATTACAATCTCAAATGTAAGAGATAAATATAGCAATTCTTCTGCAGGGTGGATGGAATGGGTTGCAGATTGGTATCTTGTTTATAGATCAGAAGATGAATTTAGAAATATTTTTCTTAATGCCGGATTTTCACCGAATAATCTGCAGATAAAGCTTCAGTATTCTAAGGTAATGCAGTATTGTTTAACAAGAAATAAGTAAATTTTTAAAGTGAGGTAGGAAAACAACTATGAGTTTTTGGGCATTAGGAGGGTTGATAAACGGAATTGCTTCTTCAATTTTTGGACTTTTTGTTTATCTGAAGAATCCTAAAAATCCCTCAAATAGGCTTTGGGTTCTTTTTGCTTCTGCAGTTGCCTTTTGGAGTTACAGTTATTTTTTGTGGCAAATTTCTACTGAGAGTTCTCAAGCTCTATTTTGGTGCCGTAGTTTGATGTTGGGTGCTATTTTTATCCCAGTAACATTTTTGCATTTTTTGTTAGTATGGCTTGAAATATATCAAAATAAAAAGAAATTACTTTTTGTTAGTTATTGTATAAGTCTTATAGCTTTCATACTAAATTTTACTCCATTTTTTGTTAAAGAAGTATCGCCGATACTATTTTTTAAATATTGGCCGAGAGCAGGGATTACTTATTTACCTTTTCTTATTTTTTGGGCCTGGCTGGTTTTTTATTGTTGGTATATTATGTTTCAAGCTATGAGTACTTCCTCTCCAGCGAAACGTAATCAAATCAAATACGTATTACTTGGTGCGATAATTGGTTTTAGTGGCGGTTTTACTAATTACCCTTTATGGTATGGTATTAAGATTCCGCCTTACGGGAATATATTAGTCTCTGTTTATGTAGGATTAATGGCTTACGCCATTATCAAATACCACCTTCTTGATATTAAAGTTGCCCTCACCCGCGCAGGAATTTTTGCTGTAGTTTACACTATTGTTTTAGGTATCCCCTTTGTGTTGGGCTATCGTTATGGTTTATGGCAGCTTGCTACTTGGATTACAGTTTTTCTTGCCTCCGCCGGTCCCTTTGTATTTATTTACCTGCGCCGCCGCGCCGAAGATATTATCCTCAAAGACCAGCGCCGATACCAAAAGGCATTAAGAGAGTTGTCCAAAACTATGACCCGTATCCGGGAACTGGATAAGCTCTTGAAGATGATTGTGTTAACCGTGGTAGATACAGTTAAGGTCTCTTATGCAGGGATTTATCTTAAAGATGATGAATATAAGTCTTACAGCCTAAAACACTGTTACCCCCAAAAAGAAAAGAGCCGTTTTCAGGAATTTGTTCCTTTAGACTCTCCTCTAATAAAGCTACTCTACCAACAAAAAAGGCCCTTAATGCATGAGGAGATAGGCTCAATAACCGGCCTTTCCTTAGATTCAAGCTTGGTTATCCCATGCTTTATGGAAGACGATCTGTTGGGATTTTTGGTTATGGGCTCAAAGCCAAATCACCAGATATATACTGCAGATGATGTGCTTGTCTTTGAGACGCTTTCCTATTCCACTTCTTTAGCCATTGAGAACTGCCGGTTCTGGAAGGAGATAGAGGACAGGCAGCGCAAAGCCAGACTACAGGAGATGGATACCTATTCTTATTCTCTTGCCCATGAGATAGACAACCCTATGCAGATTATCTTAGGCCAAGCAGGCCTATTGCAAAAGTACCTACTTAAAGAGCTAACTTTACCGCAAGACAAGCAGGAAGATTTAGAAAGCTCTTTTAAGTTTATCTTAGAGGCAGCTTCTAGAGTCTCCAAGATGGTTTCTGCAATCAGGGACTTTGGTCAGGCTTCAACCGGCAAATTTGTTCCTCTAAAGATAGCTGATGTGATAGAAAGCTTTAAAGACCTATTCTATCCTCAGTTCAAAGCTGAAAATGTAATCTTTACCCGAGAGGTTCCTGAAGGCTTAGGCTTTATCAGAGGAGAGAAGGCAGAGTTGATGCAGGCTCTGGTGATATTAGCCAATAACTCTCTACATGCAATGAAATATGCTAAAGAAAAGAAGATAAATATTAAAGTAGAACAACTTAACCAAGATTCCATAAGAATTGCTTTTTCAGATAGCGGCTATGGTATAAAGAAAGAGCTTCTGCCTATAATATTCTCTCCCTTTACCACTACCAAGGCCTCAAGCGAAGGCAGCGGAATGGGCCTTTACAACGCTAAGAAAATCATTGACCGCCATAAGGGCAAGATCTGGGCGGAAAGCGAAGGAGAGAATAAAGGAGCTTTTTTTTACATAGAGCTGCCTATTGCCAAAAATATTACCAAAGAAGAATTAGAGCACATTAAAGCTAAAGAAGATGACTATAAGAAAAAGAAGATGTTTTAACAAGGAGAATAGAAAATGGATGCACAAAATCCTTTAAAATTATTGGTAGTTGATGACGAAGAAGGAATAGTTGACTTTATAAAGAAGATTTATGCAAGGAAAGGTTTTATTACCTTTGGCGCAACGGATGGAGTAACTGCGGTTGAGATATTTAAAAAGGAAAGGCCTCAGGTTAGTTTAATTGATATCCATATGCCTTATTCGCCTATTGATGGGGTAGAGACTTTACGGCAAATAAAAGAAGTAGATAAAAATGCTACCTGTATTATGGTAACCAGGATTACCGAAAAAGATAAGGTTGAGCAATCCAAGCAGTTTGGCGCCTCGGCTTATATATTAAAACCGCTCGAATTGGAAGATTTAGATAAGGCAATTTCTGAAGCAGCAAAAATCAATCTTTAAAAGGGAAAACCGATGGCAAACCCCTTGCCTCATGAAAAAGAACTCTATGAGCAGATAAAGAACGAAAGAATCACGGTTACCCCTGATATTTGGGATCTTCTGTATAACCGTATCGGGGACGATATTTCTGCTATAAACCTGCTCTGCCAATATTATCTTGGCGCAGCTCAGCCCATACCTATTATAGAGGCAAAAAAGATTCTTTCTTACACACATCATATTAAGGATATTGTTAATAAGGTTACCCTGACCAAAAAAAGCGAATTTCCCTTTCCCGAGTTCTCGGATAATATCCCCTTGCACCCCATTTTAAGAGAAATGTTCACCCACTACATAGGAAACGACGTATATGTAATAAACTTGATTGTCTCAGATGCTATGGGCCCAGAACCACAGCCTGTTTCTTTGGAGTCCACTAAAAAGATCCTTGAGCGCACGCACCTTATAAGAAATTTTATGGATAAATTAAGGGAAGTAACTTTGCAGGAAAAGGGTATTCCACAAGCCAAGGATTCAGCCGATGAAAAAACAAAAGAGCCGCAAAAGGGCAAGAAGGAATTAAAAAAAGAAGAGTTATTCTTTAGGATACGCAGACTTTTGGCTCAGGAATTTGAAATTGCTGATGAAGAAAAAATAAAACCCGAATCCCGTTTTAATGAAGACTTAGGCTTAGACTCTGTAGACGCTATTCAGGTAATTATGGTTTTGGAGGCAGAATTTGACTTTGAGATACCCGATGAGGATGCAGAGAAAATATTTACAGTTGGCCAGGCAGTAGATTATATATTAAAAAAGTTAAACAGCCGAAAATAAACTGCATAAATTTTTTTAAAAAAAGTTGCATAAAAATGAATAAAGATATTGACAGTCTAATAAACAATTGGAAGAAAAGAAACATAGCAGGATTTTATTGTGCAAACAAGCAAGAGGTGGCAGAAAAGATAATGCAGATTATTCCTCAGTCCGCTAGCGTAGGTATTTCCGGTTCGCAGACTTTAGAGCAACTGGGTGTGGTCAAACGTTTGGAATCCAGAGGCAATAAGGTATTCAGTCCCTATAAAACTGGCATAAGCCCAGAAGAAAACTTAGAGATAAGAAGGCAAGGTACGCAGGCGGATTATTATTTAGCCAGTGCTAACGCTATATCGCTTAAAGGGGAACTGGTGTTTTTCAGCGGCTATGGCAATCGTATCGCCGGAGTTTCTTATGCTAAAAATGTAATTGTGGTCTGCGGTATGAATAAAATTACGCCAAATATCGAGGAGGCCTTAAAAAGGGCAAGGGAATACGCTACTCCGCTTAACTGCAAACGCCTTAATTGGAATGCCCCTTGTTTTAAAGACGGTATCTGCCGAAAAGAAATTTGTCTTTTTCCGGATTACAAAAGGATGTGCTGCCAGATTCTGATTATCGAGGCAGAAATTACTTTGAATAGATTAAAGGTAATCTTGGTTGGAGAAGAGTTAGGGTTTTGAAATGGAAGAGAAAAAGAATTTTTATCAGGTTATTGATGAGATTTGCGCAAAAGACAGCCGTTACAAGCCTGATGCCTATGAATTTGTGATGCAGGCATTACATTTTACGCAAGACAAACTTAAGAGAGAAAAGCATGTTACTGGCAGGGAACTCTTAGAGGGTATTCGCGAGTTTGCCATTGAGCAATACGGGCCGATGACTAAAACGGTTTTGGAACACTGGGGCATAGCTAAAACCCAGGACTTTGGTAATATCGTATTTAATATGGTAGATAAAAAACTACTTTCTAAAACCGATACGGATTCAATAGATGATTTTAAAGATGTTTATGATTTTGTTACTGTTTTCGGGAATGTCCTTGGCGACAGCGCAATTAAAATTGAATAATTTTTAGATGCCAAAATTAAAAGGCTTAACTACAGGGATTGGCAGCCTTCCGTATAAAGAGGCGCCTGAGGCTTTGGATTTAATCTTTAAATATTGCCCGCAGATTCCCTTTTGGCCGCAACTGCCTAAGCGGGATATCCGTGAAGGCATGATTGCTCAATATAGCGAGAATCTACCTTGTTTAAGGATAGCGCGGGATGGATTGTTCTTTGACGCTGCAAATAGAGAAAAAGAATTAGAGATATTCTATGATAAGGTCATAAAACAGGATATAGAATATTTTAAGATAAGTAAGGATTTTGCCTTAGGCTTACACGCATTTTATAAAAGATTAAAGGAATCTGATTTAAGAAATGTAGAGTACATCAAATGCCAGATTACCGGCCCTTTTACCTTTGCTGCCAGCATAAAGGATGAGAAGGGGATGGCGCTCTTACATGATGAGGTATTTATGCAGGCGGTTATAAAGGCCCTGACTATGAAAGCCCTTTGGCAGATAAGATTTTTTGAGAAATTTAAGAAGAAGATAATTATGTTTATCGATGAGCCGTATTTAGGCTGTTTTGGCTCAGCCTACACCCCGATTAATAGAGAAGATGTTATTAAGGGGTTGTCAGAGCTTATCCAGGATGCAAGCGCGCCTGAAGTTTTATGGGGCCTGCATTGTTGCGGCAATACTGATTGGTCAATCTTTACAGATATTAGCGCAATAGATATGATTAGCTTTGATGCCTTCTCTTTCCTAGATAAATTGGTTCTTTATGCAGATGACCTAAAGAAATTCTTTACGCAGGATAGGATGCTTTGCTGGGGGATTGTGCCTACGCAGGAGTTCGACGAAAAGATAACGTCGGCAACATTGGTCAAAAAGATTAATGATGGTATTGATGTATTGGTAAAAAAAGGCGTAGAACGCGGTAAATTAAGCGAAAATCTGCTTTTAAGCCCCAGTTGCGGTTTGGGTACGCTTGATATTGAGAAATCAGAAAAGATATTTCAGCTTCTTTCAGGGGTTTCCTTTCTGCTAAGAAAAACCCAAAAATAAATTATTTGACAACTCCTTCTAAAAGTTATATGATATTCAAACGTTTTTTCTACAAAGGATTAAGATGAAAGAGATACGCATCCATGCCCGCGCAGGCCAGGGCGCAATTACCACGGCAAGTTTACTGGGCTTAGCCTATTTCAAAGAAGGGATGTATGCGTATGCCTTCCCGCATTTTGGGGCAGCTAGGATGGGCGCGCCGATGAATGCCTTCGTGCGCGTAGATTCCAAACCCGTGCGCTTAAGAAGCCAGATTTATGACCCGGATTACGTTATTATAGTTGATGCGACCCTGATGCGCGGATACAACTGTTTCTCCGGCCTGAAGGAAGACGGAATTGCTATTATAAATGGAAAAGAAGGGTTAGAGATACCTAAGTTAAAGATAGGACAGAAGGCCTTCCTGCTCCCTGCCAATGAAATAGCGCTCAAGACAATAGGCCGGCCCTTAGGTAATACTGCTTTAATCGGTGCATTTGCAGCAGTAACCGGGAGTTTAAAGCCGGATACCCTTTTAGAGGTAATAAAAATTAGTTTTAGCGGTAAAACTCAGGAGGGAAACTTAGAAGCAGTAAGGCAGGGATACGAGTATATAAAAAAGAAGTAACCAGAAACCAGAGCACAGAAACCAGAAAAATCTTTTTCTGTAATCTGTTCTCTGTAATCTGGTTTCTCCCGACGAACGAAGTGAGGAGGGTAAATGTTTGGGCCATTAGTGGTGAAACCAGCAAAAAGCAAAGGCGACAAAACAGGTAGCTGGAGAATCCAGTTAAGACCAAAATATTTACAGAAGAATTGCATAGCCTGTAAGATGTGTCTTTTAGTCTGTCCTGAAGGTTGCATTCAAGGTGAAGAGAAAAATACCTTTATGAGTGATTATAATTATTGTAAGGGCTGCGGGCTTTGCGCTGGAGTCTGCCCTAAGCAAGACATTGTGATGATAGAGGAAGGTTCTAAGGAAAACAAAGAATGAAAGAATTTTTAGAAGGTTCACGAGCTGTTGCGGAGAGCGTAAAGTTATGTAAACCCGGGGTTATCTCTGCCTATCCAATAACTCCTCAGACCCACATCGTGGAAGAGTTGGCCCAGATGGTTGCCAACAGCGAGATAGACGCGCAATTTGTTAATGTGGAGAGCGAGCATTCTGCAGCCTCAGTAGTCTTAGGCGCTGTAGCCACAGGCGTGCGCGCCTACACTGCCACCAGTTCCCAGGGCCTGCTTTATATGGCAGAGGTAATTTTTAATATTGCCGGCATGCGCCTGCCTTTAGTCTTGACTTGCGCCAACCGGGCAATATCTGCACCTATCAATATTTGGAATGACCAGCAGGATTCCGTATCTTTGCGCGACGCTGGCTGGATTCAGTTGTATGCTGAGAATAACCAGGAGGCAGTGGATTTTCATCTCATGGGTTATCGTTTAAGCGAGGATAAGTCTATTATGCTTCCAGTTATGGTGTGCATGGATGGCTTTATCTTAACGCATGGTATGGAAACAGTAGATATACCGGAGCAAGGAAAAGTGGATAAATTTTTACCGGCCTATAAACCTTTATACAAGCTCGACCCGGAACAGCCTTTAACCATGGGTCCGCTGGCAGACCCGGACTATTATATGGAGACGCGTTATGCGATACAGGAGACCTTAAAAGACGTATTAAAATTTATCCCCAAGGTTAGTGAAGAATTCCGCAGTGTATTTGGCCGGGATTATAAGGATGGTTTGCTCGAGGAGTATCGTACAAAAGATGCGGATAAGGTAATTGTGGCTATGGGCTCTGTCTGCGGCACAATTAAAGAGGTAGTTGATGAGTTGAGGTCTAAAGGTAAGTCGGTCGGCTTGCTAAAAGTTATATCTTATCGGCCGTTTCCTTATGCTAAAGTTTACGAGGCACTGAAGATTGTTCCGAAAGTCGCAGTATTAGATAAGGCAGTATCTTTAGGCGCACAAGCACCGCTCGCTATTGAGCTCAAGGCAACATTCTTTGGCAAAAAGAAATCCCCTAAGGTAATTAGCAGTTTTGTTGCAGGTTTAGGCGGCAGGGATATAACGCCTGATTCTATAAAAGAGATATTTAGAAAACTTAACACAAAAGAAGTCAATTCAGAGTTTATTGACTTAAAACCCGAGTTACTCAGAGAGCAATATGGAGGATAGACTTTTATTTAAACCAGGGCATACTGCCTGTGCTGGTTGTGGCCAGGCAATAGCTGCGCGTCTGGTTATAGAGGCAGCAGGTGCCAATACCATAGTGGTAAATAATACCGGCTGTCTTGAGGTGTTTTCTACGCGCTATCCGGAATCTAGCTGGGATGTGCCCTGGATACATTCCCTGTTTGAGAATGCCGCAGCAGTTGCCTCTGGGGTTGAGGCAGCCCTTATATATTTAGGTAAGAAAGATACGACCAATGTGATTGCCCAGGCAGGGGATGGCGGCACTGCTGATATAGGGCTACAGGCATTGTCAGGGATGTGGGAGAGGGGACACGATGTCCTGTATGTTTGCTACGATAACGAAGCCTATATGAATTGCTTAAGTTTAGATTCACTTATAATGACTAAAGAAGGCCTTAAGAAAATAACCGAAATAAAAGTGGGCGATGAAGTGGCCGCTTTAGAACAGAATACTCACAATTTGGTTTATAAAAAATGTTCAGGCGTATTTGATAACGGTATTAAAGATGTCTATGAGTTAAGAACGCTTCATCATTCCATAAAGGCTACCTCTAATCACCCTTTTTTGGTTCTTAGCAGAAATGGAAGGGGTAGAAAAAATAGTTTTATCTGGAAGACATTACAAGAATTAAAACCTCAAGATGAGGTAGTTACGTTAAAGAGAATACAAGAAGAGAAATCTTATGAGTTCGCTTTCCAAAAGGTAGAAAAAGGCGATTATAAAGTTAATAAGATAAATCCGATTGAAATCCCTCAAAAGAGTAGCCCAGATATTTTAAAATATTTAGGTATTTATTTAGGAGACGGCTGGGCTAGAGAAAATAAAGCAGAAGTAGGTTTTGCTCTTCCCGATGGTTCTCAGGAAAGGAAAGAGTTCTTGAATATCCATAAGCGAATATTCAATTGCAGATTAAGTCTTGATAAAATGTATGTTTATGCGCGCTCTGTAAATTTAGCAAGATTTATTTCTTCGTTAGGTTTTGGAAAAGGCGCCAAAAATAAAATTATTCCTGATTGGATATTTACTCTTCCTGAAGAAGAAAGATTGACTTTTATAGACGGTCTTATGCTTTCCGATGGGTATAAACTTAATGGGAGCTGGCGTTATGTATCATCAAGCCCAGAGCTTCTTACGAGATTAAGATTATTGGCCCAGATTACTGGGTTCAGAGTAGGTAAAATTCATTGGCAGACATTTAAAAAAGGAAGAAAGTGCGTTAAAAGGAGATTACTCAAAGATACAAGTTTTGGCTATATATGTATGAGCAGAAGAAGTAACCCAGATATTGACAAATGGCCTTCACAAACAAAATATAGGAATTTCTTTGCCGACAATAAATACTTTGACGTTGAGAAAGTTGTAGAGATAAAATATGTAAGTAAAGAGCCAACCTTAGATTTAAGAGTAGAAGATGAACATAATTTTGTTGCTGATGGTATTGTTGTTCATAACACGGGCGTGCAGCGCAGCGGCTTAACTCCTTTTAACACCAATACCACTACCAGCCCAGTTGGCAATAAATCATCAGGGAATATCCGTCCTAAAAAACCTATGCCTGAGATAGCCCTTGCACACGGCATACCTTATGTGGCAGTTGCATCAGCAGGGTTTCCTCAAGATCTGCAACGCAAAGTTAAAAAGGCAATTTCTATTAAAGGCCCAAAATATATCCAGATACATGTGCCCTGTCCTTTGGGCTGGCGGCATGAAACAAACCTTACGCTACAGGTGGCAAGATTAGCAGTTGAAACCGGGCTTTATCCATTGCTCGAATATGAAAATGGTGTGCTTATCTCCCGCAAGACATTTACCCCCAAACCAGTTGAAGAATATCTAAAACTCCAAGGTAGATTCAAACACCTGTTGAATAATCCCGAGGAGCTCAAGAAGGTTCAGGAGATAGCAGATAATAATATAAAGAAGTACGGGTTGAAGGTAGAAAGTCAGACAGACAGCAAAGTTTCGTAACGTAACCTTAAAGGAGGTGGGTTGTATGGGTAAACAGGCAAGGGCAATCGTGGAATTGAGTTTAAAGGATTTGGTAAAGGATTTAAATAAGGCATATGCTGATGAATGGTTGGCATTCTACCTTTATTGGTATATGGCGCAAATTGTTTCGGGACGTGCATACGAAGATATCCAAGAGTTCTTGAACAAGATTGCTAAAGATGAATTAGAGCATGCAGGTGAATTAGCTGACTTAATCATCAAGCTAGGTGACGTACCTATAGCTAATCCTATGGAACTGGAAAAGAACGCTAATTCTGGGTATCTTATGCCTCCCAAGAATACCGCTGATATCAATAGGATAATTCGCATAGTTACAGAAGCAGAGGCAGGCGCAATCGAGGTTTATAACAAAATCGCCAAAAAGACATTGGGTAAGGATAATGTCACCTATCAGTTGGTAACGCATATATTATCTGAAGAAGTGGATCACGAGGAGATGTTTGAGAACTTGCTGGAGCGCTAACGGTTAATTTCCAATATCCAATAAATACCAATGGTTCGACTGCGCTCACCATTGGTAATTATTGGGATTTAAACTATATTAAAATGGGGGTTGAATAAAGATGGCGAAAGTTAGTGTTGATGCTTCAACCTGTGTAGGTTGCGGTTTGTGCGAACAGTCGTGTCCAGAAGTATTTGAGGTTCAGGGTGATGGTATTGCCCATGTAAAGGCAGGAGTTTGTGCTACCTGTAATCTAGAAGAAGTAGCCCAGCAGTGCCCGGTGAGCGCAATCAAGGTAAGCTAAGTCTCTTTAAAACATTTGCGCCATCTTTTTTCCCGCCTATTGCGGGATCCCGCTTATGCGGGATAATTCTTCTACAAATTTAGTAAAATATTCCTCTTTCTTCTGCAATAATAATCTTTTTTGAAATTCAGGCTTTTCGCTTTCGAATTTTTTCTCATCCACCGCAGTTCTATTCTTTAATTTAATAATATAAAAGCCGGAAGGCACACTTACTATATCGCTAAATTCACCATTTTTTAATTCTAAAGCTGCCTCCCAGAAATTATCTGAAGCACCAATCCCCTCTATGTAACTGCCCGTTTTAAACGGCGCCGTAGAATCAGATTTTAGTCCGTATTCTTTAGCTTGTTTTTCAAAGTCAATTAATTTAGGATTGGACTCGTATAGTCCTTTTAACTTTTTCAAGACTTCCTCAATTTTATCTTTCGCTAATTTTGTAGATTTATCCTTGACGAAAGTTTGCCTTACCTTGTCTTTTATCTTTTCAAAATCAGGTATGTATGCTTCTTTCCTTTCTTTAAGCCTTAATATACAGTAGTTTTTATCCATATGTATTGGGCCAGAAAACTGATTTACCTTAAGCCTTGAAATTAGATTTAAGATTTCTGGCGACCAGCCAATGCCGGGAATAGGGTCTGTTTGTGTAAATAGGCCGGTTTCTTTTATATTAGAGCCCATTTCCTTGGCTATTCTTGAGAAGTCCTCTTTTTTATTTATACGCAAAGCCGCTTCTTTTATTTTATCCTCAGAATCCAAAAGTAAATATTCTATATTAAAAGAGAGGGGAAGCTTAAAGTCCAGCGAGTTCTGGGTGAAGTAATCTTTGATTTCCTGTTCGCCCGGGTTTAAGCCCTTTGCAAAATCAGAAGGGATACTCGCTATATAATACAAACTTATTTCTTCGTTAAGTTTTTGATATTCTTTTTTAATCTGGCCTTCGGCCACCTTTATATCGTCGGTTACCTGTGTATAGAGTTTAGATAAGATTATGTTGCCGCGGATTTGCTCTTCAAATATGCGCGGTTGCGTGCGGAAGACATACTGGAGGAGTTCCTCATATATCTTGCTGTCAAATCTCTCCTTTCGCTGGAAGACCGGATAACTCTGAATGAGTTCTATGATTTCTCTGTCACTTACGTTTATCTTACGTTTTTTTGCCTCATGCAGTAGAATCAATCTTTCCCAGGCCTGTCTTTCTAAATTGAGATATTTTTGTATTTCGGAAAGATTATCCCCAAAGCGCATGATTGCCGAATTTTTTGTGGCATCCATTGCATCCTTATACTCTAAGAGTGAGATGTTTCTACCGAAAATCTTTCCGGCATATGCGGCTTCTTGTTTACTACGCATAAGGCTGCCTGAACCCCAGAGCACAAATGCGGGGACAATGAGAATGCACAGGATTATCCATACCTTTTTTGCAGTTTTTTTGTTACGCAATTTTTTAAGCATAGTGAGATTATTATAGAATAAATTCACATTTTTGCAAGCAAAACACTTAACCAATAACCAGGTGGTTTCCAACCCAATCGGGAAAGTGTCCCTAGCTTAAGATAGACAGTGTCCTCTTTTGGCTTGGGCATTTTTATTTTTAGCGGGTGGCTTGGGTGGGATTGGCCAAGACAGGGCCCGCTAAAAATTCCTGTTAGATTTCGCCACTCCTTGCGTCTATTGTAAGTAGGAAGAAGGAAGAGCATGGAAGGCGCTGGTCCATCTGAAAGATTAAATATGATATGTATAATTATATTGACAATTAGCAATATCTATGCTATCTTTATATATGGATAAAATAATTGGCAGTTTTATCTGGGATAACCAAAAAGAATTAGAGAACATTAAAAAACACGGAGTTGATTTCTCAAACGCTGCGAAGGCATTCTTGGATGAAAAGAGAAGAATTTACATTGACTCTAAACATACAAAGAAAGAAGAGAGGTTTTTCTGTATTGGAAAAGTTGAGGATAAAATTTTAACGGTTAGGTTTACTTATCGCGGTGACAAAATCAGAATTTTTGGTGCAGGACTCTGGAGAAAGGGAAGGTGGTATTATGAAAAGGACAAATAGCAATTCAGGCATGCCGAGCGGGCGTCTACATAGAATTAAGGATTTCCTGCCACCTCCAAGTGAGCTGGCGATGCCAGAGGAAACTAAGAAAGTGACCATATCACTTAAAAAATCAAGCATTAATTTCTTTAAGCATCAGGCAGCGCTGTACCATACAAAATACCAAAAAATGATCCGTCAATTGCTTGACACGTACGCCATGCAGTATTCAAAGGGCTAGAAAATAAAGGGCTGCTTCTGATTTTCGAAAAATAGAAGCGTCCCTGATTTCTCTGTAATCCCAAGCACTAATTTTGGCTTGGGCATTTTTATTTTTAGCGCCGAGCGTTCCCGAGAAACACAAGACTTGACAGGACCCGTTCACTCGCAAGAGGCGGCGACAGTCATTACAGCTGCAAAAACAATTTCTTTACAAAATATAAATAGAATTGTATAATATTACCCTGTGCGAAAAAAGGTCAAGATAAGAAAAGCCTGGGTGATCAATCCCAAGACACGCATAAAGGAAAGTAAAAAAAGATATTCCCGGATAGAAATTAAAAAAGAATTAAAAAGGATTGTAAGAAATGAAGAAGAATATTCTTAAATTAGGCCTACCCAAAGGCAGTCTGCAAGAGGCGACCTTTAAGATGTTTAAAAAGGCTGGTTTTAATATTTCTCTACCTAGCGAGCGTTCATATTTTCCCTCTATCGATGACCCAGAGATAGAGCCGATTTTACTGCGCGCACAAGAGATGTCGCGCTACGTCTGGGATGGCGCCTTGGATTGCGGCATCACTGGCAATGACTGGATACTGGAAAATAAATCTGATGTGGTCAGGCTTACTGATTTAGTTTATGCCAAGCAGAGCCTAAATTCGGTAAGATGGGTTTTGGCTGTGCCTGAAGGTTCAAAGATAAAATCTGTTAAAGACCTTCGGGGGAAGCGCATTGCTACCGAGTTAGTTAATGTAACCAAGGATTACTTTCAGAAAAAGAAAGTCAAGGTAGAGGTAGAGTTTAGCTGGGGCGCAACTGAGGTTAAGGTAAGTTCCGGGTTGGTAGATGCAATTGTGGAATTGACTGAGACCGGCAGAAGCCTTAAAGCAAATAAATTAGTAGAGATTGCTACGCTTTGTGAATCCACTACGCAGTTTATTGCTAATAAAAATGCCTATAAGGATAGTTGGAAAAAAGCAAAGATGGCGCAAATTAGCCTGCTTTTAAAAGGCGCAATTGCCGCAGAAGAAAAAGTAGGCTTGAAAATGAATGTTAGGTCGGCCGACCTTAAAAAAGTAATTAAGCAGCTGCCGGCATTAAAAAAGCCAACTGTCTCCGGGCTATCCGAGGATGGCTGGTTTGCTGTTGAAACAGTTATTGATGAGAAGGTGGTGCGCCTGTTGATACCGGAATTAAAAAAGGCAGGCGCGCAGGGGATTATCGAGTACCCGCTTAATAAGGTAATATATTAAAGCGAGGGGAAGATGCCTTGCGGTAGAAAAAGAAAAAAAAGAAAGATTAGGACCCACAAAAGAAAGAAGATGCGTCGTCGTCTTCGCCACCTGAAAAAGAGAGCCTGGGGTTAATTTATTGCATGACTTCTCTGTTTAGAAAATTTATCCTGCGGCCTAATTTTTTTGCTGCAGGTAGAAGTTGGGTGTTGTTTTTTTCTCTGGCGGCATCTTTACTGATAAACACAAAAGCCTTTGCCTTAGATAAGAGGGCGTCTTTTGTCTTAAGCCACTATATCATGGCTGTAATGTATGACGACCTCGGCGATATAGATAGGGCTATTCAGGAATATAAACAGGCATTAAAGGTAGATAATAACAGTTCAGTTATTCATTTAAATCTTGCTGAGAGCCTGATAAAGAAGAACCAGATCCCCCAGGCGATTGAGGAGTTAAATTCTGTAGTACGTCTTAACCCCGAAGCAATAGAGCCGCATGCAATATTAGCCCTCTTGTATTCCTCGCAGAATAAGCCGGATTTGGCTACCTCCGAGTATGAAACAGCGCTAAAAGGCGCCTCGAAACTAAACCCCAAGAACATAGATATTTATAAGAGCCTGGGTACAGTATATCTAGAGCAGAAAAGATTCAAAGAGGCCCAGGATACATATAAACTAATTTTGGGTTTGTCTCCTACTGATGCGAGTGCGCATTTTTATTTAGGCAGTATCTATAATGAATTAAAGAATAATGATTCAGCAATTAAGGAACTAAAAGCGGCCTTGGAGTTGAAATCCGATTATCATGAAGCCCTGAATTTTTTAGGCTATATTTATGTTGAAGAAAATAAAAACTTAGACCAGGCGCAAGTTTTGATAAAAAAGGCCCTGGAGTTAGAGCCTAATAACGGTGCTTATATTGATTCTTTAGGCTGGCTCTATTTTAAGCAGGGTAAATTAAAAGAAGCGCTGAAGGAGCTTAAGAGGGCAGCCTCCTTGTTAGAAGACCCTGTTATATACGACCACTTAGGAGAGGTTTACTTTAAACTGAATGATACCCTCAATGCAAAATTAAATTGGCAGAAATCCTTAAAGTTAGACCCGAATCAGGAGAGTCTTAAAAAGAAAATAGAAGGGCAGAAAAAATAATGCCTTATACCGATACTCAAATAAAAGAATTAGAGAATAAAGCGAAGCAGATTAGGCGGCTAATAATTCAGATGCTGGCTAAGGCTGGCTCTGGGCATCCTGGCGGAAGCCTCTCTGCAACGGATTTGATTACTGCTTTGTATTTTTCGCTATTGCGGCATAATCCAAAAGACCCTGCCTGGCCTAAGCGCGACAGATTCCATATGTCCAAAGGCCACTGTTGTCCTCTTTGGTATGCAGTATTGGCAGAATCAGGTTATTTTCCTAAAGATAAGCTTTGGACTTTAAGACAATTGGGTTCTATCTTGCAGGGACACCCGGATAGACGCACACCCGGAGTTGATGTTGCTTCCGGTTCTTTAGGTCAAGGTCTATCAGTTGGATTAGGGATGAGTTTGGCAGCAAAGCTCGACCAGCAGGATTATCGTGTATATGTCCTTTTGGGTGATGGAGAGATACAGGAGGGTAATATCTGGGAAGCGGCAATGGCATGTGCTCATTATAAATGCGACAATTTATGCGCTATGCTGGATTACAACGGTTTTCAGATCGACGGTAAAGTCAAGGATATTATGAATCTAGAACCAATAGTAGATAAATGGCAGGCATTTGGTTGGCAGGCAATAGAGATAGATGGGCATAACATAAGACAGATTTTGCAAGCTTTTGAAGAGGCAAGGTTAACTAGGGGTAAACCCAGCATAATCATTGCCCACACCATAAAAGGCAAAGGTGTTTCTTTTATGGAGAATGTAGTTGATTTTCACGGCCGTGCACCCACAAAAGAGGAAGCAGAAAAGGCGCTGAAAGAGTTAGAATAAATATGGCTGAGATGTTATATCAACGTGATGCATATGGTCAAACATTAGTTGAATTAGGCAAAGGCAATAAAGATATCGTTGTCTTAGATGCGGATTTATCCAGTTCAACCCGTACGGGCTTGTTTGCCAAAGAATTCCCTGAGAGATTTTTTAACTTTGGCGTGGCTGAGCAGAATATGATGGCTACTGCAGCAGGATTAGCCAGCTGCGGCAAAACTGTATTTGTCTCAACATTCGCCATATTTGCCGCTGGCCGCGCCTGGGACCAGGTAAGGAATTCTATCAGTTACAACGGCTTTAATATTAAGATAGTTGCCTCACACGCTGGTATTACTGTAGGTCCGGATGGCGCAAGCCATCAGGCCCTGGAGGACATCGCGCTGATGCGGATTTTACCGAATATGAATATCGTTGTGCCGGCTGACGCCCCGCAGACGCGTGATGCGACAATCGCTGCAGCAAATACCCAAGGGCCATTTTATATTCGTCTAGGTAGACCCAAGGTGCCTACTATAGAGAATAAAGGCGAATTTAAGTTAGGTAAGGCACAGGTTTTGACGCCGGGAGATGACCTAACTATTATTGCCTGCGGGATTATGGTATCTGAAGCATTGAACGCAGTAAAAAATCTGCTGAATAAGGGGCTCAAGGCGCGTCTGATTAATGTCCACACTATCAGACCACTCGATAGCGAGACGATATTAAAGGCAGCGAGAGAGACTAAGGGCCTGGTTGTTTGCGAGGAGCACACAGTTATAGGCGGCTTGAGCTCTTGTGTTCAGGAAGTCGTAGCAGAAAATTGTCCTGTAAAGGTTGTTTGTTTAGGCATAAAAAATAGGTTTGGCCAGTCAGGAGAGCCCGCTGAACTTCTAAAAGAATATAATCTCACCAGTAGCGATATAGAAAAGGCGGCTTTATCGTGCATATCTTAAAGTCAACAATATATTTTTAGGGTTCTCTTCTTAACTGTGGATAAGCTAGTCCTTAATTCCTACGCCAAATTAAATCTCTACCTTCAAGTCCTGAACAAACGCAGGGATAACTACCATAATATAAAAACCGTATTCGAAAGAATAGGCCTTTCTGACAGAATACTCCTTAGAGCCCGCCCAGATAGAAAAATAAAGCTCATATGTAAAGAGCCTTTAGTCCCCAAAGATAATACCAATCTTTGTTTTCGCGCTGCCAAATTAGTGCAGGAGAGTTTTAATATAGAGCATGGACTGGATATTAAGATAATAAAACGTATTCCTGTCGGCTCAGGCCTGGCCGGAGGTTCAAGTAATGCCGCGGCTGTGCTTTTAGGCTTAAATAAGCTCTGGAGGCTTAACCTTTCTCGAAGTGCACTTATTCGGTTAGCTAAAAATATAGGCAGCGATGTCCCTTTTTTTGTTTATAATACCTCTTTTGCCCAGGGTAGCGGACGCGGGGATAGAATAAAAGTCTTAAAAGTCCCTAAGTCTATGCGGCTGTGGCATATTTTGGTTGTGCCTAAAATAAAGGTTTCCACCCCGTTTATATACAAAAGATGGGATAAAAGGCCATATTCTAAATTGACAATACCTAAATATGATGTTAAAATATTACTTTCTGGATTAAGAAAAAATGACCTTTCCTTGATAGGTAAGCTCTTGTTTAATAGTTTGGAAGAGGTAACGTTAAGATTGTACCCTGAGGTAGCGCGGATTAAAGAGAAACTCTTAAGTTTAGGCGCAAAATCAATCTTGATGTCCGGAAGCGGTCCGGCAGTGTTTGGCATCGTTTCTTCAAGAAAGGAGGCTGTAACCTTAAGTAGAAAACTAAAAAAACAAGATGGGTCTTGGAGGGTTTTTGTCACAAGGACATTTTAAGGTATAGACAACCAGGAGGCCAGTCACATGGAGATAACTGAGGTTAGGGTAGCTTTAAAAGATTCACCTGATAAAAAACTAAAGGCATATGCAACAGTGACTTTTGATAATGCCTTTGTGGTCAGAAACATAAAAGTAATAGAGGGCACAAGCGGCCTATTTATAGCTATGCCTTCTAGGAAGATAAAGCAGCCGTGTCCGAAATGCAATTTCAAGAATGAGATGCGCAGTAAATATTGTAATCAATGTGGTGCGCAGTTACCGATGAGCACTCGGCCGCTAAATCCAGAGACTGGAGGCTCTTCCCAGTTAGAGCATAAAGATATCGCCCATCCCATAACACAGTCATTTAGGGAGTATCTGCAGAAAAGAGTCTTAGAGGCATACGAGCAGGAGAAGGCGCAAGGGCAACAGTCGCAAACAGGCTCCTCTTTTGTGTAATTTTTGGGACGTCGTCCAATGGTAGGACACGAGAATTTTGAAGCCACCTTAGTTTTCCGAGTATGTGGCGAAATCCCGCCCCGAATCGTGAAAATATAAAGGCGGGAGGGTCTCAATAGATTTGCCCGGTAGTGTAATGGTAGCACATCAGAATTTGGGTCTGAGTGTCAAGGTTCGAATCCTTGCCGGGCAGCGTTGTGGTTCTCCCCCTACGCCCTTTGAATTAAAGTATGAGCCTTAGCGGGCTTCGGGGGATTAATTCGGCCAGACAACTTACGTTCGCTCGCAATGTTCGCTCCGTAAGTTGTGGCCTCATTAGGAGTCCACACGTCCCAGTAGTGCAGAACATAACAATGAATAAAAATATTGCTTGTATAATTTTGGCAGCAGGCAAGTCTACAAGGATGAAATCTGATATCCCTAAGGTCTTGCATCCTATTTGCGGCAGGCCGATGTTGGGTTATGTTTTGGATTTGGTTAAGGATTTGAAAATAAAGAAGACCGTTTGCGTCTTGGGGTATAAACATACAGAGGTTAAAAAACTTCTTAATCCTGGGATAAAAGTCGTTATACAGAAAAGGCTTCAAGGAACAGCAGATGCTGTAAAAGGGGCTCAAGGCATATTAAGAAATTTCAAAGGTACAATCTTAGTGCTTTACGCTGATAATCCCTTGTTAAAAAAAGAGACAATTCTTAAGCTCCTAAAATATCATATACAAAATAATTTGGATGCTACGTTATTAACTGCTAAAGTAGAAAAACCTTCGGGTTATGGCAGGGTTTTAAGAGACAAATACTCAAGCATATGCGGGATAGTGGAAGAGAAAGATGCGAATGACTTTCAAAAAGATATCAAGGAGATTAATACCGGCATCATTTGTTTTAAGAAAGAAGCTTTGGCCTCTAGCTTAAAATCTGTCAGGCCCAATAACCGTAAGAGAGAATATTACCTTACGGATATCATAAGCATACTTTATAAAAAGGGCGCCTTAGTTGACGGGGTACGGCTCTTAGATATTAATGAGGCCTTAGGGATTAATTCGCGTTCGGATTTAGCTAGAGCCAATGCAATTATGCAAAAGCGCATTAATGAGGATTTAATGCAGAAAGGCGTGACTATTTTGGATCCAGACTCTACTTTTATAAGCTATGGCACAAAGATTGGTAGAGATACCACGATTTATCCCTTTACAGTTATTGGAAGGGATGTTAAAATTGGAAGAAATTGTTCTATCGGGCCATTTACTCACTTAAGAGAAGGCACCGAGCTCGGAGACGATGTAGTGGCGGGCAATTTTTCTGAGGTTGTTCGCTCAAAGATATCCTCCCAAACCATCGCAAAGCATTTCTGTTACATAGGAGACAGCCGCATAGGCAGGCGGGTCAATATCGGTGCAGGCACTGTTACTGCTAATTTTGACGGCAAGAAAAAGAATATAACGGCCATAGATGACGGCGCATCCATTGGTTCGGATACTGTTCTGGTTGCGCCGGTAAAAATAGGCAAAAATGCTGTCACCGGCGCAGGTTCAGTCGTAGTCAAAGATGTCCGAAAGAACACAACGGTGGCGGGCGTGCCTGCCAAGGTTTTGAAAAATAAAAAGTAACCAGAAACCAGAGTACAGAAACCAGAAAATTCTTCTGTAATCTGTGCTCTGTAATCTGGTTTCTCCGAGCGACGAAGGAGCGAGAGATATGGATAAATTAGCGGTCTTTAGCGGTAACGCACATCTTAAGCTTGCCCAGGATATCTGCAAGTATCTTAAAGTTAAATTATCCGATGCATTAGTTAACAGATTCAGCGAAGGAGAGATACGGGTTAAGATTAATGAAAATATAAGAGGTAAGGATGTATTTATAATCCAACCGACCTCGCCTCCTCCAAACGATAACCTGATGGAACTCTTGATTTTGATTGATGCCTTAAAGAGGGCATCTGCTTCGCGCATTACTGCAGTGATTCCTTATTTTGGCTATGCCCGGCAGGATAGAAAAGACCAGCCCAGGGTGCCTATCACCGCAAAATTAGTGGCGAATCTTTTAACCGTCTCTGGCGCAAACAGGATTTTGACTATAGATTTACACGCAGGGCAGATACAGGGTTTTTTTGACATACCCGTGGACCATCTTTTTGCCGTAGGCGTGTTTATAGAGTATCTAAACAAATTGAAACTTAAGAACATCGTGGTGGTTTCTCCGGATGTAGGCGGGATTAAGATGGCCAGGGCTTATGCCAAGCGTCTTTTTGCGCATCTAGCAATTATTGATAAGAGGCGCGATTCTCCGGATAAGACCGAGGTAATGCATATCTTAGGCGACGTAGAAGATATGAATGCTGTGATTGTTGATGATTTGATTTCTACTGGCAGTTCTTTGATTGAAGCAGTCCAGGCCTTAAAAAAAGCCGGGGCAAGGAATATCTTGGCTGCGATTTCACACGGCGTTTTATCTCACCCGGCAATAGAACGTATAGATAAATGTCGCGCCTTAGAGAAATTGCTCATTACCGATAGCATACCACTGGATAATCATAAGAAACATCCTAAGATTCAAGTCTTGACAGTTGCGCCCCTCCTAGGTGAGGCGATAAAGAGAATACATAATGAGGAGTCGGTAAGTTCACTGTTTGATTAAAAATTCTTAAATAATTTTTTTATAGCGCTTTTCAAATCTCTGTAATCAATTTTTCAATAATGAAGGGAACGAGAAAAATATGGAAGAGATATTTCTAGATGCACAACCAAGAGAGGAATTAGGCAGGAGCGGGGCAAAGGATTTAAGGTCTAAGGGATTCATCCCAGCAGTAGTCTATGGAGAGGGAAAGAAATCTCAAGCCATAACGGTATCGAATAGCGCGCTATTAAGACTCATACATCAGCATAGGCTTGAGGGCGCATTAATTAATCTCAAGGTAAAAGACGACAAGAAACATGCCTTAAGGTCCTGTTTGATTAAAGAGATTCAGTATGACCCGGTGCGCGGAGATATAATACATGTGGATTTTAATGAGATTTCTTTAACTAAGGCCATAAGAGTAAATGTACCGGTAGTGGCAAAGGGAGAGCCTGTCGGCGTCAAACAGGAAGGCGGTTCGTTAGAGCATATACTTTGGGAAGTTGAGGTTGAGTGTTTACCCACCGATATCCCCAAGGATATCGAAGTGGATGTGAACTCTTTAAAGATTGGGGACGCAATACATATAAGGGATATAGCCGCACCTGGCGGTGTTAAGATTTTAAATGACCCCAGCGGGGTTGTGTTTTCTGTTGCTGCGCCGATGAAAGAAGAGGTGGCAGTTACGCCTGTTGAGGGCGAAGAAAAACAGGAGCCCGAGGTCATCAAAGAAAAGAAGGAAGTGCCTGCCGAGGCTGCAGAAGAAGAGAGCAAAGAGAAAAAGTGAAATTAGTCGTGGGGCTGGGTAACCCCGGTGATATTTACGCAGGCTCAAGACACAATATTGGTTTTTTCGCCGTCAAGGCCCTAAGCCGAGTCAATAAAATATCTCTAAAAAAAGATAGAGATACCTTTTCATTAAGCGGTAAGGGTAAGATTGGCGCACAAACTGTAATACTAGCAATGCCACTTACCTTTATGAATTTATCGGGTATTGCTGTTAAGGCGTTACTTAAGAAACACAAAGTCCATTTAGATAATCTGCTGGTAGTCTGCGATGATTTAGATTTAGAATTTGGTAGGCAAAAATTAAAACCGCATGGGTCAAGCGGCGGACACCGAGGTCTTAATTCTATAATAGAATCCGTGAAAGATGCAAGCTTTGCGCGCTTGCGTATTGGCATAGGTAGACCGCATATCCAAGATGCAGATCCTCGCGAATACGTGTTGTCACCTTTTAACAAGAAAGAAAAGGAACAAATTAACAAGATATTAAAAAGAGCAGTTGCCTGTTGTCAGGCGTGGGCGCAAGAAGGTATTTTAAAGAGTATGAATATATTTAATAGAAAGGGCAACTAGAATGAAAAAGTATGAGGCAATGTTTATTGTTAAGCCAGACCTCTCAGAAGAAGAAAGGAAGACCTTATTCAGTCAGATTAATGATGTCGTGGCCAAAAACAACGGCAGTGTGCAAGGGGGTGCTGTTTGGGCAGAAAGAAGGAAGCTATACTTTCCTATTAAAAGGTATCAGGAAGGCTTATATTACCTGTTGAATTTTTCCGTTGCGCCTTTAGTAGTAAAAGATATACAAGAGGCGTATAGGCTTAATGAGAACATATTGAGGGTATTGATAACAAAGGTTAACTAAAAATTTAGGCGAACAGGGGAGGCGCGGATGGCTAATTTCAATAAGGTATTTCTGATGGGTAATTTGACCAAGGACCCCGAGTTACGTTATACACCGCAAGGTACAGCGGTCCTTAATCTTCGTCTTGCAGTAAACCGAAAGTTCCGTAATAAAAATCAGGAATTAAAAGAAGAAACCTGTTTTATTACGGTGGTGGTTTGGAATAAACAGGCAGAGACATGCAATCAATATTTACATAAAGGAAGCGCCTGTTTTGTGGAGGGGAGACTTCAGTCGCGTTCTTGGGAGGATAATACCGGGCAGAAACGTAATGTTATTGAGGTGACTGCAGAACGCGTGCAATTCCTTGGGGGCGCTCCGGCTAAAGCAGCAATAGAATCGATACCAGAACCGGCGCCGTTACCAGAAGAACCGTCTACACAAGATGCATGGTTACAGGAAAGTGAGGACCAAGCAAATGAGAGTTAAGGGAAAGACATTTAGTAAGACTAAGACAGCTATCAAAAAAAGAGATATGCATTTAATAACCAGAAAAAGATTTTGCAGGTTCTGCGTAGATAAGGTCAAGGCAATAGATTATAAAGATATGAAAAGATTAGAGGCTTTTATTACCGAGAGAGGCAAGCTCCTCTCAAGCCGTTTTTCGGGTAATTGCGCTAAGCACCAAAGACGGATTGTGGAGGCGATTAAAAAAGCGCGATTTATTTCTCTTGTGCCTTATACGCGTTAAGTGAAGCCACAACTTATGGATCCGCCGTAGGCGGAGAACATAAGTTGTATGGCTGAACTTATCCCCCACCACTTTCCCTATAGCGTAGCTAAATGCGAAAGTGGTGGGGGATTAATTCGCACAATAACTTACTCATCCGCCACAGGCGGATTCGTAAGTTATGTGCTCATTAAAATGGAAGTTATCTTAAACCGGGACGTGGATAAATTAGGTAAGGCTGGAGTGGCGGTGAAGGTAAGGGATGGATTTGCCCGCAATTTTCTTATACCAAATGGCCTGGCTATACCTCTTACGCCTGCTAATCTGAAGAAGCTGGAGCAGGAAAAACAAAGAAAAGCTTTGCAGTTAGATAAAATTAAGAAAGATTCTGAAGGGCTCAAAGAGCGATTGGCAAGCCTATCTTTAACCATGCCTGTTTTAACTCAGGAAGAGGATAGTTTGTATGCCAGTATAACCTCGCAGGATATAGCGCGTTCCTTAAAAGAGGAAGGTTTTGTTATTGATAAAAATTCCATTATCTTGGATGAACCCATAAAATCTTTAGGAATTTACGAGGTGCCTATAAGACTGCATCCGGAAGTTATGGCAAAGGTAAAGGTCTGGATAGTAAAAAAATAGCATGGCAGAAATAGCGTTAGATAAAATCCCGCCGCAGAATCTAGAAGCTGAGATGGCAGTATTGGGTTCTATGTTGTTAGATGAAGATGCTATCTCGGTAGCCTGCGAAGCCTTAAATACAGACTCCTTTTATAAAGATACCCATAGAAAAATCTTTGAGGCAATATTAGATCTCTATAATTCCAATAAAGCGGTTGATCTTATTACCTTAACCGATGGACTTAAAAAGAACGGGATCCTCGATGAAGTAGGGGGCCCTAGTTTTTTAACAGCGCTTGTCAATTCCGTTCCTACAGCAGCTAATATAAACCACTACGTTAGTATCGTTAAAGAAAAAAGCACCTTAAGGACACTGATAAACAACGCCACACAGATTGTCTCAATGTGTTATGAGACTGAAAGGCAAAATATCGATGAGGTAGTGGATAACGCAGAGAAATTTATATTTGAGGTAAGCGATAGGAAATCGCAAGGGTCTTATCTGCATCTTAAAGAAATTGTCAAGGACAGTATTGAGACGATAGACAGACTATACCAGAAGAAGGCGCATGTTACAGGCATACCTACAGGTTTTATAGATTTTGATATTAAGACCGCAGGACTTCAGGCTTCGGATTTAATTGTCATTGCTGGAAGGCCCTCTATGGGTAAGAGCGCCTTGGCAATAGGCATTGCAGAATACGCGGGTGTGGTAGAAAAGACTCCCTTGGTAATGTTTAGTCTGGAGATGTCTAAAGAACAGCTGGTCCAGCGGATGCTCTGTGCCCATGCTAAGGTTGATGCCCATAAAGTTAGGACAGGGTATCTTGCTACTTCAGATTGGCCGCGTCTTACTGCTGCAGCAGGTAAGCTTTCAGAAGCACCTATTTTTATAGATGATTCGCCTGCGATTTCGGTAATGGAACTGCGGGCTAAGGCGCGCAGGCTCAAAGCCCACCAGGACATAAAGTTGATTATATTAGACTACTTACAATTAATGCGCGGCTCAATTAATGCAGAGAATAGACAACAGGAGATCTCTGAGATTTCACGCAGTCTTAAGGCATTGGCACGGGAATTGAGTGTTCCGGTTATAGCCATAAGCCAATTATCCCGGGCAGTAGAGGCGCGCACAGACCACCGGCCGCAGCTTTCTGATTTAAGAGAATCCGGGGCAATAGAGCAGGACGCGGATGTGGTTGTCCTGATATTAAGGGAAGAGTATTATAATCCTACCCCGGAAAACCAAGGTATAGCTGAGGTTATAATTGCGAAGCAACGTAACGGCCCTGTGGGTTCGCTAAAATTGGCCTTTATAAAAGAATATACCAGATTTGAAAATATTGCCCGGATAGAATAAGGAAATGACAATAATACAGAGACGATTGGCGATATTCTTACTCTTATTTTTAGTATTAAGCATTGGTGAAAGCTTAGCCCAGCCAGAGCAAACCCAGACAGGGCAAGCCCCGCCGGCAACTGAACAACAAACCAAGCCAGTCACTGCTTTAGAAGTAAAAGGCAACAAGTCCATAAGTACAAATACTATTGTTTCTAAAATGAAGACCCGCATAGGGAATCCTTATCAAGAGAATATCATTAGCGATGATTTGAAACGTCTTTATCTTTTAGGTTTTTTTAGCGATATAAAGATTGATACCCAGGGTTATAAGAGCGGGATTAAGGTAATCATTACAGTTGTGGAAAGGTCGATAATAGAAAAAATTACTTTTTCCGGGATAGGGCGTATTACAATGAGAGACGAGAAGCTAAAAGATTTATTAAAATCAAAAGAAACACAGTATCTGGATTACCCTAATCTGCAGGAAGATGCCCGGATACTTAAGAAAGAGTATGAAAAGATGGGTTATGTCCAGGCCCTGATAGATTACAAGGTGGATATTGACAAACAGACCAATAAGGCAAAGATACAATTTAACGTGGCAGAGGGTAAAAAGATTAGAATTAAAAATATTATTATCCAGGGCGATAAGGCCTATTCTTCCAGGCGTATCTTAAGATTGATGAAGACCAAAAGGGCATGGTTCTTTAATGCCGGACTCCTAAAGGAAGATGTCTTAAAGGAAGACGTTGAGCGTATAAAGTCATTCTATCGTAAGAACGGGTTTACCGATGTAGCAGTTGATTATGAAGTTAAGCCTGAGCTTGCGAAGCCATATCTGTTATATATCACGATGAAAATACAGGAAGGCAAAAAATATCTGGTAGGAAACGTTACTGTGCAGGGGAATAAAGATATAGATAAAAAGGATATCTTGCTCGCGCTTAAAGAATGCGTGCCGGGCAAAGTATTCAGCCAGGATGCCTTAAAATTAGATGCGGCAAGTATTCAGGGTTTATATTTTGACCGCGGCTATATAGCTAGCCAAGTACAAGAGACTACCTCTGTGAATTCTTATACCGGACGCGTGGATATACTCTACAATATTACTGAAAATGAAGTTAACTACGTGAATAAGATTAAAATCAGGGGGAATGTTAAAACCAGGGATGTAGTCATCCGCAGGGAACTAAGGATACGTCCAGGGGACAGGTTTGACGGCGATAAACTAAGGCGCAGCAAAGAAAGATTGCAAAACCTGGGCTTTTTTGAAGAGATAAGCTATGATACCGAGGATTCGAATCAGGCTGATAAAAAAGATTTGCTCGTAGAAGTAAAGGAGTCCAAAACAGGCGCCTTTAGCTTCGGCGGCGGTTACTCTACCGTAGAGCAATTTGTAGGATTTGTGGAGATTGAACAGAAGAACTTTGATTGGAAAAATTTCCCTTATTTTACTGGTGCAGGCCAGGATTTAAGATTCCGCGCTTCGTTTGGGACAGTGAGCAGCGGTTTTGATTTAAGTTTTACTAACCCTTGGGTTTTTGATTATCCTCTATCCTTTGGCTTTGATGCTTATAGACGCTCGCACAAAAGAGAGGAAGATGTTGGTTATGGTTATGATGAAAAGGTAACCGGTGGGGATTTGCGCCTGGGCAAGGAGCTCTCCGAATACCTGAGGGCCGATCTAATGTATAGATATGACCAGATAGATATTACGAATATAACAGATACCGCTACAGGCGACCTGCAGAGTGAATCCGGCAAGAACGGTATTAGCAGTATTACCCCTAGCTTAACCTATGACAGCCGCAATAACGTATTTGATCCCACAAAAGGAAATTTATTATCTGGCTCTTTCGAATTAGCAGGCGGTCCGTTTGGTGCAGACAAGGATTTCTGGAAGTTTTTCTTGAGAGCGTCTCATTATTTTCCTTTACCCCGTGATTCTACTATTGAAGTAAGGGCGAGGGTTGGCTTGAGCGAACCTTATAGCAATTCCGATAAAGTACCCATATATGAAAGATTATTTGCCGGAGGCGCCTACACAATAAGAGGCTACGAAGAAAGGAAAGTTGGCCCTGTTGACCCGGTATCGCAAGATGCTTTAGGCGGTGAATCAATGTTGATTGGCAATATTGAATATACATATCCTTTATTCAGTTTTCTTAAATTGGCTACTTTTTATGACGTAGGGAATGTCTGGGGAAAAATGAAAGATATAGGTTCAGGCGGTTTAAAATCAGGTTTTGGTTTAGGCGTAAGGATTAAAACTCCAATTGGCCCAATAATGCTTGATTACGGCATACCTTTAGATAAAGCGCCCGGCGAAGACAAGAAGAGCAGCGGCCGGTTCTACTTTAGTGCAAGCCACGGGTTTTAGGAAAATAATAATAAAACAATAAAGGAGGAAGTAGAATGAGAAAGCTAACAGGGCTTTTAGCGGGGATTGTCTTTGGTTTAAGTATGCTGGTGGGAGTATCTTTTGCAGCCGATAAGTTTGCGTATGTTGATTTAAGCCGCGCATTTAGCGAATACAATAAAACTAAGGATTATGATAAGGTTTTAGCTGAGAAGGAAAATATCTATACCACAGAAAGAGAGAAGAAAGTAAATGAGGTCAAGCAATTTCAGGATAAGATGAATCTATTGAGCGATAAAGAAAAAGAAACAAAAAAGGGGGAGCTGGATAGCAGGCTTAAGACGCTTCAGGATTTTGACAGAGAGAAAGGGACGGATTTACGTAAAGAGCAGGATGAAAAGATGAAGGAGATATTTAAGGATATTGAAGAAGCGGTAAAAAAATATTCTGAAAAAGAGGGCCTGACTTTAGTTTTTAATGACCGCGTATTAATTTACCAGAATAAAACCCTTGATATTACAGATAAGATTGTGGATATTCTGAATAAGGGGTACAAGAAATAAATGAAGACGCTCAAAGAGATTGCCCAGCTTATCGAGGGCGAAGTAGTAGGCGATGAGAGCATTGTTATTACAGGTGTTGCAGGGATAAAAGAGGCTTCGAGTGGCGAGATTACCTTTGTAGCCAATCCTAAGTATTACCCTCTTATGGATAAGACGCATGCCTCGGCAATCATCACCTCCCGGGACATTAAAAAAAATCCTAAGCCTATTGTCCGCGTCGATAATCCCTCCCTGGCCTTCGCTAAAGTAGTTGTTTCTTTCGCGCCTTGCGAGGTGGCTCATCCCAAGGGGATACATCCTAGCGTAATATTGGGTAAGAACGTATCACTTGGTAAAGATACGGCTATCGGCCCTTATACGGTTATAGAAGATAATGTTTCTCTAGGGGATAATACAATAATTTATGCAGGGTGTTTCGTAGGCCATGATACCAAAATAGGCAGTAACACCTTAATCTACCCTAATGTTTCTATCCGGGAACGCATAACTATTGGCAGCCGTGTAATCATCCATAGCGGCACGGTTATAGGTTCAGACGGTTTTGGTTTTGTAGCAATAGAAGGCCTGCATCAGAAAATCCCTCAGATAGGAACGGTAGAGATAGGCGATGATGTGGAGATCGGCGCCAACGTCACTGTTGACCGGGCCAGGTTTGATAAAACTGTTATTGCTAGCGGTACAAAAATAGATAATCTTGTTCAGATTGCCCATAATGTGGTGATTGGCGAAAATTCTATTATTGTGGCGCAGGCCGGCATTTCTGGAAGCACCACTATAGGAAAAGGCGTGACTCTGGCAGGCCAGGCAGGATTAGTCGGGCATATCACTATAGGCGACGGTGCGACAGTAGCAGCTCAGGCAGGGGTAACTAAGTCTGTGCCGGCTAATACCATTGTATCAGGTTATCCTGCCAGACCCCATACAGCAGCAAAACGTATAAATGCCTGCATTCAGAATCTGCCGAGGCTCTATGATACAATAGCGAAACTTAAAAAGAAAATTGAGAAGCTAGAAACTAGATTAAAGATTAAACATGGCTAAACAAAGAACAATTGCGAGAGAACTAAGTTTAAAGGGAACCGGCCTGCATACGGCAAATAAGGTCAATATAACATTCAAGCCAGCAGATGCGGATAGCGGTATTAACTTTATCCGCACCGACTTACCTAATAGTCCGGTGATTAAGGCATCGGTTGAAAGTGTAGTTTCATCATCGTATTCTCCGCGGCGCACCTCTATCAGTCAGGATAATGTTGAGATACAGACTATAGAGCATCTTATGGCAGCATTAGCAGGCGCCGAAATTGACAATATCTATATTGAACTTGATAATGAGGAGGTGCCGGGTTTAGATGGCAGCAGTTTAAATTTCTCTAAGATACTAGATAAGGCAGGTATCAAGGAACAGGAGAAAGAGCGGCAGTATTATTATATAAAAGAGCCTATTTTTGTAGAGGAGCCCGGAGCATCTATTGTGGCATTACCGGCTTTAGAATTAAAAATTTCCTATACTTTAAATTATAACCATCCCAAGCTACCGACAGAATTTATGGAATTAAATATGAGTCCGGATGTATTTAAAAATGAGATTTCCCCGGCCAGAACATTCTGCCTGGAGGACGAAGTCGCTGAATTACAAAGCCAGGGCTTAGGTCGCGGCGCAAATTATGATAATACCTTAGTAGTAGGTAAAAAGGGAGTCATAAAAAATAAATTACGATATGCGGATGAATTTATACGCCATAAGATACTAGACTTAATGGGGGATTTGTATCTTATCGGCTCGCCCATCAGGGCTCACATCATCGCCTTGAGAAGCGGACATTCTTTGAATTTAAGGCTGGCAAGAAAGATTAATCAGCAAAGATTACGGTATTCCTTGGGAGGCATAGGAATAAATTATCATCCCCTGGAGACAGAGGATTTAGATGTCGTTACGATAATGAAGATATTGCCACATCGCGAGCCTTTTTTATTTGTGGATAAAATTATCTCTTTAGAGAAAGGCAGGCGCGCCACAGGTATAAAGAATGTGACGATAAATGATTATTTCTTCAAAGGACATTTCCCTGGCAGGCCGGTTATGCCGGGTGTCCTGATTATTGAAGCAATGGCACAGGTAGGCGGAGTAATGATGCTTAGCCCAGAAGAGAATCGGGGAAAACTGGCCTATTTTATGGCCGCCAACAGGATTAAATTCAGAAAGACAGTTATTCCTGGCGACCAGCTGGTTCTTCAGGTAGAAGCAGGTAAGATAAAATCAAAGACAGGCCAGGTGTATGCAAAGGCATTGGTTGATGGTAAGGTAGTGGCAGAGGCAGAGTTAATGTTCGCGTTAGTCGAGTCGTAGCTAAAGAATGCAGATACATCCTACAGCAATAGTTTCTAAGAAAGCAAAACTTGCCGATGGTGTCAACGTTGGCCCTTATTCGAGCATCGGCGATAATGTCGTAATAGGCGAGGGGACGCATATCGGAGCCCATTGCGTAATTGAGGGTAAAACTACTATCGGCCGTCGTTGCGAGGTCTTCACCGGCGCGTGTATTGGAAGCCGGCCTCAAGACTTAAAATATAAAGGAGAGAATAGTTTCTTAGAGCTCGGAGACGCAAATATAATCCGTGAGTACTGCACATTTAATCCTGGCACAGAAGAGAATAGCAGAACGGTGGTCGGTAATAACAATCTTTTTATGGCCTATTCACACGTTGCCCATAATTGTGCAGTAGGCAATAATTGTGTTATCGCAAATAACGGGACTCTTGCCGGATATGTGACTATTGAAGATAAGGCAGTTGTAGGCGGGTTAGTCGCCATACATCAATTTGTCAGGGTCGGTACGCTTTCTATTATCGGTGGCTGTTCCAAGGTTGTTCAGGATATTCCGCCTTATTCGACCTGCGATGGCCACCCCGCGCGTGTATATGGCCTCAACCTCGTGGGTCTTAGGCGAAACTCATTCTCAAAAGAGGCTATAGACCAGCTCGCTCAAGCATTTAAGATACTTTTTAATACAGGCCTCACCCGCAAACACTCCTTAGAAAAAATAGAGAAAGAGATAGCGCTGACTCCGGAGATATCCTATCTAATTAATTTTATAAAAAACTCGCAAAGGGGCATAGTTCACTCTTGTCGCCTCTGATAGAAAACCATTCGGCTAAAGTAAACCCATAGATGGAAAAGATAGGTTTAATTGCAGGAAATAAAAAGCTCCCTCTTATATTCTCTGAGGCTGCGAGAAAAAGGAACTATTATATCGTGGCTGTAGCTATAAGAGGTGATACTTGCGCTGAGTTAAAGAAATCCGTAGATAAAATCTACTGGCTCGGTCTAGATGAATTCCGTAACATGTTTGAAATATTTAGGCAGGAGGGCGTAAGCAAAGTAATTATGGCGGGTCAAATAAGCCCTCAGAGGTTATTTAGTAAAGAAGTAGATAAAGACCAGGAGCTTAAAAATCTACTTACCAGCATAAAAGATAAAAAGGCAGATACGATATTTGGGGCAGTTGCAGAAAAATTAAAAGAATCTGGTTTCGAGCTCCTGGACTCTACGCTTTTTATCGAAGAGCTTCTGCCTAAGAAGGGAACGCTTACAAAGCGCAAGCCTACGTTCCAGGAATGGGAAGATGTATATTTTGGTTTAGATTTAGCTAAAGCAATTGCTTATTTGGATATAGGTCAGACAGTAGCGGTGAAGGAAAGGGCGATAGTTGCGGTTGAGGCGTTAGAAGGCACAGACAATCTAATTAGGCGCGCAGGGCAGATTGCCGGGGATGGTATCGTGGTAGTAAAGGTGAGCAAGCCCAAACAGGATATGCGCTTCGATATGCCGGTAGTGGGATTAAATACTATAAAGAATCTTATCAAGGCTCAGGTTAAGTGCTTGGCTATCGAGGCCCAGAAAACAATTTTTATAGATCAAGAGCAAAGCATAAAATTAGCAGATAAGAAGGATATTTCTATAGTGGCTGTATAGCAGACATTGAATTAGATTTATATTGACAGAGAATAAAATGTCGTGTAAATTAAGTGAAGCCACCCGCCACAATTTTTGGTGGGTTGTGCAAACTTCAAGGAGGTAGTTATGGGTAGGATGTGTGGGCCAAAACCAGTAGAGTTTAAGATTTATGCACCGCAGGCAAAACGGGTAACTTTAGCAGGCAGTTTCAATCATTGGAATACAAGGTTGCTTTCTGCAAAAAAGGACTCCAAGGGCAATTGGGCCGCGAAGGTTAATTTAAATCCGGGTAGACATGAATATAAATTTTTTGTAGATGGCTCCTGGCTTAATGATCCACGTTGCACTTCCTGTGTCGCTAATTCTTTTGGGACGCAAAACTGCGTCGTAGAAGTAAAGTAATAGTTAGCCCCGCCCTTCATTGAAATGTATTTGGCATTGATGAAGTGCGGGGTATTTTTTTACCCCGCCCTTCATTGAAATGTACATATGTATCAATCTCATTGTTGCGTTACATAGGTAGCGGGTCCTGCCTTGGGGCATTTCTCGCAGGAACGCTCGGATTTCCCCGGCGAGGAAATCCTCGCTCGAATCGGCTTCCTCGCTCGTCCCTCGCTTCGCTCGGGACACCATGCCCGCTCGTCGCCTTTACGTCCTGCTCGAAATACCCCAAGTCACCCGCTAGTTTAAGTTTTGTAACGCATCAGTTCATATTCTATGCCTTTGAAATGTACATAACATTTAATGAAGGGCGGGGTTTATGGTATAATATAAACTATGAGGTATATATACGGCCCAGTAAAATCGCGCAGATTAGGTTTATCGTTAGGGCTAACCCTAACTCCTTATAAAATATGTAATTTTGATTGCCTTTATTGCCAGTTGGGTAAGACGAATTACCTGACAGAGGAAAGAAAAGAATACATAAAGATAGAAGAGGTCCTTAATGAATTAAAATCATGGTTTAATAACAATATTCAGGAGGCAAAGAATTTAAATTATATTACTATTTCCGGCTCAGGTGAACCTACATTAAATACGAAAATTGGCGAGCTAATAACTGAGATAAAAAAGATTACTGCAATACCCGTAGCAGTCATTACCAATGCTTCGCTGTTAAGCAATAGAGAAGTGCGCGCAAGCCTCTTAGGTTGCGATTTAATCCTTCCTTCTTTAGATACAGTGCTCCCTGAAATATTTGCTCAAATTAACCGGCCTTATCGCAGAATAAAGATAGATGAGATTATTAATGGTCTAATAAGTTTCAAGAATGAATTCCGTGGTAAAATCTGGCTTGAGGTGATGTTGGTGCGCGGCGTAAACGATGATTTAAGCCAAATTAAGAAATTAAAAGAAGCTATCGATAAAATAAATCCGGATAAAATACAGTTGAATTCGCCAGTGCGCACTACTGCCCAGGAGAATGTTTTGCCTGTAGAGCATAAAAAGCTTGAGAAGATTAAAGAGCTCTTGGGTGATAGGTGCCAGATTATATAGCTTGTGCGCCCGTCGCCTAATGGATAAGGCACCAGTCTTCGGAACTGGCTATTGGTGGTTCGACTCCACTCGGGCGCGTTTTGTAAATGTAGCTTCCCGCTGTATCTGTTACAGGTCGCCAGCGGGACAATTGGATACCTGCCAGGTGCATATTTAATCCCCTCCGCAAAAATCCTCGGTCTTTAGAACGAGGATGAATGCTTGCGGAATTATATTTTTGCTTCGGGGAGGGAACCTTGGTCTTTAGGCCAAGGGAGTTCCACTAGGAGAGATATGGATAATCCATATAGCGGCCCAGAACGTAGAAAGTCCGAGCGCGTGGATGCTGCCTTTACTCTTACTTATAGCATAGAGAAGCCGCTTATATTGCGCGTCCAGGTGGGTTGGGAAGATGATATAGACGCCCTGATGCTTAACTTAAGTGAACTGGGTATGGCCATTGTAACCAAACATGATATTCCGTCGGCAACAGAACTTTATATGAACTTTATTATTATCGACCTTCGTTCAGAAGGAGAGAAGCGCATACACCATATGGAGATAGTAGGGTTAGTAGTCTCCAACTCGGTTTGCCCGGACGGCAGCCACAGGCTGGGCATACGTTTTGATAAGATTTCAGACGAAGACAAACAGGCAATAAGGGATTTTGTAATAGGCAGAAAGCTTCCTTCCTCCTGACCTCTGTTTTAAAATCATTTTTTATCCTTGTCTAAAAACTCACAAATGGTATAATATTTTCCGATAATAAAAGGGCCATTAGCTCACCCTCCTGCGGAGGGTTTCGCTAATGGAATGAAAAGAAACCTAAATTTTAGGGCCATTAGCTCAATTGGCAGAGCAGGACACTCTTAATGTCAAGGTCGAAGGTCCGACTCCTTCATGGCCCATTATTTTTGTGAAAAATTACGAGTTAATTGAGCATACAGCAGATATAGGCATTAAAGTAAAAGGTGTTGACTTAAAAGATTTATTTAAGAATACCGCCTCAGCCATGTTTGATATTATTGCTCAGAGGATAGAGAACAGAGGACAGAGGACAGAGAAAATAAATATAAAATTAAAAAGCGATGATAGAGAACAGTTGTTTATCAACTGGTTAAATGAGTTGCTTTCCTTGTCTGCAACAAAAGAGTTAATATTTTCTGATTTCCAAATACATAAATTAGACAGAAATAATTTAGACGCCACTCTTATCGGCAGGGCAATTAAGGGTTATAAAGTAAATACTGAAATCAAAGCCGCGACTTATCACGAATTAAAATTAAAACAGGATAAATCCGGCTGGGAGGCAGAGGTTATATTCGACGTTTAAAAAATGGCAGAGCTTTGGCAAGGGCAGTTAGAAAAAATTGATGATTATCGCTGGCGCATACCTAAGTCCTATAAACCTGGTATGCGCGTGCCTGGAATTATCTATGCCGATGAGAAATTATTAAAAGATATCCGGCAGGATAAGGCGCTTGAGCAAGTTGCTAATGTGGCTTTCTTGCCGGGAATAGTAAATGCTTCTTTGGCCATGCCGGATATACACTGGGGGTATGGTTTCTGCGTCCACCCAGCTACTAAAATCCTATCCAATTTTGGTTTTTATTGCCCGATTAAAAAGTTTCAAAAAATTTGGTCTACTCAAGTCCTTAAAACTATCGATCTTACTTTTCAAACTCCGACTGAAACCTCTATTCAAAGATTTATAAAGATTAAACCACAAGCTGAAGTATTTAAAGTAGTTACTAAAACCGGAAATGAAATCATTACTACAGAAGATCATCCATTTTATACCAAGAATGGCATGGTCCCCTTAGAGGAATTAACTAAAGGAGATAAAGTAGCGATTTTTCCTTTCAAGGGGGTGTCGTATCAACCCCCTCCTAAAAAGATCATTGTTTCCGAGAAGGATATCGAAAGCACTTTTTCAAAATTAGAAAGAAAACCCGAAGGAGTTAGTTTCAAACAAATTATTCAAGATCTAAAAAAGAGAAATTTCTTACCTCTAACCTATAGTTATCCAAAGCTTCCTTATCTTTTGAAAATAATAGGTTTCGCTTTTGGCGATGCCTCTATTAATTTTTTTGGTAGTAAAGAAAAATACGGAGTTTTAGATTGTTCAGGAAAAAAAGAAGATTTGGAAGCAATCATTAATGATATTAAGAAAATCGGTTATTCGCCAACAAAAATTTATAAAGGAAAAAGAAGATTATTTTACAAAAATCATCAAAGAAATTATATTTGTCATCGTTTCCGTGTAAATTCAACTAGTTTAGTAGTTCTTCTTAAAAGTTTAGGTGTCCCTTTGGGAAGAAAAGTTTCTCAAGCTTACAGAGTTCCCCCTTGGATTTTTGAAGCGCCTCTTTGGCAAAAGCGTTTATTTTTAGCCTCTCTTTTTGGATGTGAATTAAGAATACCCCATAGGAGATTAGGGAGAAGGGGATATTTTAATGTGCCCGTTTTCCCTATGGGCAAAACAGAAGAATTGATAAAGAACGGTAAAGATTTCTTGAGCGACCTTATAAGGCTTCTAAAGGAATTTGGCGTAAGGGCTCTTTATATTAATAAAAGAAGAAGACATAAAAGCAGCAAAGGGCAAGTTACTTGGGCATTGGAGTTGTTAATTTCGCCAAAACCAGAGAATCTTTTGAATCTTTGGAGTAGAGTTGGCTTTGAATATAACCAAAAGAGGTCTTTTGTCGCAAGTGTGGCTGTTCAATACCTTAAATTAAAGCTAAAAATATTAAAAGAAAAGGAAAGAGCTATAAAATTCACTATTCCTCAATTGTTAAAGAATAGATTAAGTTATCAAAAAATTGCTCTTCAGTTAGCCACGGGGAATCCTTTAACGAAAAGATTTATTATTGATGTTTGTTGGAAGCTTAATAAGGGCGGAAAAATCGTTCCTCGAATTCCAGCGGATTTTCCATTATTTGAAGATTATCAAAAAGAAGCTACAGAAAAGCTTGGGAATGGCGGAATGGTCTGGGATGAGATTGTTCAAATAGAAAGGGTTCCTTATCAAGATTTCGTTTATGATTTTACGGTTTCGCACCCTAGCCATAATTTTATCGCCAATAATTTTGTTGTATCTAATTGCATTGGCGGCGTGGCAGCCACCGATATCGAAAACGGCGGCGTGATTTCGCCTGCGGGCGTAGGATATGATATTTCATGTGGCGTCAGGTTATTAAAAACTAATTTTCAATACGACGAGATAAAAAATAAAATTAAGGATTTAGTTTATGCGTTGTTTTCGGATATACCTTCGGGCCTGGGCTCAAAAGGAGATATTAGGGTAAACACAAGAGAAGAAAAAGAAATTTTAGTTAAAGGCTCTAAATGGGCGGTAGAAAGGGGCTATGGCACTCAGGAAGATTTAGAGTGCACAGAAGAAAATGGCGCAATACAGGGCGCAGACCCTACAACAGTTTCAGACAGGGCGTATGAAAGGGGCAAGGCGCAATCAGGCACCCTGGGTTCAGGAAATCACTTTTTGGAGATTCAGGCTATCGACCAACTTTATGCTCGGGATTTATGCGATGAATTAGGTTTGACTTTAGGCCAAATAACCATAATGATTCATTCCGGCTCTCGGGGTTTGGGATATCAAATCTGCGACGATTATACAAAAAGTATGATTCACTGCCTGCAAAAGTATAATATAAATATTCCTGACCGGCAACTCTCCTGTGCGCCGGTTAATTCTGCGGAAGGCAAGGCCTATTTAGCAGCGATGAAATGCGCAGCTAATTATGCCTGGGCGAACAGGCAGTGTTTAATGCACCTTATGCGTAAAACATTTGAGAGGATTTTTGGCATGCCTTGGGAGAGGATGGGTATGCATCTAATATACGATGTTGCGCATAATATTGCTAAAATAGAGAAACATATCGTCGATGGCAAAGAAAAGATGCTCTGCGTCCACCGTAAAGGCGCTACCCGTGCATTCGCTCCAGGGCATCCTGCTTTGCCAGAGAGATATAGAAAGATGGGCCAGCCTGTGATTATCCCGGGAGACATGGGCAGGAATTCCTATTTTTTAGTTGGCACCCAGAAGGCAATGGAGGAAACCTTTGGCTCGACGTGTCATGGCGCAGGCAGGTTAAAATCCCGCACCGCTGCCACCAAATCCATAAACTTAGATACATTATTGAAAGAATTAGAATCTAAGGGTATAATGGTTAAGGCATCTGGACGGGGGACGATTGTAGAGGAAGCCCCTCAGGCATATAAAGATGTAAATGAGGTAGTAGATGTGGTCCATAATGTTGGAATCTCCAAACGCATCTGTAGGATGCGACCGTTAGGAGTTATTAAAGGTTAAATGTTAGATATAAGATTCATCAGGGAAAATCGGGATTTAGTAGAAAAGTCAATTAAGAACCGCGGCTTAAAATTAGATTTAGGCGCTTTAATTAAACTCGCCGATGCTCGACGCAAAACTCTAAGCGCACTCGAAGAATTAAGGGCACAAAGAAATAAGGCTAATGACGAAATAACTGCCTTGTTGAAGGCTAAAAAGGATGCCAAGAGCAAAATTGTTTCAATGAAGACAATTGCTCAAGAAATCGATAAACTAGAAGATAAATTTAAAGAAGTTGATTCTGGATTAGATAAGCTGTTATTACTTGTTCCGAATATACCGCATTCATCGGTTCCTATCGGAGATGCCTCCAAGAAAGAGACTGTGCGCAGTTGGGGCGCACAAAGAGAGTTTGATTTTAAGCCCGCCAGCCATATAGAAATCAGTCAACATTTGGATATCATTGATTTTAACCGGGCTGCAAAGATTACCGGCTCAAATTTTATACTTTATAAAGGCTGGGGCGCAAAGTTAGAGAGGGCATTAATTAATTTTATGCTGGATTTACATACCAAAAAACACGGCTACACGGAAGTATTCCCGCCTTTTTTAGTAAACCGTGCCTCCATGACCGGCACAGGTCAACTGCCTAAACTGGAAGAGGATATGTATCGCTTAAAAGACGATGATTTATTTCTCATTCCTACTGCAGAAGTCCCGGTAACCAATATCTTCCGCGATGAGATATTGAATGACGGTGATTTACCAATTTATTATACTGCCTATACTGCGTGTTTCCGCAGAGAGGCAGGTACTTACGGCAAAGATACAAAAGGTTTAATCCGCGTTCATCAATTTGATAAGGTAGAGTTAGTTAAATTTGTCAAACCTGAAAACTCATATGATGAATTAGAAAAATTAGTTAGAGATGCAGAGGAGGTTTTACAGCTTTTAGAATTGCCTTACAGGCTGGCAATGCTTCCTACCGAGGATTTAAGTTTTGCTGCGAGCATTTGTTATGACCTGGAGGCCTATGCCCCAGGCATAGATTCGTGGCTTGAGGTATCCAGTTGTTCTAATTTTGAGAGTTTCCAAGCCCGACGGGCAAATATAAAATTTAAACGGGCAAACAGGCAGACGGGCAAACAGGCAACGGAATATGTGCACACCTTAAATGGCTCAGGTATTGCTTTGGCACGCACGGTTATAGCGATATTAGAGAACTATCAGCAGAAAGATGGCTCGGTGATAATACCAGCTGTCTTAAGGCCGTATTTAGATGGAAAAGAAAGAATTTCTCAAACCTAACATAGAAGGCGATTTTCAGTTTAGAGCGGGCGGTATTTCCAGTAAGCTATCCGGCGTCACCAGTAAGGTTTTCTGGCTCATCAAGCTTATCTTAGGTATAAGCCTGCTGCCTTTTGTTTATTCGGCCTCAATAGCTTTTTTAAATGAACTAGGCCTCATTGAAAAGTCGCTGCAGAATGCTTTCTGGTCGGGGATAATCACTATTCTTATAATTTATTTATTCATCTGGGAACCAATGATAATTTATATAAAGGGGCAGAAATTATTAGAGGTAATCTTTAATTTTTTCAAGCCCTTGGTCAGAATTGCGCCATATCTATTGCCTGTTTATACAATAATCGTATTTATTTTATATGAGTTGTTATCTCGCGTTGTTAAATCCCGTTGGCTTATCGAATATTCTATTTTTGTTTTCGGATTCTCAATCGCTTTACATCTAATATTTTCTGCCAAATCTGTGCGTGCTAGAAAGAGTGACCTGCTAAAAGCAAATTATATCTTCGGTTTTTCTTTGATTTATATTATTAATCTAACCTTGCTTGCCTTTTGCCTAAATCTTATCTTTAAAGAGTTTTCTTTAGTTAATTTTTTCAACAGCTCCTTCTCGGCAGCTAAAAATATATTTTATACTGTATTTAAGCAGCTTTTTTTAAGATGAACCCTGGAGGCGTCGCATAGTGGTTGAGTGCGCCGGTCTTGAAAACCGGAGTCGCCTTTGGCGACCGAAGGTTCGAATCCTTCCGCCTCCGCCAATTAGGAAATGGGGCGTGTTTGAAGAAGAGACGGAAGGTACCTTCCGTCGGAAAATTCAAGCGGCGCTCTTTTAAAATAAAGTTCGAACCAATCTTTTCCAGAAATTCTTTCTGGGATTCTAAATTTCCTTCCTTTACGGCGTATTCCGCTCTGTTTAAAGAGGTTACGAAATCACGAGCCGGTTCGAACCAATTGTTTGCCCCAGCAGCAAAATCCCGTAAGTCATCCTGTAGTTTCCTCTTTTCATTGATAAAAGCTTCCTTTTTGGTCTGATATTCTTCAAGAGTTAAAGACTCTGCAAGGTAAACATCAATAAGCTTACTAATCTTAGCGTCAATTTCCTTAATTTTAACTTCCAAATTTTGCTGCTGGGGCAAAGATGATTGGACACAGCTATTCTTGTCTTTTTCTAACTGCTCTAAAATCTTCTTTGTCCAATCATCGCACAAAGAAACTTTTTGAATAACACTCTTGATTTGCGCGGCAAGCTCTTCCTCACGCACATACTTTTGATTACAGTCTGTTAGTCGTTTAGTACAGCGATAATAAACATGACCTTTCTGTAACTCCGCGGTGATCATTCTGCCGCATTCACCACATTTCATTAACCCTCTAAAAACAAATTTCGTAGTTTGTTTTTCTTTGTGCTTGCCGCGCAACAGCATTACTTCCTGACACCTATCAAAAAGTTTCTTTGTGATAATTGGTTCGTGTGTTCCTTCGTACATTTCGCCCTTATAGCGAAATACGCCATAATAAAGAGAGTTTTTGAGGATAGTTTGATACTGGCTTATGCTTAGAGGTTTATTCTTCCTGCCAGTCATACCAAGAGGGTTTATTTTGTCATGTATTTCCTCAAGAGTGTAATTGCCAGAAGAGTAAAGCTCAAAAACCCTCTTTATGAAAGGAGCTTTGCCCTCGTCCAAGATAATAGCGCGCGTCTTGCGGTCATTAAGGTAGCCAATGGGAGCCCATTGAGGCCAGATACCTTTGCTTAACTTCAAGCGAATACCGCGTCGGATATTCTCAGATAAGGCGTCAATGTAGTATTTGCTCTGGCCGAAAGCGATAGAGAGCATAAATTTTCCTTGAGCGTTATTATCAAGGCGGTAAGTGGGAAACTTTAAGTCCTTAATGACGCCTCGATCTAAAAGATAGATAATCTTTCCGCCATCAACGGAATTGCGCGCCAAACGATCTGGGTGCCAAGCAAGGATTCCTTCAGCTTCGCCTTTCTCAAGAGAAGAGAGAAGAGAATTGAATAATGGGCGCCCCGGCTCTTTAGCAGTCTTTGCCTCAACTAACTCCTTACAAACAAAAAGATTTTCTCTTTTGGCGAAGGCGCGCAATTCCACAAGCTGGGCCTCAATGGATAATATTTGCCTATCATCGTCATCGGTGGATTTACGGGCATAGATAAAGTATTTCATAGGGCAAAGCTCCTTTCATTAGAAGGGAAGAGGGAAATTTAGAATCAGTCATTTTATTTTGAACTCTCAATGATTCAAAATTAAATGATAAAAAGATTGGTGAAGAACTTTATTTTAAAAGAGCGCCGCTTGAATTTTCCGACGGAAGGTACCTTCCGTCTCTTCTTCAAACACGCCCCATTTCCTAATTGGCGGTGTGCTTACCGCTGCGTTCGAATTATATTTCAAAAGTGATCTATCTTTACCGCGCCTTGGGGCGCTGCGTTGTGCCCCGTGCACCGTTCGGCTTTGCTGGGGCAAAGCCTCACTTGGCGCT
>Ga0315279_10000497_pt1 | contig 77784 bp, 87 predicted proteins | sample YL17G06_20_MG_FD_203694 | JGI IMG/M metagenome (GOLD analysis project Ga0315279, IMG submission 203694) | Sediment microbial communities from Yellowstone Lake, YNP, Wyoming, USA - YL17G06_20 | ecosystem: Environmental > Aquatic > Freshwater > Lake > Sediment | place: USA: Wyoming | collected...
CCTGCCAGGGAAGTTTCTCAATAGCGTCTAAGTACTTCTTCCTGACAGCGCTATTGTATCTATAGAAATTCAAAATATGTTGCATGTAATCCACACTCTGCACTCACATGCCACACGCAAGGACGGTTTCACATTAGGATAATGGTGAGGCCTTTGGTGGGGCGGGAGGGAATATCCTGACCATGGGAGGTCATTTTGAACCCTCGCTCACCGGTGTACTCGCTGTTCTGCATTTTTTAGGTCCCGAGACCGGTTTTAAGGCAAGTGGATGCTATCTTAGACCAAGTTGTCCCCACGATGGGTAGACTCGTGGCCTGGACCACCGCCCCTAAGTCCAGTAGGGACGCGGCACTAGCTTAAAGGCTTCACAGCCTAATCTTCGGTTTCACCGCGAACTTATCGGAAGCATTTTCTCTTTTTCGGTGTAAGTAGTCTAGATACTCGAAAGCAATCAGTGCTGAATTGCGGACGTCCTCATCGCTATCCTCGATTGCTTTCTTCAGATCAGGAACTGCACGTTCGTCGCCTATGGAGCTCAGTGCTACGGCCGCCTCATGTCGAACGATTGGGCTCTCGTCATGTTGCATCGCCTCTACCAATGCCGGCACGGCTGAGCTGTAACCCAACTGGCCCAGGGTGAATGCAGCTTCGTGCCGTGTGAGGGGACTGGGGTCCTCCGCAAGGACTCCACACAATGGCTCCACCATTTCCTCGTTTCCAATGTGCTCGAGCATGCAAACTGAGTGAACTCGGAGTAGGAGGGGGAGCCCCTTTGAGTTTCGCAGGAACGTTTTGAAGAATGAAAGGTCTTTTCGTTCGAAGGCTTCTTCGAGTTTCGCTAGGGTACTGTAATCGTTGTCCCGCATTCGCATTTCATCCACTTGCGTAACACCTACATTGTGAGGCGCTTCCTCGCATATCGAACCAAAATAAAGATTCTCAATTGCTGTAAGTGGGGAATTTCTGACCCCATAATGGGGGTATAGCGGTAACTACAATTTTTTAAACGTCAGCGCATGCTTATGGTGGCTGCGAGCCATCTTCTAGGCGGTAATCACTTGCTTCGTTCATCGGAGAGAGTCGGCGCCGGCATTTTCGACGCCGCGTCTGCCCCGGTCAGGCTACAAATTTTACGACTTCTCTCAACCAAAGGCCCCCTCCAATATACGGAGATAATGTTCCAGCTCAAACTCGACCCTGTGCGGGACGCTGGCAAATTTGTCTACCATCTCCGAAGCCTAACTGACAAAGGCCTAGTGGCCCTTGAAAAGAAGACTAAGCGGTACGAGGTCACTGAACTCGGCCGAATGATCGTTTCCTTCGCTAGAGACTTGGACGAGTACGTTAATGTCAAGCGCGGCAAACTCTACGTGAGATCTTCAAGGCTTGCAATAGAGGAATTCCACAGGAACAAAATCGCAAGATCACTCGTAGTTGAAGCGGGCGTCCCACAAGAAATGGCGGACGAGATAGCAGCTGAGGCTGAGGATAGGCTCGTCAGATTGAAGACGACTTACCTTACTGCGCCGCTAATTCGCGAATTCGTCAATGCGATTTTGATTGAGAAGAAACTGGAGGAGTACCGCCACAAGCTCACAAGGCTTGGTATGCCAGTTTACGACGTCGCCCAACTCATCAAAACTGCGGGCGAGAAGCAGCTTAGCGCTGGTTACGTTCAACGTTCGTCGGCGAGGTCAGTTCTCTCGGAATATGTTCTGCTCAACTGCCTACCTCACAAACTCGCGGATGCGCACCTTTCGGGTGAAATCCACATAGCTAACTTGGAAAACTGGATTCTTTCCCCAAACGAAGTGGTTCACGACATCCGTTACTTCCTAAAGAACAGTCTCCCGGGAATATCGCCACCAGACACTTTCGAAGCGGCGCTTGCACTGGTCCGCCAAGTATTGGAGCTCGGGGCCGGCGAGGTCTCAGGAGAGCAGACGCTTGAATTCTTCAACATTTTCCTTTCCCCATACATTCAAGGAAGATCGGCGGAGGACATTTCTAACGGCGTCTACTACTTCCTCACTTCATTGCGGATGGATATTCCCTCAAGCATTCCTCTAGCAGGGATATCAGTCTCAGTTGACTTGGCGATGCCAGCGTTCCTTTCGCAGGAGAATGCGATCGGTCCAGGTGGCAAAAGCGCCGGCAAATATTCAGATTTCTTGGATGAAAGCAGTCGGCTGGCCGGTGCGACAATCGAAGCTTTTCAGAAAATGTCACAGTCACGCCCGCCGGTTTTGCCCCATCTTGTAGTAAAAGTTAGGCGCAAGGCTCTGAGTGACGGGCAGGGTAGACTGATTCTTGAGAAAGCCCACCAACTGGCCGCAGAACGCAGCATCCCCTTCTTCGAACTAATTGGCGACGAAGAAAAGAGCAGTTACTCGGCTACGGGGCTTAGGTTAGGCGATGAGTGGACGAATCATTGGGACGCGGACTGTATCAGAACAGGTAGCATGGACACTATTTTCATAAATCTTCCTCGAATAGCGTACGAGGCCAAGAAGAACGACGAAAAATTCCTAGCATTACTTAGCGAGACTGTCGCGTTAACTGTGGAAGGTTTCAAAGTCAAGAAAAAGTTCGTCAGCGAACGTCTGAAACAACCGCTGCTCCCTCTCTTGGCTGGGGAGGGTGGCGCCTCACCCTACTTTTACGAAAAGAACTCTTCCTACAATCTCTCATTTATTGGCCTGAACGAAGCCGTTGACGCCCATACCGGACTCAGGATGGAACGGGACAAGGCAGCAGCCGATTTCGGCCTAAGGATCCTGCAAGAGGCTTCGAAGCTGCTAAAGTCCGCCTCAGAGGAATCGGAGATGCGCATTCTGGTTTCACAACGGCCCGGGGACGAAGCCGCGGGTAGGCTCGCGGAATTGGACATGGAGCAATATGGGAGGGCGGTTATTGTAGCAGACGGATCTAGGGGTCTCTTGTACTACACCGACTTGCCGACCATTCCTTTGACAACGAAAATGACTATCGACAGCAGGTTGGATATGGAATCAAGGTTTCAATCAGCGACGCCTGGCGGACATCTCAGCGTGGTCTGTATCTCCCCTGATTCCACGGCGCCCGCTCTTTTGAAGCTCACCGAGAGAGCGTTTGAATATGGTTGCAAGTTCTTGACGTATACAGCGAACTATTCAGCCTGCAGCGTCTGCAACCACATCGACCTTGGAATCACACCGAAATGCAGCAATTGCGGCTCAGACAGGACCACGCACCTAGGCCGTTCATCATACGGTCTGCTGCCGTTCACCCTTTGGCCTGAAGCAAAGAAGAGAATTGTGGATAGGCGAATATCTTACACGGTAGCTAGCTAGCTGATGTACCGCTGGCTGCTTCTCTCGAGGTCTGGAATTACTTCAATGTCAGGCGTCTCTGTTGGCGCATCATGAAGTGAGATTTCGGGGAACATAGCGCCTGGACCTCTTGAGGCTATTTGGGTGGCGGGGTGTTCTAGGCCGAATGTTTGCAATGAGACGTCGTACACCAGCTTTCGCACGTCCTGTTCTTCCACGTAGCCGAGCGCATGCAAATACTCGTGTAGCAGGACTGAATACACGTAGGAATTGATCTCGCGGAGTGACCGTGCGCCATGCGTCACCATGTCGAGGATAGTTCTATTCATGACGATGCCGTTTGTCCCCATGGTGTGAAACGCACCAATGTGCTTGGGCAGCTTAGCCAGGTAGAGCATTAGGCCTGCTCTACGACGCCCTAGAGAATGCTCCGCAGATTTCTTGACAACCTCGAAAACGTCGCCAAAGTCACGGGAAGCGTCTAGGCGTTCAACCATTGTACCCGTCTTTCTCAGCCCCAGTCTATTCTTTGTCCGCTCTTTCGAGCAGATCCCTGACCTTCTCGACGAATGCCAAGTACTCGCCGAGGATCGTTTTGCCAATCGGAGTAAGGTCGTACAGGTCATCCGATAGCTCGTCTATGAGTTTATGTGCTCTAAGCAAGGGGACATTTTCATAGATGAGCTTAGGGTTTATTCCTTCCCTGAAATTCTTCTTCCCCTGCGGATGCTCCAACAGCGGTAGCAGCATTTTCACACGTGTTTCGTTGCAGAGCACGTCCATGAGTTCCAGTGCTTCTCGAAAAGCCCGCTCCAGCCCTCGGTCCCGCCAATTGAGATGCTCGATTACGAATTTGCCTGAGTCAACGGCCTCGGGGAAGTAGGAACTTATTTGGTTAGAGTTCGCTTTCGATGGGTAAACGACAACGGCTTTCGAGTTCTCCGCCTCATCTACTACCCCCAGATCCTTCAGCAGCGATTCGCTCGGTTGCTTTGTTTCACAGAATACTGCCGTTAAGGTAGAGCCTTCAACTCCCACTAGGTCTGAGGTGAGTCTGTGCGAATGTTTCTCGGAGTCGTAAAGAACTGGTTCGACAAAGGTATCAACATCTCCATTCTGGGAAAGAACCCTCGCCGCGTGGAATTTCTCTAGGAGGTGAAGTTCGCTCTCGTCCTCTTGCGTGCGAAAGTCTTCACGAAACGCCGTATAGTTCACTACGTGCCTAGTTAGGACTCGGCGTTTTCGGGATGATGGGAGTAATTCTAGACGCATCTTCGTTCAGGTAATATGTTGGGGAAAATCATCATATAAGCGTTACCTTAGGTAACACTAACGCTACTTTAACGCCCCGAGAACGAGCCCGATCAAGCTCATGCGAACGAGCAGCCCGTACCATACCTGCTTGAAGTACTTTGAGTGCGGGGTATTGTCGACGCTGTACTCGATTTCGTCAACCCTAGGCAAAGGATGCATTACGATCGACTTCGGCTTGGCTTGGGTGAGATCAGCCGCGGTAAGCCGGTACGAACCACGTACCTTCTCATAATCTTCTAATGAACCGAACCTTTCCTTTTGAATTCTGGTCATGTAGAGGACATCGACTAGCGGCAAAACCTTCGAAAGTTCCTCGGCCTCAATGACCTTGACCCGCCCGCTGACTTCCTCTAGGACTTCCTTGCGCATCCTCAACAGAGGCGGGGATACTAGGTAGAGGTTGATGTTGTACAAGGACAGGGCGTAAGCCAAGGAATGGACGGTGCGGCCGTACCTTAAGTCACCCGCTAAGGCAATATTGAGCCCGTCAATCTTTCCGAGCTCCCTACGAATCGTGTACAAGTCAAGCATAGCCTGTGTCGGGTGCTCCTCAGCACCTGTTCCCGCGTTTATGACTGGGACAGAGGCAAATTCGGCTGCAAGCCGTGCAGCCCCTTCCAAGGGGTGACGTATCACTAAAACATCTGCGTAACTCTCTACAACGCGGACCGTGTCGGCGAGGTTCTCTCCTTTTTCAACTGAAGCCACCTTCGGTTCAGCGAAACCAATACAATTCCCGCCGTACCGGTACATGGCGGATTCGAAACTGAGCCTTGTTCGAGTAGAGGGCTCAAAGAATAGAGTAGCCATAATTTTTCCGTCGAGGGCATGCGACCCCTTCCTCGCCATCGGCTCTAAGGAATCAGTTATTTTGAGAACGTAGTCAATCTCTTCACGCGAAAAATCTTTGATCGACACAATGTCTCTTGCTGCGAAATCCATTACCAACGCGCCCGAGAACCAATGTACCGACGATTAATAAGCACCTCCTCTTCCAGCGTGTGCGTTTAGCGTTCAGTTAGAAGCCCGTCACCATGCATCGCAGCCTGCTTAGAAATCAAGAGTAAGGCGGAGCCCGAGGGCAAGATAGGCATCATGAAACTTCCGAAGCAAAGAGTGGTAAGCGTAACATTCAACCCTGATAAAGTAGCAGACCGCGTGGTCTACCACGGGATTGAAGGTTGGTTGCAATACAGACCTTTCAAGGAATCAGGGCCAGCCAGGGAAGTTTACATTGGAAGCCCGTGGACGAATGCCCGCGCTTGGGCCAACTGTGAAGTGCAAGTCCCAATAAAGCGAAAATAAACGTCTGCTTGAGCGCAACCGTCTTGGATCTCTGCAAGCGGACATTGAGCTACGCATTTCTCAGGAGTTAAATAACGGCTGTCAAATATTGGGGTAGTTGGATAGGTTTGCAGGCGCGCCAAGAACTGTACGTTAGGAAGATCAAAGACGGAACGGTCATTGACCACATTACACCTGGTTTCGCTCTAGACGTGCTGAAAATCCTTGGAATAAATGGAAAGGATGGCGAGATGGTCAGCGTCGCCCTGAACGTCGAGAGTAAGCAGCTACACGATAAGGATATTGTGAAAATTCAGAACAGGGAGCTTAGGCCCGGCGAGGTTGATAAGATCGCGCTGATTGCCCCTAACGCTACCATCAACATAATACGGAATTACGATGTGGCGTCGAAGAAAGTCGTGGAACTCCCACCCACTATTCGAGGAACCATAAAATGCGACAACCCGTCATGCATATCTAATTCTAGGGAACCTGTGGAGCCTCGGTTTGGCGTTGACCGTCGGGAACCAATTCGCCTTCGCTGCTACTTCTGTGGGCATGTGATGGAGCGGGAAGATGTTCTAGCGCAATTTTGAAGCAATTGGACAGTGCGATGAGCTTTGGGACAGATAGCTCTGCTCGCGGACCGAGCCGCGTCCGCGTACTTCAGAGTCACCGGAATAAAGAAAAGTTATGCCGTGAAGGATAGGGAGGATGCTGAGAAGGTATTCAAGACCATTTACTCCGATGAAACAATTTCGCTTATCATGGTCACCGAGCCCGTGATGCAATGGATCCAACCAATCCTCGAAAGGACGAGGAAAGAATTTCCGTTAGTTGTATCGATACCAGCTAAGGGTGGCCCTACGGCTCAGGTGGATGTGCTCGCCCAACTAATCAAGCGAACCGTCGGAATAGAATTAAAAGTGAAGTGAGCGGAGCGGTATGGTAGCCCGGGGGAGAGGCTCGGGCATTTTCTTAATGCCATTCGAACTCCCGTCGGAGGGTCCAAAGCCCTCTATGCTTCTGCGGGTTTGAACTGTCCACTACACCACCGGGCTACTGGTTGGTGAAAATCCACGGGAACTATCTAACCTTTTGTCCAGCATGGGGATGAACACATAACCCGGTTGACATCTCATCTTAGCGAGAAAGGTCGCCCTTGAACGCTCTCAAACCGATCGGGTCGGAGCCCGCCCTTCTGCTAAGACGACGGGGCGAGAGGGTTGTGGTTCTCAGCGACCTTCACATAGGCTGGGAAGTCACGCTCTCCCAGCAGGGCATTCACATTCCCTCGCAAACCGGAAAAATGCTTCAAAGGCTTAGGGTGATAATTGAGAAGGAACACCCCTCAAGAATTATCATGCTAGGCGATGTGAAACATAGCGTAACCGGCGCTGAGCTGGAAGAATGGCGTGATGTTCCAGATTTCTTTGAGGCGTTGCTCAAGCTGGTTCCTTCTGTTCAGGTCATCTTGGGAAACCATGACGGCAATCTAGAACCTCTGACTCCATCTAAAGTTGAAATTCTACCGTCCACGGGCCTCGCGCTCTGGAACCGATTTGGATTGTTGCACGGACACGCGTGGCCGTCCCCCGAAATACTTGGATGCGAGACTCTGATTCTCGGCCACCTACACCCTGCGGTTACTTTACGCGATGCCTTGGGTTACAGGTTGACGAAACCCGCCTGGGTTACGGCCCCTTGCGATCCGAAGAAACTCGTTCGCGGAACTTTGAAAGCCGCAGGAATTCAACCTAGAGGAGACCTTGAAGAAGTATTGAAAGAGAAGTTTCGAGTGAAACTCGCGACAACACGATGTGTATTCGTCCCGCCTTTCAATGATTTCCTTGGCGGGCGGCCGGTGAATTCTCGGAAGATCGAGGAAACGCATGCAGGCGAGCGGCTTGGGCCCGTTCTAAGGTCTGGGGCGGTAGACATGGACGATGCAGAAGTGCACCTACTCGATGGCACTTACTTGGGACGCGTGAAGCAACTGAAGATGTTTGGATAGGTCAGCGACCAGGCTGGTCGCAGGTCTGGCAGTACCACCGTCTGTGGTTTGCTGCGTAGTATAGGTCCCTACCGCACGTAGGGCAGAGAGGAGTTTTTGGCGCCGTGGCTGGTGGGCTTGGCATACCAGTCGGCATAGGAGGCATTGGACCACCCATTGGCAGGCCACCCATTGCTGGCCCGCCCATCGGACCACCCATCGGCGGCATGGGCATACCCATCGGACCCGGCATTGGAACAGGCGGAGGACCTGGCGGACCGGCCATACCTACACCTGGAACTGCTTCACCCAATACTGCCACTGGGCCGTATTTTGCTATGACTTCGCCAAGTCGGCCATAGGTCATGTAGTAGAAGAAAGCCGGAAGGAGCAGCAGAACTGTTGGGTAGAAGGACGAGGGCCCGACCAACACCAAGAATACTGGGATAGTAAACAGCACTGCGAAGAATAATGACGTGCCACGCGCTTTCTCGTAGCGCCCTTTGCTAATGTTGCGTACCGTTCCGAAGTAGACGATTCCGAGGAAGATTATGGCTACAAGTAGACCTAGCACGCCGAACCCCAAGTAAACGAACCAAGATGGCGGGAGCCCGACTCCTGGAAATGTTAGGATTAGCAAGAGTGCTCCGATCAGCGGTATCCCCGCCAACCATGCAGGCAAAACAGGCGGTAGTATGACCGGGAATGGAAGGTACGGCGAAGCTAGCAATCCGAACGCGCCTATGGTGAGGACGATTATGAACCAGGGAATCGAAAAGAGAAAGACAAGTAAGTAGCCAATAACGGCGTAGTCATGGGCTCCGTTAACCTCTGGGGGCCTAATCACTACCGGCTTAGATCTGTCCTCGATAACCACGGGAGCCGGCATGAAGACAGGTGCGGGTTCCATTCTGAAACCTCAGTAAACACTAAGCCTCGGCTTACGAATCACATAACAATTGCCACTTTCTCAGTAGGCAAAAACATGCTTGAATCGCATGCTACGGCAGCGTGAGCTTAGGTTAAGCAAGCATCAGGTAGTCAAAACTCGTTGACACCAAGGTGTTGATTTATAGAGGGAAGGTAAAGATGAACATCCATCAAATTTCACGCCAGACGGGAAACGTTTATGACAGCTCCGGGCGGCTTATAAGCGAAAGGTAAAGCCAATGGAATTCATCTACTTCGCTGCACCGATAATGGTTCCTATAGAATGCCAACCTCAACCACCCGTGCTGTTCTACCCGGTTAACTACGTGAGATTCAGGTTCCCTGTACCCGTCCAGTATTCGCCTCCACCGGTAGCAATTCTCTAGATATAACGAATCTCAATAGGGCGACCCACATGGAGAGTGTGGGTCACCACAATCCCCACGCGTTTTCTCACTGAACCCGATACTAGGACCCGGCATGTTTCGCGACGCGCCGGGAGAAAACAGCATTTGGTGGACCGGGCGGGATTTGGACCCGCGACCTTCCGGATGCTTGGTGAAGAACTTGCAAACCGGACGTTCTTCGGCCCAGCAAACGCTTGGTATACCAGGCTGAACTACCGGCCCACCTTGCCAACAGTTTCTGACTCGCTCCTTTAACCCTTCCGCGCCATACGCGTATACGACATCTACAATTATTCCTCTCCAGCGACGCCCGAACGCGGTATCGAGTGTTGAACTATACTCGTTCATAATCGTTCAAAGGTAAGGTTCGCTACGTTCTTCGCATTCTGCAATGAAGCAAGGCAGTCTTCGCATACCCTTTTCTCAAATTCGCTGGCGACAAGCGACTCTTCGTCAAACAGCGGCATCGAAGAGGATTGAAGGTACTGCGCAGTGAACTTCGCCTTCCTCGTCGCAGGTTTTTTCTCGCAGATTTCACAGGTACCAGGTCCGCCTTGCCTCAGCATACGATCAATAATCCTTGCCACCATCCTTCAATCTGTGAAGTAGGAATCTACGTCTCCCAGTTCAAAAAGAGTGTTGAGGGCCGCCGGTGGGACTTTCACGCCGGTTTTAGCGACGCTTTGAACCCACCCCGTAGGGTCCACAGCCGTGTACCCCAAGTAGGGCCTATACGCTACCAAGCTTCGCGGAGTTCAGGACTCCTCTACGCTACGGCGGCCATCGCGTCACGGTGCAGGTCTGTTCTCATATCAACCTTTCCAAGCTACGACGGTGGCGGCTCATGAAAACCGGCTGGGAATCGAACACCTTTTCTTTCCACACATGTTCCACTGCACATTGTGGGAATTCCTCTTGATCAGGCTTGGGATGCATGTTTCGATTTCTGGAACAATAGATCAAGCGGCCGACCGCGCCCGGGACCTGGGCTGCGACACATTTCAAATGTTTACGCGAAACCCGAGAGGTTGGAAGTTCAAGAAGCTCGATCGTGGGGAAGTTGAAGAGTTCAAGCGGAAGGTTGGATCATATAGCCTGTCGCCCGTGGTCGCCCATATGCCGTACCTGCCAAACTTGTCGTCGCCTAAGAAGTTGATTTACAACAGGTCTGTGAAGTCGCTAAGTGCCGAGCTTGATAGATGCGGCACGCTTGGAATCCCATACATCGTGACGCACCTCGGCAGCCACCTGGGCGAAGGCTCTGACATAGGCTTGGAGAGGATCGTAGGTGCAGTAAATCGTGCACTTTCAGAGAATCCAAACGATGTTATGCTACTTCTTGAGAACACTGCGGGCACGAAGAACAGTATGGGCTCTTCTTTCGAAGATATCAAGAGAATCCTAGTTCGCGTCGAGAACAAGAAGAGGGTAGGGATCTGTTTCGATACCGCGCACGCGTACGCGGCCGGTTACGACCTACACTCACCACGCGGCGTCGACGACACTCTCGGAAAATTCGACTCTGCGCTTGGCCTGGGCCTCTTGAAGGTAATCCACCTAAATGATTCGGAGGTCGGTCTGGGTTCAGGCAGGGACAGGCATGAACACATCGGGTTGGGATACATTGGGGAACAAGGTTTCAAGGCACTGTTCAAACATGAGGCGGTTCGAGGCCTGCCATTCATCATGGAAACACCCATCGATGACCGTGGGGACGAGAAAGCGAACATGCGAAAGGCAAGGGAGCTGTCAGCCTGAAGAGAACTCTTTCAAAATCCCTTCAAGTTTGCTCACAAACGCTCCTCGAGAGAGCACCATGTTAACTCCGACGCGCCGCGCCTCCTCCGCTAACCGGCTGTTCACGTGCGAATAATAACCAATAACGTTGCACGACGCGTTCTTGGGAAGTCCTTCCAGGCTTGCAAGTTTTCCCTCCGTGGCGTCGAGGTTTACGAGAGCCACTTGTGCGGTGGATTGTTTCGCTTCAAGGATAAATTCCTCAAGGTTGCCGAAGACCTTCACTTGAACTCCCGCCTTAGTGGCGGCGCTCTCTACTCTTGATGAGAACAAAAGGTCGGGCTCAAAGACAATCAGTTCAGTCGTTTGCGCTAGCCCTCCTCGCGAGTTCTTCCAGATAATCCAGAACACTCTTCCAGATCCGTCGCTCCTCACGCATCTTATTCTCAAAGTTGTTGATGTTGACGAAGTTGGTCAAGGCTTTCTTTGGGTCTTCTCGTGTGAGCATTGTCATGTCGTAGATTTAAGACCCGTTTCAATTCGTCTATTGGAGCAACATGCTCGTCAACGCGCAGGTCTACGTACCTGTCGGAGTAGCCCTCGTAGCCGCCCTTCACTGAGCGCCCTCCTTTCCTCTCCGCATTAGGGGAAGCGAAATTGATTAAAGTTCGCAGGCTTCCAACCTGGTTGTTGGTGCAGCTATGATATTCAGACAGGTTCCTGTCGGCACGTTCCAGAACTTCTCATACATTATCGGCGACGAGGAGACCAAGTCGGCTGCGTTAGTCGACCCTGCTTGGGAAGTTGACAACCTGCTCGCGATGTGCGAAGAATTAGGTTTCAAGGTGACGCGGGTCATCAATACTCATTCCCACCATGACCACGTGGAAGGAAACGAAGCGGTAGCCAAGCGCACTGGCGCCAAGGTTGTCATGCACGAGAAATCCTCAGTTCGAAAGGACATTGCAGTGAAGGATGGCGACATTATCGAGGTTGGGTCGTTGAAGGTGAAGGTGATCTACACGCCGGGACATTGCCCCGACCACATTTGCCTACTTGTTGATGGAAAGCTGCTCACGGGAGACACTTTGTTCGTTGGTGAATGCGGAAGAACGGACTTGGCCGGCGGAAATCCTAGCGATATGTACGTTAGCCTAGTCAAGAAGATCCTTACCCTGGATGACTCAATAGAGGTCTACCCTGGCCACGACTATGGAAACAAACCTTCGTCAACCATTGGATATGAGCGCAAGAACAATTACACACTCAAACCCCGCACCCGGGAAGAATTCATCAAATTCATGGCTGAACCATAACCCCAGAGAAGCCGCAGACAAAGAGAACGGGTTCTTGCCAAGCGCAGAGAACGCTGAGGTTCTGAGGAAAATCTTCCGAGCCATACGGGATGCGCCAGAGAGCGTTTACTCTCCGAGCGATGATAGCTTCCTAATGCTAGACACCATAACTAAACTGGCCGTCGAAGGGAGAGAAGTGCTCGATATGGGGACTGGATCGGGAATCCTTGGCCTGTTTTGCGCAATGCGGGGGGCTACAGTAACGCTTACCGATATTGACGAGGCAGCATTACAACATGCTAAGAAAGCGGCTGGCTTGCTGGGACTTGGCGTGCAAATAATTCTTTCCGATATGTTCTCGAAGGTGCAGGGCCAGTTCGATTTGGTCCTCTTCAACCCGCCGTACCTGCCCAGTTCAACCGTGGGTGATAGGACCGTTGATGGAGGCCGCCAGGGCACGGAATTGTCGAAGCGATTCTTGGCCGGTTTATCAACCCACCTCAGGTCGAGTGGGACGACCCTGCTTTTAGTCAGCAGCCTAAATGACCCTTCGTCCTTCCTCGAAGGGCACCCAGAATTCCAATACTCTGTACTAGCGAAGCGTCCACTTTTCTTTGAGGAGCTACGGGTCTTATGTGTGAGGTTTCGAGAGAACCTCGCCCGTTAGTGACTTTATCGCAACATCGTCCTCGTAGAATTCCTTCTCGTCAACCGCCTTTCTCTCTCTATACCCTTCATGCAATCCATGCCAGAAGGACACGTTCTCTTCACCCAGTTTCCAGCAGAGCCAGACGCGTGTCCCGAGCCTGACGGCGGGGAGATCAATTAACCCGATGCTCATGTCCTTGAGGACACAGCCCAGTTCCTCCAGTTTCTGAATTTCTTTTTCAAGCCGTTCCATCGTGTCCGTCATCTCGTCATCATCTTTCACGCCATCGGCGTCTTTCTTGATAGCGATAATGCGTGCAACCGTCTCTTTCACTTCCGGTAGGAGTTCATTGGCTTGCTTGGGAGTGAAGAAGATAGGCAAAGTTAACTCTCCTCCAACCCTCTCCCCACGGAGAATAAGAGCTTTACATCGAAGCGGTGAGGCGGGGCATGAGAATGGAGGATTGGGCGCGCGAATTTCTCCTTGAATCCCGCTTGGCACACTTGGCTACATCAACGAAGAATGGCAAGCCTCAAGTTATCCCGATTTGTTATGTATACGACGGGGACTCGCTCTATAGCTCGATCGACGAGAAACCTAAGCGAAGAAGCCCAACGCAGTTGCAGCGAGTCCTGAATATCGTTGAGAACCCTAGCGTGTCCTTGGTTGTCGATCGGTATGAAGAAGACTGGAGCAAACTGAAGTACGTGCTCGTACGCGGCTCCGCAGAAATCGTTCACACAGGAGAGGAGCATGAGCACGCGGTTCAGCTCTTACGAGAAAAGTACGCGCAGTATCGTCAGATAGACAGAAACTCCGTAACTCGTTCTATCTGTCAGCAAAGACTCGGATAGTGGAGAATAAAGAGCAATTTCTCTACGACAGACTTCTGATGTTACAGAAGTTCAATTTCGATAGATTTCTAGAGGCTCTCGAAAAGGGCAGAGTTCTAGTTGATTTCGACGCGAAGACGACTCACAATCACGGGACCAAATTCCGCATTAGACAAGACTCATGGCCCGAACTCTACGATGGGGTGCGGGAGATCTTCTAGGGGGGTTTCCAAAAGTCAAGAAGGTACTCGAAGGTTGTACCCATTGTGATGTAATTGGACGGCCAACCGAAGATACCTACTCGATTGACGATATTTGTCCTGTCCCAGATGATGGTATTTCGAAGTTCGAACCCAGCGTCCAACATCGCATGATACACATACGTATGAATGGGAATTCGCCTGCCAAACTTGCCATCGCTCCACCACATGTCAGGAACATTTACGACGCTGTGTCCCTTGGGTCGTACCAAAGAAAGTAAGCCTGAATAGATCTCCTTTAGTTCTTGGGCGTAGTTTTCTATTTCGAGAGTTCCGAGATCGCGCTCATCTTGGCTATATTGTTCAACTCGAAGGTACTGCTTGTTATCGCGAAGATCGCCTCTTCGACTCTTGTTGAGCCTCTTTCTATTCAGAAGATTGGCATAAGGCGGAGAGGTGAAAATCAGTTGCACGCTATCTTTTTCCAAGTAGTTCGGAATATTTCTCGCGTCGTCGCTAATTACAAACTGTTGGGCTGTTCCACTAAGTTTTGTCTGCGATAATCGTTCTCTACCATATTTGCAGTATTTTTCGCTAATATCAAAACCTACCCCATTTCTGTCCAGGTCTTTCGCAGCGAGAAGAGTTGTTCCTATCCCGTTAAATGGATCAAGAACTAATTCGCCTCTATGGGTAAACAATTCGATAGCTCGTTTTGCTAGAGCAATCGGCATTACCGCCGGGTGAACATCTTTGTCTCTCACATCGCGCTTTTCATAGAATACTTCCCAAACCCCGATTTGAGATTTGATCCATTCTTTGGCGGACAGGCAGTTCATATGATTTAAGGGACATTTGCAAGTCCTTGCATTTGAGATCCGGAGTTTGCTTATAGCTTGCACTAGTTTACCCCTTGCCTGACAGCCTGGACTCCTGCTGTCATGCTATCCTCACCTTTTACTTTAATTGCGCAGGTTTCAGGAGACCTTCTGGTTCTCTGCCAACGTGCCTTTGCACCTGACCTATCAGGATGCACCTGCGTCAGAATGGCCGACCTTTGTTCCGCATGGGTTCTTGCGTCAAACCAAAAGCATATGTACGGTGCAACTCGTTTTTGTGCGAAACTTCACTGGATTTGAGGAGCCATGACCCAGACTACGGAGAGTACGAGTTTTCAGTCACGCGAGTTGGCCGTGGTTGGAAATTTCTTCTTTTGCGAGGTTTGCAACGCCGTTTGCGAGTATGGCGACTATATTTGGCTGGAGCACCAGAAGGAGATGAAGTTCCATAAGATGAAGCGGATGCTCCTTCTTCGATGCTGGAACTGCGGAACCGTTGTTGTGGACGCCTACGCTGAGTACTCCCTTGAGCGTAACCAGTTCTGGTGTAAGAACTGCATCGAAAAAGTCGGCTACCTGAACTTCAGGTCGGCGGCCTAACCCGAAATTCAACGCCACCGTTTCGTTGTTCCCTTCCAGTAAGCTCTCCAATACGGGTCGAAACTAGGGTAGGTGAGGCGAACACGCCCCTGCCTCGTTAATGCATGCGCTGAACGTGACTTCGTCAAACGGCCGATAAGCTGTGAGTGTATTCCGGCCGATTTTAGTTGGTTCAAGACTTTCGCGGTTTTATTCGGCCGGGATGCGATTATGAGAGTTCCTTCGCTGAGCGAGGTCAAGGGGTCGATTCGAAAGAACTTGCAGATCTCCCGCGTCTCTTGGGAAATCGAAATTTGGTCGAGGTCGATTTCTGTTCCGAGGCCTGATGCCGTTGCAAGTTCTAGGACCGCGGCGATGACCCCGCCCTCGGTTGCGTCATGCAAGGCGGTTACGCCCTCCCGGTGAATTCCAACAGAGGCGGCTGTTAGAGCGTCTTTGACTGTCGAGACCTGGTTCAAGTAGCGGAAGGCCTTTTCGAACAGTTTGACGCCTAGTACTTTCTTGATTGTTCGAGGGAATGCGCGGGTGAGGATTGCGGTCGTCTCGACGGCGACGCCCTTCGTGAGGATAATGTCGTCCCCGCGACTAGCCATTTCAGATGTGAGGTACCGGTCTTGTTCGCAGACCGTATACATGACGCCTCCGCCGATTATCGAGTAGTCGCAGCCTTGGTATTTTCCCGTGTGGCCCCCTACGATCGCGACCCCGAGCCTCTTGCACTCGTCATGGAAGGCTTTCCAGTAGTCAGCAAATTGGTGGTTAGTCATTTGGGGAGGAAGGTTGAAGTCGAAGATACCAAATTGAGGAGCGGAACCACACGTGGTTAAGTCAGATGCTAGGAGGTTGACCGAGAGCCACGCGGATTCACGTGGCCGCAAGCCTGGGATGAAGGATAGCGGGTCGGTTGTGGCCACCAATACTTTTCCCCCGCCAACCCTAACGACTGCGTTGTCAACGCCGAATTTTGGGCCAACGATTACTTCTCGGCGTGCGGCGCCGAGCCTAGGATAGATAACTCTGTCCAAGTAGCTTCTGTTGACTTTTCCAAAGTAACGCGCCAATCTTCACCTAAACACTCCATTCAAAGATTGTACGTGCAAGAGGGGGAAGGGGGGAGTTTGCTTTGTTCCAGATTTCCTTGTGGTGGCTCAGAGGTAGAGCTGTAGAATGTGCCTTCTTTGCAGTACGAACATGAACACGGAGCTGACGATGAGTTCTGGAACCAGATACCAGGCGTTGTATATTGCGGAGTAAAGTGCCGGGTTCATCCCAGCTGGCGCGTATGTAGCGAAGAAGACGAGGCCTGATGTAAAATGGCAGAGGAATCTGCCTCCTATTCCCACTGCGACGCCGAGTACTGGTGAATTGCGGAAGAAGCCAGCTAGCCCTAGCGCACCGAAAGCCAGCGGATAGTCCAGCAGTACTTGAACCGGGTGGTAGATGAAGGGTTCTTCCACGAGGACTACTAGGCCGAAAGCAATACCTGCCAAGATTCCAATGCGCGGGCCTCTTCTTTGGGCGACGAAAAAGATCGGGACCATGGCTGCAAGAGTTACTCTGCCACCTTCAGGCATTTGCAAGGGTAGAAATCCAGAAACGTACTCAAGGACTCCCGCCAGAGCAACCATAGCGATTACCTCCGTCAGTATCTTTGTTTCAATCTTCACTGTCCAACTTCACCTCCATGATTTGGGTGAAGGTTACCGAGGACAGCGACATGAAACGCCCTAGATAGGTTGCAGAAGAAATCTGTGCGACTTGAGTTCACTTAGCACACTCCCTACGCCGGCATTACCCGGATCAGGTTCACGGGGTCGACGGCCTCAGCCGTCCTCTCAGCCGGGACACCCAGCTCCCCCGGTACCCTCATGCAAGCCCATAAGAAACGGAAATTTAGGGTTAACTCTCAGTTAGCGAATTACGTATCAAGTTTCGTGAGCGAACGCCGACCTCGCCGGGACTCCGCTTGAGCCCTAATGTGCGTACTTTGTTTCTGTCGGGACTCTGTGAACGTCCACTCTTGGTGAGGCGTACAGGGTGATGAAGGGTTCCGGCTTTGATGTTTCACCGGCCAAAATTGAACCCGACGAGCTTCCCAAGTCGGCGAAGAGAACGCTTCCATCTTCTAGGCCGAAGATCGCGGCGTGAATTCGTGAAGCAATTATGCGTACGCGGCTGTCGTATTGTTCAATCTCAGTCTCATCCTTGGCTGACCAGACGATTAGTTTCGAATCGGAGGGCTCGCGCCTACCCATAACGTAAACGCTGCCCGCCTCAATAGTGACCGAGCTGAGGCTGCCTGATAAGAGACGGCGTGAGGCTTTGTAAAATAACGGCGTAGTTCGGCCGAGAATTATTATGACTGGGTCGATGGTATCGCTGATCTTGAAAGGCTCATAGACCTTCACAGCGCCCTCACCGTACTGCGCCGAATAGGTGCTAAAGGATTCATCAAACGACGAATACTTCCTTCGGAACTCATCTACTACAGTTCCGAGTTTGGATTGGAGAGAGGGGAGAGTTTGCATCGGCCTCAAACCAAGATGGCAGAAGACGCGTAATTAAAGCATAGGAAATGCGAGGAGCTGTAGCTTAGAGCTGAACGCCGGCGAGCTTGTCGAAGCCGTCGCCTTGAGTCTTCAAATTCGGATTAGGTATCAGGGTGGATGCGTAACGCCAACCTGAAGACCCGTAAGGGGCGCGGAAGGGCGCGAAGATCATCATGCCCAGAATTTTCTGTGAATCATGATCGAAGATTCTCTTCGTAAAGGAACGAGCGAGAGCGATCTTGCTCATTGCTTTCCTACGGTCGGCAGAAATCGAAGTGGAGAGCACTACAAGTGAGGCTTCTTTCTTCGGTAACTGTTTGAGGGAGTGCGCTCTTAGTCGAAGTAATTCCCTTAAGAAATCTTGGCGGTAGGAAAGGCGCCGACGCCGATCGGATATGCCGTTCGCCCTGGTTTTCACTTCGATGTAAGTCCAACGGTCACCTAAGGCGACTGCGAGGTCTGCGTGTTTGCCGCCTGGTAGCGTGGGTTCGGATTTTACTGCAATTCCACGTTGAGCATAAGTCCTAGCTATCCCGGATACCAGGGCGCTGTGATCGAAACTGTTCGCGTACTTGAGTGCGGAAACGTATATTCCGTTTTTCACCCTTGCATCTCACGCCTCAAGCCTATGCATCGCATGGGTTAGGCTTATTGAATTTTTCCTAAATGAACTGTGCAATTCGTATTGACGAACGTGCCGTTCGTGGCATCTCATAAGGGACCTGCGCTCAAACCTTCAAATAGCATGACTGGCGTTAAGCGGAACCAAGTCGCGTCCAACCAAGGATTTGGAGTTAATGACCGTGTTACCCGACGCAGTGAAGAAATTCATTCAAGACCGGTTCGATAAGGAATACAATGGGACCGTCGGAGTCCTATCCTCCTTGAGAAGCGATGGAACACCCAACGCTTCACCGAAACACTTCCGTGTGAGGAATGATGAACACTTGGAGTTCACGGATGTGTTTTCCACGACACTAAGCGAGGTACTCAAGAAAACCCCGGACGTTACCGTCGTTTTCTTCGACCCTCAGGCAGTCATCGGGTTCAGGATGAGGGGGAAGGCGGTTATGGAGACTTTCGGCCCACTCTTTTCACAAGCGACCAGGAACCTGGAGAACTTGGGTTTCAAGCCTAAGGCGGTCGTGAGTGTCAAGCTTGAAGAAGTTCAATCTTTGGCATTTAGCCCCAATGCGGGCAAGAAAATAGCCTGACAAGTCTCACTCTGAGGCTAGGCATGTATCTCTGAGTATGCCGTTCTCAATTCTTCTTCGGAAAACGCTTCAATGTGCGCGGTCAGGTAATGTTCGTTGAGCATACTCGTATCCGAGAACGGACGCTCGCAGAAGAGGCACCGAATCGTCTGGTGCTGCGTTGACTGCACATGATAGCTGCCGTCCCTTCCCGGGCTAGTTGCGTAAGTTCATCGATGCCTTCGAGGAAAGCAGGCGTTTCGATGTAGTCCGCGTAATTTCTGAATGACTGGTTCTTCCAGCAAATGTTCTTCGACTTCTTTCCCAGCTCTTTTCTTCGCCCGCCAAGTTTCTTCATCCAAGCGTACCGGATGTTATGCTCTCCGAGTTTGACGCCAATGACTTCCTTGTTGAGTTGTGGGTTCTTGAAGGACCGCGGAAAACTGCGTACGTCGATTAGTATGTTCACTTCGTAAGCTTGCAAGCGTTTGACGAGCTCGTCGAAGGTTCTTGTAGAATGGCCTACAGTGAATATTCGCAACACAGTACGCCAATTAGGTTAGCAGCGGTTCGGCGGCTACATGACGTCAACGTCGTGTGGGTAGCTTTCCTTCAACCCGGCCGGCGAGATTCTTACGAAGTCTCCTTTTCCGCGGAATTGCGAGATTTCAGTTGCGCCGCAGTAGCTCATTCCAGAACGCAAACCGCCGACCATTTGGCTGATTAATTCGGATGCGTTCCCCTTGTATGCTACGAACGCTTCCACGCCTTCCGGTACGTAGTCTAAGAGGTCGACTGCCGCGTCTTCGTCTGCTTGTTCGGATTCTCGAGTACTCCGATCGTAGGAGGCGGCGACTGAGGCCATTCCGCGTACGAGTTTGAATTTTCTACCTTCCCTCATCACGGTCATGCCTGGGCTTTCCTCCGTCCCCGCGAGGAGGCTTCCGACCATTACGGTTGAAGCGCCGGCAGCGATAGCTTTCGTAATATCACCGGAGTTGCGGATTCCGCCGTCAGCAATTATTGGGACGCCCTTCTGATCGGCCACCTTCGTGCACTCGATGATTGCCGTCAGCTGGGGCACGCCTGCACCGGTTACGATTCGGGTAATGCATATTGAACCGGAACCGATTCCTACCTTCACAGCGTCCGCTCCCGCACTGATGAGGTCTTCCGTTCCTTCTTTGGTTGCGACGTTTCCCACGATTAGTTCGGCCTTCGGTATGGATTTCTTGATGTTGCGTACGGCGTCCAGGGTTATGTCGGAGTGGGCGTGGGCGACATCGAGAACGAGTACGTCAGCGCCAGCCTCATGCAATTCCCCAGCCCTCTCCAAGTAACCTGCCTTCACACCAATGGCGGCGCCTACCATCAAGCGGCCTTTCTCGTCTTTCGACGCGTTAGGGTATTCTTCGAGGCTGAGCATGTCGCGGCTTGTTATGAGCCCACGCAGTTTTCCGTCTTTGTCGACGAGCGGGAGCTTTTCGAGTTTGCGTTTGTGTAGAATTCGCTCCGCCTCATCTAGTGATATCCCGGGCGGCGCTGTGACCATGTCTTTAATCCCAGTCATCAGGTCAGCCACTTTCCTCTCCGGGTCCCGTTCAAATTGAATGTCCCGAGTCGTTAGGATTCCTTGAAGCCGGCCACGTTCATCAAGGACTAGAAGGCCAGATACCCCCCGCTGGAACATCAGCCGTTTCGCATCCTTGAGTTTCTGGTCAGCAGTTAGGCTGTAGGGTTGCTCGATGACGATGCTCTCAGACCGTTTCACCTTCAAGACTTCCTCAACCTGCTGTTTTATGGTCATGAAACGGTGGATGATTCCGATTCCACCCGCCCGCGCAATCGTGGCCGCCATGGCATGCTCGGTAACCGTGTCCATGGGCGCGCTGACCATCGGAATTCGTAACTCGATGTTTCGCGATAGCCGCGTCGTAGTGTGTACGTCTCTTCGAGAGCGGACCGTCGATTTTTTCGGGACTAGTAGGACGTCGTCGAACGTTAACCCGTCAAGAATCTTGTCTGACAATATTCAATCACTCAATTGTGGAAGCTAGACAACGCAGGGCCTTAGAGCGCCGAGTAAGCCTTGGAAAAATCCTGATTCACCGGGCGTCAATAATGTGCCCGTTACTGTGCTGCAGCTTTCCGTTCGCATTTAAACTTTGGCTGGGCGTTCTCACTTTCATGCGAACCTCAAAGCTGCGGAGGAGCTAGCCAAACTCTACCAGAGCAAGGGCGTGACACCGAATAAGGAAGTCATAACCTATTGCAGAATCGGCGAACGGTCGTCCTTCAGCTGGTTTGTTCTTACATACCTCCTCGGCTACCCGAAGGTCAGGAATTATGATGGGTCGTGGACTGAGTGGGGAAACATGGTCCGCAACCCAATCCAGAAACCCTGAGGCCTCCAACAACCCCTCCCATCATTTCACTTTCTTAACAATGAAGTGCACCAGTTTACCATCCTTCCTCGATTCAAGCACCAACTGGCCTGTTTCATCAGACCAACGCTCCATCTCGATGTCCGCGGTGGGATCGTCGGAAACCACGTGAATCACCTCATTCAAGGCGCAGCGTTCGATAAGCTCATTCAACCGGACGAGAACTGCGGCGCATTCGACGCCAATCTCCCACATATCGTAATCCGGGAAGGCCTTGAAACACCTAACTCGGAATTGACTAATTTGTGACTTTATGGCTTCTTGGGCGGCTGCGAAGTCACGGAGGGGTTTCATTTCTTCTGGTGCAAGGGTGGATTCGATCTTCACGAACCAACCGTTTTCGTAGGGCGAGTCGTTCGCGAGTTTTGGTTGCGTACTTAGGACAGAGTTGGTTTCGACCAATGTCCCGGTCAGCGGGGTTCGGACGACGCCGAAGTACCTGACGCCTTCTATGGTTGCGACGCTCTGCCCCTTTCTCAGGGGCGAACCGACAGGCTTGAAACTGATTTTGTTGAGCTTTCCGGCTAGTGCAGCGTGGACGCTTGTGATGCCAAGCATCGCAACGTTCTTCGATCGCAGCCTAACCCATACGTTGTTGTCGAGGTCGTAGAGGGCGTCTTCCGGGAAATCGCAGTAGTCGATCTGCAAGTCGCGTTTGGCCCTTGATCCGGGTTACTAGTCAACCCGAAGAGTTGAGAGAAGCCGCTTCGGCTCGTACTTCACGCCGCGAACGATGCGGGGAGTTTCAAGACGCTCTAAGAGAAGTTCGTTGATCTTCAGCCTGCAGGTTGTGTCCGTCTCGGGTTCGAAGCCGGTTATTCCGAGAATGGCTTTCGATTTCACGGTTACGTTTCTTGGTTCACCGTACGCCTTCTCGATTACGTTCACTATTGCGGAAACCTTTGCACCTTGTTTTTCGATTAGTTGTATGCAGGCGTTGCGGGTTCGCCCCGTGAAGCCCACGTCGTCGAATATGATTACGCGGTCGTCGGCGGTTATGGAGCCTTCGGGTACGGCGAAGTAATGTTCGGTCTTCTTCGTCGCGGAAGGGACTTTCACATCCCCTACTACAGTTCCCCGCCAAGTTCCAGGAACCTGCGGCCTCGCCTTATCGTACACTTTCACGGCGCGCACGAAGCTGAGGCCGGCCATACTTGCATACACGGCCGCCAGAGGTGGCCCAGAGGCTTCCGGCGAGAGGACTTTGGTTGAAGTTCTGCCGAGCTTTGGCCTGAGCACGTATCTTACTAGGTCGCCGAAGAATTGCGCATCAAAGTTCTGATTGATGAATGCAACATCCAGGCCGCCGTCGCCCAACACTGTGAATTGTTGCGGGTCGGTTAGGTGGGCTATCAGCCTGTCTTCGAGCTTGGAGATTCTTTCCTGAAATTTCGAGAGCAGGGTTACCTCGTTTGAGGCTACGAGGAGCGAATCATTAATCTTGAGAAAGAAGACTTGGAGGGCGAAACCAAGTATCTCAGTTTCGCGGGGCTGTTTGACTAGCTGCTGGTAACGGTCGACCGCGATAATTCCCTCGGAGAGCTGAGTGGACTCGCTCAGAAAACGGTTGATCTTCACAATCGTTCCGACTTCCCCGCGAACCGCTTCCGGTGCCACGATAGCGTCGTCGTTTACTCTTACGGCGTCATTTTCCCTGAACGCGACAACCCCGGACTCACGCCCTCCCGTTTCATACGTCAAGTTTCTACCCCGCGGACGACATTAGACGACTTCCCTTAAGAAATATTCCACCGGCCGACGTGGATGAAGCGAGTTTCATGTGACGCTACAAGATATTTATTGAGCGTTCTGAGGCTACGGAGCAGATTCAGCCATGAGTCTCGGAAAATACCTCTCCAACCTTCCGAGTGGCAGGTATTTCTGGTTCCTCATGGTGAACGTCGCCGTTACGGGCCTAGCTTCCACAATGCTCGGACCATTCCTCCCCATCTTCCTCAACAAGCAGCTCGGCATCTCCGTGGGTGCCGTCTCATTCCTCTACTTCGCAAGTGGCCTAGCTGGAACTTTCACAGTCCTGATCATGGGTTGGCTTGTTGACAGGGTTGGACGGAAGAAAGTGTACGCCTTCGGCACATCGAGCGCTGCGATAATTCCTGCCGCACTGGCCACAGCGACCACCTTCAGCCAAGCTTTCCCGATCATCACTATCTCAGGAGTTATGGATTCAGCTAGCCGGGCTTCGCAGACAACTATCATCGCGGACCAAGTAGAGGAGAGTAAAAGGAATACGGCCTACGGCGTAAGCAGAATTGTCAGCAATGCCGCATGGATCGTTGCCCCACTCATAGGCGGAGCCATATTGGCGGGGCAAGGAAACTTTCTGCTCCTCTTCCTAGTCTCCGCATTCATCGGCCTCATCGGCCTCCTAGCGTTCATCGGCCTAGTACCCGAATCACGCAAGACAGGTTTAGCGACGCCCAAACTGCCAAAAATCGGAGTACTCCGCGATAGGGAACTGCTGGTTCTCTGCGTTGCCTCGCTGTTCACCATGCTGTTCTACACACAGTTCTACTCACTGTTGCCAATTTTTGCAACACAAGTGAAAGGCCTAGACTCCTTACAGGTTGGAGCATTGTTCTCGATATCAGGGGCAACGGTCGTAGTACTACAGTTTCCCACTTCTAGATGGCTGGAGAAAATCCCCAAACAGAGCGGTTACATCCTCGGCGTGGTGATTTTGGCAATTGGCATTACAAGTTTGGCGTTGGCCCCTAACTTTTACTGGCTTTTGGTGGCGGTAGTCGTCATGACGCTTGGGGAGAACATGTTCTTCCCCATCGCACAGACGCTAGTGACTGAAATCGCACCCGAAGCTGAACGTGGAATGTATGTTGGCGCCTTCAGCCTCTTCCTGAACATAGGGGGAAACGTTTCCCCGCTACTCGGCGGGGCAATTTGGCAACTTACAGGGAACGCAAACCTACCCTGGCTCCTCAGCCCAGTCTACGCGGCGATTTCCGTGGCCCTCGCAATCGTCTTCAGGCTGAAACGCCCAAGCAAGTAGGATGCGAACGGTTGCAGGATTGGGTAATAAGTAAGATGAGCATGGCAGTTGGAGAGATCTGACCAATGTCGGTTGCCAAAACCGTCGCCAAAGGGCTTGAAGGAGTTGTCATTGATGATAGCAGCATTTGCATGATTGATGGAAACGCAGGGCGCTTGATTTACCGGGGTTATGATATTCACGACCTAACCGCGAACCTGACCTTCGAAGAAGTAGCATACCTTCTCTGGTACGGGGAGCTACCCACAAGAACTCAGCTCGACGACCTGAAGAAACAACTAAGCGCGGAACGCGCTATCCCTGCAAACCTGAAGGCGATGATTCGGAACCTTCCCCGCTCCTCGAACACCCTGGATGTACTTCGAACTGCCATCTCAACACTTGGAACGGGTGTACCCCTAAAGAAACCTGACATTTCGGACGCGATCACAATAACCGCTAAGATACCAACCATCAACGCTGCATTCGACCGCCTTCGCCGAGGCCAAGAACCAGTAGATCCGCTGCCCGAGCTCGGGCATGCCGCAAATTACATTCACATGCTCACAGGCAAAGAACCGGATAGCATCAAGGCCGACACTTTGAACAAGTACCTGATCCTCCTCGCGGACCATGGCATGAACTCGTCCACCTTCACAGCCAGGGTTGTGGCGTCCACTTGGTCGGACATGTACTCGGCCATAACCGCTGCAATCGGCGCATTGAAGGGCCCACTGCACGGCGGCGCCCCAGCCCCCGTTCTGCAAATGCTGAAGGATATCGGCAGCCCCGACCGCGCCGAAAGCCGGATTAGGAATGAGTTGAAGGCCGGGAGAAGGCTGATGGGGTTTGGGCACAGGGTCTACAGGACAACTGACCCACGTGCTGAAATCCTCCGAGACATAGCCAGCAAGACAGCGGACAAGAAATTCTTTGACCTAGCCCGACACGTTGAAGAAACCGCACTTCGCGTCCTCCAAGAGGAAAAACTCCGCAAGAAGTTGTATACGAACGTGGAATTCTATTCGGCAGTTGTGATGGATTCCGTCGGCTTACCGTCGGACCTTTTCACGGCAACCTTTGCTGCGAGCCGAAGCGTCGGATGGTCCGCAAACGTGCTGGAACAAGTCGCTAACAACCGGTTGATCCGGCCGGAAATAGAGTACACTGGGCCCCTGAACCGGAAGGTCGTGCCCATCGAAAAACGCTGAGCAGAGTCGTTCCGATAGACGAATGCTAGATGCCCTTTGGGTAGCAGCTTCTAGACAATCATCCGTATGTGACGCAGTAGGGATATGTAGTCGCCTGAGGCCGCGTACAGAATTGCGATTAGGAGCGGTATTCGCGGCTCGAGCTTCCGCCATGTGAACCCGGCTAAGATGCCCTTTAGGTGAAGCTCTTCGGCCTTGTGATATGCGCCTTTGTCGAACAATTCATTCAAGCCATCATAGTCAGAGTTCAATTCATGATACCTGTAGTTGTGTAGCACATTTCGACAATATAAGCACTTAGGATTATTTCCGATATAGCGGGATTCCACTGTTTCCAACAAAGGCCTTAGGGAATTTCATCCCCTCGGCGGGATGTGGAGATGAAAGTTTGAGTACTCCTAGCCCCGAGCCGAATGCGGAACCGACGCCCGAGCCTGCAGCAGAAATTGCGCAACCACCTGCGCCCCATGGGCCCCTTCCCCAGTCATTCAAATGCGAGAAATGTGGCGCTGCCTTCGACGACGAAGGTTCAGCGGCTGCGCATATTCAAACCTGTAGAGGGCCTGAGGCGGTTCTGGAAGAACCCAGGCCTAGCTAGCCAACCGTCCCGTACAAAGTAGAATGATTGTCTCGCCGTGTATTGTGGCTAGACGCCTGGGAGAAGGCCTTTCAGTGCAGCTGCAGCGAAACCAAGCCCTACCAATGCGAGGACGAACGCGACTACAATTGCTATGACCACAGCCAAGATCGCAATTACGATTGCCTTCAACCATCCGACCGAAAAGAAGTGCTTGATCAGCAGAAGGATGATGATGATTTCGATGATGGTTGTGAGCCAACCTAGGCCGCTCAGGAAGTAGCCTATGATATCGGTGAGGATTATCGCTGTAATGACGATGAGAATTCCATGCCAGTATGTGGCTTTAGGCGCGCCCAGAGCTTTACCAGCTAGCCAAACGAAAATGCCGCCTATGATGCCTGCTATGATAAGGTGAATTATTAGGCCAGTGATGTCCGCTAACATCGTGATGCCGTTCCGCCTGTAGGAGCCGCGTTTGCAATATTAAACTAACTGTGGCCGCGCTGCCGGTTGTTTTGGTTTAGAATAGTTCTATCCAGATTCCGTTGGGGTCTTCTACGTAGGCCCAGCGGCTTTGATCCGATTTTATTTCCGAAATAACCCTGTAGCCGCTTGCCTGGGCTTCCTGCAAGGCTTTGGATAGGTCTTCGACGCCGAAGGCTAGGTGGTCCAAGGCTTCTCCCACCGTGTACTCAGCGTAGTACGGGCTGTCCTTCTCGTAGTAGTTCAATTCAAGTTCGAAAGTTCCGCCCTCACTTTCCAAGCTGACAAGTTCACCCTTGGTCCTCTCCATCTTGCTTCGGCCCTTCACCTTCATGCCGAGCAGCTTCGTGTAGAAGTCGATGGATTTCTCCAAGTCTTTGACCCTAATCCCAACGTAGGTGAATTTTGATTTCAAGTTGAATCACGCGTGTAACCTGGCCTAGGCTCATATAATTCTTAGTAGGTGGAAAGAGTATGATATGACGTTCCCAACGTTGTGAGATGATGATGGTTTGAAGAACTTGGTGCTCGGTGGGGCGGGGACAATGGTCCAAGTTACGATCAACAAAGTCAATCACGAATGACCTCCGCGCATCCATCTGAAGTGCAAGCTAAACAGCATGGAGGAACCCAAACGTTCCCATTTGAACGTCATGCGGACGCATTATCTATCACCTAGCAATAACTCCCCCGGGTTTGAATTGAAGACTCTTGTACTTGGGGCGTCAGGCCAAATCGGGGCTTACACCGTTCAGGATCTAATCGAGTTTTCCAAAGCGGAAGTAATAGCCTCAAGCCGAAAACTCGGCAATGTGAAGAAAGCCATGACCGACCTCAGCTTAGCGGACCGAGTGAAGCTCATGGAACTTGACGCTAGCAACACAGACGCCGTCGCGAAGATAGCGAAATCGGAGCAAGTTGACACGGTGATAAACTGCGCATGGTATCAAACCAACATAGCCGTCATGAACGCATGTCTTCGAGCAGGCGCCCATTATACAGATCTGGGCGGGTTCTTCGACACTTGCCTGAAACAACTCGAGTTCGACAAGGACTGGAAGAAAGAGGGGTTGAACGCGACCATAGGGCTCGGGAGTACCCCTGGGTTGACGAACATAGCCGGTGCGGCAGGCGCAGCGAAACTTGACAAGGTCGATACGATCAACATCTACTGCTCTTGGGGAAACACATTACCTGTGAAGGAACCCAGCTGGCCAGGTTACTCAATACGAACGGTCATGGATGAGTTCACGCAAGAACCGGTCATGTGGCTCGACGGCAAGTACGCGAAACAACCTGTGTTGTCAGGTGAGACCACGGTGACAATGCAAGAACCCATCGGCAAGGTCACGGCATATTATGTGAAGCACTCCGAGCCTGCAACCTTAGGAAGATATGTGGGGAAAGGCTGCCGCAACGTGACATTCCGAATCGGTTTCCCAAGTACAGACTTTGCCACATTCAAGACCCTGAAGAGTCTCGGCTTCGGTGAAACTGAAGGAATCCAGATCGGTGACCAGCAGATCTCACCTCTCGATTATTTGACGGCCATGTATCAGCGAGCCATCGCGAAATCGAGACACGACCCTCAACCGCGCGAGGAATACGAATATGACGCGTTCAGAGTTGACGTGTTTGGAGCTCGCAAAGAATCTCCTGCGACGGTTACATACCACATAATAACATGGAACGACCCGCAACGAGGAATATCTTCAGCGCGCGACACTTCTGTGCCCTCAGCGGTTGTCTCACAATGGCAGGCTGCCGGAAAGATCAAGGAGCCGGGGGTCTTCCCGCCCGAAGCGATGGTTGATCCCGAACCGTTCTTCATAGAGATGGGCAAGAGGAAGATCAGAGTAGAAGAACGCTTCATCGAGACAAAGAAGTTCCATTGAGTATTGGAGACCTGAGGTGCTCTTATCCGATTCCGGCGAGTTCTTGAAGGAATTGGCGTCCGGCAAGCGCGGCATTAGCGTAACTGAAAGATTAGAAGAGATTTCGTATATTTCGTAGAGAGAGTGCAAAAGGTCACTCTTTCTTTTCCATGGCCTTACCCGCGTATTTGGCGATGAAGAAAACGACGACTGCGACTATGAGGAAATCGACTATCACGCCCACAAAGTCGCCCACAGCGAAATTAATTCCTTGTCCGATAGGCAGGGTGAATACGGCTTTTCTCCAATCGCCCCCAGGTATCAAGGCGCCTGGAATGGGCATTATGAGATCCTGCACAAGCGCGGAGACCACTTTGCCAATGTAGGTACCCATAATGAAACCAACAGCCAGCCCAATTACTCCCGCTTTGCCAATGAACTCCATGAACTCAGCCCACATGCCCTTCGGTTTCGCGGGTGGTGGAGCAGGTTTAGGGGAAACTGCTTCACGTATCTTCCTTAATTCTTCCAGAATTTCTTGATCACTGTTCATTGGAATCGGACGTTCACTTATGGCAATCGGATTTGTGGCTTTCGAACCAATTGTAATGACTCTCTTTACAAGAGATAACTGAAAAATCTATGGAATTTACCCTAATTCCTTGTCAACGAACACAACGCGTCCCACAACGATAGAACCACTGGCTCAGTGTCAAGGATTTTCAGAAGTTCTGGAGAGAGATACTCTTTCCTCACGACAACCTCGAAGAGATATTGGTCGAACCATTCATCCATCATGCTCATGTATCCTTGATCCCCTATGGCGGCTCCCCAGCTGTTTTCAACTCGCCATTTCCTAGGACTGCCTTTCTCATCCAGGTCAACTCCTGTAATCACCATGGCGTGGGTCATCTCACTATCTCCATAATCCAATCTTGCAGCCTTATCGAGCTGAAACTCTGCGCCATAGACTGACTCGTAGTCATAGATGCTCAGATCCATTGCACCCATCCTAGTCTGCAGCATCTTAGCTACGTCACACCCGAACCATACAGCATGATGACCCTTGATCATGTCTATCGTTGCTTTCTTCATTGCCTTCAAGTCGACATTTAGGTAACGAATATCTTGTCCACCGATCACGTTGCCGAGATACTGGATTGTGTACAGTTTGTTGAAGGGTTTGTTGGGGGAGTTGATGAGGCTCACGAAATCATCGAGCTCCAGACCGACATATTCATTGTAGAACTCAACCGGAGTAATGTTTCCCCTTCTGTGGAAAACGCCATCCTTGTCCTGCCACTCCCAGTAAAATTTCTCTGGAGGAACGCCAAGATCGATGCACAGCAACTTGTAGAATTCTTCCATTAGTCCTCCTTTTTTCTCTCTCAGTTCAGTCGGGGAAGCCCCTTCCTCGTTCATGTCACGTAGCACCTTAGCATATTCTCGCAGTTTGGAGGCCAACAGAGCGTTCATCGGATCAGAATTGCTGCTGTTAGCTGTTTCCGGCATGAATGCTTTTGGCATGACCCCGTATTTTCTTATGAGATTGACAAACATGTTCCATTGACCGCCGTCTGATATTGGATCTGAAAGAAGCGAATTGACTAGCCTGCCATCCAAGAGCTCCTGCCTTGTTTCAATGATGGTTTCTAGGAAATAGTTGGCTTTCTCTAGCTTGTCCCAAAACATCTGGTATATTTCAGAGAGCTCGAATGTCCTCAGATTCAGCTTTTTCATGGCTTCAAGAGCCAGTATACTCAGTCCAGAAAATAGCCAGCATCTTCCTGACCTTTCTTGGTTGGTGGCATCTGGAGATTCGATAAGATCGCTGAAGGTGAAGTTTTGCCTGTCCACTTCTTTTCTGCTCAAGGCAACTGCGGCTATACCGTTTGCTGTGACCGCATTCAACGCAAGTGTGTTCTTGGGGTCCTTGTTGAAGGATTGTGAGAAACGTCTTAGATCTTCAAAAGTCAAACGTTTTTCCAACGGTTTCCCTGCGGATGTGGACTTTCAGGCATGTCTAAAATATGTTGTGTGGTGGACGTCAGTACACTCCATAGACCATTTTACTCTCTGATCATATGCTATCGTCTATGATAGCTAGATTCTGGCGAGGCGTTACGCCGAAGTCGAAAGCCGACGAATATTTCCACTATCTCGAAAAGACCGGCCTGAAGGAATACAGATCCACAGAAGGTAATCGCGGAGTCTATGTCTTCCGCCGCATCGAAAATGACCGCGCAGTGTTCCTCCTAATGTCACTATGGGAATCGTACGACGCGATCAAAAGGTTCGCTGGACCGAACCTTGAAAAGGCCGTGTATTACCCGGAAGACAAGAACTTCCTGCTCGAACTTGAACCAAACGTAATTCACTACGAAATCCTAGCACAGCCATAACCAAAGGGCACGTCACTGTGTGTGTTGCTCTCCTAACATTTGGGCAGGCCGCCCCGTTGGCATATTCGTGAATGGCCATGAGGACGGAGCCTACAAAGTAGCCTGGGACGTGTTCGTGGTCCTACAGAACTTGGGTTACATCCTGCCGCCCTTCGGCATTTGGTACAACCTCTCAAACCTAGCTGAGAATACGAAGGAAGACTTGAGCAAGCTCAGGAACAACTCCCTAGCCATAAGCCGGCTGAACAAGGTTGTCGATAATGTGGTCAACTTCATGCAGCTGCGCGTGGACAAGCAGCTTGCATGGCGACCCGAAGGAGAAAAACTAAGGCATGTCCAGTACATTGCAATGTGATTAACGGACCTGAACGTTCAGCATGGGATTTCTAGGATATTGAGGATACGACGATGTAGTTGCCTGGGCAGGCAGCGCCGTTCGAGGCCGTATTGGAACCTCGGTATGATTGCCCGGTTACCGTCACCCAACTCCCGAACTGTGGGTGGGATGCAGGCAAATCTTGCAACGTGTAATACTGGTATGATGGCTGCGCATATGGGGTCCATATTGCAATTACGAGTTCCACACAACCGCTCGGGTCTTGGTACAAGTAGCCGGAGCATTGAACTGTATTGTTACTTTGTGTCTGGCAGACGTTGAAAAAGTCGCACTGGTTGTAGAGGTAGCAATTTGCCATTTGGCAATTATTGTAGTAGCATGGTTGCTGACAATTGGGCGGACAATACTGTTGAGCATACGGATTTCCCACCGAGGCAGCTGCAGTTGTCGTCACGACACTCGTGAAAGTGTTAGTGCTAAGGCTCGTGACAGTTTGAGTGCTCGTAAGTATGGATGTGTTTGTTGCGTAGCTCGTTGATACTGACGTGACCGTGTGAGGCGCCATACCAACGTAGCTGAATAGGCCAGCGCCAAGTGCGACTACGACCAGGGCTACAGCACCTAGCCACAGAGCTTTCTTGCCACCAGATTTCCCGCTCGGCTGAGTTCCGCTTGCTTGGGACATTCTTACTAGGTCTCCGCTAGACGCCCAGATGGCCTGGTCGACTGTTAAAGGTAGTTCCACTTGGTAGAAATCGCGAAGGTCAAGTAGAATCTTGAGAGTTGCTTGAGTCGATTAGCGATTAGTTTCGTGGGCGTTTCCGGAGGAGTACGGCCGCGCAGGCAGCAACCTCGAGTAGGACAATGACGGACGGGAACGGAAATTCTGGAATTGCGAACCCCTGCGGAGGTTGGGCGAACCCTATTCTTCCAGCCGTATTGGGGCCTAACCCGTCATAGTAGAGCATCAGGCCATTTCTGCCGATTGTTAGGTCGGCTTGTTCAACGCCGGCGGAGTCCCAAGAGCCTGAGGGGCCGGGGCTGAGTATGGGGTTGTCTGGGGACCGTGTCCATGTTGCGCCGTCGGGTGAGGTGGCGATTCCGATTTGCGGGTTCAAGAAACTCTGGCCCAAACCGGTATACCACATCCAGAATATTGTGCCGTTCCAGTAAAGGGAGGGCGAATAGACGGCGCCTGAATCCCACTGCATTGAATCTGTTGAAGGCGTGAATACAGGGTGAGGCCACTTGGTCCAGTGGGTTCCGTCGTAGGAGGTTGCGAACAGAATTTCTGTGTATGGGCTAGTCTTGGGGTAGGCTGCACTTCTCGCTGTATACCACATGCCGTACGTTCCCGTGGGTTTGAGGACGTATGGGCTGGCTATGTACTCCTGATCAACCGCAGTCGCCTTCAGCACCGGGTTGCCCGAGAATTTTGTCCAGGAAACTCCGTCGGCGGAGATCGCTAAGCCTACGGCGCCGGTTTGGTAGGTGGTGGGGTTCGTTCCCCTATACCACATAAAGAAGAGCGTTCCATTCCAGAGGACCGACCCTAGAGCCACGGATGAACTATCCCAAACGCCCGCCGAACCAGGGGATAGAACCGGGCCCACGTGCTCACTCCACGAAATCCCATCCGCCGATGTCGCGTAACCAATTCCATTACTGGCAGGCCTACCCCCGCCACTAAACCACATTCTGTACTCGCCATTCATGAGGAGTATCCTGGGGCTAACCGCATAGTCACCGTCCCAACTACCTACCGAAGGCCCAAGCACGGGGTTACCCGAATACTCGGTCCATTGTTGCCCAGCACCATACGTTACCGCTGGTAGTAGGATCATTATGAAAATTAGCGCTGCAAGAGTTAACGGAATTTTTCTCAAACTCTTGGACGACCAGGCTTCTGTACGAAGATGGGAATTGCTGAGAATAAAAGGCCTTACCCTGTGCTGGCAAGCTTTGCTGCTTTCTTCAGCTGGTTGAACATCTTCCGGTTTGCTCACCTTGATATGCCGCATTCCTTGCCGGTTCCTTGAAGTAGTTTCGAGGATAGCCGCGCCCCTTAGAAATATAGGTTGACGTGTTTGCTGTAGTCCGCGATGGAAGCGAAACTCTTCCCATTAACCGAGTAGGTTGGGACGCCCATCTTGATAGTCTCTGACGCGCAGAAATGGGAGTCATAATTTAGGGTATTTCTAAATAGGTTACCACACAAACGCCAGAGCCAAGCAACTGCTAGGTCTTCCGGCTCTACGAGAGAGGAACGCCTGGCAGCGCGTTCGAAAGGTATGAAACCGGAAGTATTACAATGGCTCAGAAGAAGTTCAGGCTATCGGCATGTATAAGCAGTGATAATCCATCCGCCATCAAGCCAATTCTTCAGAGGCTTATCAATAATAAGGGAACGTTGAAACCGACCGAGGAAGGCTTCGAAGTTGAAGCGGATCTGGAAGGTGAAAGCGCGCGAGACCTCAACCGCATGCTATTGTCGGAGATGCGCAAAGCGGAGAAGGGAACCAGAATCCGCGCAGAATGGACTTCAGGAAATACGATCGAAAAGTTCTTCGATTATGTGCCAAAGGGAACTCGCAAACTAAACCAAGAGCGTAGTAGTTGCTAAGTCAGCAGAGTTGTTTATCAGATATCCCTAGCCTAGGCTCGCTACGAATTCCTTAACCTTCTTGGACGCATCCGTAAGGATGGGTGGGCCGTGACCCGATAGCAAGAGCTCGAATTCATAGGACGCAATCTTTCTTATGGAATTCTTCGCCTCTCCAATGTTGAATGTCATGGCAGCCGAAGGAAGTCTAGGCATTCTGTTCTTGTTAGTTCTAAGAGCGTCGCCTACGAACATGGCTTTCAAGCTTTCACTATACAAGCATATGCTACCTTGCGTGTGGCCAGGAGTATGAATCACACTTAGTCCGTCCACTTGTTCTCCATCTTTGAGTAGAACATCTGGCTTCACAGGCTTGAACTTCATGAATGGAGACAGCGCCTTGAATAAGGGGCCGGCAAGTCCTCGCACTTCTTTGAGGGGCCTCTCTCCGGTAAGGCGTGGAGCGTCGGCTTCATGAATTGCTACCTTCACGTTTCCCACCTGCTCTTTGAGTTCTGCAACGCTCCCAGAATGGTCTATGTCTGGATGTGTGAGTATAATGGTGCAACTGGCTGTCTGCTCTTTCCCCAGCGACTTAAGAAAGTCTACTATCCTTGTAGCGTTCCCTGGCATTCCAGTATCAATCAGTGTTAGGTGGCCGCCTGCTCCAGCCCGAGGCTCTTCCAAGACTGCGTAGGTGTTTGCTCCTCTTATCTTGGGTATCAGGTGGATGCCTCGTCCAAGCTCCATGAGTTACACCTTGGAGACTGATGCAACCTGCCTTGTCTCCTTGCCCCTTGCTAGCGAGAAGACCGCTGCCAATATTAGCAGGCCTGCGGAGAGTTCGAATGCGTAACTTTGCCCCGCAAGGTAGGCGGTTGCATAGTTGGGTCCTAGCGTTCCAGAAAAGGTTCCTATGAATAGCTGATAGATTACGTACGTCGGAATTGCGCCAGTCAGAGCCGTCAGCGCAAGTGCGAAGCTCATCACCATACCGCTGTTTCGAAATGTGTTCATGATGCCTGACGCCACTCCGTAACTTTCGGGAGGAGAGGATGCCATTATCGCGCTAGTGTTCGCTGGCCAGAAGAGGCCGCTTCCAACGCCGTACAAGGCTTCGATTACCCCCGACTTGTAGTAGCGAGGTATTTGCCGTCAGCCTGCTCAGCAGAAGGAGAACAATCATCTGCGCAAGCAAACCAATTGAAGCTATGATTCTCGCACCGAATCGGTCGGAAAGCACACCCGCGAATGGGCCGATGATGGATGATGCTAGCGCCATCGGAATTATCAGATACGACGCGGTGAGAATGGAAAGCCCAGCTATGCCTTCAAGGTAGAAGATCAGTAGAAAGTTGACGCTGAACAATGCTAGCGACTGAATCATAGCTGTGATGATCGAGAGCGTGAAGACTCTGTTCCTGAAGAAGGAGAAATCTACCACCGGATCCTTGCTGCGTTTCGTCTCCCAGTAAACGAAGAACAGGAAGAAAAATGGTGAAACGGCGATTGAAACAAGGGTCGTTAGACTTGTCCATGAATAGATGATTCCCCAAGTAACCCCCAGCAGTAGAGCAACTAAGCCAAGCGTGAACGTCAACGTTGCAGGGAAATCGAAAGACCGCTTCCTCGCATTGTTCTTAACGACTCTCAGCGTTCTATATGCCCAAAACGTGCCAAATGCCCCTATCGGGACGTTAATCAGGAAAATGAGACGCCAGCTTGTGTAGGTGATGATCACGCCCCCGAGAATTATTCCCAGAATTGTCCCTGAACCCCAGACAATAGAGCTCCCACCGAATGCCCTACCTCTCTCATTCTTTGGGAAGGCTTCGGACAATATGGCGAAGGAGTTTGCGGCGAGTAACGCGGCACCCACGCCCTGCAGGGCCCTAAACCCCACAAGTGTCAAGCCACTGGCAGCAAGACCGCACAACGCCGAACCTACAATGAAGATAACAAAGCCGAAATTGTACATCCTCTTTCTCCCATACATGTCCGCTAGGCGGCCCAGGCTTAGAACTAGGGCTGTGTTTGCTAGAATGTATGCGATCACGACCCAGACCATTGTCACGTAATCTGAGCTGAGCTCTTCAGCAATGGGAACTAGGGCCAAGAGAACGATTGTGCTGTCGACTGCCGACATCAGGGAACCGACGGAGGTTACCGAGAAGGCCTTCCACTTGTATTCCATCGACGTACGCCTAATTGCGAAGCTTCTTGGATAGGTTATTGTTATTTGAGGTTAGGCAACACTTCTTCTGCGAAGTGTCGCAGACCACTCAGATCGGTGGCTACTCCCGTCGGGATTATTCTTGAGCCGTAGACGCAAAGTGGCCTGCTGTTCAGCCTCCCTGCCAAACGCAGTTTCCTGCCTATCTCACTGACCAGTAACACTTGCCATCCACCGTCATTGCCCTAGATGACAACCCTCGGGTACAGTTTGGCGCCGATGGCAACGTTCACCGCGGTGGCAACCACTAGGAATAGTAGGTCGAAGGGCACTCCGTACACGGTGGGTCCGTTGCTGAGCATTAATGCCCGGAGTGCGTCAGTCTCATAGGTTAATGGGTTAACTTGGGAAACGGCCTGCAGCCAGCTTGGCATTATCGAGATCGGGTAAATTGCATTGCTTGCAAAGAAGAGTGGCATGGTAAGAATTTGGCCTATTCCCATGAATCGCTCGCGTGTTTTCACCAAGCATGCTATGATCAAAGAGAACGTGGAGAATAAAGCGGCCCCCAGAATTACGACCACCACAACCAATAGGAGCGAAATAATGTTCCAACTCAAGTGGACACCGAGGGCAAGAGCGAGAGCGTAGACGATAGCTGCCTGAGCTAGGCCTCGTTCTCCCGCGGAAAGCGCTTTTCCGAGAACTAATGCTGATCGAGGGGTCGGTGTGGCCAAGAATTTGTGAACGATACCGAGATCACGTTCCCAAATGATCGCTATGCCGTAGAAGATGGCGATGAAGAGGACGCTTTGTGCTAAGATTCCAGGAGCCATGAAATCAATGTACGGCAGGTTGCCGGTTGGGATGGCCCTGACCTGAGCCAATACCTCCCCGAAAATTAACAGCCAGAGAGCCGGTTGCACCGCACGGGTTAGCAGTTCGGTGAAGTCGTGATGAAGCTTGCGAGCTTCCAGTTCAGCGATTGTCAGGGTTTTCCCTATGAAATTAGTTATGACGCCAAAATAGTCGATGATTCCGAGCCTTTGCATTAACCCACCCTCCTTGCTATTCGCCTTACTCTCGATGTCTCACGATAACCTCCGCCTGAGTCAACCTCAGCGCCCGAGTAGTATGCAAATACATCATCCAGTGTGGCATCATCTCCGACAGACGACTTCAGTTCGGACGGACTACCGATCGCAGCGACTTTGCCAAGATGCATTATTGCAATGCGACCACACAGTAGGTCAGCCTCGTCCATGTAATGCGTGGTTAGAAATAGGGTCGTCCCGTAATCCGCTCGCAGTTGTTGAAGGTGTTGCCATACTGCCTTGCGAGCCACCGGATCTAAGCCTATGGTAGGTTCGTCTAAGAATAGGACTTTGGGTCTATGTAGCATGGCTTGCGCGATTTCCAGCCGCCTAATCATGCCGCCGGAATATGTTCGCACAAGCTTATTTGAGAACCCTGATAGTCCCATGAAGTTGAGAACATCGCTAATTCGTTGTTTGCGTTCTTGGCGTGGGATATCGTAGAGTTTAGAGAAGATTAACAGATTCTCGTAGCCTGTTAGGGCGCCGTCGGCCGAGAGAAACTGTGGAACATACCCGATTACTCTCCTCACTCCCACCGCTTCACGGGTAATACTGTGGCCGTCCACAGAAGCATTTCCAGCGGTTGGAGGCAGTAAAGTTGTAAGCATTTTGATTACGGTAGTCTTACCTGCTCCGTTGGGGCCAACCAATCCGAAGATTTCACCAGGCTCGATAGAGATTGTCAATTCGTTAACAGCGATAAGATCGCCGAAACGTTTGGTGAGCGACTGTGTTTGAAGTATCGAGCCACCTTTGGCCTCTTGTTGAGCTACCCACTCAGTTCTTTGCAGAATTCTTCTCTCCCGTAAAGAGTTCTCTAAGCATTCGCATGGCCAGTGTAATAGTGGCGCGGTCAGATGCAGAAAGCTGGCGGAGCCTCTCTTCCAAGTATGCCATGGTCGCCGCACGCGCAGATTCAAGTCTGGCGCGCCCAGGCTCTGTAAGAGTCAGTGTCATGCGTCGTCGATCCTCACGGTCTGTTCGGCGGTTGACCAATCCACGAACAACCAATCCGTCAACTAGCGCTGACATGGTTGGAAGGGTTAATCCAATGTGGTCGCATACTTCGGATAGCGATGCGCCCTCGTTTCTGTACACAAAAGCCAACGTTCGATATTGCGGCACAGACATTTCCTTGGCACCGTACTTTCGCAACTCGGCTCGAATCACCCGGAAGACCATGGGGACGCCGTCTAGAATTTCGTGTGCGCACTCTCCTACAGTAGACCGCATAGTGCTTGCTTGCATTTTCCTTTGCCAATCGAATTGTTTGAAACACGAACTATTTACGGCTAATGGATGGTTTCTGTTTAAGAAAAGCTAGACGCGCCGCTTAACCGACCTTGTCTTGCGGATGTATTCGGAGGAAGAAGGCGAAGGCAATGAGCCTTAACTCTAGGAGGAGATTAAGTCATTGCAGGTTGTTCACAAACATGAAATCTGTATCGGCCTGGAAGGCGAGTTTCCGGTTCTGTATACTTACCCAATCTGTCAGCTGAGGGATCAATTTGCCAAGTGAAGGATTCAAGCGGATGCTGGTAGCTGTTGACGGTTCAGATGACGGCGCTCGCGCAGCCAAGGTCGCTGTCGCGTTAGCGAAGAAGTTCGGAGCGGAATTAATCGTATGCCATGTCATCCCGACGCCGACTTATTCGTCTGTCCAGGCAGGCACGTTCGGAGCAGGGAACATGTTGTACGAATATTTTGAGAGCGCTCGAAAGGAGGCGAAAGGAATTGTCGACCAAGTTGTGAAGCTTGCAGAAGCAGACGGTGTAGAAGCCACCAGTGTGATACGTGATAACGTCTTCTCGGCCGTGGAGGGTATTGTGAAACTTGCAGAGGACAGGAGTGTTGATTTAATCGTAATTGGAACCCGTGGATTAAGTGGTTTCAGAAAACTATTGATGGGAAGTGTCTCATTGGGAGTAATCAACCACGCGCATTGCTCAGTTCTCCTCGTAAGATGAAGAGCCCTCAGTACGTCGTTAGATCACTCAAGTAGACTGGTTTGACAATGATTCTGAAGGCCAGAGAAAGGGGAATCAAGATGAGTCCTCTGGCGTCGCCTAGTCAATTTAAGGCACGGAGCCCAGTCCGTTGTATTGCCGGTTGATGCCCTATGGGTCATGCGGTTGAGACGAGCCCGCTTAAGCCTTCGCTGTTCAAATAATCGGCAAACGTGACTGGCCGGTTCAGCTCACAGCTCTTCTCTAAAGCTAAAGCTGCGGCCATCGTGCAGGCGTTCTCCTCCAGCGGGCAGTAAACGTCCCCGCCAGAAGTCACGGCGCTGGTAAATGCATTGAACACTTCGTCCATTGAGGTCTCGCTGATTATGTCGATCGTGTCCTCGCTTTGGGCTTCCAAGGATTCTCTAGGTTTCTCCGCACCAAACCCCGCAGGTCCGAGAGCTACTCTATGGCCTTGGTTGTCGAAGACTTCCACCTTTCCTTCAATTCTATTCCAGATTATGGCCCCGTTCTGGAATTCGAGCAGCCATTCGCCCTCCCAAGGTGTCAGATTGACGGGGACGTCCCAAGTACCGTAGTACGAAGCGTGGGCTCCGTTAGCAAATTTCAGATTCGCTTGAATCGACATGTAGCCTCGACCATAATTCCAACTATGCCTCCAAGCCCAGCTGAATAGTTCGGTAGGGTTCGTCTCTGCAAAATACCTGAACAGGTCGACATAGTGGATCACGTCTTCTAATCCAACTGCCTTCCACCCCTCCAACTGACCGTAGAACTTGTTTCCCATGAACTTGGTATTCTTGGCGAAGCGGACTGAGATTTGGCCAAGCTTGCCCAGGGAACCTTTCGAGATCGTGTCGTGTATAAATTTGGATTGCGGAAATAGCCTATAGTTTTCTGCTACAGAAAAGACAGCCTTAGAGTTTTTGTGAGCCTTCAGAAGCTCCTTGAGTTGGACGATTGTGTGCACAACTGGTTTGTCGACTATGATATGTATGCCTTCTTCGAGCGCTTTCATTAGTATGGGAAAGCGCTGGGGATTTGGTATTGAGCAAGTGACGGCATCGGGTTTCAGGGAATCTAGTGCTTTGGAGGCGTCCGTAAAGATCTTGTTCTCGGGAACATGATTCTCCTCCATCAGTGTTCTATGCACTTTTGGGTCCACATCGGCGAACCCAACAACGTCCCAAGACGCTTCTTGCTTCAGAGCGGCCCTGACATAGTTACGACCCCAACCACCCGCACCCAAGATTAGTAGTTTGAGACGACTCAAGGAAAATCACAGTGAAACAGGCTCATCCTCCAGCTTATTGAGACCATCGCCTGCTTCTCAGAAATCCCTCAACGGATTCAAGCACGAAAACTGGGACCGGGTCGACTTCAGCCCAGCCGAACATTGACATAAGCTTACGGCTTATCTCTAACGCGTTCTGTTTCCGACGGGAAGCTTTGCTGATTGCTTGTCCGATTCGACTGAAGGCTTCGAGACTTGCGTCGACAAGTCTATGATATTCCGTTGACCGAAGTTTAGTTTTGCCGAGCGGCAGGAATGGATGCCCAGTAAAAGCGAAGCCCACATCTAGCTTCCGAAGCCTCTTCATTGACTGCTCGTAGGCTTCGACGTCGTCGTAGATGGGCAGAGTGGGAAAATTCGCCTTAACTCCGCTTCCCTGAACACTGTCACCAAGGAAAAGCAATCTCTCCTTGGGCATATACAATGAGACGCTGCCCTTTGAATGCCCAGGCGTGCGTAGAACTTCTAAGGAACTGTTCCCAAATTCAATTCTTGACCCGTCCCTTAGATTTCTGTCAACCCTCACTGAGGGACCGAATTCTTGTTTGAGTTCCGCAAACTCAGCTTTGCTGATTGGCAGGTGCTTCCTGACCGGGGCGAAATGGTCTCTCAAAGCACTCGTTCTGTTAGAAACGTATCGTGATTCGGATTGGTGAACGAGGATTCTTGCACCCCATTTCGACTTCAGTAATCCGTTCCCGCCTGAATGGTCGGCGTGACTGTGAGTATTTATGATGAATTTGAGCGCGAACGGTTGACTTTTCGCGAACCTCTTCAATGCCGGGTTGATGTAGTGTTCGGCGGTTTGGGCAGAACCTGAATCGATTAAGACGCCTTCCTTATCGGAAACGAGAAGGTAGCTGCGCATTTCGATTCCATGATAAACAGCGTGGATGCTTTTGACCTTCAGCATACGAAACCCCTAGACCACGGCGAGAAAGAACTGATGCGAGAAAGTGTCATCTCTGTCACCTATTTGAATGAGAGAAGGTTTTAAATTGAGTTCAGGCTGACTCTTGGCAGCGTGATGTTTGGATGGGTTTCTTCTCGTTCTCAATCAAAACCCGAGATATAGTGATTGCAGCGCTTTGCGGTGCAGTGAATGCGGTGCTGCAAATTATTAGCACCTTCTTCACTCCGATTCCGGGCTTATCGGTGCTTTATCCACCTTCTGGCTTTGGAGCAGCAACTGCTGTTTGGTTCGGTGTCTGGGGTTGGATAGGTGCTATTCTCGGGACACTTTTTGCTGCACCTTACTGGGGCTACTCTCTCCCTGTAGCTCTAATGTTCGGCATACTAACACCAATGGAAGTCTTGATCGCTGCCCTCATACGGCGCAAACTGGATCCGACGCTCAAGAACAAGCGGTCACTCGTTCTCTTCGTCGGAGCTGTTGTCGTCTTAGGAACATTCCTTGATGCCTTGATGGGAATGTTCGTTAGTATCTATGTCGGTTACTACACACCTACGTTAGCCTTCACGGTGGCTATCTGGCCCTGGTGGCTTGCGGATGCGGTCGCCGCTTTCGTGATTGGCATTTTCCTGTTGCGAACTTTAACACCATACGTAAAGAAGATCGGCCTATACTACGACGGGTTTTTCGCCCGAAAACTTGCCGAAAAGTAGGATAGAGCTGTTCATTTAGGATCTATAGAGCAGCAGACAGATTTCTTTGTCGTTAGATTTCTACGTGGCAGGTAGATCATTACTCCACAAGCTAAGTCCAACGACCAAAGTCGTCTTTCTGCTCACCACTAGCCTTCTGGCTTTGGAGATCCAGGACCCCAAGCTGAACGGACTACTATTGGTCGCTCTGCTGGCTTGCGCAGTTTACTTGCGTATCCCTCGCCGTGTCTCGTTGATATTCATTAGGTCGGGGATAATCGTTGGAATCGCCCTCAGTATAAGCTGGCTTTTCTTCTCTCAAGTCGGCCAACCACTCTACCACATCTGGGATGGCTTTTACATCTACAGCCTTGCCATCCCGCTTACGCTCTCTATGCTATTCCGACTCTGGGCTCTACTCACGTCCACCATGGTTTTCGTAGTAATCACGCAGGAATCCGAATTCATTGCTGGGCTTAGAAAGCTCAAAGTCCCTTACGTGCTATGCTTGGTTTTCGCACTTGTTCTACGTTTCATTCCATTGCTTGTTGAAGAATACGACATGATAAGAGAAGCACAGATGGCCCGTGCCCTAGAGCTGGAGAAGATTCCGCTAATCCCGAGAATGAAACACTTCATGGCGATAATCGTCCCTTGGCTAGTAATATCTCTAAAGAGAGTTGCAACATTGTCAGCAGCAATCGATTCACGAGGTTTCCAGGTGACAGGGGGAAGAAAACGAACTTTCTTCCACGAACCGAGAATTTCAGTGGCCGATAGTGTAGTAGTCGTCGCGCTAATTGGACTGTTCGTAACCGTCGTAGTCTTGAGAACGTGGTTCGGATATTTCGTCATCGTCCCCGGGAGACTGTGAACAATGCCCATAATACACGTCGAGGACGTCTCATTTCGCTACGAAGGCAGTGAACGCCCGGCGCTCTCCAACGTTAGTTTAGACGTGAATGAGGGCGAAATTCTTGGCATATTGGGCCCCAGCGAGGCGGGCAAGACTACGCTCTGCATGAGCCTGAACGGCCTAATTCCACATGATATCGAAGGCGAGTTCCGAGGAAATATCGAAATCGAGGGCAAGAATACAAGGAAGAACGAACCTCAAACTCTCGCAACGACAATTGGGATGATCTTCCAAGAACCTGAAAGCCAATTCGTCATGACCACCGTCGAAGACGAAATTGCCTTCGGCATGGAGAACATCGGCCTCACACCCAGAGAGATGGAAGAACGACTCAACTGGGTCCTTAAAGTCACGCACATGGAACCATACCGCAAGAAACCCCCGCGTCGACTTTCCGGCGGCCAAAAACAGAGGGTAGCGATCGCATCAGCTTTGGCTCTACGCCCGAAAATACTTGTCATGGATGAACCCACATCAGAGCTGGACCCTCTAGGAAAGTATGAAATAATCACAATTGCAAAAGAACTCAACCGAGAACACAAAATAACAATCGTCCTAGTTGAACATGAGACGGAATTGGCAGCCGACATTATCGACCGTCTAATCGTGCTCAATCAGGGCCAGATTGAATTTCAAGGAACGCCCGTTGAACTATTCGGCAATATCGAACTAATGCAGAAAGCCGGCCTGTTCGTTCCAGAAGTGACGGAAGTTGCACGAGGCTTAGCTAATAGTGGCTTTGAGATTTCGAAGCTACCGATCACCTACGCACAAGGATCATCACTCCTCAAGGCATTGATGAAGGAAAGAGGTTTCGGACATGGTTGATGAACCGCAAATCTCTGTGCGCGACCTGCGCTTTCGCTTTCCCGACGGAACGGAAGCCATTAAAGGAGTAAACTTGGAGGTTCGTAACGGCGAATTCTTGGCGATCATAGGGCAGAATGGCTGCGGGAAAACGACACTAGTCAAACAATTCAACGGCCTCCTGAGACCAACCGAAGGGGACGTCGTGGTCGAGGGAATAAACACGAAGGAGGCAACGATCGCCCGGTTATCGAGGATGGTTGGATACGCCTTCCAAAATCCCGACCACCAGATTTTCTCGACAAGCATCTTCGACGAAATCGCTTTCGGATTGCGCAACCTAGGCTTTCCTGAATCAGAAACTGCTGGTGGAGTCAAGAAGGCCTTAGCAAGTATGAGATTGGAAGGAAGGGAGAAAGACAATCCACTCTTCCTGGCCAAGGGCGAACGGCAACGTGTGGCAATAGCATCGGTCTTGGTCATGTCTCCTCATGTTCTTGTTCTAGACGAGCCGACCACGGGTCAGGATTGGAGGAATATCGTGACTTTGATGGATTTGATGCGAGAGTTGAATCAACAAAAGGAACAGACGGTCATTGTAATAACGCACAACATGCACGTCGTAGCCAGATGGACCAAACGCGTCGTGGTTATGGCTGAGGGACGCATAATATCTGACGGCACGCCTGCAGAAACCTTCGCTAAGACTGAAGTCCTCACGCGGGCATTCATAACAGCACCACAATGTACTCGACTCGCTGAAGAGCTAGGCCTGGGAGCAGGAGTTCTTACACCCCAGCAACTGCTGGATAGAGTCCTGCAGGCGAACTCGCCACCGATATGTTCCTAGAAGTGGTGCCTGAGTTTGTCGCTTGAAGATCTCGCACGCGGCAATGAAGCAGTGCTCCTGATAGGTGTGGGAGGAGGAGGCGACGTGAGCTGGAGCATTCCTCTCATTAATTATCTACGTACACTTGGTGTGAAGCGCTTCGCGGTCGGCGAAGCTGCTATAGCTTGGTGGGACCTCGAAGGCCGAATCTCGTTGGGCGGCTTCACCTTTCACCTAGAAGATCTCGACAAGGCGCAATCATTGAGCGACGGGTGTGCACTTCTCCATAAGGACACTCACGTAGCGAAAGGACCAGGGAAAGGAACCAAGCTACCGCAATGCATCATAGCCGAAATAAAGGACGTACAAGCCTTTGCGTTCGAACTTGACGGCGGAGTCAAGGGAATTACAAACAGTATAGACAGCTTGGTGAAGCATCTCGGCGCGGGCCTTGTGATTGGCGTAGATTGCGGGTCAGATTCATTCTACAGCGGGACAGAAACCAAAGTACTCTCTCCTCTTGTTGACGCTATGGTCGTGGCAGCGTTGGCAAACTGCAAACAGGCCTCAATCATGGGTCTGATTGGCTACGGTTGCGATGGAGACCTAATGCCAGATGAACTCGACGCAAGCGTAAAACAAGTCACCAAGAAGGGGGGGCTGCTGGGAGCGCGAGGCCTAACACCAGCAGACATAGGCGACATGGAGAAGTTCTTTGCAATCTGGCCAAACCCAGTCGAGGAGTGGCCCCTGAAAGCTGCGAAAGGGGAATTGGGATGGAAGAACATGAACACCCTATGGTCGATACTGGTGACACCTTTGACATCTATCATGATGTTCTTTGACCCGAAAATCCTAGCAGAACATAACCCACTTGCCCGTGACGTTAGAGCGTCAGCAAGCCTCAGGGAGGCTGAGGAGGTGACCATACGATTAGGATTAATGCCGGAAACGAAAATGGCGAAACTACTACCCAAGCTAATGGAAGAGTGACAAAATGACGAAGATATTTTACGATGCCGACGCTGACTTGTCGGTTTTGAAACAAAAGACTGTGGCAGTTCTTGGCTATGGAAACCAAGGCAGAGCCCAAGCCCTGAACATGCGAGACAGCGGTTGCCGCATCATAATCGGCAACAAGAAAGACGAGTATTATGAGAACGCGAAACGCGACGGTTTTGAAGTATTCGATGTCGCCGACGCAGCCCGCAAGGCCGACGTGATTTGCGTGCTTCTTCCCGATGAAGTTCAACCCTCCGTATTCAAGAAAGAGATCCTACCACACCTGGCAAAAGGGAAGGTACTTGACTTCGCCTCCGGGTTCACGATTTTCGCCAAAGCCGTCGTCGCGCCGAAGGGAACGGACGTGGTGATGGTTGCTCCCAAGATGATTGGTGAAGGCGTCAGAGACCTCTACACCAAAGGCCTAGGCGCACCGGCCGTGGTAGGCGTTGAACAAGATTCCTCCGGCAACGCTTGGAAAATCGCATTAGCAATCGCGAAGGCGATCGGCGTAACCCGGGCTGGCGTGGTAAAGTCAACTTTCGAAGAAGAGGCCGTAACGGACCTCTTCAACGAGCAGACCACAGCGTTCATCCTACTGCTGAAGACTGGGTTCGAAATTCTGACCAAAGCCGGATACGATCCGATTGTAACTCAACTGGAACTCTATGGGTCCGGAGAATGGCTTGAGATTGTCAAAGCTATGTTGAAGTACGGAATATTCGAGCAAGGAAAGTTGCACTCGACAACAAGCCAGTATGGCCAGCTCTCCCGCGGAAGCAGAATCGTCAACGCGGCAACTAGGAAAGAGATGAAGAAGACACTCAGCGAGATCAGAAGTGGCAAGTTTGCAAAGGAGTGGTTCAAAGATATCGAAGCAGGCTACCCGAGGCTGAACAAACTGCGAAGCAAGGCTATAGACGCGAATTTGGTTAAGGCTGAGCGCGAAGTCAGGGAGCGAATAAAGCTCCCTCCCTTGGCTTAACGCCTAACTCCAGCTATCTCTCATGTAGGGCAAGACTTTACGGGCCATCGTTTCGATGAAGTGATTCTCGTCAGGGCTTGAACTGAGATACTGCACGTGCTTGAAGCCCATTCGTAGATACGGCTCTGTTGCCTTGATGATCTCATCAGAATTAGTTGCAATAACCCATGTTTTCGTCAACCTTTCTTGGTTAACTTGCTTCTTTCCCTCGTCCTCTATTTGCTTCGGGTCCACCATGTTCACTGAACCGTTCGTCAAGCACCCAGCCCACCGCTGACAACTCTTGAGCGCATTTTCATAGTCCGAGTCGAGTGAGACCTCAATCTCTATGACCTTCTCAATGTCCTCAGGATTGCGGCCCGCGTCCTTGGCTCCTCTGTAGACTTCGGGCAGGAGGACATCTTGTATCTGGGTGTGACCAATGGGGAGCGTCAGGTAACCGTCAGCTAGCTTCCCAGCGAGCCGAGCCATGGTGGGCCCGTTCGAAGCGACATAAAGGGGAACCATTCTTTCAGGACGAGTGTAGAGACGCGCATGTTTGACCTTGAAATGCTTGCCCTCGAAATCGATCACGCCACTGTCGCTCCACAGTCTTCGCATGATTTGGATGCATTCTTCTACCATCTCGGCCCTTACGGAAAATTTTGGCCAGGTAGCTGTGGCAGTGGCGTCGTTCAATGCTTCCCCTGTCCCCAAAGTCAGGAAAACTCGATTGCCGTACATCACTGCCAACGTCGCGAATGCTTGTGCAATCACCGCAGGGTTGTATCTTAGTGGCGAAGTCACACCTGTCCCGAACTTCGTTTCTTTGGTCCTTTCGCCCAGCGCAGCTAACCACACCCAGGCAAACCCTGATTGGCCGCCGGTGTGGAACCAGGGCTGGAAATGATCGCTTGACCATACGGAGTCAAACCCTAACTCCGCCGCATGGACTGCAAGCTGGAGCAATGCGATGGGGTCGTATTGTTCGTGAGCGGCGAAGTAACCGAACTTCAACTGCGGCCTCTGGCCGCGCTTCATGGGGCACATATTACGTCAACCACTGCCTGGGTCCCGGACCTCACATGATTCAGCGCTGTCCTCAGCGTGCCGGCAAGTTCAGCTGGTTCTTCGACCTTCAGTCCAATACCGCCCACTGCTTCGACGTATTTTCTGAAATCGATCTTGTGGTGGAGCTCTAGGCCTGGATATTTTCCGGTTCTGGCTGCAGCTCCATTTGGGTGGAGTGTGAGCAGTTCTTGTTTGACCGAAGAATAGGCGTGGTCGTCGAACACGACTGTGAGGAAGGGGAAATGATATGCGGCGGACACCCAGTGTGCGGCGATAGGGTTTCCGAATATGTAACTTCCTTCACCAACGCATGCTACAATGTCTGCGTTCGGTTTCGCCATTTTTAGGCCTAGGGCCATTCCTAAGCCGCCGCCCAAACACCCTGCGGGTGATTCGCTGAAATATGTGCCGGGCTGATCAAAATCGACAATTGCTGGATTCAAGTCGTACTCATTCACTACTATCGTGTTCGGGTCTTTGACTACTTGGAGTTGAGCGGACACCCAACTCTTGCTGACGGGTTTGCGAGTACTCAGTGTCTCTACGGTCGTCCTTGTGACCCTGCGTTGCTCGTCGTGCATTTGAGTGAACGTCCTGAGTCTTTCCTGTTTGTGCGCTCCTGCCTCGTGTTTCGTGAGTTCACTGACTTCTCGGAGAAGTCGGTTCAGTGTGGGAACGATTGAACCCTTTGCGCTGATGTCGATTCCAAAACCCCAGTACGGGTAGTCCGGGTATGATGGCTCTTCGTCTAGGTGAATCACGGTGGCACCGCTGGATGGTTGAGTCACCTTGGGTATCCAAGGTGCATCGCTTTCGACCACGAGAATGACATCTGCCTTAGGCAAGAGCAAGGATGGGTCGTAGCCCAAGTGCAGCGGATGCGTTGATGGAAAGTTCATGTAGAGTTTGGGGAACTCTATTACCGGCGAGGCTACAGCCTCTGCAAGTTTCACCAGTAAACTTACAGCGGGAGGATTTCTCCCAAGCCTAGAGGCTATGAGTAGAGGATATTTGGCCTCAACTAGCAACTTGGCAATTCTCTTCACCACAGTATCGTCTGGGACAGATTCTGCGGCTGCAGAGAACTTGTCTGGTTGGACGATTCGAGGCTCTTCAATCTCCTTTGAAATGACCTCACGGGGCAGAATCAGGTAGACGGGACCATGTGGCGTAGAATTCGCTACCTTGAAAGCTCGGCCTACCGCTGGTGAAATGTTCTCGCTCGTCGGAACCGTATAGTCCCATTTTGCGTGTTCTCGAACAAGCCCTCCAAGGTCATGACTCTCCTGAGCCCAATCAATGAACAGATCACGCGCGAACGGCCCTTTCTCCGTAAGCGGTGTCCGACCGGAAATTAGAAGCAACGGAACACGGGCTTTGAAGGCGTTGACGATGGCGCCGTGCGCGTTTGCAAGCCCAGGAATGGAGTACACAAGAACAGCCTGAGTTCTACCCGTCCCAAGATAGTAGCCGTGCGCTGCGCTCACTGCTACGAACTCATGTGGAACGAGAATCGGCTTGGGCGAATCTACTCCGTCGGCTTCGAACTTTGCGAACGCATCGGAAATTGAGACCAAGTCAATGCCCATATTCATGAAGACATAGTCGACACCAAAGTTACGGATCGTTTCCAAAAGTAGTGAAGCACCATTAACAGCCTGGCGCTTTCCTGTATCTTTACTCATGGCTTTGATAGTTGCTGGCGCGAATAAATCAATGACTGAAGAAGATGCAAAACGTTTTTCGAAGTTAATCTCGGGAAACCAGACTTCAAATCGCTACCTGTATCGCACCTTTGGTCTTAAGGAACCAGTCCACCCATCCCTTTCGCTGGTTGGAGAGGCGTTTAGAGCCAGTCAATTTAAGGCACGCAACCTAGTCGGTTGCATGACGGGTTGATGCTCGATGGTTCATGCGGTGGAAACTGAGGGGTTGACGAAGCGTTACGGCGACTTGCTCGCCGTGGATTCGTTGAACCTGAGTATTGATGAGGGTGAAATCTTTGGGTTGCTTGGCCCTAATGGGGCGGGGAAGACTACGACGCTTTCAATGCTCGCCACGCTTGTTAAGCCCACTTCTGGGACTGGACGGGTGAATGGGTACGATATTCTTTCGCACCCTGCGGATGTGCGGCGTTCGATTGGCATTGTATTCCAGGACCCCAGCAGCGATGATGTGCTCACCGGCCGGGAGAACTTGTACCTGCACGCGTTGATGTTCGGGGTTCCAAGGGAAGAGCGGCGGAAGCGCATGGACTACGTCCTCAGCCTAGTAGACCTCCAGGACCGGGCGGACGATATTGTGAAGAAATATTCCGGCGGGATGCGGAGAAGGCTGGAGTTGGCGAGGGGCTTGCTGCATAACCCGCGTATTCTGTTTCTTGACGAGCCCACGCTGGGGCTGGACCCGCAGACCCGTGAGCATATTTGGGCGTATATTGAGAACCTGGTCAAAGTCGAGAAGGTCTCGGTTATCATTACGACGCATTACATGGATGAGGCGGATAGGCTGTGTAATCGGGTTGCGATAATTGACCATGGGAAGGTTTCTGCTTTGGATAGCCCGCGGGAGTTGAAGTCGAAGGTGGGCGGTGAGATTATCAAGCTCCGCGTCCGGTCGCCGAACCTTGAAGCTTTGAAGGGTTTGGATTACGTGCTCAGCTTGGAGCAGTCCGGGAGTACTCTGCGATTGACGGTGAAGGATGCCAGCGCACATTTGCAGGAGATTCTCGGGATGGTTGGGGCGGTGGATTCGGTGGAGGTCCGCACAGCCACGTTGAATGACGTCTTCCTGCATTATACTGGGCGGGAGATTAGGGAGGAGTCGGGTGAGGGAGGCGTGTTCGAACGCATCGCCCGAGTGAGGAGTGGACGCTGAGATGGGTGAACTGGAAGGATTCTACGCGCTCTGGTACCGGGAAATCAAGGTGTTCACAAGGGAAAAGTCGCGCATCGTAGCTTCTCTCATCACACCCCTATTGTGGATTGTGGTCTTCGGGGGCGGGTTAGGGTCTGCGGTGTCGCTGGGTGGGGTGAACTACCAGGTCTTCATCTTCCCCGGCATACTCACCATGTCGATCCTGTTCTCGTCCGTCTTCTTCGGGCTCTACATTGTTTGGGACAAGAAGATAGATTTCTTCAAGGAAGTGCTTGTTGCGCCGCTGTCGCGGACGACGATTTTTGCGGGAAAAATGGTTGGCGGAAGCGTGGACGCCTTGATTCAGGGATGCGCTATGCTTGCGTTCGGTTTAGTCCTTGGGATAAGTTACACGTTCCTCGTGGTGGTTCTCTCGTTTGTATTTATGTTCGTTCTCGCGTCGGCGCTTGTAAGCTTGGGCCTAATCATCGGTTCGAACATGGAGAGCGTAGAAGGGTTCCAGTTAATCGTTAGCTTCCTAGTTTTTCCGATGTTTTTCTTTAGCGGCGCATTGTTCCCTCTCAAGAACTTGCCGCAATACTTGCTAGTCTTCACAATCCTCGACCCAGTCACCTACGCCGTAGACGGCCTTCGAGGATTGATCCTAGGCTCGTCGCAATTGCCCATCGCACTCAACTTCTTAATTCTAACCGGGTTCGCAGCTGTGATGATCGGAATCGGGACATGGAGCTTCAAACGACTAAAGTAGAAAATGAGGAAAAGGGACGAGTTTCTGAACAATCCTGCAATTCACGACGGTTTCAGACCGTTTCTGAATGGCGATGTTTCCTGACATAGACTCGCCATGTCATGGCCCATTTGCTAGGATCCGACGAGGGCGTCAAATCCATTTTGGCTATTGAAGCGCGGTGAGGCGCACTTCTCACGATCTCCGGGTTTGAGTATGATTCCTTACAAACCGCGTCAATGGTTCGAACGAAGGTGTCGATATCTTCCATGGAAGTGCTTTCAGGAGGCTCTGGTGTTAATGGTTCGGGGATGAACCATGGTTCATGACTGGTCTCGGAATCTTGTATGCCGAAATCGATTATCCTATGGTTCAGATCGTTGACCCCTATACCGGTCTCTTCCTTCAGCTTGCCCAGGCTGAAACGTGCTTCCTGCAACCGCAGAGGTTGACTATCTGCCCAAGGTAGCGTAACACCCTTCACCGCGCTGAGCTTCTTGATCAAGTAATTGTTGTTCAGGACAGCGATCTCAGAAGTTTCACGCAAGCCTTCTTCACCCATACTCATTATCCACGTGTAAGCTTTCAGAATGTTTGGCACAACACCGAAGAATTGCCCTACTTTGCCGATGCTTTCTGGCCTGTTGTAGTCGAGGTAGTATTTGCTTCCGTCAAACTCAACGGTTGGCACAGGCAAGAACCTTGCCAGATGGGCCTTAACCCCCACAGGTGCGCTGCCAGGCCCAGTTGACCCATGCGGAGCCGAGAATGTTTTGTGAAGATTGAAGTGACAAAGATCGGCGCCAACGTCGCCTATCCTAAGTTTTCCGAGAAGCGAATTCGCATTTGCCTGATCGACAGCTACTAAACCTCCCACCTCGTGAATAATCTTGATGTACTCATCGATTTTCGGGTCAAAGACTCCCGTATCGTAGGGGTCGGTCACCATAAGCGCGGCAGTGTTCTTGGAAGCTGCTGCCTTCAAGGCCTCTATGTCTGGACACCCCGTGTCTTGCTCGGGATACAATGTTATGACTTTGAAGCCGGCTACCGCGGCCGAACCGCCGTTACATGGGTGCGAGTGAATGGTAGTGATAACCTCATTTCTCTGGTCACCCTCTCCGTTGGAATTGTGATAGGCGCGGACCATTAGTGCGTTGGTAAGTACTGCGTGTGCTCCCCCCCGGGGTTGAAGAGAAAAATCGTCCATTCCTGAAATCTGACAAAGCCACCTCTTTAGTTGAAACATTATCTCCAGTGTCCCTTGCACTGTTTCTTCGCTCTGAAGTGGATGAATATCAGCGGCCTTCGGGGATCTTGCAATCGCCTCATTGATTTTCGGATTGTATTTCATTGTACAGGTTCCGTGTATGTGAATACCCGAATCAACTCCGAAGGTTTGCTGGGATAGACGCAGGTAGTGTCGAATGACTTGGGGTTCAGATAGTTCTGGTAGGTTTGGCGCTTTCTTCCTTCGCATCTGAACGGGGATTGGCAGTTCGTCCCCCATCTCTGTTTGTATCTCGGATTCAACGCCTGGAATTATCGACGCGCGTCTTCCTTTCCGTGAAAGTTCGTATATTATGGGTTCGTTCCATGAAACTGCGTGATATTCTGTGGCTGTTGTCAAGTAGATACTGCCTCCTCAATACCTTGCACGAGATCATCGATGTCAGATTTCGTGTGGACCTCGGTGACGCAACATAGGGCGGTATTGCCTAGTTCAGGAAATTCGTTTTCCAGCGATTTTCCTCCCTGGATGCCCCGTTCCAGAAGGAATTTGTTGACCTTGCCAGCGGTCTTCTTCGTTGCATCGAAGTTGACGGTAAATTCCTCGAAGTGTGGCGACTGGAAGATGGGCGTCTTAATGTTCTGGATTTCTGAGAGTTTCGTCATGGCATACCTCGCCTTCTGTATGATAGTTGTTGCCAGTTCCCTGATTCCCTCAGGGCCAAGAAGTGAGAGATACGCAGCGGCCGTTATTGCCCAAAGGGCTGTGGCGGTTCCTGTGAACGTCACCGACTTATCCCGAGCCGCATACATCGTTCTTTCCGGCAGGATCTGAGTGAACCCCCATTGTCCTTCACACTCTGTCTCGGTTATGGTGATGAGCCTGTGCCCCGTCGCAATTGCAAACCTTTCCTCGTCTCGAAACGCAAGGAACCCTACAAGTGCGCCACCGTAGAAAGGGTGTATACCTAACGGTTGACCTTCTCCAGTCACGATGTCCGCGCCATATTCGCCCGGTGGAGTCATCACGCCGAGTGAGATAGGCTCCGTGCCTACAACAAACAATGCGCCGCGATCGTGAGCGATCTTGCCTACCTCTTCAGCCTCAGATTCAAGGGGGCCAAGATAGTTTGGATTCTCCAAATATACAGCTGCCGTACGATCGGAAACATTGTGTTTCAGACTGTTGATGTCTATTTGACCTGAAACTCGATCATATTCGACTGACCTGAAATTGGCTATCGACCCGCTCAGAGACTTCATTATCGCAAGCCTTTCAGGGCTTAGGCTCTTTGGATATAGAACCTCCTTCCTACCCGTGACGGTCACGGCCATGCGAATAGCATCTCCTGACGCCGTCGGCCAATCATAAAGTGGAAACATAACAGCGTCCATGTCGACCAGTTCGCCAATCATGCTCTGAAACTCGAATATGGCCTGGTATCTTCCCAGGTCAGAATATGCATCGCCGGCATAGGCTGTTAGAAATTCAGACCTTGCATTGATCTCATCGCAAGCGGCCGGAATCCAATGTTGCCAACATCCTCCCCCTACAAAGCTGCGCAAATCAAGACGACTCTTATTCTTAGAAAGAGTAGCCTCAACGCGGCGTCTCACTTCAAATTCGGACATGGCCCTTGCGGGTAAACCCAACGAACCCTTGAATCGCAACCTTTCCGGAATGACCTTGAACAATTGCTCGACATCATTTAATCCCAGCTCACTCAACATTTTGCGTTTGATTTCTGGGACACTATTTGGGATATACGGATGGACAGTCAAGCTGTTTAACCTAGGACTCGCTAAGATCTTCGCAAAATATCGTTTGTTCTTCAGTCCTTAGGATGATAACTTCTAGGCCGATTAGTGGTTGGTTATCTGAAAACGGTGAAAATTCAACGCATAGCGTGCTTTCTACAACGAATACCGAATGATTTCACTCGATTATTTCGGGCTGGATTGACTATGCAAGAGCTGTGCACGCTGTTGGTTTTCTGAGAACCTTTACTTTGGAATGTATGGGCCTCGATACGTTTCCTGAATTATGTTGCCGCCGTCAATGACAACGTGAGTACCCGTGATGTAGGTAGCATCATCAGAAACCAAGAACAGTGCCAATCTACCGACCTCTTCTGGTGTTCCCATTCTTCCCTGTGGGACAGTCCGTCCCAGATCAGCAAGAGTTCGATCCGGAAATTTCGAATCTGTTCTTGTTTGTTCTTGTCCTCCAGGCGTGTCGATATGGCCTGGGCAGAGACAATTGACGTTGATGCCATATTGGGCAGTTTCAAGTGCTAAAGCGGTGGTGAACCCCCATACGGCCGATTTCGAGGATGCATAAGCTGTCTGGCCTCCACTTGCGTCTGCGACAAAGGGACCTGTTACGGAAGACAGGTTCAGTATCTTTCCATATTTCCTCTGAAGCATGCCTGGGAGAATAGCCCGCGTGCATCTGAACATGCCAAAAACGTTGATGTCAAACATTTTTTGTAGGAATTCATCAGACATCTCAGTTAGGTTACATCGTGGATAGATACCTGCATTGTTGACGAGAATGTCTATTTTTCGATATTTCATAAGAACCTCTGAAACGACTTGGTTAACCTGATGGGAATTCGTGACATCCATCGTGTACGACTGAGCAGTGTAACCTTGACTTTGCATCGCGCTCGCAGTTTGCGCAACTTCTTTCAACAGATCCGTTAGGATAACGTTGGCACCATTCTCAGCTAATACTCGGGCTATGCCGGCTCCAATGCCTCGCGCAGCTCCCGTTACGATAGCGACTCTGCCACCTAGCTTCATAGAAGCCTCCTCAAGACACGAGAAAGACGCCGCAAGCGCATAAGGTTATTCGATGACTCCAGTTTCCTTTGCGATTCTCCTTACGCCCTGTTCGCTGAGCTCGTTGTGCATGAGTATGGTGTAGAAATCCGGTCTGTCATGCATCCATGACTTGTTGATTACTGGGCTTCTCATTACCGCTCTTACGACTGCATCCGGATCTAATCCTATAGCCAGAGAAGTGGTTGGTGCGCCTATTTCTTCAAGTGATTTCTTCAATGTTTTCCAGTCGATTCCCTGGAGCCGAGACATAATTATCGTTCCGATTGCAACTTGTTCTCCGTGAAGAGACTTCGTCCCGCTCGGCTCCTCCATCAATGCCTGACCAACCACGTGTTCGCTGCCGAAGAGAATTCGCGAGTCTCCTGACATTTGGGTTAGGAAGCCGTCATTCATTAGAGCCTTCAGAAATGCTTCAAAGGGGGACCTCTCCATTTTCCTGATTCGCGAGGCATTTTGAATTAGATAGTCGACTTGAGCTTTGGCGAGGGCCACGCCATATTCACTGTAGCGGTCAGTCATCTTCTGTGAATAAGCAAGCTTCCAGTCCTCAATTGCGCATGCCTTAGCTATGTAGTCAGCAAAACCAGCCGCTTGAAATCTCCACGGAGCGCTCCTAATAATTTCTGTGTCGACAACGCATGCTAACGGGGGACCCACATGAAAGTCATAGTCACCTTGGTGAGATCTGCCATCGACGCCCTTCTCCTCTCCCCTGAAAGTCGCGTTAATTCCAGTCATCGCATCTGCTGCGAAAATCGTCGGCACTGTTATCCATCTCGCGCCCTCCAAGAAAGCAGATGCTTTTGCGACATCGATATTGACTCCTCCCCCGACCCCGAAAACCACAGCCGACTTGCTCGACTTGATCACGTCTCGAGCTTTGTCAACTTCTTCCCGAATCGCGCCCTTTTCGACCATGCTTTTCTCGATTGTAGCGAATCCATTCGCACTCAGCGACTCAGAGATTCTCTTTCCAGCGATTTCCCAAGTGACGGAATCACAAACTATCACCGCACTTCCTTTGGCGATTCCCAGCTTCTGACACATGTCTCCGACCTGATCAACGACGTTATCTCCGAATAGGAACCTACCACAGAAATCCAACGAGCGCGTTTGCATAATAAACACCAATTTTGATTTTATCGCGACAGTTAATCTACGTTTCGTCAGTCCGTATTACTCGTTTCCATTTTCAGGTAGAATATCCCAAGCTTAATTGAAAGTGTCGTAGGAATGACTCGAGGTAAAGATTGAGCCGATTCGAACCAATTGTTCACGCTAGCGCCGAGAGGACGTTTGCAGATGTGAAAAAGCTTACGTCAAGTCAAGAAATCTTTGGACCTGCGAGTACCATACGTAAATTCCGTACATTGTCCGAAGCGATTGAGGCCAGCAATGGCACGGATTACGGACTGCAGGCGGGGATATTCACTACTGACGTGAACGCCGCACTGCGGGCGGTGAAGGATCTCGATTTCGGTGGAGTCTTGATAAACGACAGCTCAGACTTCCGCGTCGACTTCATGCCTTTTGGTGGGGTGAAAATGAGCGGTTTGGGTAGAGAAGGCATTAGATTTGCCATCGAAGAGATGACTGAAATCAAAACAGTGATCTACAAGAATAGCGTAGAGGAACTATAGTGAGCTAATCAATCAAGTCTTTGTAGATGCCTTCAGAAGGAAGCTGCAACATCGGAATTGATCAGAATTGCTCGATCAAACCATGAGTGAACTGCACCAAGCCATCAGGAAAGAATTCCCTAGGGCTGATGCTGATGCGAATGGAAAACGAAGGATATTCTTTGAGAACGCCGCGGGCTCCCTAGTTCTGCAACGGGCCGTTGAAGCTGAAGGGAAGGCTCGCCTGGACTATTCTGCAAATGTCGACGGACCGTTCTGGGAATCAAAGATGAACGAAGAAGTAATCCTAGAAGGGAGGAAAGCGGTGAGAGACTTCCTCAATGCACCATCTGAGGATTGTATCATTTCAGGCGAATCGGCCACTAGCATCCTCTTCAGCCTCAGCTATGCCCTTTCGAAAGAGATGTCGGGTAACGAGAATATCATCCTCACGGAGTATGAGCATTACGCCAATGTGAGCCCATGGCTGGAGCTTGCAGAGCGCCGCGTGGTCAAGGAAGTAAGGTTTGCAAGGTTCAATCCAGACGATGGCCAACTAGATGTATCTCATTTTGAGAGTCTGCTCGATAAGAATACGCGAGTTGTTTCCGTCGCAGGCGTTTCCAACGTGTTAGGCTCCAAGACACCCACGGCCCAAGTTTTCAAGCTTGCAAAAGAGGCCGGAGCTTACACTGTCCTCGATGCCGTGCACACGGTCCAGCACATTCCAGTCGATGTTGCGAAACTTGACTGCGACTTCGCTGTGTTCTCCGCATACAAACTATTCAGTAGGCGCGGAAGTTTCGCATACGGTCGGAGGGAGTTGCTAGATTCCCTCAAGCCGTACAAAGTGAAACCTGCGCCCGAGAAAACGCCTGGAAAATGGGAGATGGGGACACGAGATCAAGCACTCTTCGCCTCAATTAGCGCGGTCGTAGACTACCTGAATTGGCTGGGCTCCCGCGTGGAATCCGAGGTCAGAGAGAAGATCATCGACTATGTGGGAAGAAGACGCACGCTCAAGGCAGCTCTCTCCTGGATTGAGAAATACGAACAAACACTCTCAAATGCTATGCTAGGCGGGACAAGCCGAACACAGGGAATGCAGACGATGCATGGCCTGGAGGTCTATGGCGTAAAGGACCCTTCAATGACACACCTGCGCGTGCCGACCTTCACCTTCAACATCGTCGGTGCTGACCCATTCCAAGTCGCCCAATACCTCTGGGACAAGCACTCAATCGCCGTTCTGGCTGAAGACGGTGGCGGCTTCTACTCCAGAACGCTCAAAACCTATGGAAAATCTGTCGGAATTCGCGCAAGCCTCGTACACTTCAACACCGTTCAAGAAGTGGAGACTTTCCTGCGCGCTCTGGCTGATACCGTGAAACACTTCACAGCTGCATAACGTCATTTCAATCATTGATTCGAATATGGAGAGCGTGGAAGGTTTCCAATTGATTGTGAGCTTTCTGGTCTTTCCAATGTTCTTCTTCAGCGACGCACTATTCCCACTCAAAAACCTGCCACAATACCTGGCAATCTTCACAATCCTCGACCCAGTCACCTACGCCGTAGACGGACTACGCGGCCTAATCCTCGGCTCGTCCCAACTGCCCATCGCACTCAACTTCGTAATCCTGACCGGGTTCGCAGCCGTGATGATTGGAATCGGAACATGGAGCTTCAAACGACTAAAGTAGAAAACAAACAATATTCCTGATGTGAGGCCCACCCACAGCACAGCAAGGACGGCTCCGGAGGTTTTGGATATCGATTCGATCATCAAGGTATTCAATTCATCGTCATTGACCATGGAACAGAAATTCTACGGATTATGTTTTCAATACGCAATCCTTGTAGAGGGTATCTATGACCAAGCTTTACGATATCTCTTGCTCTGGTGGGAGAATAGCAAAGGCAAGCGTCTTGACGTTCAAAACATGTCCATTGGGAATGTCAAAAAGGAGTTGGAGGCAACCGGCGCCTCACCATCATTATTTGTAGGTTGGGAACGAAGGATACGTAACTCAATAGCTCATGCGAGATTCTCATACGATCAAACAATGGATAAGGCGATCTTTGATGACGTAGACCCCGGAGACCCACTAAACATCTTTCACAAAGAAATGACTTACAATGAGTTCGGGGAGATGGGGATGGCCCTCTACAATGTTGTGTTCCTAATCGAGATCATTCTCGTCATGGGTCATCTGGTTCCAATGATACTGATTGCTGCAAAGAAGGTTCCCTGATCATTGTCAGTCATAATTCTCATCTGACTCTATCATTTATCTGATCTGAATCACCGATTACTCAGTACAGATTAGAAATGTCTACACCAGACACAAGAGCAACTCGATGAGTTAGTGAGGAGAGGTTAAGGAGAACCCTCCCTAGCCTTTACCGTGGAACTAACAAATAACAGATTCAACTGTCCAAGTAGTAGAGCAGAAGGGGGTCAAATTAACTAGGCAATAGTTCTTGATCTCCAAGCGCACTCCAAAAATGTGGATGGATATGTCACCCAACTACGAAGAGCTCCGAAGTCATGAGATTGCGGAGATGTTCTGGTTTCTACCACTGCTGAGTCAGCTCCTGGACTTGAACCAACTGAAGAAGCGAACGACCTCGGGCGTTCTCCACAATAATCTTGCGAGAGGTTATGCGTTCTGTATCGCATCCTTACTTTGGAGAGTAGCCAAGTCCGTAATACAAACGCCAGAACTTCTCGATATGGAGAACGACCGCACATTGATGAGGGCACGACAGGCCCAGATTCCATTTCACCAGATGCCCACAAAATCCCGGGCGGGCCGGTTTGTCCGTAAAATAACTATCCTGTGTCGTAGTTTAATGGCAGTGAATAGCTTCGACGATATTGAGAAACTTGGACATGGAGATCTCGGTAACTGGTTCGAAGTTATGAGTGACATCTTCAACAACTGCTATAGAATGCCCTCCGGCCTGAGTCGAGAGAGGCTGAACACCGCTCTCAAGATGGCTTCAGTTTACAGACTATTGCGAGATCTTCAGGACGTAGGCAAAATCAGGATTGTATTCAACCACACCTTCAACAAGAGCAGAATGTGGTTGTCGCAATGGACTCATCTTCCGATGAGACTAGGGAAGCAGCGGTTTTTCGAAGGATACAGGCTTGCATTAAGCTACCTCTGGGAGGAATTATTTGAGGTAAGCCCCCATTCACCTTTGATGGTCGCCCTGAAGACGGCCCAAACATGGAATCAAATGGATCTACACTTCGAGTCTTTCCTAGATACAATTGTCAAGCCCTACGTAGAAGCGCATGGTTTTGCCTTTGAGGAATTTCACTTCCAAAAGATCAAGAGGGTACGAGATCGTGACATGACTCTGATTTCATCTATCCCGCTTGATGGGATAACGCGTCCGCTCTCTGTAAAGGAGCAGCTAGACGAGGTATTCATGTGGTACCCAATATTCGTCGTTGACGGGGAAAGTTCTGCCCATGGTTTCCTGATCGCCTTGGAAGGAGCAATGAGCCTGACGAAGAGTAGGATTAATGTCCTCAAGGTCGTTCATGGCGAAGGACGACAACACAACTTCAGCTTTGCAATCTTGCTCGAAAGCACCTCAAATCTCGCGGATTATTCACGCTGGTGGGCCTTCCCAGACTGCGGGACTGATTATTCTGGAACCGGCGGAATGTTTTATCGCGAAATCACCAACCGCCTTCGACAGTTGCATCAAAGGATCAATCTCAAGGAAGTGTGCGTGGACTCAGAACAGTTCGAGGATTACGTAAGAAGTTCAATCGAGCAACGCCTCAGACACGAAAACTTGGCCTTGATGGCTTCTCTTAGCGACTCCAGAGCAACCCTCTTGGAATTAGTGTATACTATCCTGATGCAGAAACGAGGGTTTAGCGTATTTTGGCGATACAAGAATTCACAGGTTCTCGGCGCTTCCGACATAGATGTTCTGGCGATAGAACAGAATGAATCCCGTACTCGCATAGAGATTGCTGAGTGCACTCGACGGGCGTCCAAAGATGATCTGACAAGATTACTTGAGAAAAGGGAGTTAGTTGCAAGAAATCTAGACGCAATTCTCCAAGAAACTGCCAAGCCCTCCACAGGGTCGATTGAAATCAACGCAAGCCTGGTGACTTTTCACCCAACAAAACTGAAAGTTGACAAGGTGAATGTTCATTCCGCAGAATGGCTAGCTCAAGAATGCAAGAGGCTTGGATTGAACTGGACTGAATTTAGACGTTTAATGAGTCAACAGCGTCGTTGAAACACTATCTCTATTTTTCCGCTTGCGCAACTAGATATCCCGAGCGTCCAAGTGAAAGGTGCCGGTGGATCAGCCAGAACCCACGGTGCGGTGCTACTTGCTTCGTTGAACATTGTAGTAATCATGGCCTTTGTCTCTGCGTACTTTTTCCTCAAACGCATGATTGAGATTCGTGTGGACGAAATGCGTCCAGAACAGGAGAAGGAACGGGAAAGTGTTCATCGCTATTTTGTTGAGCAGACCTTCAAGGGAACAAACGAAGTTGATCTCTGGAAAGAGCTCGGCAGAAGAAAGTATGGGAAATAGGCGACCAGCGGGGTGGGAAGAGTGACGTTGCAGGATGATTTGGTCGCCGCCTTTGTTGCGGGCTGTCGTTTGTTGTAGGTTCTTGGTGATGTAGCAGGTGGTGCTACGGTCTGGCAGCTCTGTGTCCACTGCGATTATTCTCTCGCTTACGCTGTGACCGCTGTGACCACTGACTCTTTCACGGGATTTTGACTAAATTTTCATGTACGCCTTGAACTATCAGTTTGAGGATGGTTTGGAGGTCGTTGTAGACTTCGTGATCGTACATTCCCGCCAGCGCCTCTTCGAGGCTTCCCCTTCTTCTAGGATTCTGCCTTTCTCTCGCGGTGATTCTTGTGTGGATGTCGAGGGTTTCGAGTGCCTGTTCGAGGTCGATTAGGTAGGCCACTGTCTTTGGGTTTAGGAAGTGCGACCAGTATCGTCGTTGGAGGTCTCCAAGTCTTTCAGCTCTCTGAACGAAGAGGTCTCCGTACTGGCGGTCGAGGATGTTTAGGGCTGCTTGTTCGGCCCTTGTGCGTAGCAGTTCGCCGTCTTCGGACATCTTTTCCATTTCATTGAAGGTTGCGTTTCTTGACTGTTCCTCGATTTGCTCGTTCGTAGTCTCCGGATCCGCCATTCCGGGTTGGCTTGCGTTTGTTGCATTGATCATTTCGGAGGCGATTCCTGCTAGTTCGGTTTCTATGAGCTTGTTCACCTTGTCCCTGACCGCATCCCATAGTCTGCGCTCTCTATCCTGAACGAGCTTCCGTTCTCTTGACAGCAATCTTTCGACGAAGATGAACACTAGGAGTGCGCCCAGTCCGACGTCAACGAAAGCGTATCCAAGCCCAGGAGAGTAAGCGCCCGACCAGGGTTTCCCGAAATCTCCTGTGATGAGTAGTCCGAAGGCAGCTAAGGCGACCCCTAATATTGCAAGCCTGAGCATCAAATCTCTGCTTGGCAGCACCGGCTCCGTTTGTTGTTCGCTCATGTTTCTTCGCAGGGTAGATGCCCGCATTTTGTCGCTTAAAAGAACAATCTAACCGCGCTTGCCTTCTTGCCGTGGGGATTCATTTTCGTTGAGGTCTGTCTGAGTCACAATCTGCAACGCTCCTCGCTAGTTATTTGATTGCATGGTTCACGACAATCTCTGAGGGATGAGTTGCTTCAGAACGGCTCTGCTCTTCCTGTGGAGGGGTCACAACTGATGTCGCGAGAGGACGATTTTGTGGGCGCCGCGCGTGAACGGACGAGAGAGACCGCTCATACACAGACAATACTACGATTGATTTCGCCGCTCATTCGAAGCGGCCTCGTTCTCAGCCACGATACGAGCCAATCTCTCCCTAACTTCACGGGGAATTGTGACGCCCAAATATCTCTCCCCCAAGCCGTTGACGATATCGTTCACTTGCGTCTCCGACAGGTCGGGGCGAGCCGCGTGGACTAGTTCTTCGATGGCGGCTAATGCAAGATTGAGGACGAAGGTTTGGTGCGGGTTCTCGTTCTGCATCAGTAGGAGGAGCTTACCAATGTTGATCGCAATCAGCCGATCTGAACCCCGCCCCACTGTTATCGCTATAGGCTCGTAGGCATATATCCGCGGGAGCAACCGGAGCAACTGCTGGAACTGATCGTCGTCGCAGAGAGACAACCCGAACGAGGGGATTCGGAGGTTCTCATCTCGCTCAATGAAGCCCTCGCAGTCCGTCACAAGGTCTCGCACGAAACCTTCAATGTCGTCTCGGGAATAGTTCCCGCTGAGCGACCTACGCAGCCGGTCAGACCATTCGTCGATTCTTGGCATCGTTCCGCCGCCCGCACATTCCTGAGCTCGACCTGTTACGCTTTTCTACTTTAACGGAATGCGGATAGGAACAAATTCATTTAACCGATAACGCACGGGCCTGTCAGAAGCGGCGAGCCCTACATGGGAAGAAAAGACTCCTAAGGCCCTGAGGCCCGAAATCAATGACATGTAACCAGAACCCACGATATTCGTGGGTTCGAATCCCTCCGGGCCCACGACAGCAACTGCTAGTTGCAAGTCCGGTAACGATAATTGGTTGAGTGTAGAGGTAGGTTTGGCTGGCCGGGAGTGAGGCGAGAGCGGGTTGGCCAAATTGGGTGTCAAATCGTCTCACCCCCATAAGAAAAGTTGCGGGGGTTGCCAAACCTCCTGCCGGAACGGACTCGATGAAGCCATACCGCTTAAGTAGATTGGTCTTAGAGGTCTGATTCCATGGAGAAGGCCATATACGGCCAGAGCTACCTACTAGAATTGAAAGAAAGCCTACTGAACGCAGATGCTCTGACGAATCTGATAATCGCTCCCGAAACTGCTGGTGTGTGGGTCAAACCGGGATTTCAACGACTAGCTATGTACGCACAAGACCTTCTCGAAAAACTGGGGTATATGCACTATTCATTGGAACGACTGAATGACTGTAGCAATCAGTTACTCGCGGACACTTATGGAAAGTTCTACTTCTATACGTTTGTTTACCTCGCGAAGGCAACTCACGACACGGGGGCTCTCGTTCTCAATGAAGTTCTAAAGCTCGGGATCCCCATTGGGGGCGGACTCGACCTCTCAAAGGAGAAGGAGTTCAAGAGAGCACTAGAGAAGGTGAATCCAAATGCTGCGATCGAAATCAGGCGTTTCGATTCTACGCTTCAGAAAGTGGACAAGTGGCGGGATGCAACAATTCACAATACTGGTATTCCGGTACTCAGATTACCTGTAAGTGGGGGCGCAACAGACTTCCGAATTCCAAAGGAGCCTCTCTCCCTAGCACAGATGATGTACAAATCAACCAACTTGGTCAAAGGCACGGAAATTGCTAGGGAGTTCTGCCGAGATATCCTTTGGGATACTTCAAGGCTAGTGGACAAAATCTTCGCCATCGCAGTTTCGGAGATTGTCGCCAAGCGATATCCATGAACGTTGACCAGATTACAGAAATTTACAATGCTGTAAGAAATGAGTTGGGTAATCCTGAGGTTTCGCTGCAAGTTGTAGACTTCGCGATCAAGTTCCGAGAAGAAATTGATTCCTTCGGGAATACAACTCCCGTGACTCGACAGGTCGTCCGGACGGATGTGGACAGTAAGACCATTTTCGTCAACGGGACACAGTTGGACAAGAAGCCGTCAGTTTTGTATGCAGACTGGGCCACCATGCTCTCCTTGCAGATTCTGAATTTGATGGATCCAATTTTGAAGCCGGTTTTCCAGTACAGCGAGACAAAGGAATCAAGAACGTCAATTCTCGAGCTTGGCGTTCCATCATTGCCTACTACCTTAACACTCACTCTGTGGTTAGGACAGGCGCAGAACCATTTTGTTTCCATCGCCGTCAACACGGCATGGGAGATGGCGTGCATCCGAAGGCTTCCGACGAAATTCAGGAACCTCCAGTTCGACGTAATCTCTCCTAAGATGGACTTCGATCAATCACGTAGATTCGCACTTACGCCGCGAGCTCTAGAGCTAGGTATAGCTGCAGAATCACCGCGATACTTGGGTTATTCGATGATAGCTTCAGAGAAACACTCGACTCGCATAAAGGATGAATTGCATTACGTGGGATTGGGTTTTCGTCTCACGGAACTTTTCACGTCTGTTATGGAAATGCTGCGTCCGTTTGCGAATGAATCGACGGACGTATGCAAGGGCCTAATCCAACGGTCTGCAGAGACATCGACCTCGCTTTTCCGAAAGTGGCTTGCCTTCAGAGGCTTGATTGTTTCCTAGACCGTGAAATGTTCGGGCTTTCGGTAAGGAGGTTTGGACACTATGAGCTTCTTTTTGGATCACCTTCTCTGACCTTGTTCTGCTTGGCGTACCGAGATAACGGAGGTTCAAATCCCACCTATCCCACTAGATTCCATAGCGAGCGGGTAGCTTCGTAACTTCAAGCCGTGAAGCGAATTTTGGCTTTCGAACCCTCAATAATGAGGGTTCGTATCCCACTGACCCCACGACATGCATATCTCATGCGTTAGATTTCCGAAGTTTTATTATGGCAACATTTCGATTTCACTGAAGGGGACGGAAGAACTGAGTGATTTCAACGATTGGAACAGAAAGATCATCGATGAATTTCGAGCGAATGGGGGGAAAGTCGGCGGGGTGTTTGAAGGCAGAACGTTGCTTCTTTTACACACAAAGGGGGCCAAGAGCCGGCAGGAACGTATCAATCCATTAGCGTATGTGCGGGATGGGAAAAGGTTGGTGGTGATTGCGTCTAAGGGGGGCACACCGACCAACCCGGATTGGTACTACAACGTTGTTGCAACCCCAAACCTCACGGTTGAAGTCGGAACGGAAAGATTTCGGGTTCATGCCACGGTAGCTGAAGAACCGGAACGGACGCGGTTATACAACAAGATGGTTGAGATGATGCCTGGCTTTGATGATTATCGGCGCAAGACTACGCGCAAAATTCCGGTCGTTGTGCTGACGCCTATGAAGTAAGAGTGAAATTTCCATTAGTCCTACGATTTGTGGTTGGTCTCTCCTCGAACGCACGACTATTCTGTATCGGGCAAACGGTTTAGAGCTAGATGCGCATTAGATCAGTTCATGAGCGATCTACCGGACGAGAAAACTGCGAGTTCTGAAAAAGGTCCGGTGTTCATCCAGCCCCTGCACAAATACTACGTGCTCTGTTGCGTTAGCGGGTGGTAGTGTTCTAGCGTTCGTGGCAGTTCAGTTAGAGGAAAAAACAGATGGACTCTAATTCAGTCTAGTTGGAGTTCTGTGTTTCCCGAGGAACCCTCTCGATGTCCGCCGCGCAAGGCTTGGAAATCAGAGACCCAAAATCGCTGATTATCCGTTCTTCGCAGGTATCTCCACCAGAACTCCAAATTAACTGTAAGAACGAAAAGGGTAAGGGCAGTTATCAAAGCGACCGTTTCAAAGAAATTAGCTACGAAGGTTTGCATGTAGCGTGAAACGTTATAGAATGCAACAGCGTTTATGAGAGTAACTACGGAAATTACTCGTAGGAATAGGTGTTCTTTGCTCGTTAATCCTTTCATCTTTCTTCCCTTATTGGGTAAGTAAGGCGCGTCTCGCTCTTACAGGCTCCCTTAGTTTTCCCGAATCAAAAAATGTGTGTGTGGACACCATGAAGTAGATTAACGCAAATATTATGACCGTACAGACATTAACTATTAGTCGATAGGTGAAAGCGAGAGACTTCATAGGGGTTAGTGCGTCAACTATCAAATCCGCTATCACAATAGTTATCACCATTCCAACCACTACCGTTAATGCGAATATCTTTTTTGTTTCTTTCATCTTTCTTTCCTTCTTGGGTAAGTAAGGCGCGTCTCGCTCTTACTGGTTCCCCTGTTTTTCATGAAACGAAACACGATTATGTGCGCAGGAAATCAGTCAATTTCTGCTTCTTGCTGCTTGTCTGATTAGGTCGAGCCACTTGTTTGTGCCTAGTTGAAGGGGCATAGCAGCTATCTCCGCAGGCGTATGGTTCTCTAATGCCATGTGTGGCCTTACGAAGTTGCAGTATGCCCTGTTTCCTTTGAATATCTTCTCGGCTGAGTGGGCTTTCTTTAGGTGACGCATAATCTTCTCTCGTTCCCGCATTGAGTTGTGCAGGCGTTCCACGCGATGGTTTCCCATGTGGCTACGGATTCCCACATTGGCAATGTGCAGGGGTGCGTCTCGGATTGGTTCGTATTCGGCTCGGTAGGAGTCTAGGCCGTCCGTGAAGATTGCTTTCGGGTCTGTTTTCGCTTGGGAATCCGGCATGTACGGAAGAGTAATCGTCACCGGCTAACACAAATTCCCATTAGCGAATATCGCAGCGTTCCAGCATTTGCGCGCGCCCTTCGACCCACGCCCCCACTCTGTCAGCCAAATGGTTTAGAGTTAGATACGCATTAGACCAGCTCATGAGCGAAATATCGGACGAGAAAGCTCCGAGCTCTGAAAAAGGTCCGGTGTTCGTCCAGCCCTGTGCAAATACTACGGGGGGTTCGAATCCGGCCCTGCGTACTATTTGACGGACCCTGCGCACTCGTTTCCACTCGAGTACGAAAACTCTTCAGCGTTCCTTTTTGCTGTTTGACTCGCTAGTTCTGGAGGTCGTGTCGCATAGAACTTACAATTGATCCGAAGTTAACGCCTTGCAGATCCCGCCGCAATCTTAGTAACGCTTTATCCTTGGCCTTCGCCTCAAGAATAATGTCCACGGTGCGCCGGGGAAGATCGTCAATGAAGCGAATGAAATCCTTAACATCAATCATGTCCGCGTGTGCGCCTATTCGCGCCTGACGCTTCTGTGTCGAATAATGCAATTCTGGGCGTCCATCGCTATCCGACCAGGTCGCTAGAGCTCGTTTCATTATGGCAGAATTCGGAACACGACCGGTGTATGCTCTATGGTGCAGGTAGTCGAAGACCATTGGAAGCCCAATCGAATCGCACAAGTTGAGCACATCGTAGACACCATAATTGCGTTCGTCATTCTCTAAGACCAAACGACACCGGACATTGACTGGTACACTTTCGAAGTTCTCGCGAAATCTTCGCATCGAAGCCTCTCGATCACCGTAGACTCCTCCAACATGCAATACGATCTTGTGTTCCGACGTGAGGCCCATTGCATCGAGGAAAGTCGCATGATACGAAAGTTCGGCCGCAGCCGCTGCGACCACATATTCTCGTGGCGAATTCAAGACGGTGTATTGACCAGGATGCATTGACAGCCGCATCCCATGTTTCCGTGCGAGATCTCCTACTGATGAGATTTCTCGACGAAGCCTTTGTTTCCAGGGCCACTGCGCTTTGGGATGCGACGCGAGCGGTATAATCCCCGAAGAAATGCGGAAGACGCTAATCCTATGGGAAAGATTCCATCGCAAAACATTCGTTAGTCCCATCAAATTTCTCCGGCTCAGCTCTTCTAGGTGTTCGGGTGTCGCATTAGACAACCGACAGGTCCGGCTGGTGCGTCCACTGGGGCCTAGACTCAAATTGATGCATGCATAGCCCAAGCGCACGTGATTCAAGATGAGCTCCTCTGTCGTGAATCAGTAGCTGAGTGGGTCGGCTTTCATGAATTCTCTCAGGGCAGTTGTGGCGTAACTTCCTGTGGGGAGAGCAAATTCAACGATAACCGTTTCGTCTGATATCATTTTGAGTACGGGTTTCACATTCACCGAGCTTGCTCGCAAGTAGCCTTTACAGCTCAACTCAGGCACAGAACGTATCAGGAACTCCTTCGTTGAGATACCCTCTTCATCAAGAATTGTTTTCTCAAGTTCTCCTTGCGGGCCTTCGGAGAAACAACTGTTGAAGCCGAATAGCGGCACATGATGAACACTCGTGTTCATTTCGAGTTCAATCATGGCGCTCAACATCCTGTTGAACAAATAGGCTTGGTAGGCATGGACAAGTAGTTTCCTAGTTTTCTTGGGAAGTCTTCTGAGTGCACCGACAAAGTCTCTGGGATTCTTACGCAGCGCATCGAGCATCATCCTCTCAAATACAAGCCGATGAGGATAGATTCTTAGAGCGCCGCCAAAGTCGCGAGTCTCCTCAAGGTAACGTCTCGCCTCCTGACACTCCTGGCGCTCAGTCGCATATGGATAGCAGAGATAACGCATTACAGCTGCTTCCAAGTTGCCTTTTACAAGTTCGCGGCCGACCAAGTGAGTATTGGGCCTTACTGTGCCGAAGCGCTGGTAGCCGAAATAGTTTGGAACTCCTGCGATTTCGATTTGTTCCGATGCGGCTTTCATAGAGGCCTCAAGTTCCTGTCCCCGCAATTCTGGGTTCCGGATTGTTATTTTGAAGCGATTGCCTTCAGAGTCTCCCAAGCTGATCCGAGAATTTGATTTGGTGAAACCATAGAGCCGGATCCCGTCGAGCTCGACTTTCATGAGTTGTTCTTGCTCGATCTGCCACGCGGCGATCCGCTGGGTTGTCACGGCTCTCCTGTCCTTATTTCCAGCGTAACCGAATCTCTTGTACGATACGCCCAAGGACCTTGCTATCGCTCTGACTGCGCTTATCGTTTCCCAGTTTTTCTTTTCTAGGTTGAAGTGAGTGTACTCGCCGTTTTCGGCTAGGTCGGTATGCTTCGGTATTTCGTCGACTATGAAGTCTTCAATGCGCTCTCTGAGTTTGCCCCCAATGCCAGTCGATGTCGTTGTGAAGTAATCGAGGCCCAGCTGGTGATCCAGTTCATAGTTACTCCTTACGCAAACCAGATCATTCAATTACTAACGCCGACCTGAATTGGTCAACAAAGCGATCTTGTCCAAAGCCACCTGAGTTGCGAAATGATAGAAGTAAAAGCGCTTAGTAGACACATATTGAACTTGTCATATGGGTAGTGTTCTAGAGCCGAGAAAGATTGACTCCGCCCGAGATTTTCACAGGCCTTGTCGCCGGTCTGGTTTCGACCGCGGCCATGTCGCTGACGGAGTATCCGATTTGGCGGAGGTGGGGGATGGAAGGAGTGTCCGAGTGGCATCTGAATCAAGCACTGATGGCCCGCTTGCTGCATCGTCCTCCTCAAGACCTAGTTCTTCAGGGACTTATTCTCCATTTCGTACATGGTGGACTCGCAGGAATCATCTTCGCCCTCATCCTTCCAGTCTTCTCTCAACGAATTCCTCTTGTCGAAGCCGGTATAGCTTTCGGCTTATTTCTCTGGGTTATTGCAATGCTCATCATGAAGCCGGTAACCAGTGTCGGATTCCGAAATCATCCCATGCGACGGTTACTTGTGAGTCTTGGCGGACATCTTCTCTACGGCATATTGCTGGGATTGGTGGTGAGTTCCATATGACTGAGGACTTGCTTGCGGTCACAGGAGCGACTGGGTTCATTGGGCGAAACCTGGTCAAGAGCCTCATAGGCAAAGGGTGGAAGGTACGCGCATTGGTCAGACGTCCACAAGAATATACTTGGGCAGTCGACGTGAGGCGAATCGACATATTCGATAAGGCATCGTTGCCCGCGGCTCTCGAGGGCGTACACACAGCCTTCTACCTCGTCCACTCGATGAAGAACAAAGGCCGCGAATTTGCCCCAATGGATCGAGAGGGAGCCGAGAACTTTCTCAACGCCGCCGAAAGCTCTGGCGTCCAGCGAATTATCTACCTAGGCGGTCTCGGCGAAACAGGCCCCGAACTCTCGGAACATCTGAAGAGCCGAGCTGAAGTTGGAAGAATCCTCCAGTCAGGCCGAATACAAACGACGGTCCTGAGAGCGGCGATAATACTAGGTCCGGGAAGTGCGTCATGGGAGATGCTTAGACAGCTTACAGAACGACTACCCATAATGACAACACCAAGATGGGTTGAGACGAGGTGCCAGCCGATCGCGCTTCGAGATGTTTTGGGATACCTGGTCGGTTGCGCTGAAATAGAAGCAACCTCAGGCGGAACATTTGACATCGGGGGCCCCGACATTCTAACCTATCGCCAAATGATGACACAAGTAGCCGAACTCCTTGGCAAGCGAGTGCGAATATACGGCATACCAATCTTGTCGCCGCGCCTTTCATCATACTGGGTAGATCTCGTGACTGATGTTCCCTCAAACGTCGCGAGGCCTCTCATAGATGGACTAAGAAGTGAGGTTATCTGCCGAGACGATAAAATCAAATCTCTAATTCCCATGGAACTCACCCCATTCCGTGAGGCCGTCTCACTAGCGCTCAAGGGAGCAATATGAGGAGCTTCCAAGGATGAAGAGATTTCCACGACCGAACGTTGTAATCAGTAATTGCCTGGAACTTTCTGCATGTAGGTACAATGGGCAGCTAGTTCATGATGACTTCGTCAAGAAACTGAGCCAGCACGTGAACTACATCCCAGTATGCCCTGAGGTAGCCATAGGCCTCGGAGTGCCCAGGTTCCCAATTCGAATGGTCTCCCAAGGAAGCGACATTCGGCTTATCCAACCCGCAACCAAAAACGACCTAACAGATAAGATGCGCCAATTCTCCGACGATTTCTTATCGCGACTGAACGATGTAGATGGGTTCATACTGAAATTCCGATCGCCCACATGCGGTCTTAAAGACGTTCGAATCTATCCGAAAGCGGAGAAATCTGCGGCAGTAGGTAAGACCTCTGGTTTCTTCGGTGGTAAGGTCCTCGGGATGTTCCCCGGCCTTGCAATAGAAGATGAAGGCAGATTGAGAAGTCTAAAGATACGTGAGCACTTCCTGACGAAACTATTCACCCTTGCTAATTTTCGCGAGGTAAAGAAAGCTAGCAAAATATCTGACCTTACTCGGTTTCACGCCGACTACAAATTCCTCCTTATGGCTTACAGTCAGAAGGAACTGAGGTTTCTTGGGAACGTAGCCGCCAACCGAGAAAGGAAAGGACTCAAACAAATACTAGCCGAATACGAAACACATCTCCGAGAGTCGATGGCCGCCCCATCGAAACGCTCGTCAAACATCAATGTCTTCACGCACATCTTCGGCTACTTCTCCAAGCACCTCTCAGCAAATGAGAAACAATTCTTCCTAGAGACGGTGCAACTCTATCGTGAAGGCAGAGTCCCATTCACATCTGCTCTAGGATTGCTGAAGGGTTGGGCGATCCGTTTCCAAGATGAATACTTGATGCGACAAACATTCTTCGATCCCTTCCCTGTTGACCTAATAGAGTGGAGCGACGCAGGAAGGCCCATAGAACTCTAAGGCACCCGACATGACAATCAATCCTGTAGGTAAACGACTCCCGTCAATCTCAGGCGAAACACTGTCCCACCGGCCTGAGGCCCAAAATTGTATGCCCCACGAAAACCAAAAGCGGCACAAAAGTGCATGTGAGCTTGCAAGAAGCCGATTGCGGCAATAACCGCTGTGAAGAAAAGCATCAGTCGCCAAACAGCTGAAACATGGAACAAGACAAGAATTAACCACGAGACAGCCGTTGCTATGGCCCCGATCCGGCCTACCCGTTTCCTTCTGGCGATCTCGGCTCGGCCGATATTACAGACCCCCGGTCGATACTCCGACAACACAACCCTTTCCAAGGATACTGTTCAGCGATACTCGGTTCGCTTTGGCTGTCGTGCTAGTTTGAGCTTTGAATTATCTCGATTCCAACTTCGTTCCGGCGCATGAAACCCGGTGTCCAAGGTGCGTTATACCTCATTAGAAAGGGCTCACCAGCAGTGACAATACCATTCTTCTGTAGCAGTGAGGAGAGGCGGGATTTGACCTCGTTCACGGACTTCTCCCTAGCGTAGCCCTTGAATCGTATCACCGCCAATCTTCGGGCAGGTATCTTCTGGATTACTATGTGGGGGTCCAACGGTTCAGGGATCTCTTCCGGCTTGTATTCCAGGGGCATCACGAAAGAGAACGAGTTCGACTCGGAGATTACCGGTGCCGTCATCTTGATCTTTTCGGAGGTTATCACTGGAGCAGTCATCGGTATCTTCTTCCGCGTCCGGTTCTCGCCAGAGATGTACCTGAATAGTAGACCGAAGGCTGAGTTATCCGAGCGACCGGTAACAGTGGCCAGCATCAGCTCCGGGTATTCTCGAAGTTCGACCTCCCCTATTCGCCCCGCTTCCTCATAACGAGCTATCTCGACCATGCTTCAAACCATTCAAAGTCACCATTTCCAATCACTTATTCCTTGTGAAGATACTGCCTCCTCCTTTTGAGCAGAAGAGGGCGGGGCCCAGTGGCGCGGCACTACTGGTGCGCATACACAAAGGCAAGCGTAACTGTCTAGATGATTGATTTTTCTGAGAAATTCCAGTAGCATTTTGGTCACGTCATCTTCGTCGACGGAAAACGAAGCAACGTTTAACACGAAATGCATAATGTGAGTAGGGTCAGAGGGCACGTTATTTCTTGTGGGTGATTCGTGAATGAAGATCAGTCCGATAATCTACCAGCTAATGAACGTCATTGCGGTGGTAGCTGTACTCATCATGAATTCACTCGTGAACATCCTTCCGTTGAACGGTGTAACCACTGCGCAAGTCTCCGATTCCTATCCCAATCTGTTCACGCCACCAGGCTACGTTTTCTCTATTTGGGGCGTCATCTATGCCTTAGCAGTAGTCTTCATGTTCTATCAAGCCAGGCCCAGCGAACGCTCGAAGGCCTACCTGACGCAGATCAGCTTCCTGTACCCAATCAGCGCTCTCGCGAACGTGTCGTGGTTGTTCATCTTCCAGTACTCCTACCAAGTCCCCCAACTTTTCGTTGTCTCCCTAATCCCCATGACCGTGCTTCTTCTCTGCCTACTCTCAATGTACCAGCGCCTAAGCATTGGGAGGAGGGAAGCGCGTAGAAGCGAGAAGCTTGCTGTTCACCTGCCAATCAGCGTCTATCTCGGCTGGATCTCGCTTGCGATCATAGCCAATATCGCATCAGTCCTGAACGTGCTGATTCCAGGCATCCCAACGTATACGCAGGCGCTTTGGACAGTCGTCGTATTGCTCCTCGTTACTATGATCACGATTCTCATAGTATGGACTCGAAGAGATTTCGCATTCGGGCTTGTGGTCATCTGGGCTTCGATCGGCATTGCACTCAATCGAGTCGCAATCCCCATTATCTCCTCAACCTCAATCGCAACTTGCGCTATCGTGACGATTCTCCTCCTTATCACGCCACTCCTGAAGAAAACGAGCTTCACCAGCTTCTACATGATCGCTAACAGCCAGTAATTAAGAAAAGGTCAGATCAGCATGGTTGTTAATTGGTTGTACACAGTTATCGAGAAGAACCCTGAATTCTACGCTCGCTTAATTCACGACGAGAATCTTCCAGTGATTGACTTCGCAATATGAAAATGGAAGGGATTGCCTATTTCAGCAACTCCAAGATAGTGAATGAAGCATTGATGTGTACTCCAAGTACAACGGCAAGTCAATTAGCATCCAACTTGATTGAGAAAGCAACTCTATTCTTCTTCTCGAAAAAGCCCAAAATTCTATCCCCTCGCGACTGCGAGGAGTTTACCAGCTTGACGATTCTTCTGGTATCTTCTTCTCCATCGATCCGAGTAGCTTTTCCCTTGAGCCAGTCCCCCTCTATTCTGCCGAACCTTGCACAAGGCGCTAAACGAACGACAGGATTCCATTGAAGCCTCTTCACCTTCCAAGATTTTGCCGGCGAATGAAAATAAAGCAAGCCGCCTTCCTCCACAAACCAAACGGGAGTCCTAACTGCTTCGCCGTTTCTCCTGTATGTTTCAAGACTGATGAATTTGGCTTTCGAAAGCTGGTTCAACACAATCGCCTCTAAATCTTACGCGCACTCGCCCCTGACATGCGAGCAGGCCAATTTGAACTCGCGGTTGTCGAGCAACACCCTAACGGTTTAGTGGAAGATGCGCCATTGAAGTGAATGTGAGCGATTTGTCCGACGAGAAAACCCCGCAGACTGACAAAGGTCCGGTGTTCATCCAGCCAAGCACAGGAACTACGGGGGGTTCGAATAAACCCCTGTAACCTCCTGAAATGCGACGACCACGAAAGGCTCGGAAATGGGTTCATCCCCTTATGTTTTCCTATGGGGATGCTGCCACCGCCCTATCCTAGTTCTGAGAAACACATCGTCAGCCACAGATAGCAACCCCACGACTTGAGTTCGAAGTCTAAGGAGAACAAGGCCACGGAACTACAAGAAAACTGAGCTGGTGGTTTTCTTCGGAACCCTAATGCGGTTGGTTGGACATCTGCGTTGTAGTGCTGCGCTGCCCCGAGCTGCCTGGCGCAAGCTACCGCAACCACGCGGACGCGCCTGACGAACAGGAGCAGCAACTTCGGTAACGATATTTAGTCGTGTGGAACGGTAAGTGTACTTGGCGGGGGATAGCGCCGGGTCGGATCGCGGGTGACCCGTTTCAGGCGCTAACCCCCGTTTAAAAATAAGCGGGGGTTGCCAAACCTCCGGCTACATCTCGAAGGAAGAATTGCAGCTGATCAACTAGCTCTCAACAGATCCGATGAGGAAGAAAATTACCACACACACAATTGCATGAACGACGACGGACGACGATTCAAATTGCTAGGTTCGCACCAACTCACTCAGACGGACTATACAATGCTTGAAAATGCCATATTTCTCATAGCGACTAAGTATCCTAAATGACTCAAGTTTCAAAGCGACCGGACGGGCTTTACTGGCTTGTCTTCGTGATTCTCTCCAACACGGCTTTCTTGATCTCGTCTTCGTCAAGTTCCACGGCAACCTTGTCGATTTCTAATTTGGTTACTTGGGCTTCCTTCGTGTTAAGTTTCTTGAGCAGCCAATCGACGATAAGACTCGCCCCAACTCTTTCAGTGATATCTTCGGCTACGATCAACGTTATCTGAACCATTTCAGCAAGTCCGAAAGCTGTTCTAATTTTGGCGCTGTCGTACCTAACAGCCAAGTCACTTGTCAATTGCTTCCGCGTACCTAGCCTTCCCCTACTCTCTCCAAGTAAATCGTAGATCAGTTGATGGTTTAGCGTGTAGATTGTAACTGGAATCTCCAAGAAAATCAGCATCAGTCGTATAACCACTCCGCTAATATGGGCTAACCGGAAGTCGGCATCAAAACGCCTCTAAAAGGACGGTTCAATTTCAGGTGCCCGCGCCATTAGACCACGACGACGGGAATCTCGTCAAGAGTCAAATTCGCCTACTAGTGTTTTCTGCTCGCGGTGCGGCTGTTCGCTGGACATCAGAACAGCTATGCAACTGCACGAGGAGGAGTCAAAGACCGATTACCTAATGGACCGTCTAGTTGAGGATCCTGAATTCAAAGAGTTCGTCTTCTCTAGGCTTAGGGTTTAGGGCTTATATGTGGTAAGCCTTCAGGCGTTTATCAAGGGTTTTTGGAGTGGCATCTCGTGTCGGAAGGAGAACGTTCATCAATATCGAGAACGTGGTCGCGACAGGTGCTCTCCATCAGAATATTGATTTGAACTCTATCGTACGCGTATTCCCTGGCGTCGAATATCGGCCTGAACAATTTCCTGGCTTAGTATATCGATTGAAGAAACCGAAGGCCACCACCTTGATCTTCAGCTCGGGTAAAATGGTCTGTACGGGGGCGAAGTCGGAGCGGCAGGCTCGCAAGGCCGTCATGAAGGTTGTGGACGATCTCAAGCGTAACGGGATCGTCATTTTGGGTAAGCCTGAGATTCAGATTCAAAATATGGTAGCCTCGGCAGGTTTAGGCGGCCATATTGATTTGGAAAAGGTAACCTACTCACTGAAACGCACCATGTATGAACCCGAACAGTTCCCTGGCCTTATCTACAGAATGGAAGACCCCAAAGTAGTCATACTGATCTTCTCAACTGGAAAGCTCGTTTGTACGGGCGCCAAGAAAGAGACGGAGGTCCACAGATCCATCGCAAAACTGCAAGAAACACTTGAAGAGAAGACTCTGATAACCTACGAATCAGCGGTAAATGACCGATAAACGGAATAATCAAGCGTTTTTCGTTTGGAAGTTTGATTTTCTGCTGCTGCAGGAGCGAACGTAACATCGTGCCAATTAGGTTCGTGACTTTGCAGCTTTTCTCCGCTTATGTTTCAGTGACGGTCGATGTAGACGTTTCACGTTTTCCCATTGGCCGTCAGTCATCGGTTTGAATGCCATTCCGCACTCCGGACATTTTCGAGTCTTCATCTTAGTCAAATGCTATCAGGAGAGTATGATTCATTTCGTGTAATAAGTTTAAGACTACATCTACAATCGGCAAGAAACCAATGAATCTCGACTCAATCCATAAAGTGTTAGGGCGCTATCTGCAGGACTTAGTGTGTGTCTATAACTGGTCACGCGTATCCCCCTCAAATAATCCAAATGCCACAAACTTTTGGACAAGATTAAACAACCCAGTGTTCTTCCAATAGAATAGAAATCGCGTGTGTTCCAGTGTTCCCACCATAATGGGGGAACAAATCCATTTTGTGGAACTGTTGAAAAATACCAGCAAGATGGTGCTCGGTCATGACTTCAGACGCCCTGACACTATGTCATCTACTACGCTCAACGCCCTTGCAGTTGACTCAACAACTATTCCTGAACGACGATAGAACGCTTTCAGCGCATTGGCGACATAGCCAAAGTCTCCACCTTCCCGTGGACGCTCATAA